>ERZ773072.818-NODE-818-length-16297-cov-7.866888_pt1 | contig 16297 bp, 16 predicted proteins | sample MGYA00580617_ERZ773072 | MGnify/ENA primary metagenome ERZ773072 (study PRJEB29015, sample SAMEA2737970) | human oral metagenome | biome: human oral; feature: human-associated habitat; material: dental | place: China | collected 2122 ...
CCTGTTGAGGCCGGCAGCAGCGTAGGCCGACAGATGTCCGGTCAGATCGACATCGCCTCGCAGCATGATTCCTCTGTCGGTCGTTTCATGATATGCCCACGGAGGGTTCCAGGAGATCTTCGGATCGGGGGTCTTGGGTACGGCCACCCCCGGAGCAAGCGTGAGGCCACGGGTCACGCCCTCCGTGCGATCCTGGCTATGGTAGATGTCTGCGGATGCGCGTGCACGGCTGCCTCGCCAATCCAGCCCAAGGGCCGCCTGGGCGGCCTTCTTGTCATGGGTGCGTACCGCCATGCCACCATCACGGTATGTACCGTTGAAGCGGACGCCGAAACGTCGGTCATCACCGAAGCGGCGCCCGAGGTCGATATGTCCGCCGAACTGCGAATCGGAGACGTAGGTTCCGGTCAACCGGGTCAATGGTTTTTCCGGTGCGCGCTTGGTCACCAGGTTGACCGACCCGCCCACGGAACCCTTTGGAAGCATGCCGTTCAGAAGGGCTGAGGGGCCTTTGAGGACCTCTGCCCGTTCGAACATCTCGGGTGAATTTCGATAGTAGCCTCCCATGCCCGCCAGTCCGTTGACGGTCACATCACTCACGCTGGCCTCCAGGCCACGGATGGTGTAGCTCTCGTTGCTTTCCCCGGGGATACCGCTGATGGATACGGTCGGGTCGGTCCTGGAGATCACTTCACTGATGTCCTTGGCCTGATGATCCGCGATGAATGCTTCCGTATAGGTGACGGTGGAGAAAGGGGTTTCCATGAAGTCCCGTTCGCCGAGGAAACCTACCCGACTCTCGCTTGCCATCCGTCCATCGGCGTATTCGCCAACTCTTGCCTTTCCCTGCGTCCGGACCTCCGGCAGCGTTGCCATCCCATCGGCATCTCTGGTCCTGCCAGGCACTTCTGAACGCCTTTCGGGCGCTTCTTCATCTGTCGGCTGCGCAAGCACAGGGGCGACACTCGTTGCGAACGCACTAATTGCCAGTCCTGACAGCAACGCTTTCTTGCTGACGTTGGCAGCAGAAGCGTGCAGGAAGGGCCTGGAAGTTCGGGTTGCCCGTCCGCAAGGGGGTATGGGGTGGTGCCTGGCCATGGGGTGCTCCTCCTATCCATCGATACGGATTTAGTTTAGTGATATTAAACTAAATAGATGAATGTGGCCATGGCCCGTAACATAGGAAGAAGACACCGCATTCACGAGGAAGTCCGAGATGGCAACAGGAACGCAGGCACCGGTACGAGGCCGGCCACGGACCATCACCCGCGAACGCATTGTCGAGGCTGGTATCCGGATGGGCCTGCCTGGCCTCACCTTTGTCGGGGTGGCGGGCCTGCTCGGCGTCAGTCACATGGCGCTGTACAAGCACGTGTCGAGTCTCGGGGAACTCAGGCAGATGGTGGCTGCCGAGATCTTCGAACGCTGGGATATCCCCAAGGTCGGCAACGATGAATATGCGGATCTGGAAGGTTATCTGATGGCCTTTACGGCTTCCCTGCGGAACCTGGTCCGGACATACCCCGGGCTGGCCCCCTACCTGATCCGTCGTGCCGTTGCTACGCCGGCGATGATGGCCAAGATTGATGCTCACCATCGAGAGGTGGGGCGTGCATTCGCCATTCCGCAGGCGGATGTACGTCAGATCCTGGCCATGGTGGCCTTTCATTGCATAGCCGTGGCCGATACGGTCTATGCAGCAGTGGACGACCCGGAGGATGACCCCGAATCCAACGCCGAAATGGAAGCAGAGTTTGAACTGGGCATGCGAACGCTCATCGCCGGTGCGCTATTGCGACTCAAGGACAGGATGCTGAGTGGCTGTACGGCGGAGGAGCGTTCACTGGACGACGCCTGACAGGTGCTGCCCGATGAGCGCAGCGTCTGCTCATCGTTGATCCGGGTGGACGTGATGGCTCAAGCCCGGAAAACATAAAGGCCGCCAACAGCATGCGCTGGGCGGCCTTTGAAAAACTGGAGCGGGAAACGAGTCTCGAACTCGCGACCTCAACCTTGGCAAGGTTGCGCTCTACCAACTGAGCTATTCCCGCATCGACGAGAATCAGGATTATAGAGATATTTCTGAGGCTTGCAAGTCGAAATGTTGAACGTTGTTAAACATGGCGATTTGCCTTCTGAGCGGCCCGTTTGCACCCTGACGCCTCCTGGGTGTCCAGCTGGATGGCGGTTCACTGCCCTGCTTTGGCGCCCTGCCCCTGGCCGTTCACCGCCCCGTCACCCGCATCGTCCGGTCCGGCCGGACGACCAGGTAGAGCAGCAGCGCCGTCAGTGCGCCCAGCGTGTCGGCCAGCATGTCCTTCTGGGCGTCCCAGATGTCGCCCTGCGAGCCCAGGAACTCGATGCCGGCATTTCCGCCGTCGATGACGGCGTACTGCCACTCGATGATCTCATAGGCGGCGGCCACGCTCATGATGAAGAAGAGCGAGAAGAAGAAGGCCACGCCCATGCCGCAGAGCCGGCGGCGCAGCAGCCATTCGGCCATGGGGTAGCTGTAGAGGCCGATGATGAAGTGGGCCACGCGGTCGAAGTGGTTGCGCGATTCGCCCAGCAGCGGCGACAGCAGCCGGTTGCCCCATTCAAAGGGCACGTTGGCGAAGGTGTAGTGCGCACCCACCAGGTGCAGCAGCATCCAGCCGCTCATCAGGGCATAGGCCAGGTTGCTGAAGCGGAACCAGCGCGCGCTGACCAGCAGCGCACCGTACACGATGAAGATGGGCGTGACCTCCGCCCACCAGACGGCACGGTCGGTCGGGGCGATGCCCGACCAGAGGGCGACGGTCGCAACGGCGGCGGCCAGCAACGGGGCAAATGTCTGGCGGATCTGCATGGGGGATCTCGGCAAGGCGTTGCCCTATGGTGCCAGAAGGATCCGGCACTGCCCGTGGCGTGATTCACACAAGGCCGGATCTTTCCCTGTACGCTCGGACGCGACGTCGATGGCGGTGTCGACGTGCGGCTGCCGCCGTGGGGCGGTCACCAGGTCCAGGGCACGTTCCGATGGCCAGAAAAGGGGAGCCGCAAGGGCGAGAGCCTGTCGCGGCAAACCGCGGCTCGCGACTTCTACTGCCCGGTTTTCAGGCCTTGTTCCCGCAACTGGAACAGCAGCTGTTGATGGGCAACGGCATCGGCGAAGTCGGGGACGGTCTGCGTGCCGTTCGTCAGGTCGGCATGGACGGCACGATAGGTGTCGCACAGGTTTTCTGCCGTCCGGGAGTGGGCGGGCAGCGTCTCGCTCTTTTCCTGACGGATGACCTTGATCTGCAGAGGTTCGTACTGGATATGGCCGCTGTTGCCGGTGATGACGAGCCGGACGTGCTCGCACTCGATGTCCATCTGCAGGCCGCTCAGTCCTCCGTGGTATATCACGTCCACCAGCCCGCCGTCTGCAGTCCGGGCATGGAAGAACACGTGATCGATGGCGGTGCGATGAACGATCTCTCCGGTATCCTGCATCAGCACATCGGGATGCTGGCAGGCGGTCAGCGCCGACATCTGTTGCAGGTCGCCGAACAGGTAGCGCAGCGCGGCCAGCAGATGGGCGAAGGGAATGGTCAGCGTATTGACGCCGTTTTCCTGGAACTGGGCGTAACGGTAGCGGGAGAGGCTCTGGCGACCTCGTGACGGGTCACTGCCCGAGACGGTACAGCTCAGCATCCGACCGCTGGCGGGATCGGCGAGGATCTGCCCGATGCACCGCACATAAGGGGAATGCAGGGCCTGCAGGCCGATGAAGGTGCGACAGCCGTGTCGTGCTGCGAGGTCGGCCAGTGCCTGGGACTGGGCCGGATCCATGCCCAATGGCCATTCGCAGTAGATGGCCTTGCCCGTGGGAGCAATCTGCTCGATCAGCTTCTGGTGCTGCGGCAGGTTCACGGCCACGACCAGCAGGTCGATGTCGTCCCTCGCTGCCAGCTCGGCCGCGCTGTCGCTGTAAAACGGCACGTCGTACTTTCTTGCCGCCTTCTCTGCCTTGGCCATGCTGCTGGCTGTCAGTCCACGCAGGGCGAACAGGTCATCCAGCCTGCGCAAAGAAGGATGATGTGCCAGTGCTCCCCAGCCGCCATCGGCGCTCAGGCCGATGATGCCGACGCCGATCCTTCGGTCTGCCGCCGTATTCGTGGAAACGGAAAAGGGGTGTGGATCTTCAGTCATGTCGTGCTCCTGAATATCTGCGCATGCCCAAGCCTCGGAATGACCGATGACAGGGGGACGACGAGTGCAGATGTCCGCTCCCTGGGGGGCGGGCAGGCACCGTCCATGGACAGAGGCGCGGGAACGGAGGCGTGGCCAAGTCCCGGACGGGATCAGGCGGCGCCGGTACTGCTTTCCTGGGCCACATAGGCCCAGGCGCTGCCGCCGCTGGCCAGCGGGGCCAGGACGCGGCGATAGTCGCTCACCTCGTACTTGTCGGCCTGGGCCAGTTCCTCGGGCGTGATGAGGAAGACGGTGCCCGATACCGTGTCGGCCGGGTTGCCGGTGGCCATCAGGATGGGATGATGGGTCTTGCCACTGAGTTTCACGACGTCCGGGTCGCGGATGGCCAGCATCTCCTGCCGGAAGCCGACGAGACTGTCGGCCTGCCCTTGCAGCAGCCGGCCGAAGGTGGCGGTCTGAACCTCGGGCAGTTGCAGTGTGCCGTATGAGAAAAGTCGTTCCATCAGGATCTCCCGGAAAGTGGTGAACTGGGGGTGATGGTACTGCCGGGGAAAGCAAGGGACATGATGAAGGCCTGCAGCTGGTCGGTCAGGCTGGTGTCGCCACTGTTGATGGCATGGACCTCGGACATGTGGGTGTGGCCATGAGGCCAATCATTGCCGGAACGGAATCGTTCTTCTTTCAGGGAAAGCACCTTTTAAGGTGCCGCACATGGCGCGCCGTGCCCTCCTCCACCGCATGGCGGGCGGCGGTGTGGCCGGCGTCGCTGTCGATGCCGTGGAAGACGAAGAGAGGTTGCCAGTCGGCACCGCAGTATCCGAACTGCGCTGCAGCATACAATTCCTGAAAGGGCATGAACAGTACGCACTTTCATGCCAGATACTTTCCCGAAGGTAAGTGTTCCATGCTGAATACCCCCTGCCGGGCCGGTATCCAGTCCGTCGAGGATACCGGCTTCGGCTATACGCTTTCGCTCATCGGCGGCAGGTACAAGATGGTGGTGATGTTCTGGCTGAACCGGAACACGACACTGCGCTTCAACGAGATGAAGCGACGGATCGGCTCGATCAGCTACAAGACGCTGGCCAGCACGCTGAAGGAGATGGAGCGTGACGGGCTGGTGGTGCGCACCGAGTATCCGCAGGTGCCACCAAAGGTGGAATACGCGCTGAGCGGGCGTGGGCGCTCGCTGATTCCCATTCTGGGCGCGATGTGCGACTGGGGCAATGCCCATCGGCCGAGCGACGATGCCTGTCGATGAGATGGAGCAATGCAATCGTCAAGCCGTTGACAATCTGTTCATGTCAACCACCATTTTTGAACGATGAAGACGGTGTTTTGGAAGAGTTGGCTATTTTTTGTGGCACGATCGAAGTAAAATCATGATTGTCGGTTGACGCCATCCGTGCAGAGGACCGACGTGCCGTGCCAGGTGTGCGGGCTGCTGCCGGTGGCAGCAGGTACAGGCCTGTGCCTCTGGCCGACGATCTTTTCATTTCAGCCAGCTTCGGGGTCCGACCATGCAAGAGGAGGATGAATTGGCCGAGCGTTCCCTGCCAAACGATGGCAACCGCCCGGGGGGCAAGCGGCGTTATCTGCCTGCTGCCGAGCGCAAGCGCGAGATCCTGGAGGCCGCTGTCGAGGAGTTCTCGATCGGAGGATTTGCGGCCACGTCGCTGGAGCGCATCGCCGTGCGCGCGGGCATCTCCAAGTCGGGCATCTATGCCCATTACGGCAGCAAGGAAGAAGTCTTCGAGGGCATGCTGAGCATGCTGCTGCTGCCTTGGGAGGGCCACCACTGCGAGGCCCTGCTTGACGGTGCGGAGGCTGTCTCGCTGTCCGAGCTGCTGGACCGCTATCTGGACCGCATCTACGCCCAGCTGAGCGACCCGCGTGCGGTGGCGGCCTTCCGGCTGCTGATGACCGAAAGCGGGCGCATTCCCGATGTGGTGCAGCAATGGGCTCGGCGGATGCTGGAGCGCAGTCTCTTCGGTGATCGCCGCTTCCTGGATCTATGCATCGAGAAGGGCCTGATCCGTGGCGACTTCAGCAACGAGGACTATTTCTTCGGAACGATGCCCGGTGCGCTGTGGCTGATGCAGCAGGTCCTGTTCGGTGCCGGCGATGGCGCGCCGGTTTCACAGGCGCGGCTCCGTGCCCTGCACAAGCGGCTGCTGATGGAAGTGCTGGTGCCGGTGAGGCCTGCGCAAGCGGGCTGAAGGCAAGCGCCTGATCGTTTCATTTTTGCGACACGACATTTTTTTGCTCGGACGCTTGCACACCGCATCTTTTTTGTGCCATAATTTCATCTCTTCGCGGGAATAGCTCAGTTGGTAGAGCGCAACCTTGCCAAGGTTGAGGTCGCGAGTTCGAGACTCGTTTCCCGCTCCAGTTTTTCGAAGGCCGCCCAGCGCACGCTGTTGGCGGCCTTTCTGTTTTCTGGCTCTGGCGTTCGGCTTTCGCCTCATGCCCCCACGTGCAGCAGATGCGTGCCGTCCGCGGCGTGGATGTCTGCCATCGGGTTGGGGTCCAGTCGCAGGGCAACGTTCAGTCGCTGCCCTTCCCGGCCGTTGACGTCGTAGACGTAGGTGCGATTTTCCACCTGGGTGGGCGTGGTGGTGGCATTCACCAGCCAGGGGTTGCGGCGGCGCAGGCCGATCAGGTCATGATGGATCCGGCGCATGGGCTCGCCCAGAGGGGACAGCGCCGCCGGCGTGTCGGGAAAGGCGGGGCGCACTTCATCATCGCCCCCTTCCCTGTCGGTCTTGATGCCCTGGAAGGCCTGTTCGTCGCCGTAGTAGATGGACGGGATGCCCCCCACGGTGAAGAGGATGGTGGCGGCCAGGGCGGCCTTGTCATTGCCGATGCGGCTGGCAATGCGGGTGACATCGTGGTTGCCGATGAAGGTCATCGGCACGAAGCTGGCCAGAAAGTCGTTGTGGCGCTTCAGACACCAGTCCAGCTCGAAGAAGTTGCCCTCCAGCGGCGCGCTCCAGGCGGCCTTCCACAACTCGTACTGGGTGACGGCGTCCATGCCGGAGCGTCGCACGATGTCCGGATAGTTGCCGTGTATGACCTCGCCGACGATCCAAGTGTCGGGGAATTCGGCGCGCACGCGTGGCAGCACCTGGGCCCAGAATTCGGGCTTGACGGCATAGGCGGCGTCCAGACGCCAGGCCGAGGCGCCGCGCCGCAGCCAGTGGCACATGACATCGACCACCCGATCGACGACGGCCGGGGAATCGTGGTTGAGGGCGGGCAGCGCCTGGTGCCCCTCGAAGTCGTCGTAATGGACGCCGGCTTCGGTGCGGTGGATGCGGAACAGGGCCTCGGCGGCGGGATCGTTGCCGGCCAGCGCGGCCTGAAAGTGCGGATGCCCGACACCCACATGGTTGAACACGCCATCGAGCATCAGGTGGATACCGCGTTCCTGGCAGGCGCGGGCCAGATGGTCGAAGGTGGCGTCGTCACCCAGCCGGCTGTCGATGCGGTAGAAATCCAGCGTGTCGTAGCCGTGGCTTTCGGACTGGAAGATGGGCCCCAGGGCCAGGCCGTTGGCGCCCAGCCCGATCAGGTAGTCGAGCCAGGGCAACAGATGATCCAGCCGAGGGGACAGCGCCCGTTCCTCGGCCGTGGGGCGTACGGGTGCCCCGGCAAAGCCCAAGGGATAGACATGCCACCAGATGGTGTGGTCGATCCAGCGGGACATGGTGCCTCCTCCCTGAAGGTGGGCCGTGGGGCCCACGACTTTCCAGTCTACTCCCGTTGGCAGGATCTTTCCGGGATGCCGGGTCTTGCCCTGCCCTGTCGGCGGATCCTCAGCTGCCTGCCCACAGCAGCACGGCCAGCAGCTGCGGCAGGATGATGCGCATGAACATCACCAGCGGGTAGACGGTGGCATAGGCCAGCGCGGGGGCGCCGCTGTCTTCCTTGATGCCGTTGGCAAAGGCCAGCGCCGGGGGATCGGTCATGGCGCCGGACAGCAGGCCGCAGAGCGTCAGGTAGTTCATCTTGCCCACGCCACGTGCCAGCATGCCCACGACCAGCAGCGGCACGATGGTGATGATGGCGCCATAGCCCAGCCAGGACACGCCGTCCTGACTGAGCAGCGTGTGGAAGAAGTGGCCGCCGGCCTTGATGCCCACCACGGCCAGGAACAGCACGATGCCGATCTCGCGCAGCGCCAGGTTGGCGCTGGGCGGCATGAACCAGTAGAGCTTGCCCAGGCTGCCGATGCGGGCCAGGATGATGGCCACGACCAGCGGGCCGCCGGCCAGGCCGAGCTTGAGCGCCACCGGAAGCCCCGGCACGTAGAGGGGGATGGAGCCCAGCAGCACGCCCAGGCCGATGCCGATGAAGATGGGCATCATCTGCACCTGCTGCAGCTTCTGCTGGGCGTTGCCCACCAGGGCCATCACGGTGTCGATGTCTTCCTGGCGGCCAACCAAGTTGATCACGTCGCCGAACTGCAGGGCCATGCCGCCGGTGGGAACCAGCTCGATGCCGGCGCGGTTGAGCCGGGAGATCACCACGTCGTAGTGCGACTGCAGGTCGAGGTGGCGGATCTTCTTGCTGATGACGGCGTCGTTGGTGACGACGGCACGGACCGAGCGGTAGGCCGTGCCCCGGGTGGAGGTGCTGACATCGGCCAGTTCGCCGATGATGACCTGCATGCGCTTGAGGGCGGCCGGGCTGCCGACCAGATGCAGCACGTCACCCATCTGCAGCCGGGTGTGCACGCGCGGGATGAAGAACTGCTCGCCGCGCTTGAGACGCGAATACATCACGTCGTGGCGCTCGAAGTCGGGGATATCGGCGATCTGCAGGCCATCCAGGTTGGTGTTGGTGACGCGCACGTTGCAGCTCTCCAGGCCATGCTGGCGCTGGGAGAGGCTTTCCTCGTACTGGCGTTCCTCGGCATTCACGTCGATGCGGAACACGATGCGGATGAACCACATGGAGAACAGGATGCCCAGGATGCCGATCGGGTAGGCGATGGCGTAGCCCATGCCCATGATTTCGGCGCTGCTCTCGCCGCTGAGTTCGGCCAGCACCTGCTGGCCCGCACCCAGCGAGGGCGTGTTGGTGACGGCACCGGAGAAGATGCCGAGAATGACGGCCAGCGGGATGTCCAGCAGCAGGTGCAGCAGGATGACCATGACGCCGCCCAGGCCGACGATGGCCATGGCCACGCCATTCAGGCGCAGGCCGCTCTGGCGCAGCGAGGAGAAGAAGCCCGGGCCTACCTGGATGCCGATCGTGTAGACGAACAGGATGAGCCCGAACTCCTGGATGAAGTGCATCGTGTGCTCATTGAGCGCGAAATTGTGGCGGGTGAGGAAGTGTCCGACGATGATGCCGCCGAAAAGCACTCCGCCGATGCCCAGGCTGACGCCGCGCAGGCGGATGTGACCGATGCCAAGGCCCAGGATGGCGACCAGGGACAGCAGGCTGATGGTGAGTGCGACGTCGCTCATGGCGAAAGGGATCCGTATGGTCAGGATTCTGATTATTGGGTCGTCATGTGCCGGATGGTGCCTGGCCGTCCGACCATGGGCTGTCACGGGACGCACCGTGAGGCCGTGGCCTGGTCAAGCTCCACGGCACCCTCTAGTCTATCCGCCAGGGCTGCCTTCGGGGGGCAGATTCGGCCCTTTGTGGTGGGATTTGATGACCGCTCGATCCGGGTTGTCGTCAATGCCGACGTGCCACCGGTCGGCATGGGATGCCGGCAGGCGGATGGGGGCGTGAGGCTGGAAATTATTCCTTTATGTTCGGGCCGATCCGTGTGGCCGGCCGGCATGGCGCCGCCACACCGACATCCTCTCTCTGGGTGAGCCCCGTCTTGGAATTCCTGCCTGATTTCCATCTTTCCGGCGTGGTGGCGACTTCGGTGCTGCTCGTCATTCTTGCTTCCCATGTGGCGCTGCTGCTCTTTTTCCGGCGGGGGCGAAAGGCGCTCACGAAGGCCAACCTGCAGCTGGAATCGGCCAATGAGGAACTGCGCCGGCGCGCCTTCATCGATCCGCTGACCGGGCTGCCCAATCGGATGCTCTTCGAGGATCGGCTGCTGCATGCGATGCAGCGTTACGACCGTGATGACGACAGCCGCGCACGGCGCGAGCCGCGCAAGGTGGCTGTGCTGTTCGTGGACCTGGACGGCTTCAAGCCGATCAACGACATGCTGGGCCACGCGGTGGGTGACGAGGTGCTGAAGGAAGCCGCCCGCCGGTTGCGCACGACCACGCGGGACAGCGACACGGTGGCCCGCATTGGCGGCGACGAGTTCGTGCTGCTGGCCGAGGATGTTTCGGATGTGGCCGATTGCGCCAGCCTGGCCAACCGGGTGATCCAGGTGCTGGCGCAGCCGCTGGAGGTTCAGGGCCACCAGGTGACGCTTTCCGGATCGGTGGGGGTGGCGCTGTACCCGGAGCATGGCGACCGCCTGAAGCTGGTGCAGAACGCCGATGCGGCCATGTACACCGCCAAGCGGGCCGGCGGCAATACCTATGCGCTTTTCGAGTCGCGGATGAACGAGGGGCTGCAGGATCAGCTGAGCCTGCAGCAGGACCTGCGTCACGCGCTGGAGCGGGGCGAGCTGCAGCTGCACTATCAGCCCAAGATCGATGCCCGGCAGGGACGGCTGCAGGGCGTGGAGGCGCTGCTGCGCTGGCAGCACCCCACGCGCGGCATGGTGGGACCCAACGTGTTCATCCCGATTGCCGAGCGCTTCGGGCTGATCAACGGGCTGGGCAACTGGGTGATCGAGGAAAGCTGCCGCCAGATGCGCGTCTGGGCCGACGAGGGGCTTTCGATGAATGTGGCGATCAACCTGTCGGTCCACCAGCTGCGCACCGAGGAGCTGGTGCCGCGCATCGAGTCCGCGCTGGCCCGCTACCAGGTGATGCCCAGCCAGCTGCTGTGCGAGATCACCGAATCGGTGGCGATGGAGGACATCGAGAGCACCCAGCGTGCCTTCGAGGCGCTCTCGCGCATCGGCGTCTACCTGTCGATCGACGACTTCGGGACCGGCTATTCCAGCCTCAGCTACCTGCGGCAGCTACCTGCCCGGCAGCTGAAGATCGACCGCAGCTTCGTGGCCGACATCGAGGTGCGGCCGGATGCGCGGGCCATCGTGAGTGCGGTGATCCAGCTGGCCCATCAGCTGGGACTGCGGGTGGTGGCCGAGGGCGTGGAGACCGAGGGGCAGCGCGACATCCTGCTGGTCCTGCAGTGCGACGAGCTGCAGGGCTACCTGCTGGCCCGGCCGATGGCGGTGGAGGCACTGGATGACTGGCTGCAGAAGCTGCCGCCCGATGCACCGCACCCGGCCGTGGGCGCGCGCGATGAGGAGGTCGCCCTGATGAAGGATGACGTCGGGGAGATATTGGTGTAATAATTTACACCATGCGAGCACTCACCGAACGTCAGCGTCAGGTGCTGGACTTCCTGCACCGGCATCTGCAGACCCATGGCCTGCCCCCTACCCTGCACGAACTGATGCACGCCTTCGGCTGGGCCAGTCCCGCCGGGGCGGCCAAGCACCTGCAGGCGCTGGCGGCGCGTGGGCTCATCGAACTCAGCCCCGGCAAGGCGCGGGGCATCCGGCTGCTGCAAGGGGCGGCCCCTGCCGGGGCGGATGCAGGACGGGATGAAGCAGGCGATGACGAAGCCGACACCCTGCGACTGCCGCTGGTGGGACGGGTGGCGGCCGGTCAGCCGATCCTCGCCGGAGACCGCATCGAGCGTCACCTGAAGATCGACCGCTGGCTGTTCTCGCCCCGGCCCGATTTCCTGCTGCGCGTGCAGGGGGATTCAATGATCGACGACGGCATCCTTGACGGTGACCTGGTGGCCGGCAAGGCCACGCCGCAGGCGCTGCACGGCCAGATCGTCATTGCCCGGGTCGATGGCGGCATCACCATCAAGCGGCTCTGGCAGCACAATGGCCAGGTGCGGTTGCTGCCGCGCAATGCCCGGCATGTGCCCATCGATCCTTCCCCCTGGGAAGACTTCGCCATCGAGGGCATCTACTGCGGCCTGCTGCGCCGTCCCTGAGTAGGGGTCTTCCCATGGGACAGATGATTGCCACGTCTCAGGCTGCGGCATCCCTGTCGGACCCTGCCCCGGCCTCGCCGGTCACGCTGGCCAGCCTGCTGGCGGGGCGGCAGGTCTGGCAATGGCAGGCGGCACCGATGCCGCTGGCTGCCGGCATCGCCACGGGCATCAGGGCGCTGGATGCGCTGCAGGCTTCTGTGCGGAAACTGGCAGAGCGCTTGGCTGTCCGCTGTGTGCACCTCTTTACGCTGGCGCAGATGGGGGCCCTCATTGGTGCGCGTTGTTCCGGAGGGGATGGGATCCATCTCGAGGAGCGGCTCTTCTTTGCCGAGGTTTTGGATGGTGTGGGGCAGTGTTCGCGTGCGGGTGGCGCGTGCGGCGAGCTCGTGCTCTCGACGATCGCGGCAGAGGCGATGCCTATCCTGCGCTGGCGGACGGGACTTCAGGTGCGCCTTTCACGGGAGACATGCGGCTGCGGCGATGCGCGGCTGCGCATCATAGAGGAGTGAGATTGTGGCAGATGATCGGTTGATTGCGGCACTGGATGTACCGACGCGTGTAGCAGCGGAGCAGCTTGTCACACGTCTTGGTGACAGTGTCAGCTGCTACAAGGTGGGCATGGAGCTCTTCTATGCACTCGGCGGAGATATCGTCGCATGGTTGAAGGAGCGAGAAAAAAAAGTGTTCCTCGACCTGAAGCTGCATGATATCCCCAATACGGTCGGCAACGGGCTGTACTCACTGCTGCGTCTTCGTCCCGACATCCTGAACGTCCACACGGCGGGTGGACTGCGTATGATGCAGACAGCAAGCGAAGCTCTGCATCATGCGGCGGATCAGGCAGGCATTCCCTGTCCGAAACTGATCGGTGTGACTGTGCTCACGAGTATGGATGCCCAGGACTGGGCAGGGCTTGGACACACGGGCACGATTGCCGACGCAGTGCTGCGCCGTGCGAAGCTCGCACAGGAGGCCGGGCTTGACGGTGTGGTTGCTTCTCCTGCCGAGACGGCAGAGATTCGCCGCGTATGCGGCGATGATTTCCTGATCGTTACGCCGGGCATCCGTCCCGCAGGTGCATCGCACGACGATCAGAGGCGCGTGATGACACCGGCAGGGGCAATACGTGCAGGTGCATCGCAGATTGTGGTCGGACGGGCAATCTATGCGGCAGAGAATCCGCGCGCAGCGGCAGAGGAGATTTTGAGAGAGATGGAGGCTGTATCATGACGCAGGAAGAAGTACGCGCACTGCTTGTCAAAACGGGTGCAATTATGGATGGGCATTTCTTGCTGACCTCGGGTCTGCACAGCCCGCACTACGTCGAGAAGTTCAATGTGCTCCAGCATCCCGCCTACACGGCGCAGCTCTGCGCCGCAATGGCGGAGAAGTTCAAGGATGCACAGATTGAGACGGTAGTCGGCCCCGTGACGGGGGGGATCCTGCTCGCGCATGAAACGGGAAAATCGCTCGGGACGCGCGCGATCTTCACGGAGCGCGTGGACGGGAAGATGACGTTTCGCCGCGGCTTTTCGCTGCGCAAGGGGGAGCGTGTTCTCATCGTCGAGGATATCGTGACGACGGGCGGCTCGATCAAGGAGGTCATTGAGGTGGTCAAGGCGGCGGGTGCTGTTCCCGTTGCGGTCTCCATGCTCGTTGACCGCAGCGGCGGCAAGGCGGATTTCGGCGATGTGCCTGCTGCGGCACTCCTCACGATGGATGTGGAGACCTATGCGCCGGAGAGCTGCCCACTCTGCGCGAAGGGCATTCCGATGACGAAGCGCGGGCGTACGGGCAAGTAAGAGGCGTATTTGATGGCTGAGGAATTCACGGAAGAAATTGATGCGGCACTCGCGGAGTGGACTGTGCTCGATGAGCTCCCCGCAGAGATCGAAGGATTTGTTTTGTCGAGAGCGCGGGAGCTGTGTGAAGCACAGTATGCGTTCTTTCGCTACGACTGTGCGGCGGAGCACCGTGCGGTTGTCGGGTTCTATGATGCCGGAACAGCATCGTACAAGCTGCGCGTAGAGGTCGGTGTGGTGGACTTTGCTCTGCCGTCCTTCATTTACGGCGATTTGACGGCGTTTGGCAGAGAACTGCGGCGTGCACTGCCGTGCGTGATAGCGGAGCTGCACGCTGACGCTCTGGCAACACAAGAGCTACTGCCCGTGCGTGAGAGCATCGAGACGTGGGCGTATGGCACCGCACTTCCTGAGGAGCTTGAGGGCTTCGAGCTCTTTGTCCGTCCGTCTGCGCCGGCACAGCTGACGAACGGGTCCTTCCTCATCATTGACTATGTGGATTTTGCGCGGGGCAACGATGTCGGCATCTATTACAACTGTTATCGGAATGAGTTCTTCGGCGAGTATCACGTGAACCATATGCCGTATGTGAGTTACTCGTTTGACGCGGCGGATCTTGAGGAACTGGAGCAGCGGATGAAACTGCACCTTGTGCCCTATCTGCGCACGGCGCGTGCGCAGTCGGAATTGGAAAAGAACGGGTAGGAATGGGAGGAAACATTGCAGAGAGACGGATTAGGCGCACTGCGCGCTGATGTTATTGAGCGGGCACGCGCGGCGTTTGCACGCATGGATGAGACGGCGGAGTTCAATACGCGAAAGGTACTCGATGCCATGCGGGCGTGCCGCGTCTCAGACGCGCATTTCGGTGTGAGTGCAGGCTATGCGTACAGTGATCTCGGGCGCGAGAAGCTGGACGAGCTCTACGCCCGCGTCTTTGGTGCGGAGCGTGCGCTCGTGCGGACGCAGTTCGTCTCGGGGACGCACGCGCTTGCAACGGTGCTGTTCGGCATCCTGCGTCCCGGCGATCAGCTCGTCTCCATCACGGGCACACCTTACGATACGATGCAGACCGTGATTGGCTGGGCGCATGAGAGTATCGGATCTCTGAAGGAGTTCGGCGTGAGCTACGACGAGCTGCCGATGCGGGATGGACAGGTCGATCTGGATGGCATCGACCGCATTGTGACGGCGCGGACGAAGGTTGCACTGGTGCAGCGTTCGCGCGGCTACAGTGCGCGTGAGCCGCTCAGCATCGAGGATATCCGTACGGTCAGCGCACGGATCAAGGCAGTGAATCCAAAGTGCATTGTATTTGTCGACAACTGCTATGGAGAGTTCGTCGATACCGTTGAGCCGACGGAGATCCCTACGGTCGACATCATGGCGGGCTCGCTCATCAAGAACCCCGGCGGCGGCCTTGCGCCGACGGGCGGCTATATCGCAGGGCGGAGTACGCTCGTGGAGATGGCATCCTATCGCCTGACCGCACCGGGGATGGGGGACGAGCTTGGCGCGAGCCTCGTCTCGAATCGTCTGCTCTTTCAGGGACTTTTCCTCGCACCGCACGTCGTTGCGCAGGCCCTCAAGGGGGCAGTCTTTGCTGCGGGCATCTTCGAGGGGCTGGGATGTCATACATTCCCGCGCTTTACGGACACGCGCAGCGACATCATACAGGCAATTGTGCTTGGAGACGCGGAGCGCATGAAGGCGTTCGCGCGCGCAATTCAGGCCATGTCACCCGTGGATGCGTTCGCCGCGCCCGAGCCGTGGGATATGCCGGGGTATGCCGACCAGATCATCATGGCGGCGGGGACGTTCGTGCAGGGCGCGTCGATCGAGCTGAGTGCGGACGGCCCCATGCGTGAACCGTACTGCATCTATCTGCAGGGCGGGCTGACCTTCGAGCACGCGGCACTTGGCGTAATGGCGGCAGCGGAAGCAATCCTGTGATTTCTGTTTCTGTATGTGTACTCCGCGCAAACACCTCGTTACACAAGTGGACGTACGCTTGTTTCACTAGGGCTTGCTTTGGAGCACATCGCGCACATCCCAAGTTCCATCCATACCCAAAATCTCTCATCATAGGCTTGCTTCCTATTGATGGGGGATTTTTGTTTTATAAGTAAGTGGTTCGTTGTAAAATGAAGTTGAACAGCTAAACAAAAACAAAATCCATAGTGACGTCCCGTGCTATAATGGTTCTGCTACAAAACATCAGCAAAGGAGCAATCACTATGGATTACGCCTATTCTACCACA
>ERZ773072.822-NODE-822-length-16258-cov-3.971610_pt1 | contig 16258 bp, 25 predicted proteins | sample MGYA00580617_ERZ773072 | MGnify/ENA primary metagenome ERZ773072 (study PRJEB29015, sample SAMEA2737970) | human oral metagenome | biome: human oral; feature: human-associated habitat; material: dental | place: China | collected 2122 ...
TATTTTTTTTATGTAAACAATTATCAAAATCCTCATTTTTATGAAGTTCATTAGGTTCAGGTGTGACTTGTGCATATAAATTTAACATTATCCATCCATCACAATTCCTTTTTTCAACAATTTTCTTTATTTTTAGAATAGTGGGATCAGTTTTTAATGCACCATTTTGAACTTTTGCCCTACTAGGATTGATACCAAAGCAAATTAAAGGCTTAGCACCAGTAACTTCTCCTAGTACAAATCTTTTGCTGTTGTCACCTTTATAAAAGTATTTTACTTCTATTTCTGCTTCTATGAAGTCATCAATATAATATTCCATTTTACTTTTAATTTCAACTCCTACCATTTTATTGTATTTATAAGTTCCTAAATCTATACAAGTACAATTATTGGGGTAGTACACTATTGTATGATTATCTTTTTTAGAGGGAGTATGACCAAAATAAATAGCTTTTCCTGTGAAATTTCTATCCCAAAAATTTTGCCTATTCCATATTAAAAAATATTCTTCTTGTTTTTCAGGAAGCAAGTCAGGATTATATGCAGCATGAACAAATATACTTTTATCTGAAATTATAAGAGTTGGAAAAGTTGATAAGAAATCTATAAGAAATTTATTTTTTTCTTTATCAAAAAAATCTTTTTTAGATAAACCAGTAACATTACAGAAAGATTCTATTGTTGTTTCTCCATTATTTCTATACCAATGTTCAATATCACTTTCATCAAGAGTATCTATTGCTGTTAGAATCATATCCTCATGATTCCCAAGAATATGTAAAATATTATATCCTTCTTTAATCATCTCATAATATTTTAAATAAAGTTCATAAGACTGACTTCCTCTATCACATGAATCTCCAAGATTTATCAATAAGTCATCTTTTTGTAAATCTACTTTCTTAATAAATTCTAAAAATAAATTATAATAACCATGCAAATCTGAAATAATAAAAATTCTCTTATAATCATTTTCATTTATATATTTTATTTGTCCTTTTCTTATAATTGCTCCTTTTTCCATTTGTACTACATCTCTCCCTAAAAAAGGTTATTACAAATCAACAGTATGAGTAGATTTGTAATAACCCATATTAATTATTAGTTTTTAGAATCTACAATAGGTTCAGGTGCAGTAAGTTCTAATTGAGACCAATCGAACTCTGTACCAAATCCTCTTCTACTTTCTGTCCAGTCAAACATTTTAACTCTCTTATTTACTGGTAAAAATTCATATTTATTTAGTTGTGGAACAACTGGTAATTCATCCATAAATACTCTTTCATAATTTTTATAAAGTTCTATTCTCTTTTGATCATCCATAGCTTCAGGAGAAACTGTTGCTGATAAAGCGGCATCTAATGTATCAGATGTATAACGAGAAATATTAAATCCTGCAGTCTTTCCAAATAAACTTACTTGTTGAGGATCTGAACTAAATCCTATACCTGCTAAACAGAAATCAATAGCTGGATCATCAGCTTCAACTCTATCATAGAAATTATTAAAGTCTAAAAGTCTTCCATCAACTAATTCTACATTAAGCCCAATAGATTTCCATTGTTGTAAATAATATTGGCTAATAGGTTCTGCTGTTTCACCACCAGACATCATAGCAAATGTAAATTTAATTGGTTTACCATCTTTTCCTTCCCTTATTCCATCACCATCAACATCTTTATACCCAGCATCATCAAGTAATTTTTTAGCTTTTTCTATATCTATTCTATAGCCATTTATATCTGGATTATGTAATGATGGGAATGATGGTGAAAGTTGAGATTTAGCAGTTGAAGCTAAACCATGGAAAAATTGTTCACCAATAGCATCATTATCTATTGCATAAGCAATAGCTTTTCTTAAATTAATATCATACATTTTTGCATTAGGATTAACTATATTTTCATTCTTTTCAGCATCCCATTTTCCAAGTTTAAATGCAATATAATTCATATAATTTGCTTTTCTAGTCGCAATATTAATATTATCAAATTTTTCTATTTCAGGGAAAATATCTGTACTAGCCATAAATACTAAATCATATTTTCCTGATTTAATTGCTGCAACTTGTTGAGAAGGAGGTAATATTTCCATTTCTATTCTTTTTATCTTTGGTTCTCCTTTATAGAAATATGGGTTAGCTTCAAATATTACTTTTTCTCCTTGTATAACTTCTTTAATATAATATGGACCATAAGAAAGAGGATTTTTTCTAAGTGCTGGTGATTCTATAATTTTATCCATAGGTACACCTTCAAATTGTTTTGCATTTACAAATTCACCTGCAAAATTTCCACCCCAATATACAGAAGGAGTTATTTCTTTTAAATGTATTTTCATAGTTGAATCATCTATAACTTCAAGTCCAGAAATTTTATCTGCTTTACCTTGGTTATATTCTTCTATACCAACTACAGCTTTTCTATTTTTACTAAATCTTAAAGATTTTGCACTTGTAATATAGTCTTGGTTTGCAAATATTTCATAAGTTTTTACTATATCTTTTGTTGTTACAGGATCTCCATTAGACCATTTAAATTTTGGATTAATTTTATATGTTACAGTTTTTTCTTCTGGATTAACAGTAACTTTTATTGGAGTTTCATCACTATCTAAAATTATTTTCAAATCATTATCAAGAGGAAATGCAACATTCATTGTATATCTCATAAAATGATTGTCTATTGCATCTGAATAAAGAAAACCATTAAAAATTCCTTTAAAAGGTGAATCTGATACAATAGCAACTTTTAATGTATCAGCTTGTACAGCTTCTCCATCTGTTTTAAAATAAGTTGGATATTTATTTTCAATACTGGAAACATCAATTTTTTCTTTTGAATTTTCCTTTCCACCATCATTTACATCTCCACAAGAAGCTAACATTAGCAATCCTGCAAATAAACCAAAAAATTTAGCCAATCTACCTTTCATTATAAAACCTCCTATTATATTTGTAATAAAGCTATGAACTATTTTGATTTTACCCTAATCTTTGTTTTGCATCAGCTGCTCTTCTTAATGCCTGTCCTATATAGTTTATTCCTAACATCATAAACAATAAAACTATTGCAGCTGGAAGCCACACATATAATTTATACTGTATAATTTCAGGTTTAGAAGCATAAGAAATTAAAGTTCCTAATGATGGAGTTGCTGCTGGCAATCCAAAACCTAAAAATGATAATGCAACTTCTATACCAATATTTGAAGCTAGTGCTAATGTTGCACTTACAATAATTATTGAAGAAATATTTGGTAGTATTTCTCTAAACATAATTTTGAAATTACTTGTACCCATTGTTTTTGAAGCATTTACGTAATCTCTTCTTGCTTCTGATAAAGTCTTTGAACGAACAAGTCTAGTAGTACTTGTCCAATAAAATAAACTAAAAATCATAATAAACTGAAAAATTCCATATTTAGGTACTATACTAACAAATACTATTATTATCATTATAGATGGCATAATACTTATAAAGTCAACTACTCTCATTCCCCAAGCATCAACTTTTCCACCAAAGTATCCCATAGATAAGCCAACAAAAAGTCCTATGAAAGTGGTAATAATTGTTATTATAAAACCTATTGTTATAGAATTTCTAGCTCCAACAATAACATAACCCATTACACTACGTCCACCAGCATCTCTACCAAAGAAATTCCAAAAGCTATTAAATGAAGGTGCTTCATATTTTCTAAAAATATTAACTGTTTGTAGTTGTTCAAGGTTTATAAAAGCAGAAGCTATAAAAACAACTATTATAAAAAGTGAAACAGCTATAAATGAAAATAAGGCAAGTTTATCTTTTTTAAATTCTCTTACTATTACAGAAAAACCAGTAGGATTCTCTGTTTTAATTGGTTCTTTTTTATTATTTTCCATAAAATCCTCCTACTCTATTCTTATTCTTGGATCAACTATTGCCATTGTAATATCTGATAACAATGAACCAAATAAGAAAAGTAATCCATATAGTAATATCAATGTTGTAACGACACTGTAATCTCTTGTTAATATAGATTCTATGAAAAATTTACCCATACCTTGATAGTTAAAAATACTTTCTGCAATTACAGCTCCACCTAAAAGTCCTGATATTTGAAAACCAAAAAATGCAGCTATTGGTAATAATGAGTTTCTGAATATATGTTTAGTATAGACTTTTCTCATAGGTACACCCTTACTTCTTGCAGTTTTAACATAGTCAGCAGTTTTAGCATCAATTACTTCATTTCTTAAATATTGTATTGTGCTTGTTGTACTGAGTATAGCAATACACATAGCTGGCAGAATCATATGGTGTAAACGGCTCATATAGTATAAAAATGTTCCTTTCATGACTCCTGCTTCAACAGAACCTATTGTTGGAAACCATTTTAATTTATAGCCAAATAATAAAATTGCAAATAGATACATTACAAATGATGGAATAGCATAAGTAAAGAAATTAAATAATATAACTCCTTTATCAAATCTTGAACCTTGATTTTTTCCTGCAAAAATTCCAACTGGAAGTGCTATACAATACATAATTATCAAAGCTAAAATAGAAAGTGAAAAACTATTCATAGCTCTTCCACCAATAACAGTTAATACAGGTAATTTATAGGTGTAACTAATTCCTAAATCACCATGTAAAGCATTTTTTAACCATCTAAAGTATTGAATATACCAAGCATCATAATAGCCCATTTGTATTCTAATTTTTTCTATTGTTTCTGCATCAACAGATGGATCTATCTTTCCAGAAAGTGCATCTCCTGGCATCAACTTAGCTAATATAAAAATTAATAAACTCAAAATAAAAAGCTGAGGTATCATAAGTAAAACTCTTCTAAGTATTGTTTTCCACATATAGTATTACCATCCTTTCTATAATTATATTTTTGTAGAACTTGCAACAGAGTGTGTTTCTGAAATTTGCTCTAAAGCAAAAACTTTTCCATTTGAATCATAGAAATGTGAATATAAATCTTCAAACTCTTTTTCTACTTCTTCTCTTTGTTTTTTAAGCTCTTCTTTAGCCATAGGATTTATTTGAGGTATAGATGCAATTAACCTTTTAGTATAGATATGTTTTGCATTATTATAGATATCCTCTCTTGTTCCTGTTTCAGTAAATTTTCCTCTATGCATAATATAAATATAGTCACACATATGTTTAACGACACCTAAATCATGTGAAATAAATATATATGATAAGTTCAGCTCTTTTTGTATATTCTTTAAATAATTTAATGAACTTGTACACATCGTCATCAGTATAATTTACATCATTCAAACTAAAACTAATTTTTATTTTATCAATTATTTTACTGTCATATTCATTTCTTTTTAAATTATAAATTGTTTCATTTGCTTTTTCATTTTCCACATTTAAAATTCTTATATATTCATCGTTTATATTTTCAGTTATTGTAAATTCACCTTTCAATTCAACTTTTGGGTCTTCATTTATTATTTTTTCTTGAAATTTATTATCTTTAAGAATATCTTCTCTTTCCATGGGAACATCAAATCCCATTAACCATGCAGGACTAACATTCAAAACCTTTGCCATAGAATCGAGAGATTTCTGTCTTGGAGTTATTTTTCCAGACATGTATTGACTTAATGCTGATTTTTTTACACCGCTTCGCTCTACTAATTCAATAGGTTTCATATTTCTTAAATTTAGAGCTTCTTTTATTCTGTCAGAACATTTACCTTTCATAATTTAAACCTCCTTTTGAGATTATTAATTTTAATTGATTATATAATAAAGTTTAATAAAAATCAACAATTTTTTATAATGATTAAAAAAAACTAAACTTTTTTTATTGACAAAAAAAATTTAATATGCTATATTTGGTTTAGTTAATATAAACTATAAAGGTAGGTGAGAATATGTTTGATTATAGCAAGTTAGAAGGAAAAATAACAGAAGTATACAAGTCTAATTATAAATTTGCAGAAGCTTTAGGGATATCTAAAGCGAGTATTTCAGCTAAATTAAATAATAAAGTTGATTTTACTCAATCAGAAATTCGTAAATCTATTATTCTGTTAAAAATCCCAGAAAACGAAGTAAGCTTATATTTTTTTAATAAATTAGTTTAGTTTAAATAAACTAATAAAGGAGAAGATATGAAATGCAATTAACAACAGTAACACAAATGACTTCATTAGAAGTTGCAGAAATAACAGGTAAGGAACATAAAAGTGTTTTGAGAGATATAAGAGATGAGATAGAAAAGCTTACATCTCAAGGAATTTTTACTGAGCACATTTTTGTACCGAGTGAATATCAAGATAGAACTGGAAGAACATTACCAATGTATGTCTTAACAAGAGAAGGAGTTTTACAACTAGCAGCAAGATATGATGCAGTAGTTAGATTTAAGCTGATAGAAAAAGTTAGTCAACCTGCTAAAGTTTTATCTCCAGCACAACAATTATTAGCACAGGCTCAAATGCTTGTTGAAATGGATAGCAGAGTAGGAGCAGTAGAACAGGGAGTAAGAAGACTTGAACATAACTGCAGAAGAACAATAACGAGTAATCAATTAACAGTTATAGCTTATGCAAATATGAAAGGTATAAGACCTGATGAATACAACAGTAGTGTTGTAGGAAGAAAAGCAACAAAGTTATGTAAGGAAAGAAATATTTTAGTAGGTAAGGTTGTGGATAGTAGATATGGGCTAATAAACACATATCCTGAAGAAATTTTAGATGAAATATTTTTTGAATAGATTAAGGAGGACACATATATGAACAAAAATTATGAAGAAGAATTAGAAAATGAAGATTTACAAGATGAAGAACTAGAAGATGAAATGGCAAATGATGACAGGACAGATAATGAGTATGCAAATGGCTATCGTAGAGAAGGTCGTACATGTGCTGACTGCATCTATTCTGATTGTGATGGTACTGAGTTATGTAGTGCATTTGAGCCTTGGTAATCAAAAAGGAGGAGTATGCAAAAAATTGAAGAAACAATAGAATTTTTAAAAGTGTTAGAAGATGAAATAAAAAAATTAAAAGACACTATTAAAAAATTATTAGAAGAAAATGAACAACTAAAAAAAGAAAATGACACCTTAAAGATGTCATTGAGTAAATAAAATTATCTTTTTATAAAAGTTGTAGCTTCATTCAATGTTAAACGACATTCAATGAAGTAAATAAGTGCATGAATAAAGAGTTTCATATCTTGAATATCTTTATCAATGTGTTTCTTAATATAATGAGTTTCATCATTTCCAAGCCAAGTTGAAGCAGTAGCAAGATTTTTAATTTCAGTGTCAGTGATATAAGTTGAAATACATTTACCAAGAAGTAAATTCTCAATTTCCACTTTTTTATCAGGATTTAAATGAATACAAAAATCTTTTACGAGAAATTCAATAGCTTTTCTATAGCCCATACCTGCTATTTCATTTAATGAATAACTTTCAGCAGTGTTTGATTGGTTATAAATGATTTGAAACATAGGCGAAAGGTTAGCAATTTTTTCAGAGAATATTTTATTTTCTGGATAAATTGGTTCAGAACTTTCAAAAGAATAGGCACAATAATTAGGAGACTTATTATCATACATATTATAATTATAACTTTTATTTATACCATTAAAAGTAATGATAAAAGAAGATGAGCAATGTTTACAATATGTAAATATTTCCACTTTATCTTTATCAGTTACAATGGCTTCTGAAAAACTATGAACAAAAGGAGCGTGACATTTAGGACAATAATCAGGGACATTAAATTCAATATTTGATTTTTCAATGCTATATTTGTTTAAAAATATTAAATCAGTTACAACAGTTTTCATAATAAATACCTCACATATAATTTTAACTAAATTATATCACAAGTAGAGGATAAAAGAAAAAGGAGAAAAATAATGGAAGATTTATATTTCAAAAATCATGAAGCAAAGATAATATTTGGATTAGTTGTACTGGGAGGTAAACCACAAATGGACTTATTAGGAATTGACTACAACCACTATTCTGATAAAAAAATAGCTGAAATTTGGTACTCAAATATCAAAGATATTTTAGCAGTTAGTAAACATGAAATGAAAAATGCAGCATTAGAAAATTTAGAAAAACTTTATAAAGGCATGAAAAAATAAAGGGGGGGGGAATAAATGCACTGTAAAATATTTCAAAAATGGGTAAATGTAATACCTTTTCCAGCAGGAATTAAATTGGTAGAGGCTGTTGAAGTTATCAAAAAATATATAGAAATGGAGGCTAAAAATGGAAAATAAAAGTGATGATTTTAAAAAAGCTAGTGTAATGAAGGTTGTTAAATTTAAGGTTAAGTGGTTATTAAAATTTATTTGGTACTGCATAAATAAACCGTTGGATACACTATTGAAATGGATGTGATGTATATGACTGAGTTTGCAGATGTAAATAGAGTAATTGAGTTGTTAGGTTGTAGTCAAGCAATGGCATATAAAGCCATTAGGACACTTAATTCTGAACTTAAAGAAAAAGGTTTTTTAACTATACAAGGGAAGGTGAATGAAAATTATTTGAGAGAAAGATATGGTTTAGAAAAAAGAAAAACATCTGAACCAGGCGACCAAACCAAATCAGATGTTCAAAACAAATAGGGTAGGTAAACCCTTACTTACCCTTGATTTTACTACAAATATTAAAAAATATCAAGGAGGAATTTATGTTAGTTTATGTATCACACCCAAATACTGGGGAAGAAGATAAAAAAATAGTTGAAAATTTCATAAAAGAAAACTTAAAAAAATATAAAGATGTTACATTCATATCACCAATACACACATTAGATTGGCAATATGGTGAAAATACTCAACCCTCAAAAAAAATGAATGATCATGTTGAACTATTATCAAAGTGCGATGTCATTGTTATGAAAACATTAAAAGATGTTATGCACTATCCTGAATGTTTATTAGAAGCAGGATATGCGAGAGGCAAATTGATTTCTTTTGTGCTATGGGACGAATTTGATAAGTACATGAAAAGATTTGATGATGACTTTGAAGATGTTGAGGACTAGGTGATATAGATGTTAAAAACAAAATTTATAGACAAAATCTTAGAAGTTATGCAAGAAGAAGCCTATAAAATTTGGATAGATAATAAAGAAGTTACTGTTTGCTTTAAGGATTCAAAAGATGTTGATGGTAATGCAGAAATACTTAAACACATCTATACTCTACAACTTAATAAGGTTGTTGGAGAGTACAGAATTTGTATAGATTATGAGTTTAAAAATATTGAAATTCATAGAAATAATAAGTTTGTATGCTTAAGAAACTTTAAGAGTTGTGAAGGTAAAATTTGGGCTACTATTTTAGAAGAAATTGAAAAAGATAAGGTGAAAAATAATGAAAATAAAAGTTAACCAATTTTACAGTAATGTAGACTGCCCTCGTGAGTTTATTTGTGCTCATTGTGGGGCAAGAGTATATGTTACAGATATAAAAGATAAAAGAGTTAAATATTGCTCTGCTACTTGTGAAAAGCAATATTGGAGAGATAAAAGCAAAGCTGACACAGCATATAAAAAAAGAAGTAGAGAAAAAGTTCTTGGTATGAGGAATTATAGTGCTAAAGGTATGGCAATAAAGGTATACAAAGAGAAGAAAGAAGCTGAGGAAACTGAAAATATAGGAGGGAAAAAATGAGCGGAACATTGGATGATTTAAATGTAAAACTATTTGAACAGTTAGATAACTTAAGCAAAGAAGGAATTGCACCAGATGAATTAGAAAATGAAATAAAAAGAAGTGAGGCTATGATTAAAATCGCAGGTGTGATTATAGCAAATGGAGAGTTGGCACTAAGAGCTGCTAAATTTAAAGATGACATGATGAATGCAGAGAATAAATTACCTAAGATGTTGGAGATGTAATATGAGCGATACTAGATTTAAAAAAGGAATGACTCCCTGGAATAAAGGAATAAAAACAAGTTTGAAGCCTGCCAATGGTTTTAAAAAAGGGTTCACTCCTTGGCACACAAAAGAACTTTACTCAGAAAGATTAGATAAGGATGGCTATATCTTAATTAAAATAGCTAAACCAAACAAATGGGTAAGAAAACACAGATGGCTTTATGAACAAGAATATGGAGTAATCCCAGAAAATAGTGTAATTATATTTGCAGATGGAGATAAAACTAATTTAAATACTGATAACTTAATCTGTGTGACTAGAAACGAATTAAAAGTTCTTAATCAATGTAGATTAATCAGTTCTGTTCCTGAGTTAACTAAGACAGGATTGAATATAGCTAAGATTAAAATTAAGTTGGCAGAAATAAGAAAGGAGAAAAAAGGTTGAATATAAGAGAATATTTATCTTTGAATAAAAATAAAATTGTTTTAGCTTTTGATAAAGAAGATATAAAAGATTTATTAAAGTTTAAAGAAATGGCTAAAAATGAAACTATGAAAGGGATAATAGTATCTGGAAAATATATAGGGTTTACAGATACATATAGATTGTTTGCAGTTGAAGATACTGATAAAGAAAGAAAAGGTATAGATACAGCAAACCTGTATTCTATAACTTTATTAAATGAATTTTTTAAAGCAGAAACAATAGCAATATTAAATAACGGTAAATTAGCTATTCAAATAGGAACTGAAATAACAGAATATGAAGCTCTAAACAAAAAAGCATTAAATATAAAAAAAGTTATTGAAAACTATGAATATACAACATCTTTAAAGGCTAATTTTATAAATAAAGGTACAACAGATATAGTTTGGAAAATGTTAAAACTAACAAAATTTGATACAAGAAAATATTTTATTTTTAAAGATAACAAAGTAAGAGTTGAAGCTCATCCAAATGAGGACTCAAAATTAATACTAGACAACCTATTTGAGTATAACAAAGATAAATTAGATATAGTATTTAACTTAAATGTTAAATACATTGATTTATGGCTAAAATACATAAAAAATGAATTTTTTAATATAAATTTAAGTACATCTAATAGTGCTATTAAATTCAGTAATTGCAACATAAATTATATAGTTATGCCAATGAGACTTTTATAAAAAATGGAGGAAGAACATGTTTACATTACCAAAGAAAAAAGAAATAAGAGTAAGTGGAAGAACTACAGAAGTTATAAGAGTTAGAAATTCTACTCTTGAATATGTAGATGAAATGGTTGAAGAAAGTGGTTTATCAAGACAAGAAATTATAGATAGAGCTGTTAGATATGCCTATAACGATTTAGAATGGGAGGAAGAATAATGAAATTATATGAAATAACAAGTGAAATGAGAGCTTTAGATGAATTATTTTTAAGTTGTATAGATGAAGAAACTGGAGAAGTAAAAGATGATGGGGTAATTGATATTTTAGAACAAGAACTAAAACTACAATTACAAACAAAAGGAGCTGGAATAATCAAATCTTTTAAAAACTCTGAAGCAATGTTAAATGGAGTTGATGAAGAAATAAAAAGACTTCAAGCTTTAAAAAAATCTATTTCTAATCAAATAAATAGTAGAAAAGAATACATAGTTAGAAATATGGAAATGATGGGAATTACTAAAATAGAAACTGAACTTGGAAATCTAAGTTTAAGAAAATCAAAATCTGTAAACATTTATGATGAAAGCTTAATAGATAAGAAATTTATTGAGATAGAAACAAAAGAAAAAATCTCAAAAACTGAAATAAAAAAAGCTATTGAAGCTGGAGAAAATGTTCAAGGTGCAAATATAGTAGAAAAGAATAGTTTGAATATAAAGTAAGGAGGATAAATGAATAAGATAATTTTTATAGATACAGAAACAGGTGGAGTTAATCCAGAAAAAGCTGCACTAATACAACTTTCAGGAATAATAAGAATTGATAAAAAAGATGTAGAAAAATTTAATTTTTATATAAAGCCTTTTGAAAATTCAGAAGTAAATGAAAAAGCTTTGGAGGTTCAAGGAAGAACATTAGAGGAATTAAAAACAGAAAAATACATCGAAGAAAAAGAAGTTTATAAACAATTTGTAAATCTTCTTGATAAATATATAGATAAGTATGATAGAACTGATAAATTTGTTGTTGCTGGATATAATGTAAGGTTTGATGTTGATATATTGAAAGCCTTTTTTCAAAGACATGGTAATAATTTCTTATTTAGTTATTTAGATTCTTCTATGTTAGATCCTTTATACTCAATTAGATTATTACAAATAGCTGAAGTATTACCAGTTTTAGAAAATAATAAACTTGAAACTTGGTGCAAACATTTTGGAATTGAGTTTGCAGCTCATGACAGTTTAGAAGACATAGAAGCAACTAAAAAACTTATAGGAAAATTAATTTCATTAATTAGGAAGTGATAAATATGGCAAATATGATAATGATTCTTGGAGAAAGTGGAACAGGCAAATCTACAAGTATTGAAAACTTAAATGAAAAGGAAACTTTTATTATTCAAGCAGTAGATAAACCTTTACCTTTTAAAGGATTTAAAAAAAGATATTCTTTAAGAAGTAAAGAGAATCCAAAAGGTAATAGATTTATAAGTGATAGACCTGAAGTAATTATGAAAATCTTAAGTACTTTAGATAAAGAAAAAGAAATTAAAAATATTATCATAGATGATTCTCAATACATAATGGCTAATGAATTTATGAGGAGAGCAAAAGAAAAAGGTTATGAGAAATTTACTGAAATTGGTCAAAATTTTTATAACTTAGTTGATAAAGCTAATTCTATGAGAAGTGACATAAATGTAATTTTTTTACAACATATAGAAGTTACAGATGATGGAAGAAAAAAAGCAAAGACTATAGGCAAGTTGATTGATGATAAGGTTGGTTTGGAAGGTAGATTTACTATAGTTTTAGGAACAGAAGTTGAAGATGGAGTTTATTACTTTAGAACTCAAAACAATGGTAATGATACTTGTAAAAGTCCAAAAGGAATGTTTGATGAATTAAGGATTCCTAATGACTTAAGTTATGTAATACAAAAATCAAATGAATATTTTAATTAATAATAGGAGGAAATAAAAATGAGTATGAATTTATGGACAGAAAACGAAGAAGATTTAAGAGAGGAAACAAGAGAACAAAGTACATCTGTAAATAAGAGTGGAGTTTATAACTGTACTATTGAGGAAGCATTAATAATAAGTGGTAAGAATGGTTCTCAATCTAAAGGGCTTAAATTAGTTTTAAAAACAGATGAAGAACAATACTTTTATCCAGTAGAGTTTTTTATAAAATCTGATGGAACTGAAAATGAATATGCTAGAAAGAAATTAAATAAATTAACTTATTTATGTAAATTAAAAAATAAGGACCTAGTTCCAATAGAAACTCCAAACAAAGTTTTTATCCCTGCACTTGCAGATAAGAAAATTGGTGTAATAGTAGAAGTTAGTTTAAATGGAGATTTTTTAAGATATAACATCATTGGATATTATGATATTCAAAGTAAAAAAACTGCTGATGAAATTCAAAATAAAAAGAATCCAGAAATATATGAAAGATTCAAAAAGAAATTTGAAAATGTTACTCCTGTTGAAAGACCTAATAACTATCAATCAGAAGAAAAAATAGAAGAAAAGAACGAGGATTTACCTGAAGAATTTCCGTTCTAATGGAGGGAAATTAAAATGAAAATAAAACACTATGGAAATGAGGCTAGACTGGATTATTGTCCAGTCTGCCAAAAAACAAAAAAGAATCCTTGCTTTTCTGTAAATGTAAATACTGGGAAATATATGTGTCATGCTACTGGAAAAAGCGGACATATAAGTGAATTTCCAGAGATACAAAAAGAATTAAATATTAGTGGAATAGAAGAAAAAACAGAAGAAAAGACAATTTATGATTTTTCTTCTTTAATATATAACTCAAAAAAATTAAATAAAAAATGGCTTGAATATCTAAAAAGTAGAGGTATAGAAAACGAAGATAACATTAATAGACTTTATAGAATGGGTACTCATGAAAGTATGATGATACCTGTTACTAATGGAGAAACAGTTGTTGGTGTTAAATATAGAAGTTTAGATAAAAAATTATGGAGTGAAAAAGGTAGTTGCTTAGACTATCTTTTAAATTGGCAAAATATAACAGATTTTGATTACTTAGTTATTGTTGAAGGTGAAATAGATTTACTTAGTGCTTTAGAAGCTGGAGTAGAAAATACTGTTTCTTTACCTTCTGGAGCTACAAACATCAAATGTATTAAAACACAAAAAAATTGGCTTAGTAAATTTCAAAAAATTATCATCGCAACAGATGATGATGAAGCTGGAATAGAAGCAAGAAAAAGAATTGTATATGAACTAAGAGATTTATTAATTCCACTTTATAAAACATATTTTTATAAGAAAAAAGATATTAATGAAGTTTTAGTAAAAAGTGGAAAAGATAAAGTATATAAATATCTGTTAGAATCATGTACTCAAATAAAAACTGGATTTAGAAATTTCAAAATTGATGATGGTGGATATAACTATTATGGTGGAGAAGAAACTGTTAGAGTTAGTAATTTCTTAGTTGAGGTAGAAGCTTTTTCTGAAAATTTCTTAATAGGTAAAGCTATAAATAATGGAAGAGAGAGAAAGTTTAAAGCTAGAATATCTGATCTTTTATCTATAAAAGGAATTGCGGAAGCTATGGGAGTGTATTTAGCTAGTCCATCAACAATTCCAAAGTTTATTGATTGGCTAAAAGAAGAGAACCAGGAAAAGTATATTGAAGAGATAGACTACTATGGAATAAGAAATAATAAATACTATGATGAAGATTCGGAAGTAGTCTGTGATAAAAGAGATTTAAAAATAACTAGAATTTCTGAAATAGATGCTTTAACACAGGAAGAAAAAGAATGGTTAGAAGCAAATTTATTTTATATGAGGTCTGATATTAATCAATCTTTACTTGGAATATGTTGGGCTTTGGGTAGATTCCATACACAAGGAACATATCCGATTTTAGAAGTTTCAGGAACTACAAGTATTGGAAAGACAGAATATGTTGAATTTATTTCAAGATTATTGTTTGGTGGAAGAGAAAATATAAAAAGTTTATCTACTTTATCTAATCACCAAATAAGAAGCTTCAGTAGCTGCTCAAATATTACACCATGGGCTATAGACGAAGTAAAAATAACTGGTAAATTCCAACTTGAGAAAATGAATGATTTATATTCCACAATTAGATCTGTTTATGATAATAAGGTTATAAATCAAGGAAATACAACGAACAAACTTACAGAATTTCATTTATGCTCTCCACTTATCATTTCAGGAGAAACAAAATTAAGTGATGTAAGTATTCAAAATAGAATGATAAGTACAAGTCTTACTAAGAAAAATAAAGGTGATTTTGAAATTTATAAAAAACTTAAAAATAGTGATATTTTAGAAAAACTTGGTAAAGCTGCTCTAATGGATAGACTTGAAAATGGTGTTATAGCTACTGACAGTACGATTTTAAATAAAGTAAAAGATGAAAGACAAATATATAACCTAAGTTGTTTGTTAAAGGGTTTAAAAGCATTATCAAGAGTTTTAAAAATAGATATGAAAATAATAACTAATTTTGTGCAGTTCTTAAATACAGATTTTTCAAAAGAATATACAACAACAGATAATTTTATAGAACTTTTAAAATTAGTAGAAGATGCAGGTATAGAAAATTTAGAAAATTTTTATGTATCAACTCCTAATGAGCATTGGGCTAGGTTTCAACTTCTTTACACAGCTATTGATGAACAAAAAAGAAAAACAAATTCTACTCTTGAATTGTTAGATATGAAAACTTTAAGAAAACAACTTATAGAGGAAGAATTTATAATCTCAAACAGTGAAGTTAAGAAGATTAGAGATAGTTTTACAGGAGAAGCAAAAACATATAAAATAGCTAAATTTAAGATAATAAAATGATTAAGGTTACTACTTTTATTTAATAATACCAATGTAAAATAAAAAAGGTTACTGTTGGTTACTGTAAAAGTTACTGCTAAACTCCTCATAAAATGGAGAGTGTTACCGAGTTACCATAAAAATCAACATAGGACAGATAAATATTTAGGTATATATATGTATATCAAATTTAACTATATACCTAAAATAATATAGAAAAAATGAAAAATACAGTAACTCGGTAACCTTTCCCATAAAATGTGGGGTTGAATGGTAACCAAAACAGTAACCTAAGAGTAACTTTACTAAAAAACTAACTCAACACTTCATTTTATCTTAATTAGAATGGTAACCTAAATTATGTATA
>ERZ773072.826-NODE-826-length-16180-cov-38.022326_pt1 | contig 16180 bp, 19 predicted proteins | sample MGYA00580617_ERZ773072 | MGnify/ENA primary metagenome ERZ773072 (study PRJEB29015, sample SAMEA2737970) | human oral metagenome | biome: human oral; feature: human-associated habitat; material: dental | place: China | collected 2122 ...
ATTACACACCGGGGCTGTTGGCAGAACTGGCTAAGAAACCGAACGTGAGAAGCTTGGAGATTCCGGTGCCGCCGAAGGGGCAGTGGGTGTCCTCCTGTACGAAGCGCTACACGGACGATTGGGTTTGTAAGACGACGCTCTTCGACGTCGGTGACGTGGAGCTGGCGTCTGCGACGGCAGAATACGATGAAGACAGCACGCGGTTTGGTTCGATACTGGACCATGAGGTGGAGAAGGTCACGGTTTCTTCACAGTCTGCCGGGCTGTGCGTGTCTTTCGTCACCAGCCGGTGGTTCGAAGAGGGCCTGGATAAGATATCCATCGTCCTCTCCCCTGCCGCTTCGGTGGAGCTCAAGTCCGAGATCGGTGCGGTGTCCGTGATCGAAGAGACGGACACGACGTCGGACGTGATCACGTCGTTCTTCGAAGATGAGACCTCGGACGAGCCGTGGTTGGTCATCGTCGAGCCTTACTGAAAGGAGGATTAACATGCTGTTTTATGATTACGAGGACTGCCTGTGCGCCTATATTCGGAATCGTGGTTTCGTGTGCGTGGACGCGGATAGTCCTCGCTTCAACGAACTCCTGCCCGCGTACTTCGACTTGACGGTATGCGATGAGGCGGCGCCGTACACGAACCCCTATGGGGATGTTCTGCTGGTGCACCACCGCCTTCCGCCTGACATGTGCTATAACACGGTGTTGCAGGAGTTGGTGCCGGAAGATTGGCCGAACATGTTCACTGTGGAGGACGGCGAGCGGAATCCGTACACAGAGATGATGCACGGTGAGGTGAATGCCGACCTGGTTCAGCCCGTACCGGTTGAACCGTGGGTTGAGAGGAAGACCCTCTATCGCAATGTGTGGCTGTCCTATGACAGGGGAAGTCGTACGATTCACGTTCACAGGAAGAACGATAGCGATGTAGCCGCTTGTCTTTTCGACATGAAGAAAGACGAGTTCGTTCATACCTACCAGGTGAGGTGCATCGACTGATGGTGCACAAGGACATCGCTCGGGCTATAGCGAACGCTTATAACCCATCTGGTTCAGATGTGCGCTACTACAGGGCAGACGGTACGACGACTGTGAAGGAGGGCGAGGCGCAGTACATGTCTCGATACAATCCGCTGACGAAACGGCTGAGGGTGATGCTTTACCCGCACCATGAGACGATCGGGTTGTTCTGTTTGGGTTAGACTGAAAGGAGACAAAGCGAGATGGCTTTGAAATTGATTCCGCCCGGTCAAGGTAGTAAACTGAGGGAGTACTACATCCGCTTCGAGAGCTCGATGTACGGCGTGCTGCACGTGGATAACGAAGCGCACACTGTAAACCTGGTCTCTTTCAAGGAGATCGATAACATTCCGGTGTTCGTAGAACCGTTGGACCCATACGAACTACACGGTGTGCGGGTGTTCGATTCGTCGAGTTTCCGCACGGTGTTGTGTTTCTTCGGTCGTTTCTATGTTACGGTTGACGACATGCACGTATTGGAGTTCGACAGCCCCCGGGCATATATGGAGCACATGCATGTGTCTTTGTACGATGTGGTGTTGTTTCCGCCTGTTGTGGAAAACCAAGAGACGAATCCGTGGCGAACGCTATCCCGGTCGGACGACGTGGGCTCTTTGTGCCTGTGCGATTTCTCCCCCGCGGAGGAGGGCGTCGACCCCGGTCCGGACAGCTGCTCGACCCGGACTCTGTGCAGGCTGTGGAGAGAGGTAGACGGTTCTTTGACGCTGAAGCCGGCCCGGAGCTGCGCGATCTGCGACGCGTGGGATGAGAACAACTGTTCAACGGGTTCGTGGCGTTTGGTGTCCGTCCGCAAGCACACAACGCTGTAACAGACAGTGACGCATCTCACAGGGCGGGGGTCTTGACAGCCCCCGCCCTTTCCGTATAGGCTGGACGTACACAGCAAACGAGAGAAAGGAGAATACACTATGGGCTTCGAAAAACCGCAGGACTACGTGGATGCTTTGAAAAGGCTTGAGGGCTGCCCGTTGATGGGCTTGGAGGTGGGAGACGGCCACTTGTTCTTCAACAGTCTGTCCAGCCACGTGGCGCTTCCACTGTGCAGGGTGAATGGTTGGGGGTATCGTGTAGTACGCTATGGCTTGAATACGCTTGACGTGATCATTGATCATGTGAATTACAATGACCATTTCAGGCAGGTCTTGCTCTTCGACGAGAAGAGCGATGTTATAGCACAGGTGGAGCTTAAGAATCTCACCCGGAAAGAGTGGCTGCTCGGTGAGCTCTACGGTAAGAGGCTGCACAGTTTGATGAACGTCAACCCATACAAACAATACGTGCGTTTGACGGACGGCGTGGTGTTCACGGGGGATGCCGACGGGCTTACGGGCATATTCGTGCACTGGACGTCGCTGGATTCACCCGTGGATCATATTATCGACCAGGGTGACAGCATCTACATTATGACGGAGAAGGGCGGAGCGGTCGAACTGCTTTTCAAGGACGAAGACTGAGATGACGAAGACTGACAATACGCTGGTGAACGATGCATTCGAACTGCTCGACCCGTTTGTAAGGGCCGGGTGGACATTGGACTGCGCTGTCTTTATGTTCGACGGTGTTGGTTTGTTCTTCGACAACGGGGCGGCGGCAACGTTCAGGAATTCGGAGTATCGCATCTCCGAATATTGCGAGTACAGCGACCCCGCCCCGCTGGGATCTATGAGGCGCGTGCAGCGCCCGGACGGCACAGATGCGTGGCGGCTGTTAGATGTGGAGGGCCGCAAGGTCGTCACGATCGCGCTCGCACAGCCGACCGACCCGCTTCCCGCATACGTCGCAGCGTTGAAGGAAGCCCTCGTCGGGTCTCGCGTGCAGAGCGTGTCGGCGACGGGCGGAGGGTTGTGCCTTCATTTGGACGACGACTACGACGCCGTGACGAATGGGGCTTTGCGTGTGCGCATTCACCCCGAGCGGGTGCCGTTCACTGTGGGCGACGTGTTCGTTAACCGCGGCGGTGCGGGACCCGTCTTGTGCGTGTGCGCACAGGCGAGCGAAGAGGACGAGAACGCTAATAAGCCGGTCGTGGCATTCAAGATCGACCAAGACACACTGGACAGGAAGGAGCTGTCGTTCAATGTTATCTGATGGGGATATTCGAGAGTTTGCTTTAAACTACGGTGACGGTAGACCGTTGGTGAGTCCGTTCGACGAGGACAACCTGCAGCCGGCGAGCTACGACGTGCACCTGAGTCCGTATCTGGTCGATCCTTTCGACTCGCACCGTCGGGGCTTGATCTATCTCGATGACGCCGTTCCATACTTCGTGCTGCCACCTGACGAGCTGTGGCTGGGGGAAACGTCTGAGTGGTTCAACATTCCTTCCGACATGGCTGCGAAGGTGGAGGGCCGGTCCAGCTGGGGACGCCTCGGCCTGATGACGCACATCACAGCTGGGTTCGTCGATCCTGGTTTCAAGGGAACGATCACGTTGGAGCTTTACAACGTCGGCAAGCACCCGCTGCGGCTGCCTGTGACGCATCATATACGGGATTCTGCGACGACGGATGTCGAGCCGATCGCCCAGGTGGGGTTCTTCGACCTCGTGACGGCGAGCGAGAAGCCATACGATGTGCGAGGCCACTATGTGAACCAAGAGGGCCCGACGACGTCTAAGCTGTCGAAGTTCGCGATGAGGCCGGACGCGCAGTAATGGATATCGTCGACATCTGGGGGGGCGAGGAATGGGTCAAGCAGGCGCGCTGCAAGAAGAGCGACATCGGCATGCACCTGTTCTTCGCTCCCCGCGAGGGGGCCGACGTGGAGGACGACCCCTACTATGCGCGGGCCAAGTGGGTGTGCTCGATCTGTCCTGTGCGACTTGAGTGCAGAGACTATGCGGACCGCGTTGAAAAAGGACAGAAGAGGTTGTTCGGCGTGATAGGCGGGGAAGACTCGTTCGAGCGCCGGGCCAGGAGAGAAAAGGAGGGAAAGCTGTGAGGCAGTTGCTATACGGAAAGAAAGGCAATCTTCAAGGGTGGTTCGCCGTGAATGCGGACGACACGATAGAATACGTGCCAACGTCTCGCGAGGCGATGCACGGCTCGCACAAGGAAATGGTCGAGGATGCGGTGGGCAAACCGTTCCGTGCGATCAGCATCGGGTACGCGTCGGAGCGGAAGGTGTTCTACACGTGCAACGGTATCCGTTTGATCCTCGTCAAGCAGGACGGCCCGCCGATCAACCCCGATGTGGCCCCGTCCGGGTACTACTATGATGCATCGAGGCATACGGTGGATCGCTTCTATGATCCACCGTTCCATGTGAAGGGCGAGGACTGTGCGCCGGACTCGGTGACGGGCGTGTTGAAGAGCCAGGGCTATGTGTGGTGTCGTCGGGTTTATGATGGCGTTGAGCTCTTCCTGACGAAGGACAAGGATGGCAAAGCGGACGTGGACAAGTACTACATCAAGGCGTTCTCGATCGGGTTGAATCTGGATATCCTGGTCCGTTCTATTGATGTGTCGTGTGCGAAGTTCGAGGTGGTAAGGGCGTGAACCAGTCATTGGAGCTCACCCCGGCGCAGCTGGAGAAGGTGGAGGCCGTCGTCGCACAGCGGGATGGCCTCCGCGCCGCTTTGGATGTATCGGACACGGGGACGGGCAAGACCTTGTGCGCGGTGGAGGTGATGAAGCGGCTCGACCCGGTGACGACGTTGATCGTGGGCCCGGCGAAGCCGCAGATCGTCAACGCTTGGAAGGCGACGTTCGCCCGGCAGGGCATCGAGCTGCCGTTCAAGCGGATCGATTCGAAGCACCTCGGTCATTTCGACGATCTGAAGGACGGAGTTCCTGGCGTTTACTACGTGGGCCGAGAGTATCTAGGGCTATCCGACTACAATGCGAAGAACGTCGAAAAGGGTAAAGAGAATCTTTTACCTTGGTCGAGGGCGAAGCCGGACTTCGTGGTGTACGACGAGGTGCAATCGGCGTCGAACCGTAAATCCGGACGGGCGAAGGCCATGTGGAGCCTGCGGAATGCCGGCTTCAAACTGGCGATGTCAGCCACACCGCAAGGCAATCGGTTCGAAGGGCTGTGGTCGATTTGCCGCTGGTTGTGGTGGAACATAGAGGATCCGTCTCGTGTGCCGCTGTCTCACGACAAGAGGGACTGGCTGTTCGTGGAGGGTTCTTTCCACCGCTGGAAAGCGAGGTGGTGTATCGTCCAGAACAGTTGGATACATGATAGATACGGCAGACTGCAGGAGATCGAGACGATCGTCGCCGAGAAGGAACCGGGGGCTTTCCTTCGTTCTTTGCCGTGTGTAGTGGGTTTGCCTGCGGAGCGGAAGCCCGTGGACACCCGAATCGTCGAATGCGAGTTGACGCATAAGCAGCGCGATATATATGACAAACTGCAATACGAACTGATCTCCGAGGTGGAGGGCGGATTGCTAGTAGCCTCGATCCCATTGGTGAAGCTGTTGCGCTTGAGGCAGGTGACTCTGGGTGAGCCGTGTATGGTGTACGACCCCGAAACTGATATGGATTCCGTCACGTTCGACCCGGACTGCCCGTCTAGAAAGCTGGATATGCTGAACGCTTTGATCGAGAAGCACCACGTACACGACAAAGTGTTGGTGTTCACATCGAGTCAGCGGTTCGCGAATGCCGTGGCGCACAGGGTGTGTGCGAAGACAGCCCTATACACGGGCGCGCAGACGGCGAAAGCGCGCAGTGAGGCGTTTGCAGGCTTCACGGAAGGGGGTGTGCAAGTCCTGCTGTGCACGATCGGCGCCGCCGCTGAGGGACTGGACGGCCTGCAGCGGGTGTGTCACGTCGAGGTGTGGTTGGACGAGGACCTGAACGGGATGCTGTGCGAGCAGGCGAAGGGCAGGCTGAACCGGATGGGTCAGCCAGCTGATAGGATCGTCCGCTACTATTTTCAGGCTCGGGACACTATGGACGACGGCACGTTTCAGCGTCTCGCACAGCAGGCGGAGAACAATCGTTCAGTACTGAACAAGTGACGCAAATCACACAGCTCCAGCTTGCACAGCCGGGGCTGTGCCTGTACCGTAAAGGTACAAGCCGAATGAGAGAAAGGAACACACCATGACGATTACGGAGTTCATCGACGACCTTGAGAAAGCCCGTGCCAAGTACGGCGACTTGAAGCTGTTCGTGGCACGGGGCTATCAGCTGTACCCTGTAGAGTCGCTCGACCTATTCGACTGCCGCGTGGGGTACAACGAGCATTACGATGAGTTCTTCGAGTCGAACAATTCCGGGTTCGGGGCCGAGGAGGCCGTCGTTCTCGGATAAGCGATAAGGGAGGAACGAAATGGACGACTACATTAAAGAGCAGTTAAAGGACAACTTCATACTGTTTGACAATTTGGATAAACAGTACGCCTTCATCCCTGCGCTTAAGAAGTGGCTGGACGTGAAGGGTGCGGACTACTGTCTTGGGCTTGCGGATATACGTAACCTCATGGACAACGACTTGCTCTATTTCGCACCCGTGCCGTTCATTCAATTCGTGTGGGAACAGAGGGACACTCAACGAGCAGCACTTGAACCACACACCACACTGAAATACAAGGACGGGCCGATCATCTTGCACAACACCGGCGACACACCCGCTATTATCGAGTGTAAGCACATCGTCAACTTCGCAATCGACAAAGGCTGGGAGCTTCAACTGGTATGAGGAACGACGAACTACTGTCATTGTTCACGCCGCAGACCCGGCGGGACAAGCAGGTCCGGGTGGGTGCATCGAACCTCTCCAACCCGTGTGCGCTGTGCCTGGCCGAAGATATCCTTCCTGGTATCAAGGACAAGAGCGGCGTGGAGCTCGTGCCCCGCGAGATGAGGGAATCCAACTTCGTCATGGGGGCGAGGATCGGAACTGACATCCACCGCGGCTTGGAATATTGGGCGAAGCGGCTCTTCCCGAAGTGGGAGCTGGAGCAGCGCTTCGAGCTCGGGCTCTACGAGAACTACGGGCTCATCAGGTCTACGGCCGACGCCTATGATCCGGAGGATGGGACGATCGTCGACTACAAGACGACTACCCGATCCAAGCTGAAGGCCCTCAGCGCGGTGTTCTCAATGCATGGAGACGTGCCGGACGTGACGGGCGACAGCGCCAAAGCCAAGTACATCGCCTACGTAGCACAGACCCACCTCTATGCGCTCGGCAAGGAGCGCCGCGACGGCGAGGGGACTGTGCGCAAGATCAAGGTCGTTTTCATTCCGAGGGACGCTTCGCAGGTGTCTGATGTGGAGATCTTCACCCTTGACTACGACCACGAGAAGGCCGAGCAGGTATGGCAGCGCGGGCAGCATATCATCGACGCCCTGTGCGATGGCTTCACGGATTTTCCGTCATACCCAGGTTGTTACCGTTGCAACGTGTTAGCTGTTAAGAAAACTACGTAGGCGGTGTTATCGTATGAAAGAACAGGACGACATTCTCGAATACGGTTACATATCGGGGCTCATCGACAGCCTCGAAGAGAGGAAGAAGGAACTCGCTGCAGCCATCAAGCAAAGGCTGCAGGTCGGCGAGTCAGGAGTAGCTGGCCCGTACATAGTTACGCGAAGGGAGGTTCACCGTTTCGATATATCGAAGGCTGAAAAGGCTCTATCTGGAGATACGCTTCGACGTTGCTATGTTCAAAAGCTGGATCCGAAAAGAGTGAAAATGCTGGCTTCGGCAGAGGAATATCTTCAGTGCCTTAAGAGCACAGAGCAGCTTTACATCCGTCAAGAGAAAGGAGAAGACGAATGACAGATTTCGACATCGAATCATTCATCATCAAACCCGACGAACTCAGCAAACCCGAGCAGATCCTCGTCTACTCCGACTACGGCCAGGGGAAGACGACGTTCGCCGCTTCGGCCGCTAAGTTCAAGCCCACCTCGCCTGTGCTGTACCTCGACCTCGAAGGCAGTACGACAGGCGTCACACGCGATGTTCCACCGGAAAACATCGACATCGTTAGGCCTAAGAACATGCCGATACCAGAGGGCATGACCAAGGAGGAAGGCTGGATCCACAACACGGACCGCATTCTTGTGGCCTTCCTCACAGGGGAGATGCCCCGTGAGTACAAGACGATCGTTATCGACCCGCTTAACGTCTACAACGATTGGTGTGCGGACCACTTCGAAGCCGTCGAGATGGCCAAGCAGAACCCCAACAAGTTCGCCATCTGGACGGAAGCCGCTAAGAAGACCACTGGATCGAACGGGATCTTCCCGCTTCTGAAAGACGCCGGGGTGCTGTCCATCCTCGTCGTCCACCAGAAGACCGACGACAACGGGGTGGCCGACTTCGCTTGGCGCGGATCCGGTTCGCGGGCCAAGGTTGGACAGACGCCCGATGTGGTGGTACATTTGTCACTGGACACCGACCGGAAGACTGGCGAGTCGCACACGGAAGCGCAGATGTTCGCATCCCGAACGATCGGGGCTAAGAACCGCTTCAACCTTCCTCCGTTTGTGGAGGACCTGACTATCGAAAAGCTCTGGAAGCTCTGCGACAACCACTGAGAGAGGAGAACACTATGGTACGCAAACCCGCTTATAAGGCATTCAAACTCGACGACAAGGAACTCAAGTCCGCTCTCGGAGCCGACGGCCACTTCGGAGGCCGCAGCGGTGCGGTCAAGGTTCCGGCGCCCGGGGTCTACCGGGCGATCATCTGCGATGTGGAGAAGGGAGAGTACAAGTCCGCTGCCAATGCAGGGCTGCCCCGCCTCGTCGTTGACCTGAAGATCATCGAAGGCCCGACCGACGACTACGACGGCGCCATCGTCAAGGATTTCAACGTCCCGCTTCAACCGCACTGGAAGAACGGCAAGCTCAATTACAGCTTTCCGAACTTCTGGGAGGCCGTCGGCGCCTACGACCCCGACGAGGGCTTCCTGGTCCCCGAAGACGAAACCGAACTGGTCGACCCCGACCAGACGGTCCTCGTCAAAATCGGGAACCGCCACAATGATCGGGGTTACGTAAACGCAACGGTCGAGTCCTACTACGTGGACGACGGAAAGCGAGAGCTGGAACAGCTCGGCGAGCCGCTGAAGCCCAAGGTCGTGCAGGACGCACCCACGGCTAAGGTTCAGCCGGCCAGGGACACGACGAGGAGGTTCAGCATCGGTTAAGAGGAAGGAGTAAGGAACGGCCCCAACGGGGCCGTTCCTGCTCTATAAGGTGGGGACGTAACCAGTACCATATATAGTGAAAGGGCTTAACGAATGAAAGCAATAGAATTCCTGGACGCGATATACAAAGACATCGAGGGTTACATCAACATTGTGACGATGGATCCCCTCGACGAAGAAGAAACTGTCAAAAGTAAGTTTCTCGCATGGCCGTCCAAGCGCGACCTCGCACAGCGGTACCTGTCTATACGCGAAGACGAGAACACGTATTGTTCGGTCGGTGTCTTCACGGGTAAGAGCCGTTCTGGCAACGACGAAGGCGCCATGTGCGGTGTCGTGTGGGCCGAGGCGGACACCTGCCCGCCAAGCGAGTTCGAGATCGAGCCGACTCTGGTTGTGCGCACATCGAGGAACCGCACACACTGCTGGTGGATACTCGACGAGCCCCACTCGCTGGCCGAGTGCTCCGAGGTAGCGAGGTCTATCTACCAGAAGCACCGCGATAAAGGCTGCGACTCCGGTTGGCAGGCATCCAAGCTGCTCCGGGTACCGGGATCCGTCAACACGAAGTACGGCGCCGACTACCCTGTGCGCGTCGTGGAGAACACCGGTGCCGTCTACACGTTGGACGAGATCAAGGCGGCCTACCCCGTTGTGTGCCTCGAAGAGGCGAAGAAAGTCGGCGAAGCCCCCCCGATGTGCGATGACGAGCAGCTTCGAGTAATCGAGGACAAGCTCAAGACGCAGTCACTACGGTCTATGTATCTCGAAGAGGTCGAGGATGGTCGTCAGAGCTGGTCTCAGACAGCCAAGAAGTTCCAGATGGAACTCTTCCGGGCTACGTTCAGCGACAACGAAGTGTACCAGTTGATGCTTCGCGCGCATTGCAACAAGTACAACCCCGTCTACGCCGGTCGAAAAACCAAAGAAGGCCACGCTATCCCGAAGCGCGACAATTGGGAGTTGTGCACATGGAAGGAGGTCGAAAAGTTCAGCAAGGAGTACAAGGACAGCTTCACGCACCTCGATGAGAACGGGATCGCTCTAGGAGATGAAAGCTTCGCAAACGCTATTCGTGAATATCAGACTGGTGAGATTCAGCTTTTAACGGATGACGAGGTGGCATTCGTTGAGAGCGACGACAACCCGACGTTCATTAAAGACTACATCGACTACGGTCGCACAGTGACGGACACTGCAGATGCATATCACGCCGCATTGGGGTTGGTGACTATGGCTACGACGATCGGCGCTTTCGGGTCTATTAACACCACGGGCGACGACGAACAGGGGCTTCGCTTCTGGCCGCTCATACTCGGCCCCTCCGGTACTGCGCACAAGACCACTGCGGTGAATGGGGCTCAGACGGTCATCGATCTGTGCGGTACCCTGATAGGGCGTGCCAACAGCATCAAAGTGGCGAGTGATTCCACCATCCAAGCCATGAAGCGTGACATCGCCCCATTCCATAACACGCCCACATACATGGCGTTCGACGAGATCCAGGATAAGTTCAGGGACATCATGGATAACCGTGGGTCATGGAACGGATTCGACGCCGGTCTGTGCAAACTGTTCAGTGGCGAAGTTGAGATGACGCGTCGTATCACTACTGAGGGCGTCGATAGGGCCAACGCACACCTCAATGTGATCCTCACGGGTATCTACGACGAGTCGATAGATATTCTTGAAATGCGTAACTTCAAGAACGGGTTCCTCACACGCTTCACATGGGTGACGTATATCGAAGAAGACAACGAGGGTAAGAGCGACGATAAGCCAAAGATCGCAGCTATGTTCAACAGTCGCCGCAAGTTCGGCAACAGCAAGGACCGAGACAGGAAGGCGCAGAAGCTCGCTCATACACTGGCGAGTCGCGTCAATCAACTGTGCCGTGTGTGCTACAAGACCGACGACGTGCCCGATGTGGAACAGCGCTTGCAGGAACGGGACCTCGACGTGAACCGTATCCTCCTCGACGTGGACGACGAGGCTCTTGATCGCTACGAGACATGGTGTCTTAACGTACAGCGCTTCGACATCGTCGAAGATAAGTCATCGATCTTCGAATCTGCCTTCCGCAGGCTGTGCATCACCGTCCCCCAAGTGGCGGGTTTGTTCAGTCTCATGGATAGAGAGGATGGCGTGATCACCAAGACGCACATGCTTAACGCCATCTACTATGCCAACCATTGGGTTCGGTGTCTTCTCAAGGCGCTCAACGATGTGACGGCGAGCCACTACGTCAAGCAGCAGGAATCGGTCATGACGTTCATCCGCACGCACTGCGACAAGGCGAATCACGCCATCCTGTGTACGAAGGTCCGGGATAAATTCCCCGAATTGGACGAGTGGACGTACAAGAACATCATCTCTTCGCTGCGGGGCAGAGGCCTTATCTCCGGCCCCGTCGAGCTCGAATACATCCGAGGTAAGGGTAAGAGCAAGAGCAAGAAGTCCAAGGGTTGGTTCTACACGATGGTGGTGGACGAGTGAGAACTGTGCGATTCTATCTAACATCCGGCGACATCGAGATGTTCAAGGAAGTGGCCGTGGCTGCTAATCCGGAGCTCGGCCCTCTCGAATACGAATGGTCAGACACCGAGGAAGGTGCCGCTGTCTTCGATCTCGAACAGTGGGACGATTGCGGTATCGATACGGCAGCTCAGTGGTTTGCCGGTGTTGTGCGACGCTATCTACTGGACAACGGCGCGTGGTCGTCGCCGTTCGGCGGAGAGTGGTCGAAAATCCTCTTCCTCGACATCGAGTCCCACGGCGTCGAGAAGCGCTGGTCCATGTCGCCGCGTGGGTTCTTCCGACTCGGGCAGTATGCGTGGGGCGAGGGCCCAGTCGTCTTGACGGAGGACTACGACGAAGTCATGGATGCTATTCGAAAAGCCGACGGCGTGGTGATCCACAATGGCCACAACTTCGACTTGTCCGTGCTGTTCGGCAAAGACAGCGACGAACCGCTAAAGATGACGATGGGCCGCAAGGTCATCGACACCATGGTGCTGGCTAATATCGCCTATCCTGCTCCGTCTGTCTACTTGGATAGAGCTGGGCGTCGAGTCGTCACCGACCTCAGCCCCTCGAATGTGCGCAGGTGGTTGTCCCTCGACAACCTCGCACACCACTTGGGGCTGGAAGGCAAGGTCATGGACCTGAAAGACCTCGCCAAGCAGTTCAACCCCCCGGGGACGAAGGTCGCCGATCTCGATTTCGGACTGATTCCGCTCGACGACCCGACGTTCCGAGAGTACTCCGAACAGGACGTAGTGGTGCTCAGGGGCATCTTCAAGGAGCTCCTGCTTCGTCATGAGGTCGATGAGTATGATTGGCGCGAGCAGCTGAAAGCTGCCATCAACGCGCAGATGTCGAGGAACGGCTTTCTCATCGACGCCGACAAGGCTTATGACAGGCTCTACGAGTTGGCGGACAGGAAAGAGAAACTGCTCGATTACCTTCACCAGTCGGTGGGCATGCCGCTCGATTCGAAGCAGCCGTGGCGGACTACTAAAGGCAAGCAGTGCGTCCTCGATGCCCTGGCTGCGTTCGGTGTGGACGAGTTCACGCACCCCGAGTGGCCTCGCACACCGACGGGCGCTCTGCAGCTATCCGGCAGCGTCGTACAGGACCTCCTCAGAGGCCACGGAAGCCACGCTGAGGCCTTCGGAAAGGTGCTGGGTGAACTACTGGGCCAGCGCTCACTTGCGCAGCTCACAATCGATTGTCTGCAGCCTGATGGCCGTGTGCACCCCGAGATCGACGATTTTCAGCGATCCGGACGCTCGTCGACGACGAAGCCCGGCCTGACCGTGTGGACGGCTCGCGGCGACAACGCTGTGGAGAAGTCCTATTTCATCCCGGACCCGGGCTGCAAACTGGTATCGTTCGACTACTCGAACGCGGATGCGAGGATCGTCGCCGGCTACGCACAGGACCCCGCGTACCTGAAGAACTTCCTACCCGGCGCCGACCCGCATGAGATCACGGGTCGAGCCGTCTGGGGCGACGAAGAGTACGAGGCGCACATGCCAAACGGCTGGGAGACGGATAAGGAGGCGCGCAAGCGCAATCCCTACCGCCAGAAGGCGAAGGCACTTTCGCATGCATGGAACTACGGCGGCGGAGCGAAAACGATCTCCAAGGCGTCGGGTCAACCGCTCGACGTGGCGGAGCACTTCGTCGAGAAGATGGCGGAGGCTTACCCTTTGGTTGTGCGATGGCGTCAAGACTGTGCGGATAAGGGTGAGAGCGGCTACATCTACAACGCGTGGGGCCGGCGCATGAGCGTCAACGTCGAGCGGTCGTACACCCAGTCCTCGGCGCTCATGGGGCAGTCGGGGACGAGGGAGATCATGACGGATGCGCTCATCCGCATGCTGAACTGTGACCTTTGTCTCATTCATTGGCTTCGCGCGCAAATCCACGACGAGTTGATTTTCTCGATTCCCGAATCGGAGCTAGACTGGGCGGTGCCGAAAATCGCCGAGCTGATGTCCACGACGTGGAGCGGAGTTGAGTTTACAGCCGCACACGGGCAGCCGGCAGATGACTGGGAGCACGCCTCCCACTGACGAAAGGAGAAACGTATGACGAAAGCAACGCTGTACACGAAGCCTGGCTGCGTCCAGTGCAAGATGACGAAGAAGGATCTGACGAAGAAAGGCATCCCTTTCGATGAGATCGATATAACCGAGAACCACGACGCGTTGTCATTCGTGTTAAGTCTCGGTTACAAGCAGGCGCCGGTCGTGGTGATCGGCCAGACGCATTGGAGTGGGTTCCGTCCCGACATGGTCAGGAAGTTCGTTTGATGAATACAGTCGACAGACAGTATGAAGATCTCCTCGCCGATGTGTTGAAGAACGGTGTGGAGAAGAAGGATCGCACAGGGGTGGGGACGCTGTCCGTCTTCGGACGGCAGATCCGTTATGACCTGAACAACGGTTTCCCGCGTATCACGACGAAGTTCGTGCCCATGAAGGCTGTTAAGGGCGAACTGCTGTGGTTCCTGTCCGGCGACACGAATATTAAGTGGTTGAAGGACCGTGGTATCACTATCTGGGACGAGTGGGCCGATGCGGACGGCAACCTTGGGCCCGTGTACGGGCACCAGTGGCGCTCCTGGCCTGCACCTGACGGAAAAGGCATCGACCAAATCTACGAGGTCGTCGAGAGCTTGAAGGCCGATCCGGACTCCCGCCGGCATATCGTGTCGGCATGGAACGTCGGCGACTTGGACGCCATGGCTCTTGCACCGTGCCATGTTCTATTCCAGTTCTATGTAGCAGGTGGCAGGCTCTCGTGCCAGTTGTATCAACGTAGTGCGGACCTGTTCTTAGGTGTGCCTTTCAATATCGCGTCGTATTCATTGTTGACGCACATGATCGCACAGCAAACAGGTTATGACGTAGGCGAGTTCATTTGGACCGGCGGAGACTGTCATATATACAAGAACCACGTGGTGGCTGTGCGAGAACAACTCAGGCGCGAGCCTTACCCATTTCCCGAACTCAGCCTCAAGAAGGCGCCCTCTATATTCGACTATCAAATGAGCGACATTTACGCATCAGCCGGGTACAAACACCATCCGGCCATTCAGGCCCCCGTGGCTGTATAATCGAAGACCCATCGTAGAAAGGACGAGATTTTGACTGTTAACATTGACCCGATCTCCACAGTGGAAGAATACGTGGAGCAGGCAGATTGGCGCGTCAACGCGAACGCGAACCAGGGCTACTCCGTCGGCGGCCTCATTCTCAACGCCGCCGGCAAGACGATCGCGAACTATTGGCTGTCGAAGGTGTACAGCGAAGAAGAAGGAGCCGCACACAGAAACGGCGACTACCATATCCACGACCTCGACATGCTCGCGGGCTATTGTGCGGGCTGGTCGCTCAGAAGGCTCTTGGAGGAGGGCTTCAACGGAGTCGCAGGCGCTATAGCCTCCAAGCCGCCCCGGCACTTCAGGTCAGCCTGCGGCCAGATCGTCAACTTCCTCGGCACGCTGCAGAACGAGTGGGCGGGGGCCCAGGCCTTCTCGTCCTTCGACACGTACATGGCGCCGTTCATCCGGCTCGATAAGCTGGACTATGCGGAGGTCAAGCAGTCCATGCAGGAGCTCATCTTCAACCTCAACGTCCCCAGCCGTTGGGGCAGTCAGTGCCCCTTCACGAACCTGACGTTCGACTGGACGTGCCCTGATGACATCAAGGACAACCATCCGCTTATCGGAGGTGAACTGTGCGACTTCACATACGGGGACCTCCAGGCCGAGATGGACACGATCAACCGCGCCTACATCGAGGTCATGATGGAAGGCGACGCCGACGGCCGCGTCTTCACCTTCCCGATCCCGACCTACAACATGACGAAGGACTTCGATTGGGAGTCGGACAACGCCCGCGCCCTGTTCGATATGACCGCGAAGTACGGCCTGCCCTACTTCCAGAACTTCATCAACTCCGAGCTCGACCCGGGCATGATCCGCTCGATGTGCTGCCGCCTCCAGCTCGACCTGCGCGAGCTCCTGAAGCGGGGCAACGGTTTGTTCGGCTCGGCCGAGCTCACGGGCTCCATAGGCGTCGTCACTGTGAATGCCGCAAGGCTCGGGTACATGTGGGCCGGAGACGAAGAAGCGCTTTACGACAGGTTGGACCACCTCATGGACCTGGCTTCGTCCACGCTTGAGAAGAAGAGGATCAAGATTGCTGAGCTTATGGAGCGTGGCCTCTTCCCTTACAGCAAGCGCTACCTCGGGGGGCTCGGCAACCACTTCTCCACGATCGGCGTCAACGGCGTCAACGAAGCCATCCGCAATTTCACACACGACAAGGAAGACATCACCACTGAGTGGGGCCACGCCTTCGCTAAGAAGCTCCTCGCGCACATGAGGGAGCGCCTCGTCCAGTATCAGGAGAAGACAGGCAACCTTTACAACCTGGAAGCAACCCCCGCGGAGGGCACCACCTACAGGTTCGCCAAGGAAGACCGTAAACGGTTCTCCAACATCATCCAGGC
>ERZ773072.828-NODE-828-length-16180-cov-6.774450_pt1 | contig 16180 bp, 10 predicted proteins | sample MGYA00580617_ERZ773072 | MGnify/ENA primary metagenome ERZ773072 (study PRJEB29015, sample SAMEA2737970) | human oral metagenome | biome: human oral; feature: human-associated habitat; material: dental | place: China | collected 2122 ...
GCCTCGATCGGCTGCCACCCCCTGGCTATCTTCCGCTGGATGGTGGACCGGCCGGAGTACTCCCACCTGTTGCACGTGTGGGCCGTCAATGACCTGGGCGCCATCCCCGCGGATCTGCTGGGGCGTCGCAACGTCGTCTTCGTCCCCCTGCACAGCACCGAGTACATGCAGTACCTCGCCACCGCCGGGTACCTCGTCAACAACGTCTCCTTCGCCCCCTACTTCGTGCGCCGTCGCGAGCAGCGCTACCTCAACACCTGGCACGGCACCCCCTTCAAGACCCTGGGACGGTCCATGCGGGGCGGTCTGCTCGACTACGAGAACCTGCAGCGCAACTTCCAGCTGAGCACCACGCTCATGGCGCCCAATGAGCTCACCCGATGGGCTCTTATCGAGGACCATGATCTGCTCGACGTCTACCGGGGCCGTACCATCGTCGCCGGATCCCCTCGACTGGACACCTCGCTGACCATGAGCGGCCAGGACCGCAAGGCACTCAGATGCCGCCTGGGAATGGCTGAGGACGACGAACGCCGTCTGGTCCTGTTCGCCCCCACCTGGCGTGGCGGAATCAGCAAGCGGGAGTTGGACCGCGAGGCCCTGCTCGCCGACCTGACCGCCATGGCCTCCCGCGACGACGTGCTCGTGGTCTACCGGGCCCACCGCCTCTCCGAGAAGCTTCTGACCGGCGTCGATCTCCCGGTGAGCGTGGTGCCCAAGGATATCGACACCAATGAGCTGTTGGCCGCCGTCGACGTCCTGGTGACCGACTACTCCTCGATCCTCTTCGACTTCCTCCCCCAGAAGCGCCCCATCGTGCTCTATATGCACGACATCGAGGACTACAGAGCCGAGCGGGGCCTGTACCTGGATCCCGAGGAGGTCCCCGGGCTGGCCTGCTACGACCGCGGCGAGCTGGCCTCGGCCATCGGGCGTGCCCTGGCCGGCGAGGGGATCGCGGATGAGGAGGTCCTCGCCCGATACTGTCCCTACGAGGACGGGCGGGCCTCGGCGCGGCTGGCCCGATTCTTCTTCGACGACGACAACGACCTCGGACCGCGGGCGATCATCAGGGACCACGCCCTTGATCCCGCGCTCGGCGACGGTGCCCGCAAGCGCCGGACACTCCTGTTCCACGCCTCCATGATCCCCAACGGGATCGCCTCTGCCTTCCTTGCGCTCCTGGAGGCACTCGATCCCTCGCTCTACTCGGTGAACCTCATCGTCGAGCCCTCCGTCCTGCGCGGGAACAAGGACCGTCAGGAGATCTTCCGTCGCCTGCCTCGTCATGTTCATGTCATCTGCAAGCCCGGGGCCGCTCCCTGGCGGATTCACGAACGCTCCTGCGTCAACAACTTCGCCCGTCACCCCGACGCCTACACCTCGCAGAGCTTCTGGGATGCCTACTGGGCGTACTACGAGCGCGAGACGCGTCGTATTCTGGGCGACTTCGTGCCCGACGCCGCCATCGAGTACGACGGCTACGCCGAGACCTGGGTGTCGCTCATCGCGGCCTGGGGGCGTCGCGGTTCCCGCACCTCCTGCTACCAGCACAACCAGATGGACAACGAGTACCGGGACAAGTACCCCAACCTCAGGCGCGTCTTCGCCCTCTACAGCGATGTCGACGCCGTCGTCGCGGTCAGCCCGGGACTGGCCCGCCACAACCGCACCGGGCTGGCCGGGCTGGGCATCAGCCTCTCCCAGCGACAGCTCTCGGCCCGCAACCTCCTCGACATCGAGCGGGTGCGCCTCGGGGCGCAGGCACCCGCCCCCGATGCCTTCACCGCGCTGAAGGACGAGCACGACTTCGTCCTGACCACCATGGGACGGATGTCGATGGAGAAGAACCAGGCCGCTCTTATCGAGGCGGTTGCTCTCCTGCGAGAGCAGGACGGCGCTCGCAGCGATGACCCGGGCGACGGTACCGAGGACGACAGCGCTCAAGGCCTGAATATCGGCCTGGCGATCGTCGGATCCGGGGTGCTCGAGGGGACGCTGCGGGCCAGGATCGACTCCCTGGGACTGGCCGGGCACGTGACGCTTCTGGGGCAGATGGACAACCCGTTCCCGGTCCTTGGCGGAGCCGACCTGTTCGTCCTGCCCTCCCTGCACGAGGGGCAGCCGGTCACTCTGCTGGAGGCAATGACGCTGGGGACTGCGGTCGTGGCATCCGACCTTCCCGGCAATCGGGAGCTGATCACCCTCGGTTACGGAGTTCTGAGTGGGACCTCGCCCCAGGACATCGCCCAGGCGATCCGCACGGTTCTGACCGACCCTTTCCGCGCTCGCGGAATCTTCGACGTCCAGGAGCACAACGCGCGTTCGCTGCGGGACACCCTTGACGCGGTGCTCGGCTCCGAAGCGCTCCACCAGCAGTCCAAGGAGGACGAGGCATCCCCGAGGAGCCGGTGCAGTCGAGCCGCCTCGCAAGGAGCGATCGCGTGATGGGTCCGCACAGGCTGCAGCCTAAGGCGGAGCCCCAGAGCACGGCCTCCACCTGCGTGCCGGCTGTCACGCCCTCAGCTGAGCTAGCAGGAGTCCTGGAGCCTGTCCTTCAGGGACTGGGCGACGGGGACGACGGCGGAGCGCAGCCACGCGTCGCCGTGCTTGTTGACGGCCCTCAGTCCCACCTGAGCAACTACCTCGCCCTGACGCTGGGAGCGCGTGAGCTGATTGTCTGCACGATGCAGGCGGAGTGGGACGGACAGTCCGAGGCGGAACCTGTGGAGCACTCCGGTCTGATCGGTCATGCCCGGGTGGTTCCCTTCACGAACCAGGTCGACCTGCACCAGGCCCTGGCCGCTCACGGCCGGTTCGACGTCCTCGTGGACGTTCTCACCCACAGTGCCCGCATGCGCGCCATGTCCGCTCATCTGTTCATCGGCGCTGTCCGCGACGGCGGATACTACATCGCCATCGACGGTACGGTTCTGGGAGAGCGCCCCGACACCGCTGAGCTCATCACCTCCGCTTCACGCAGTCTCGCCGGCCTGCACGGAGGGGAGGGGACGATGAGCGGGGACGAACAGGCCTACGGCGAGCAGGTGGCTTCACTGACTGTCCTCGACGGCGGTGTCGTGCTGCGCAAGCGAGGGGACGGCTTCGTCAAGCTCCGATACGCCGAGGCCCCGCCCATTCTGTCTGCCCGCTACGGCGAGTCCTGGGGACGTTCGCTGGAGACCACCCCCGCCCGAGTTACCCCACTGGAGGTCATCGGCGTCACCAACAACCCAGGGCTGTGCGCCAAGCGACTGCCCCACGAGAACCGGATCCCGGAGACCTCGGTCCTGGAGTACCGGGATGTCTGCATCGCTCCCCGACAGGTGCTCGTCAAGGATCATCTCCTCCTTCCCAACACCTTCCGCCTGGCTACCACCAAACGGCTGGTCAACACGGCGCTGAAGGATCTCAACCACTACTACGCCGCGCCCATGGTTGGCACAGAGTCGGCTCCGAGGCTTGAAGGAACCTTTTTCTACCTGGACATCGAGTACAACCGGCACTTCGGCCACTTCATGACCGAGGTCGTTCCCCGGCTCTACGCCTGGGAGCTGGCGCGGGCGACGCACCCCGACATCCGGGTCATCACCAACAGCAAGTCCAACCATGGCCGTCCCCCCGCCTACCAGCGCATTCTCCTGGAGGCTTACGGCATCGACGACGACCAGGTCGAGGTCATCACCTCTCCGGTGAAGGTCGACACCCTCGTGTGCGCCATGCCGCTCATGCAGAACGGACGATTCGCCGACCCGGCTCTGGCGTCAATCTGCCATCGGCTGCGCGATGGCCTGCTGGTCCGTTCCAAACCCAACGAGAAGCCCCGTCGCAGGCTCTTCATCTCCCGCAAGCCAGACATGTGGCGCGAGTGCCTCAACGGCAGCGATATCGAGGAGCGCTTCGCCCGGCGGGGCTTCACCATCATTCGGCCCGAGGAGCATTCCATTGTGGAGCAGGTCCGTATGTTCTACGAGGTCGACGTCGTGGCCGGATACATTGGCTCCGCCCTGTACAACATCATGTTCGCGCGCCGTCCGATCGACGTCATCGGCTTCATCAACCAGTCCTACCTGGCCACCAACGAGTACCTCATCTGCTCGGCGCTCGGCCACCGCCTGCACCTGTTCTACGGCGACGAGGTCATCAACGGCAGGAAGAAGGACTGCGAGGGGCGCGAACTGGGAGTGACCAACAGGGACTACGTCTTCAACTTCGAGCGCGATGGCGACCAGCTCGATGAGCTGCTCGACTCCCTGGACGAGAAATGGGGAGAGTCGTGAGCGCACGAGACTCCCGCATGACACGTCGGCCGGCGTCTGAGCTGCGGCGCGCCCTGTGGCACCTGCGTCACTCAGGACTGGCGGGGCTGCGCGAGCACCTGCGCCGTCGTCGGGCGACTGCTTGGGCGCGTCCCCGCCGGTGGGCCTCCAGGCGCCGGGATCAGATGTCCTTCCCGGACTGGCCCCTGCCCTCGCCGAAGGAGACCGGGCCGCGTCACGATGTGACCGTCGGCGTCATCGCCGACGAGTTCACGGCGCTCGCCCTGAGCTATGAGTGGCGCGCCGTACCCCTGACGCCCACCGGCTGGTGCGAACAGCTCGACCAGACCCCCATCGACCTGCTCTTCGTGGAGTCCGCCTGGCACGGCAACGACGACACCTGGCGCTTCCAGGTGATCGGTCCCCAGGGGCCCTCCGGTCACTTGAGAGAGATGGTCACGGCGCTGCGAGGACAGAGGGTTCCGACGGTCTTCTGGAACAAGGAGGACCCCGCCCACTACGACGAGGCCATTGAGACCGCCCGCCTGTTCGACTGGGTCTTCACCACCGACGAGGCGATGGTGGAGCACTACCAGCGCGACCTGGGGCACGACCGCGTCGGGATCCTGCCATTCGCGGCGCAGCCGACCATCCACAACCCGATCCGTCCCCTGGATGACGACGGCAACCCCCTTGCCCTGCGGGACGTCGCCTTCGCCGGCACCTACTTCGCCCACAAGTACCCCGAGCGACGTGAGCAGATGGAGATCGTCCTGGGAGGCGCCCTCGACGTCTCCGCCCGGCTGCCCCACGGGCTGGACATCTTCTCCCGGTACCTCGACGGTGATGACACCTACCAGTTCCCGCCTCCCTGGGACTTCCATGTGCGCGGCAGCCTCAGCTACCCCCAGATGCTCAGTGCCTACCGCGCCTACGCCGTCTTCCTCAACGTCAGCTCCGTGGTGGGCAGCCCGTCCATGCTTCCTCGCCGCGTCATCGAGGTTCTCGCCTGCGGCACTCCTGTGGTGACCACCCCCACGCCGGCCACCGACCGCCTTCTGCCCGCGGGCACCCTGGCCAAGGTCTCCGACCGCGTGGGGGCAGGGCTCACCGTGCGCGCTCTCGTGGCCAACCCGCTCCTCGGGGAGTACATGACCTACCTGGCGCAGCGCGAGATCTGGGCCCACCACACCTACAGCCACCGTGTGGACACCGTTCTGCGCGCTGTCGGACTGGGGGAGCGGGCCCGACGCCGGCCCACCATCGCACCGCTGGTGGCCACCATTCGGCCGGAGCAGGTTGACCACGTCCTGGAGACCCTGGCCTGTCAGCAGCAGGTGACGATGGCACCAGTCATCCTCACCCACGGCTTCACGCCGCGCGCCAGCAGCAGGGCCCGTGCCCGTGAGCTGGGTCTTGAGATCGACTGGGTCACGGCAGAGACCAGTACTCCCTTGGGATCCTGCTACAACCTCATGCTCACTCGGGTGGAGGCCGACTACATCGCCAAGATGGATGATGACGACCTCTACGGTGACCACTATCTCTTCGAGTCCCTCGCCGCAGTCGACTACTCCCGCGCCGAGGTCGTTGGCAAGCACGCCCACTACGTGCACCTGACCGGGCCGGACCTGATGGTGCTGCGTTTCGGCGACTGGGAGCACCGCTATACGACTTTCGTCTCCGGACCTACGCTGGTGGCCCGTGCGGATCTGGCACGTGACGTCAATTTTCCCGAGACGACCATTGGGGAGGATACTGGTTTCCTCAATGAATGCGTACGTGTTGGGGCTCGTATCTATTCGGCCTCTCGTTTTGGATTCGTCCAACGGCGGGGGACGACTTTCGGACACACCTGGGGCATCTCCAACACGGAGGTGCTGGCGACGTCCACCATTAGTCATTGGGGACCGCCCCACGAAATGGAGATGCCCACCTTATGAACGCCCGCAGCGCCGAGACCATGCACGTCATCATCATCGGTTCCGCAGGTGGTCAGGACACACTCGACTCTCTTCGGCAGGACCTGCCTGAGACCGGGATCGTTCCGCTCAGCTGCCCCGACCCGGGGGCGCTGGCCCACGTCCTCAGGCCTTTGAGCGCCGGAACCCGGGCCCTGTTGCTCAGGGCCGGCGACAGGGTCGAGCCCGGCTATCTCGCCTCTTTGGCTCAGCACGGCTCGGGCGACGCCGTCGGCACCCTTCTCACCCCGACCGTGACCATCCGGCCCGACGGCGCTCGGGATGACCGGCTGCAATGGCGCTTCAAGCACGGCAGCCGCAGCGCGGACCTGACCGCTGAGCCCTACATCTTCCCCGACACCATCAGTGGAGTTGTCCTCACCGTCCCCCGCCGAGGTATGTCGGACTGGGGAGGGCTGGGGCCGTTGCGAGGTATTGAGGACACCGACGGTGCCAACGGCAGTGACGAGAACGCCGGACTGAGCGGGCTTGTCGCCCATATCGTGGACACCGGCAACCGGGTCGGCCTCCATGACGGTCCCGCCGTCGTTCACCACGCCCCGTCACCTCCCGGCGCCTGGGGGAAGGTCGAGCACTACCGCCACCTGCTGGGGACGCTCCTGCCGGCGTGGCTGCTGGCCGATAGTCCCCCTCCCGCCTGGGTCTACCAGCTCGTCATTCACCGCCTCATCCAGGTCACCGAGGCAGACCGGGGGCTGCGCTTCCCCTCTGCCCGGCTCACGGTGGCCGAGCGTGCCGAGGTGGCCCAGCTGCTGCGCTCCGTCACTCGTCATGTTCCTGCTGCCCAGATCGAGGCTTACTGCTCCACGCCGCTGGCCGTGGGGCGCCGCACCGCCCTGACGGCCCTGGCCGCCGGTCCCATGCCGGCACCGATCCTGCCCTCAGCGCGCAGGTTTCGCAGCGATCAGAAGGCCACCTACTTCTTCACCGGGGCCTTGCCCGCCGAGCAGTGGAAGGTCGACGGCAGCTGGGCGAGCCCCACCAGCGCCAAGACGGTCGATCACCGTTACTTCGACGAGGTCGTGCTCCACGAGCGCATCGTCTGGCTGCCCAAGGGAGAGATCACCGCGGTCATCAACGGCCAGGAGCTTCCGGTGGCTCCTTACCGGGGGAACCCCAGACCCCCTGAGACGATACCCGGTCGGCACCCTCACGGAACATCGCCCTCCGGGCTGCGCCGACGTCTGGCCCGGGTCCTCGGCCGCGGCAGCACGGAGAGCCCACGCCAGCAGGTCAACGCGTCGTCGGCCTCGACTGTGTCGTCTTCCGCGGACTCCTCGGCGCCCTCGCCGTACACGGCCTCATCACCAACCGACTGGCCGCGCACCTGGCTCTACATGGACCGTCACGACAGCGCAGGTGACAATGCCGAGCCGCTGTATCGCTACGCCCGCACCCACGCCCCCAGCGTCCGGCACATCTTCGTCATTGAACGCACCTGCCCGGACTGGGACCGGCTCGCGCAGGACGGCTTCGTCCTCCTCGACCCGACAGGTCCCGGCTTCGACGCCGCTTGGGCCGGCGCCGAGACCATCATCCTGTCCGACATCGGCGATCCACTCATCAAGGATCGCCTCAACGGCGCGGGCACCGGCACCGACCAGCGCGTGGTCTTCCTCCAGCACGGCGTGACCATGCGCGATATGTGGCGCTGGTTCAACGGCACCCGCCTGGACGTCGTCGTGTGCGCCACTGCACCGGAACAGGCGGGGCTGACGGCGGATCACACCTCCTACACACTCACCGACCGAGAGGTCTGGCGCACCGGATTCCCCCGCCACGACCACCTCTACAGCCTCCTGGGACAGGAACGAGACCGTATCCTGCTGGCTCCCACCTGGTCCCCGGAGGTCTCACGTGCACTTGAGAACGATCCCGACGCCGTCGGGCTGCTCAATGAGCTCTACCGGCCGTGGCTCGAGCTGGCCGCGGGCCTGACCCAGGCAGGTCACCACCCGCTGCTCTTCGCCCACCCCAAGCTCGCGCTGAACGCGCCCGAGTGGTTCAGGGCCCTGGGCGTCCCCTCGGTCTCCGGCCGTGAGCTGCCTGAGACGCTGGCCCGTTCCTGGGCCGTCATCTCTGACCGGTCCTCCGTCCTTGACGAGGGCATGCTCGCCGGCTGCGTCGGCATCGTCTGGGACCCCCACGGCCGGCCCGACACGGATCACTACAGAGCCCGGCACGAGGCCGTTGGCGCCGTCTGCGCCGACGCCTCTGAGCAGGTCTATCAGGCGGTGGAGGACGTCGTCTCCGGCCGCGTCGTCGCCCCGGAGGGCCTCATCCTGCTCGACGCCGGAGCCTGCGCCCGTCTCACCAAGCAGCTTCAGCGCGACATGATCTGATGCGCACCCTGATTCCTGACGCGCTGCGGGCGGTTCGTCGCTCTCCCCGTGTCAGCCTCGTCAGCCCGGTCTACGGCGTTGCTCCCTACCTACCGCGCTTTCTCGACTCCCTCGATGCCCAGGACTACCCCCACGACCGTCTCCAGGTCGTGCTCGTCCTGGATGGTGCCTGTGACGACTCACCCCGAATCTGCCGCGCCTGGGCCGAGCGAACAGACCTCGACGTCGAGATCGTTGAGACCGACAACGGTGGGCAGGGCAGGGCCCGCAACCTGGGAATGGAGTACGCGCAAGGAGACTGGATAGCCTTCCCCGATCCCGATGACTGGCTCGCTCCCGACTTCTTCACCCGGCTGCTGGATACCAGGCGCCGGGGTGACATCCTGCTGACCGGCCGCACCGTCATCCACCAGGAGGGCAACCGGCTGCGGCACCCCCTCGACTTTCGTTTCCAGGACGGGACCGCTCGGGTCGATGCCGCCCGTCAGCCACAGGCCATCCAGCTCTCGGTCCATGAGTGCCTCCTTCGCCTCGACCAGGCGCTTGCGTCTCGATTCCCCGAGGACCGCGAGGCCCCCACCTTCGAGGACGCGCTCTACCTGGGAGGCATCCGAAGCGGCTCGGGCCGCATCCTCTACGTGCCCGACGCCGTCTACCACTACGACAAGCGGGCCTCCGGCGACTCCGCGGTTCAGACCGCCTGGTCGCGGCCAGGACGCTACGACGCCCAGATGCGCACGCGCTACCACGCGCTTCTCGACGTCGCCAGTGACGCGCCCTGGGCGCAGCAGACGATCCTGTACGACCTGGGATGGTACTTCGGCGTCGTGGACGGCGGTCGGATGCCCGCCGAGCCGCTAGGACTGGCTCAGGCGCACGCCGCCGAGATGCGACGGCTGGCGCACAGGCTCGATGCCGACCAGATCATCCGCAGCCCCTGGGGAAACCTTGGCGCCCGGGATCGGGCCCGGCTTCTGATGTGGAAAGGGCAGCCTGAGGTGGCGGTGGTGCGTGACGGCGAGGTCATGGAGCTCTGCACCGTCGAGTCTCCCGGTGGGCAGGCTGAGCCCCTTCGCTACGCCGGAACCGACGTCGGTTGGGTCCTCACCGGCTCTGAGGCGCAACGGCGCTACTCCGGAGGAGGCGTCCCGCGCATTCCCCTGTGGCCCAGGAAGCCCCGGCTGGCTGAGGCTCGCGAAGTCAGGACGATTAGTGCCGGGGGCTTCTTCGGCGTCGTCGGTGAGGCGGGTGATGAATTGATGAGGTCATTTACTCGAAGGTTCCTTCTATGACGGCACGCTGGAGCACGTGCCCCTCGATGGCCCGGAGCAGGGCCTTGCGTCGAGACCGTGCGGAGAGATCCAATCGTTCATCTAGCACGTATACGGTGAACCGATAGGTGTGTGTCTTGCCGCGTGGTGGCTTGGGTCCACGATAACGATGCCATCCGTAGGCCAGGCCCTGGCGTGCGGAAAGAGAACCCACCTCCTTACCGTGAGGAATTGCAGATGGAATCCTGTCCGTCGGCTCGATGTTCCAAATTAGCCAATGGGTCATGGTTCCGAACAATGGGTGAGTCATATCCTCCAGAGTTACTGCCACCGAAGCCCCGTCAGGATCTCTCCCCTTAAGAACGATCTCCGGGGACTCGTCTCGTCCGCGTCCCGTCGTATCCTCCTGAAAACGGCCGGAACTGTCAATGCTGTGCAACAGGAGCTTCAGTCCGTTCGTATCGTTAGTACTCATGATTAGACACTCTCGCCTTCCACGCTCGCGCTCACGTCGATTCCATGTTCGCTCAACAGCGCAATATATTCTACCAACTGATCCGGGGTTCTGTCGGCCGTTCGGCGCCGGTGCGAACTGGATTCACCTGGACAGAGGCTCTCTCCCTGCATCAGGGAGAGGATGAGGAATGCAAGATCTCCGCCGACCTGGTCCATTATGCGTGCGTCATCGATGATTCGTTTGTCCATAAATGTGTTGCGCACGCCGGCGGGGGCCTCATGGGTACTGATCGCGAGCCGTACGTACGCGCCGTCAGGGGGTGTGTGGGCCTTGTCGTCGGAGTGGAGTGACGGGTGGGGCGGTTTTCTTGTGGCGCCTCGTTTTCTGATTGAATTGGCTTGGGTGTCAAAAACTCCCTCAGGAGCAAGGTGTGACTTTGATGAGTGACACGCAACTACCGCTAAAACGGTCTAGACGTCTCAATGAACAAGCCTCAACCTCTTAAGGATCGTTGGAATGCGCTCATGACGGAAATCTCCTCGTCACTACGGTGACGGAGGCGAGGCGGAGCTCAGAGCGCCGGGGCGAGAGTGCGTGGCGCCTGCGCGACCTCCAGCTCGTCGGCCACCCATGAGTACAGGGTGCCGGCGTAGTGGAAGGGGGCGGCTCCCCAACGGTGCGCGTCGTCGGCGACCACGAGCTCATCGGGTACGTGAAGGATCCGTATGTCGGTCTCTTGACGGACAAGGTCGACGTAGCGGGTCATGACCCAGTTGGCCTCCATGGCCGTCTGCCCCCAGCTCGGGACCGTCAGCTCACCCGAGGTAGTCCTCGTTGCCCACGGCACGTTGAGGAGAATCGTCCTCCTCGTGAGATCGAGCCGCTTCAGCAGAGTGTGGAAGCGCAGAAGGGCCGGCCGCCACAGGTGCAGGTGCTCTGCCGTCCCCAGCTCAAGGAACCTGGCGGTGAGTCCCTCGTAGAGGCCAGCTGTCATGGCTTCCGTCGAACGCGTCAGAAACGCCCCGGGGGACGTCTCCAGGACACCGAGACGCTCATCAGTCAGGTCCCACAGCAGGAGATCCGTGCGCGCGGCTACAGCCGTCAGCTGTGCCTCCAGGTTTCCCACCACGTCCGACATGAAGGAACGACGAGCGAATGGCGATGCCAGCAGGGACAGGTCGAGGTCTCCGACGTCGGCTGGGCGCCCCGCGCTGATGAGAGACTGACGGGCGATGTAGCGCTCCACGCTCCACCCCCGGTTCTCCATCTCACTCGCGGCGTCCCTGGCCACGCAGGATCCGTAGACCGTGATTCGTCCTGTCGTCGCGCTGTCCTCAATGCGCATGGTCATACTCCTCGAGCGTGTCGATAGGGCAGCGTGCGACTCTCCGAGCGCTGGATCCGCACCCCTGCTGGTTTCCACTTCTCCCTGCACGTGGCCAGAATCGTGGCGGCCTTGTCCGGTTTGTCCTTGGCGATGTTCCAGGACCACCAGCGGTAGTCATGGGCGATCTGGGGACCTGGGCCATCTCCGATGAGCTCGCCATCCATGAGCCACAGCGCCCGGGTGCACATCTCCTCAATGACCTGTGCGGCGTGGTTGACGATGAAGACCGTCCCGGCACCGCGCCGCAGCTCAGTCATCTTGTTCTCGCTGCGTTCCTTGAACGCAGCGTCTCCGGTGGACAGGGCCTCATCAATGAGGAGAATGTCCGGGTTCGCGGCGGCGGCGATCGCGAACCGCAGGCGTGAGGACATTCCTGAGGAGTAGGTCTTCATAGGGCGGTAGATGGCCTTCCCGATTCCGGCCAGCTCGATCACCTCCGGCAGGATCGCGTCGATCTGGTGGGGGGCCAGCCCCATGGCCAGGCACCCGAGGCGCACGTTCCGTTCTCCGGACAGGTCTGGGACAAGGGCCGCATTGACCCCAAGCAGCACCGGATTGGAGCGGGCACTCACCGTTCCCGACGTCGGTGTCTCCAAACCGGCGATCACGCGAAGAAGGGTGGACTTCCCGGCCCCGTTACGCCCCAGGATTCCGATCGATTCTCCGGCACGTGCCGCGAAGGAGATGCCTTTAAGGGCATCGACACTCACTTTCGGTCTCTGCCCCGTCATACCCAGGAAGATCTTCAGAGCGGGTGACGTGGCCCGCAGGTCCTCGGCGTCGGTGGAGGGGACCCGGTAGCGCACCCGAAGGCCATCAGCGACAACGGTGGCCGTACCGAGTCCGGTCTCACCACTGTCCGCCGCGGTCATGACCGCGGGGCCGGTGACACCGTCCGGTGCCATCATGATGACGGGGAGCCTCGCGGTTGACTCCTCCGTATTCTTGGAGCGGTGCGCCGTCTGAGCGTTGAGTGGACGGTTCTCAGCGTTCGACACCGTAGTCCTCCTCCTTCTCCCAGAAGAACACGAAGCCGACCAGGGCCAGCCCGAGTGACCAGGCACTGAGAATGAGCCACATACGTGCCTCGGGAACGCGCTGGTACAAGATCGCATCTCGATACATCGTGATCATGAGATAGCCGGGGTTGAAGTCCATGGCGCGCAGCATCATCGGGTGGTCGATGAAGCGCTCGTAGGAGAAGAAGACTCCCGAGGCGTAGAACCAGAACTGGGTCAGGAAGGGCCAGATGTTTCGCAGGTCCGGAATCGTCGTCGTCATACGAGAGGTGATCAGTGTCAGCCCCAGGCTCATGAACGCCTGGAGGACGAAGACCGGCAGAACCAGTGCCCAGTGCCAGCTCGGCCAGGCGTGCGGGGGAAGAACAACCACGAGGATAAGGACCGCGATCATCGGGGGGATCAGATCGATCGCGCAGCGAATCGTGTACGACATGGGCAGCGCGGCCCGAGGGAAGGAGAACCCCCGAATGAGGTTCTTGCCGGTCACGATCACCTGGCTGCCGCCGGTCACTGCCCGCTGCAGCGGCGGGAAGAACGTGACGCCGATGATGAGGTAGCCGATGAAGTTGTCAATACCGCGGCTCGTCTGCAGAAGCAGTCCGAACACGATGAAGTAGACGATCGCATTGAGCATCGGTTTGGCGATGAGCCACGCGTTTCCCAGGAAGGTGCCCCGTTGGGACCCCAGGGCCTTGGCCCGGGCGTCGGCCCAGATGAAGTGCCGCCGTTGCCAGAGCTGGCGGATGTAGGCCACCAGCGGTGGGCGCCGTCCCACCGGATACAGCTCGCTGAGCTCGACGACGCTGACACTGATCTCGGAGCTGTCGCCCCAGAACGGCTGCCCAGCGGTCCACGGGGTCCAGGATGCCCTGCTCATACCAGCCCCGCGTAGATCTCGGCCTGGCGGACTGCGTTGCTGCTCCAGGTGGGTAGCGTCTGACGCGTTGAGGGCAAGGGCGCTCCAGCGGCCAGCTGGGTCAGCACTCGGCTGAGTGCCTCCACGTCGCCGGCGGGAAAGGACCGATTCGCCGATGGGGCGGTGATCTCCCTGAGCGCGGGAAGATCGGAGGCCACCACTGGCCGGCCCAGCGCCATCGCCGTCATCGGCTTGAGGGGTGTCACCAGCCGACATACCGGCGTATCCAGTCTCGGCACGCAGAAGACGTCCAGGGCCTGGTACCAGTCCAGGGCCGTGGCGCGCTCCACCCGTCCGGGAAGGACGCACACCGACTTCTCCAGTCCCATCTCTCCGGCCAGGGCCACCAGCTCGGGACGGCTGACCCCGTCACCCACCACGGCGCACCGGACATCGACCCCCCGAGTGCGGCAGCGCGCCACGGCCCGCAGAAGCACGCCGAATCCCTCATAGCCCACCAGGGAGGAGACGCTCCCCACCCACAGGCCGCTGCGGGGCAGTCCCAGCCGTTGGCGGGCATCCGCCGGTAGCAGCCTGTCGGCCTCGAGCACCTCCTGGTCCACGGCGTTGGGAACGACTGTGATCCGGCTGGCGTCGACACCCCGGTCCGCGAGGTCCTCGGCCTGGACTCGTGAGAGGACGACGACGGCGTCGGCCTGCCGGGCCATCTCCGCCTCCTTGGCCCGCAGCAGCGTGAAGCGCTCAGAGCTCAGCGCCTCGGCCTCCTGACTCGGCGGCCTGGAGGCCACCCAGGTGCACTCCAGCACCCCTCGCATCTCGTAGACCCAGGGCAGACCGTAGGAGCGGGCCACTGCCTGGGTGACCAGGGCGTTGACGTAGTTGGTGGTCGTGTGCAGCACGTGGGGGGAGAACGTCTCCACCTCCCGCGCCAGCAGGCGACTCATCTGAGTCAGTCGGGCTATCGGGGAGTCCTGTGACCGCGCGGGAAGAATCCGCCGGTAGGTGACTGCGTCGACGACGTCGGTGGCCTGAGCCGCAGGCTTACCGATGGTGACGGGGTAACCGATGCGCGTCACCGCCCGCACATTGATGCCGACGCCGGCCTGCGCCCGCAGGAGCGCGTGCGAGCGCACCGTGTAGCCGGACTGGGTGTGGGGCAGCGAGCTGGTCAGTACGTGAAGGACGCGGAGCGGCTCAGTCGGCTCAGGAGCCGTCCAACCGGGCGAGGGGGAGAACCCGGGGAGATGGAAGCCCGGGCTCATCATGGCCAGCTGGGAACGCAGACGGGCCCACAGCGCCCTGGAGCCGGGCGCCCCCTCCAAGGTGCTGAGCGCGGTACTCAGGTGTCCCCGGGACCACAGGTCCCGCGCGCGCACCGAGGGGCTCAGGCCCTCGGCGTCAATATGCCTGCGCTCCGCGGAACCGAGATGGATCGCCATCTCAGCGGCGAGCCGACGGCCGACAGCAGATCGTGGTACTGCCCGGCTCAGCGCCTCGCGGGCTGAGTCCGGTCTGTCGGCGATGAACGCTGACAGGGCTCGGCGGACCTCATGATCATCCGACCCGATACCGAGTGCCTGAGCGCACCGACCGCGCCAGGGCTCAGACAGCCGACGCGCTCCCTGCAGGGCCAGGAGCACCGGGTCCTCGACCAGCTGCCGGGTGGCGGAGGTGCTCAGCAGCACCAGATTCCGCAGGATCTGGACGTCAGTCACCGGACACCTGCCTCAGGAGGGACTCGTAGCGGTCCGTCATGACCTCGGCGTCGGCGTGGTCCGCCAGCCAGCGTCGTCCCCCCGTCACGTCCAGGCGGCTGCGGTCTGCGACCAGAGCCCTCCACAGGGACGCCAGGGCCTGCGGGTCCTGCGGGGCAGTGACGTCGCCGCAGCCGGCGTCCTCCACGATGCGCCGAGCCTCGCCGTCGACCGAGGCGCACACGTGCAGTCCTGCGGACATGATCTCGTAGAGCTTGGACGGGACCGTCACAGACATGGCCGGCCAGCTCTGTAGACTCACCAGAGCCGTATCGGCCCAGGCGTAGTGCTGGTCCACTTCACTCCACGGCACAGCGGGGTGCATCTCCACGGGGGCCCCGAGGCTGCGGGCCAAGGTCGCGACCTCCTGAAACTGCGCACCGTCGCCGACGATCCGCAGTACCACCGGGGTGCCGCTCTGCTGGGCGATGTGCGCGGCCTTCACCGCGAAGCCCAGCCCCTGAGCGCGCCCCACTGTGCCCAGGTACAGCACGTTCAGGACACCGTCTGAGCGGCATCGGCCGACAGGAGATCGGCCTGCCGATGCCGTGGCGCCGGTGTTGCGCACCGTCACCACGCGTCGGACCCCGCGGGAACGCAGGACCTGTGTGAAGGAGTCCGTCGTCGTCACCACAGCCGCGGCCTCCTGCTCCAGGCGGGTGATGAGGGGTGGTAGAAGACTGCGTGCGCCCCAGCCGACGACGTCCAGCCTCCTGGTTTGGCGGGCCTGCGTGGCGGTCGATGGACAGCTGAGGGGCGGGGACCACTGTGCGGCTGACAGAAGCAGATCCGGCCAGGCGTCTCGCAGCTCCACCACGACCGGGCGATG
>ERZ773072.830-NODE-830-length-16154-cov-41.374806_pt1 | contig 16154 bp, 14 predicted proteins | sample MGYA00580617_ERZ773072 | MGnify/ENA primary metagenome ERZ773072 (study PRJEB29015, sample SAMEA2737970) | human oral metagenome | biome: human oral; feature: human-associated habitat; material: dental | place: China | collected 2122 ...
GTCCCACCTCGTCATCAACAACACCGACACCTGGGAAGAAAAACAAGGCCACTAACCGAGCGGAGCACCCGGTCGTCGATCCCGCGTGAAACCCGCGTGAAACAGGTGAAGAAACCCCACGTGTGGCCGCGTTGCGAGTAGATGCTGCTTATCGGGGCCAGTCGCCCTACGCCACCACCATGGCGGCCGTGCCCGCGCACATGAGGGCCAGGCCAGACAGGTAGCGAAGCGTGAAACGCTCGTGAAACACCGCTGCGGAGAATGTGACGGTCACGAGGATTGACAGCTTATCGATGGGCACCACGACTGAGGCGGGCCCATCCTTCAGTGCGTGATAGTACGCCAGCCACGACGCGCACGTCGCGGCGCCCGACGCGACGATAAACGCCAGCTCACGACCCGGAATCGACCGCACCTTGCCCAGGCGACCCTGCACGCCCACGATCACCCACGCCATCGCCAGCACCACAAGCGTGCGCACAGCCGTCCCCAGCGTCGGATCAACCCCCGAAATGCCGACCTTCCCAAGGATTGACGTTAGCGCCGCGAACAGCGCGGAGGCGAGCGCGTACACCAGCCAGCTCCCGCCTCCGCGCAGCGCGCGAGGCAGGCCCGCCAGGTCGGAGGAATCCACCATGAGGAGCGTTCCCACGGTAATCGCAACGATACCGGCCGTCCCCCACGCGCTCACCGGCTCGCCCAGCAGGATGAGCGCGAGAATGATCGCCAGGACCGTCGACAGCTTATCGATCGGTGCCACGCGGGACACATCCCCTCGAGCCAGCGCTGCGAAGTAGCACAGCCACGAGGCCCCCGTCGCCAACCCGGACAACATCAGGAACAGCGCAGAAGTCCCATCGATAGACGCAACGCCGGAGGCCGCTCCGGTCAGCGCCGCCATGCCCCACGCCCCCGCGGCCACGACAACCGTGCGCAGCGCCGTCGCGACCGTCGAACTCGTCGAGGCGACGCCCGCCTTCGCGAGGACGGCAGTCAGCCCCGCGAACAGGGCTGACAAGCAGGCGGTGAGGATCCACATGAGACCAGCCTAGGCCCGACGCTGACGTCCGTGCACCTGAGAATAATGACTGTGTGTCATGGGCACCAGATCGCAAAATATGTAGGCTATAGTTGTCGCGTATCTAGGCCTCGTGGTGGGGTAACAACGGAGTGTAAAGGAATGACATGTGGGGCAGTCTCAACAAACCGGGTTCTCATGGTGAAAACGATGGAAATCGGCGGGACATGCCGCCTGAAGCAATCGGTGGGGAGTTGACGGCTGATCAACGGAGCGAGGCTGAACGGCATGCGGTCGAATTCCTGAAGAAGGTTGTGCGCGTGCCCGGCGTGCGCATCAACCGCGACGACTTCCTGCGCCAGGAACTGCGTGAGCGTGGCGTGCCCGAAGAAGTGATTCGGAGGGCGATCGATACCAACCCTGCCTTCGCTGGCATCCCGCTAGCTGAACTCGATAGGCTGGCTGAGCAAGTTATCTCCTACGAGACAAACAAGTCGGCAGCAATATCCTTTGCTGCGGGTATTCCCGGCGGCTTCGCGATGCTTGGCACGATCCCCGCTGATCTTACGCAGTACTACGTGCATGCTTTCAGGATCGTGCAGAAGCTTGCATACCTCTACGGATGGCGTGAATTACTTGGAGCGAAGGAAGAGGTGGACGACGAGACGATTGGTATCATCGCTATTTTCTTTGGCGTGATGCTCGACGTTGAAGAAGCAGCTATGTCTCTTTCCTCTTTCGCCAGTTCGACTGTGATGGACACAGTCAAAAAGCAAGTGACCAAGCAATTCCTGATGAAGACCTCGTGGTATCGGGCTGTCAAAAAGACCCTGCAATATATCGGCCTCAATCTCACTAAGAAAGCTTTCACTCAGGGATTCTCGAAGGTACTCCCCGTCATTGGCGGAGTTGTGTCGAGCGGCTTGACTTTTATGTCGCTTCAGTCGCAGTCTTCTCGACTGAAGAATCACCTGCGCGAGCTTCCTCCTCCCGGAATTGATGCCGAGATGTGGAAGCGGGGCATCACGACAGCGAACTCTGTTGAACAGGAACAGGGCATCGTGGGAGCTGTTGATGCCGCTTTCCAAGGGAGAGTGGGAATCGCTGCGGTTGGCGTGGTGAGTGCTGCATCGGGTGTCACCAGTGGTGTTAAGGGACTCTTCGGGCGCCGCAAGTAACGCGCCACCGACGAGGCCGGGGCCGTACCGCGCGCATCAGCGGCACCCAGCCCCGGCCTCGTTACCGTGTATACCCCGCCACTGTTTCCCATTCTCGCGCGCCCGGGGGCGGGGAAACCTGCCACGATATGCGGGTGAATGAGACGATCGAACCGGCCCTGGCCTCGTCCATGACGGAGGCGGGCCCGCTGATCCTGCAGGCTTTCGCCTGGGACATGGTGCCGGACGCCAGCCACTGGCGCTACCTCGCCGAGCACGCCCAGGCGATCGCGGACCTTGGCGTCACCATCATCTGGCTGCCGCCCGCCTACAAGGGCCACAAGGGCATCAACGACGTCGGCTACGGCGTCTACGACCTGTACGACCTTGGCGAGTTCGACCAGAGGGGCTCCGTGCCCACGAAGTACGGGACGAAGGACGAGTACCTGGCCGCCATCAAGGCCCTGCACGAGGCGGGAATCGCCGTGTGCGCCGACATCGTCCTCAACCACCGCATGGGCGCCGACGCGACCGAGACCGTGCGAGCCACCCCGATCAACCCCCAGAACCGCCACGAGGCCATCGGGGAGCCCGAGACGATCGAGGCGTGGACCCACTTCACGTTCCCGGGGCGCGCGGGCGCTTACTCGGCCTTCACGTGGGACTGGACGTGCTTCCACGGCATCGACTGGGATGAAGCCACGAAGCGCAACGGACTGTGGCTCTTCGAAGGCAAGCAGTGGAACGAGTCCGTCGACACCGAGTTCGGCAACTTCGACTATCTGATGGGCTGCGACGTGCACGTCACCGACCCCCGCGTCAGCGAAGAGCTGGACCGCTGGGGCAAGTGGTACGTCGAGACGACCGGCGTGGACGGGCTGCGCCTCGACGCCGTCAAGCACGTGGGATCGGACTTCTACGCCCGCTGGCTCGAAGACCTGCGCGCCTCCACCGGGCGCCGCCTACCCGCCGTCGGCGAGTACTGGAGCGGCGACGTGCGCGAGCTCGAGGACTACCTGGAGCGGGTCCCCAACGTCATGCTCTTCGACGTCCCCCTGCACTACCACCTCCACCAGGCCTCGGCCTCGGATAGCAATGTGGACCTGGCGCGCCTGTGGGAGAACACGCTGACTGCCTCCCATCCGGACAAGTCAGTCACCTTCGTCGAAAACCACGACACGCAGCCCGGCCAGTCCCTGGCCTCCACGGTCGCCCCCTGGTTCAAGGCGGCCGCCTACGCCCTCATCCTCTTCAACGAGGCCGGGGTTCCCTGCGTGTTCTGGGGTGACCTTCTGGGTTCCCCCGAGTCCGACGACCTGCCCGCCGTGCGTGAGCTGCCGGTCCTCATGAGTATCCGAGCCCGCGCGGCTGTCGGCCCGCAGCACAGTGCTTTTGATCATCCCGACGTGGTGGGCTTTGCCCGCGAAGGCAAGGACGAGATCCCCGGCTCCGGCTGCGCCGTCATCCTCTCCGATCGAATGGCCGCTGAGAAGACCCTCTACGTGGGAACACGCCACGCAGGCCAGGCGTGGGAGTGCATCATCGGTGACCACCCGTCCGTGCTCGTCGCGGATGACGGGACCCTCACGGGCGTGGTCAGCGACGGCGGCCTCAGCGTCTACGTGCCCCGCAGCAATGCGTAGAGCATTGGCGCAGCGCGTCGGGCAGTGACCGTATAACGAACCTCGGCCTCGTCCGAAAAGACGAGGCCGAGGAACGTTTCTGTGCGAGCGTTACTCGCTCGCGCCACCCAGTGCGGGGATGCGCTCGATCTGCTCCTTGAAGAAGGACTCGGACGCGGAAATGAAACGGTCGATGTTGATCGACACCTGCGCGTCAGTCATGCCGTAGCGAGACGAGACGAACTGCTCGGCGCACACGCGCTGCGTGCCGTCGTCCAGCGTCGCCACGTAGACCTTGGGCCACTTGGTGGCCGCGTTCCAGTCGTTGCACGCCTGGATGAGGCGCGGGCGCAGCTCCATCGACACATCCTCGCGGATGCCGCCCCACATGCTCAGGTCCGCTCCGTCGTCGATCACGGAGAACACGTAGTAGCCGTTCGTGAAGCCCGTGCGCAGGCGATTGTCCTCAACGTCGTACCTGTAGTCGTTGCGCTCGAAGAAGTCGATAAGTGCACGCATGTCGAGGGGACGTACGACTGTGCGACGCTCGAGGGCGCGCTTGCACTCCTCGATGACCTGCGGAGCGTCCTCGTGGGTCGGGTCCATCGCGAGGCACTGCTCCAGGTACGTCATGGCACTTTCCTCCTCGTCCTGCCAGTACAGGGCGGTGCCGATGCGGTAGTACCACTGCGGGTCTGCCATGCCCTCGGCCTCAACGCTGCGCAGCAGCTCCACCGCGTGCTTGATGTGTTCCTGGAAAGAATCCATGTAGGGCTGAGCGTAATTGATGTAGGCGCGCGCCAGCAGGCTCGTCAGCTCGTAGTCCATCGCGGCCGGGGGCTGGCCCTCGATGAGTGCGATGATCTTCTGGTGTTCCTTCTCCTCATGGAGAAGAGCGATCTGGTTGATGAGCGACTCACGAGATTCCACGGAAGCTCCTTCGTATCGAGGCCGAATCTGACTACCAGGTCACAAGCATAACAGGGGACGCGGCGGCGCTACAGCCTCGCACGAGGCCCTCACTGTGTAGTGTTGGTGAGTTAGCGACCGCGAGAGAAACGGGGAGAACATGTCTGACGATCTGCGTGCACGCATGAGCGAGTCCGACGCCGCCCATTGGGACGAAATCCAGCGGTGGAAGGACGTGCAGATGCGCCCGATCCGCCCCCGAGTCATCTCCCAGCGCGTCCGCTCGGCGGCCCTCGCGCCCCTGGGTAAGGCGGTGTCCATCGCGCGCAAGGTGCCCGGCGGCGAGGCGCTGACCCGAACCGTGTCCTCCGCTGCCCTCGGCCTCGTCGAGCTGGCAGCCTCCGCATCCGAGGCCTCGGTGCGCCGCAAGCGCATCCTCAAGGCCTATCGTTCCGCGGGCTTTGACGTGCGGACCCTGCAGGACATCCGCTCTCTGACGCTCGACGACGTCCTCACCGTCAAGCCCCGCCTGAGCCTGGCCTATTCGACGACCGCGGCCGCCGAGGGCGCGGTGAGCGGCGTCTTCGCCTCGGGTGGTTCCGTTGCCGCAGTGCTTGGCATGGGCGTGGCTTCCGCCCCGGGAGTGGGCGTCACGGCCTCGGCGATCGCCGTTGATATCACGAGCTTCCTGGCTGCCGCGACCCGCCTCGTTGCGCACACGGCCGCGTACTACGGCTACGACTCGGAGGACCCGACTGAGCGACTCTTCTCCACGATGGTGCTCTCACAGGCGATCGATCCGATGGGCAGCGGTCGTGATTTCGTTGTTGAAAAGCAGACGACGATGCTGGCCTTCAATAAGGTGATGCGCGACCTCGCCCGGCGCGGTTCGCTCGACGGCCTCGGCGGCAACGTGGTCGTGAGCGCGATGAACTCCCTCTTCAGTGCGATGGGCGTGCGCCTGGCATCCCGTAAGCTCGCGCAGATCGTCCCCGTCGCGGGCGTCGTCGTGAGTGCCGGGCTCAATGCCGCCCTGATGCGCACCATCGGCGAGACCGCCGATCACCTGTATCGCGAGCGTTTCCTCGCCGAACGCTACGGCCGCGTGGAGCCTGGCGACGGTGCCTCCACGGACCTGGTGAGGCCTGCCGATACCCAGGAGCTGAGCGCAGACATCGCGCGCTACGTGGAGATCGCCGAGGCCGAGAGCCGCCCGTAGGGGAGCGGCAGTCTCGCTCCCGCGGTTCCATGAAGTTGCGATTGTCGGCCGTGTAGGCTGGGGGTATGCCGGATTGTTCAGAAGAAGCGGACAGCGAAGCTGACGACATGCGTCAGCGCATGACCGGTGACGATCGTGCGCAGTGGGATGCGATCCAAGAATGGAAGGCTGCTCAGATCAGCCCGCGCAGTCCTCGCGTCATCACTCAGCGCATCCGTTCGTACGTGCTCACCCCTTTGAAAAAAACGGTCGACCTCGCGCGCAAGGTGCCCGGCGGGGCAGCGATTGCGGACAAGACCTCATCGGCTGTCCTGGGGCTCGTCGAGAAGACAACGTCAGCCGCCGAATCCTCAGTTCCGCGAAAGCGAATTGTGAAGGCGTATCGCCGGGCGGGCAACGACATCGAGTGCCTCGAGGACATTCGAAACCTCAACCTGGCCGAGATCCAATCGGTCAGGCCCCACCTGAAGGTCGGATACGCCGTTGCTACCGCGACCGAGGGAGCGGTGAGCAGCATATTCGCGACGGGAGGGTCGGTCGCTGCTCTCCTCGGTCTGGGCATCGCATCGGCGCCCGGTATCGGCGTGATCGTGGGGGCGATCGGCCTCGATATCGCGACGTTCTTGGCTTCCTCTGCGCGCCTCGTGTCCCACACGGCTGCCTACTACGGCTATGACACGAAGGACCCAGCTGAAAAGCTGTTTTCCGCGATGGTTTTATCCCAGGCGATCGCCCCGCGTAGCACTGTTGGTGACCATGCCGTCGAGAAGGAGACCTCGATGCGCATGTTCAACAAGGTGGTGCGCAAGCTCACCAAACGCGGATCGATGGAGAGCATCGGGAACAATGCGCTGACGGCGTCCGTGAACTCCTTGTTCGCGGCACTGGGCGCGCGTCTCGTCGGCCTGAAGATGGCGCAGATCCTGCCGATTATCGGCATCATCATCGGCATGGCCCTCAACGCATCCCTCATCCGTACCATCGGGGTGACAGCGGACAACCTCTACCGAGAGCGCCTCCTGTTGGAGCGCTACGGACAGGATGAAGCGGATGTAGAGGCCGAGGCCACGTCCGATGGCGCAGATAGTCCGGATGATCTGGATGAGGAGCTCGCGCACTACGTCGAGTTTGCCAAGGTCGAGAGCCGCCTATAGGCGCTCCCCGGCGCTCGGTTAGCTGCGCGAGTTCCAGTTCTGCCAGTCGTTCCAGTCATCCTCGTCCTGCGCGTCGACTGAAATCATCGGCGCGTGAGAGGACTCGATCGGCTCATCGATCTCGGGTTCGGGCGCGGTGGCGGCCTCGTTGCGCTTCTTGCGGCGCTTGCCCCAGCCCCACAGCCTGCGGCGCTTCTTGTCACCTTCCTGCTCGCGCGGGGCTTCCTTCTTCTGGGAGATTTCCGCGTTCCAGTCCTCTTGGAAGGGGGTCGCAGCGGCCGGCGCCTGGAAGGCGGCAGGCATCTGCGGGGATGCGGGGGCCTGCGGCTGTTCGACGACCGAAGGCATGGCGGGCGCACTCTGCTCGAACGGAGCCGGCGTCATCGGGGGAGTGGACACCTGAGGGGCGGGCTCGGGCTGTTGCACCGGCGCGACCGGCTCGGGCATCCCCCAGTCTGCGGGCCTCTCCCGGCGGACACGACGAATCTGCGCGGTCGGCATCTCCGCGTCATCAATAAACAACATCGACGAGGCCGGGGCGGGTTCCGCGACGGGCTCCGGCTCGACCACAGCGACCGGATCGGGTTCGACGATCGGTTCAGGCTCGACCACCGCGACGGGTTCCGGTTCGACGATCGGTTCAGGCTCGACCACAGCGACGGGTTCCGGTTCGACGATCGGCTCGGGCTCAACCACCGCGATGGGCTCTGGTTCCACGACGGGTTCCGGTTCGACGATCGGTTCGGGTTCCACGACGGGCTCGGGCACCGGAATAGCAGCCTGGCGGACCTTCGGGATCAGCATCGTCTCGGGAGCGTCGACGGCGCTCGCGGGAGGCGGCGGCACGGGCGGAACGGGAGGCATGGGCACGGGAATCGGCACCTGCTGTGCTGCAGGTGCTTCTTCGGGGGCCGGAATAGGCTGAGGAACATGCGCGTCGCGGACCACCTGACGCTGTGAACGTCTGCTCGGGAACACCGGCTGAGCGTCGGCCGCTTGCTGAGCCTCCGAGGCCTGGCGCGAACGACGATGAAGCGAGGAATCAGAGGCGGACTCCGTGTGAGTCTCTCGCTGTGGTGCCGATGCTACGGCCTGCGGCACCGCCACGACGGGCTGGGACGCTGGCGTGGGTGTCGGAGTGGTGGGCGGGGTAGGCGCGACGGTAGGAGCCTGCGGGGAAGCAGGGGGTGCGGCCGGGGCCGCGCTGCGCTGAGAAACGCCGTTCATCGGGACCTGGAGGGGGCCGCTGGACATGCCCGCGCCAGGCATCGGCTGGCCGGCCATCGGCTGTGCGGGGCGCTCGGGGAAGACCGCAGGCCTGTGGTCCTTGCGCGAGCGTCGCCTCTTGGGAGCCTCCGAGGTCGCAGCTACGGGAGCAGTGGTGGGCATCGGGCGCGACTTGTGCTCCCACGTGAAACCGGTGTCACGCGGCGTCGGCTGCGGAGGATTCAGGGAGGCCGAAGGACGCGTGGTGGGAGCCGGAGCAGGAGCGGACGTAGCGGCGGGCGCAATCGGTGTCGGAGGGGCGTAGCGCTCCACGCCCTCGTTCCCACGAGCAGGAGAGGGACCGTGTACATGCGAAGCCGGGGCGGCGGCCTGCGTTCCGGATGTCGCTTTCTTTCCACGCTTGGCGCGCACAACGTAGACGACAACCACGATGCCGATGACGAGAAGGACGAGGCCAACGATGAGACCGATGAGAAGAGCGATCGGAGGATCGGAGGATTCTTCGGTTGCGGCGGCAGCGTCCGCCGTCGGTGCTACGCTCGAGCTCGCCGAGGCCGAGGTAGGCATCGGGGTCACGCCCCATGGATCCTTCAGTGCATTCGTCGTCGCCGCGGCATTAGGGTCGCCGCCAGGGGTGAGAGACCCTTTCACGGTGATCATTTGGGGGACGGTGTCGGTCCAGGAAGTGACGGAGAATGTGCGGCCCTCGTACGTCGTTGCAGACGTGGAAGCTCCCGCGGTGGCGGACTGTACCTCTCCCTCGACACTCAGGGACAGAGACTTAAGCGTCAAGTCCGGGTGGAACAACTTTCGAGACTCGGTGAGCGTGCGCTCGGCGTGAGCGGTCATGACGAACTCGCCGGAGTCCTCGAGGGAGAACTCGGATTCATTCTCCGCATTCGTGTACATGAGCTGCATGTGACACACGGTTGCGTCGTCGCGCGTCACGAACTCGACATGCTGGTCCGATGATTTACCGGCGTAGGGCTGGCACGCCGACTCACTCATTGTCCGGGACGGATCAATGAGGGTCAGCGTGTCGACGAGCTGGCCGTCCTTGGTCAGGACGAACGCCTCCGACAGTGTCGGCCCGTCGGCGGCGTAGGCTCCCGACGGTAGCGTCGACACGATGAGTAGTGCCCCGAGCGTGGCGCACAGGGCGTGAAAGAGTCGCATGCAGTCCTCCTGATATGAACCACTCGATTATCGTCCGTTCGTGGATACAAAGCAACGAGGGGGAGCGCATGCAAGATTACCTGACCGATCGTCAAATAAAAGAAGTCCGAGTGACAAAGAAAAACACGCCTCGTTGACAAGGCTAGATTGGTGTCTATCCCGTAGGATGACAGGTGTCTACCTGCGGTTAGGTTTTTGATAGCAAATTGCTCATGTGCCCATGTTGATGAAGGAGGTGGCCCATGAAGTGTCGACCCGCTACGCGCGGCGATATTCCCGAAATGACGCGCATTATCACCGAGGGGTTCCTTGACTATCCGCTGCATATCATGCTCAAGCCCTACCTCTACCAGCCGGACTGTTACCCACAATGCCTGGCCGCGATTAATCGGATGCTCGCGTCCTCCTATCAGTGGGCACGTCACGCACTTGTCGTGGAGCATAAAGGGCAAGTTGTCGCAACGGCGCTCATGCATGATCGCAAGGTTGGCGTGGTGCGTAACTTCGTCAGTGGAGGCTATGAGCTCTTCCGCTACGCCTCCCCGCACCTCGTGGCTGATTTTCTCGACGTGACCGACCGATCTGATCAGATCGCCATCGATAATGGCGATTTCGACTGGTATCTCGAGGTGCTCTCCGTTGACGCGAGCATGCGTGGTCGCGGCGTGGGGCGTTGGCTGGTCTCCAAGGTCCTGCCGGATTTCGTGGCGAAGCGCGGTGGGCGCGCCTACGGCTTCGTGACCTCGACGGAAAAGAATGCGCGTTTCTATCTTAATGGCGGTTGTGAACTCCTTGACCGCGTCGATGTGCATATGCGTGAGGAGACCTGTCCGATCTGGGCTTTCCAGAGGCGTGCGGAGCTGCTCTAACGCGGGTGCGCTCAGGCGTTTTCTGCCGATTCTCAACTCTGCGTGGCGATAGATGAGCGATTGCGCCTTTGTGCAGGTCGCGGCGCGTGATGCACGTCCCGCACCTCCGCTTGACTTCAAGGACTTGAGGTCTTTTAGGGTGAAGTCATGGTAGGGATTCGCTCCGGGCGCACGTACTCCATCAAGGAGGTAGCGGCGCTCGTTGGGCTGCCCGCGTCCACCCTGCGTTACTACGAGGATGTGAGCGTCATTCCCGCCATCGCGCGTGACCCTTCGAGTGGTCACCGCATCTATCAGGAAGACGACCTTGAGCTGTTGACGTGGGTGTCGTGCCTGTCGGCGTCCGGCATGTCGATTGCTGATATGCGTGAGTATGTTCGCTCGGGCCTTGGTGGTGAGCGCGATATTTCCGAGTTCATCACCTTGCTGGAGCAGCAGGATGAGCGCTTGCGGGAAGAGGCGCAGATTCTTGAGCTGCGTCGCGAGTTCTTGCGGACGAAAGTTTCCTACTGGCGTGCGGTCAGGGGTGGGGACGTTCAGGAAGCCGAGCGTTTGGACGCTGCGGCGCGCGCGCTTGCTGAGCGCCTGAAAGCCTGGTCGTAGCACTTGCATAGTCCTAGTGGGGCGGGTTCATGCCTGCTCCGAACCCTGCCCCACTAGGGGGCGTGGGGCCGCGCATTCGACTCGGGTGCGCGGCCCTTCATCGTGGCCGCTGTGGATTCCAGTAGGGGAAGGTGCGCCGCAGGTGTGCCATCTCGTGTTCAATGAGGGGAGCCGGCTTGTCCCAGGGCGGGGACTCCTCCCCGTGCCACGCTGCTTCCCCGATGACGAGGAGCCTGGGGAGGAGATGGTAGAAGAGGAGGTCTGGGGTGGTGATGGTTGAGGACCATGCCACGGCCTCGACTCCTTTCAGTCGCTCCCCATGCAACGCCTGGGTGGGGTCGTCGAAGAGGGTGTGGGTGGGCTCGAGGGGGCTGCTGGTTCGCCCAGGGTGACTGAGGGTGAGAATCTCGGCGTCCGCCAAGATCCACGGCGCTCCAGAGGATTCGGCGGCCTGGCGGCCAGTGTTCCCGGGACGGTGGGCAAAGAGAGTCGCGCGCCGCCGCAACGTTGACGAGGTGGCGAATGTTGGCGTCCGAGTAGAAACCTTGGGTCGAGTGTGCTGGCGTGAGGCGCCATGAACCTTTTCGGTCGGGAGCGCACTCGGTGTCGTACCAGTCGCTGGGCTGTCGTGGGATGTTTCCGCCGATCGCTGTCACCATGGGGTATCCGGGCACGTGCATACGCCACCCGGCGTTGTCGGTGAGGTGCCAGTGCAAGACTTTGACTCGGTAGGGCGCCATGACGGTCAGGAGCAATTCCATGGTGGCTCCTTGGACTTGGCTACAAAAGTGTAACAAGCGTCACTAATAATGTGGAATGTTTTCGTTCGTCAATCTGCGGAATTGTTGAAAGGTTGCGATTATCTCCCGACTGTCAGGTTTGTTGAATGGGTCTACAATGGTTGTGCTGATGTGAATCCAGTCATACTCAAAGAGGAGTGCTTCATGCTGTCGACCGACACCGTTTCCCTCAGTCCAAATCCCCTCGTTGGTGCCCTCGGAAAGCCGGCGAAGGAATTTACGAAAGCCGACATCATCGGCTATATCGAGGACAACGGCATCAGGATGCTCAACCTGCGCTATGTCGGAGGGGACGGTCGCCTGAAGACGCTGAACTTCGCGATTCAGTCCAAGGCGCACTTGGATCGTGTGCTGACGCTGGGTGAGCGCGTCGACGGCTCGTCGCTCTTCGCCTTCGTCGAGGCAACCTCCTCGGACCTGTACGTCGTGCCCCGCCTGGCCACGTCCTTCCTCAACCCCTTCTCGCACATTCCGACCCTGGATATCCTGTGCGGCTTCTACGACGTCGACGGCAAGCCCCTGGCCTCGGCGCCGCAGGAGATTCTGCGCAAGGCCCAGCGAGCCCTGAAGGAGGAGACGGGTTGTGAACTGCAGGCCCTCGGTGAACTCGAGTACTACCTCTTCTCCGACGAGGAGGACCTGTTCCCTGTCGAACCGCAGCGCGGCTACCACGAATCGGGGCCCTTCTCGAAGTGGGAGAGCGTGCGCACGGAGACCCTCTTGCACCTGGTGTCCATGGGGTGCTCGGTCAAGTACGCTCACTCGGAGGTCGGTAACTTCGTGTCCGACGGTCGTCAGATGGTCCAGCAGGAGATCGAATTTCTGCCCGTGGACGCCCTGGATGCCGCCGACCAGATGGTGCTCGCCAAGTGGGTGCTGCGCGAGGTTGCCCACTCCTACGGCATTCACGTCTCTTTCTCTCCGAAGATCGCGGTTGGCCAGGCCGGTTCGGGCATGCACTTCCATACCCGCCTCGTCAAGGACGGTGTCAACCAGTTCTCGACGGGATCGGGCCTGACGGAGACGGCCCTGAAGGTCATCGGCGGTTACCTGTCGCATGCCGCTTCCCTGACCGCCTTCGGCAACACGGTCCCCACCTCCTTCCTGCGCCTCGTGCCGCATCAGGAGGCCCCCACGGCGATTTGCTGGGGCGACCGTAACCGCTCCGTCCTCGTGCGCGTGCCCCTGGGATGGCAGAACATTGACGACTCGATGTTCCGTGATGCGAACCCCGCCGAGCCTCCCATCGACGAGCTGCCGAATGACTCGCAAACGGTCGAGCTGCGCAGCCCCGACGGTTCTGCGGCCGTCCACCTGCTGCTGGCCGGTATCGCTGTCGCGGCACGTATCGGGCTGACCGAACCGGGCATGGCCGACTACGCGCGCGAACGCAAGGTCGACGGCGACGCCTCGCAGACCCCCGACCTCGATCAGCTGCCCGGCTCCTGCTTCGAGGCCGCCGGTAGGCTCCTCACCCAGCGCGAGGACTACGAGGCGAAGGGCGTGTTCCCCGCCGGCCTCATTGATTCGTGGGCGTCTCACTTGGTTGCACTCGGAGACATGCACCTGCGCGACGACCTGGCCGACTCGCGAATTTCGGTGGAAGAACTCGTCGAACGCTACTTCCACATCGGCTAACGACACGTGCCCCGGCCTCGCAAAGAGGTCGGGGCACGTCGTTGTCAGAGACGAACGAGGTCACTCGGGCGGGGCGAAACGTTCTTCGTTCGAGGGGGCCTCGGAGCGCTTCGAGATGGCCGCGCTGCGCGCGTAGGGGAGCGCGGAGGTCTGACGCGCACCCGACTGAGCGCGGCGCACATTCTTCAACGAGGCATCGCGATCGAACTGAGCGTCTGCTGCTCGCCGCTGCGAGGCGGCGCGGCTACGCACAAGTGCTCCGATGATCACCAAGGCCAACACCGACCCAGTCACTGCGAGGACGGGCATCAAAGAACGCCCAACCGAGCTACCACCTCGCTGCTCAGAGGAAGATACGGGGCTGGTGCTCGACGAGGGGGAGGGGGATGGCGCCGGCGCGGAGGCCCCCGGCGCAACCGAGCCCGACGCACTCACGTTGTCCGTCACGCCGTGCCACACGACAGTGCTCGCATCCTTCTTCGTGGACGACGAAGGAACCGAAATCTCCCCGCCGTCAGAGGCTTCGACGACAACTGAATCGTGAGCGATGAGGGTCACCGACTCGATCGAGGCCGACGCCTCGGGCGAGGAAAAACCCTCCAGCAGTCGGGCCGACGTCGACTCGAAGTGGAAGACCCCACCGTCGTCAACCGAGACGACCTCGGCGCTCGCGTCCTCGAGGTTCCAGGTGAAACGGCATCCCAAGACCCCGCCCACATCCACCAGCAGCGAGGAAGTCGCCTGCGCGGCTGTGCCCATCGACTGGCACTGCTCACCGATCAATGCGTGATCCGTCGACAGGGTCACCTCATGGGTTGCGCTCACGCCCGGCGTCATCTCGTAGACCTCGACGAGGCGAATCTGCGTCGGCTTGTCCGCATACGCCGCAGCGCCGCCCGCCGTCAGGGCGAGAGCCCCAGCGGTGACGAGCAGCGCTCGCGTGAGCCTCATTCGGCCTCGTCCTCAGCGCGCAGTCGCGGAACAGATGTCTTCTCAGGGTGAATACCCACCTTGTCGGCGTAAAACGCGCGGATGGCCTCCATGTCGGCGTGCACGTCGCCCGTCAGCTGGTACGTCGGGCCCCAGCCGAACGTGCGGGTGTTGCGGTCGATGAAGCCCAGCTGGATCGGCACGCCTGCCTCCATTGCGATGCGGTAGAAGCCGGACTTCCAGAAATCACGCGGCGATCGCGTGCCCTTGGGCGTGATGCACAGCGTGAAGGTGTCTGCCTCGCGGATGCGCTGGGCAACCTGCTCGACCAAGCCGTGCGAGGCGCTGCGCTCAACGGCGACCGCGCCAATCTTTTTCACGAACCAGCCGAGCACCGGGGCCTTGACGATGGAATCCTTCACGAGGAACGAGAACGTGCGCCCAGACTTCCACATGGAAATCGCCATGAAGACACCGTCCCAATTCGAGGTATGTGGGGCGCCGATGATGATGACCTTGTCCGGGAGGGGCTGCGTGGACAGCTTCCAGCGGGAAACAGACAGGTACGCGGACGCGATCGCGGAAGTGAGAGCCATGAGGGCCTTTCTGGTCGTAGCTGGAGCCAATCCTACCCGCGGGTCGGTCAGTCCAGCGTTTCCACGGCAAGGGTCTGCGTCATGATGTGGGGGTGCCCCGGCCACAGCGTCAGCGCGCGTTCGCGCACCGCCGCGGTTTCCACGCACACGAAGTTCTGCCACTCGCCCTCGCCGATGTCGCTCATCGTGGCCGCGCCCTGCGACCAGGGGTTCCACACGATCGTGGAGCCCGAACCGCTCTTGTCCACGATGATGCGTCGGCCCAGCTTCGGATCGACGACCTGGACCAGCTGGGTGGAGGTATAGACTCGGTCCGTCGGGCCGATAAAAGTCACGTCGCCGGTCTGGGTGGCGTAGCGCTCGCGGACCTTGTCGTAGTAGCGCTCTCCGTCCAGGCCCTCTACCGTCACGTCCTTGACGTCGCCGACGTGCAGGTAGGTGTGCAGGGCGGCCTCGATAGCGAAGGGGTGGTCGTCCTCGTTCGTGAGGGTCAGGGTCGTGTTCAGCTCAGCCCCGGCGGTGATGTCCAGGCGCGCGCAGAAGGAGTGTGGGTAGAGGGCAGAGGTCTCGCCCGTGTGGTGCAGCTCGAAGGAGAACGAGGCTGGGGCGTCGTTCGCGGGTTGGGTGCTTCCCAGCAGCGTCCAGGGGCTCGTGCGGGCGAACCCGTGGGCACCCGCTCCCTGGCCGGGCCTCGTCGGGGAGTCGGTGGGGCTGCCAAACCAAGGCAGGCACAGGGGGATGCCGCCGCGGATCGCCTTCGTGCCATCCAACACCGCGCGGGAGGACAGCCACAGGACATCCGGGTGACCCGCAGGACGCCACGACAACAGGTGCGCACCGAAGAGGGTGACAAGGGTCGAGGCTTTAGAAACGTCTGCGCTGAGCGTGGTGATGTCAGTCATACGAGCCAGTTAACGCCATAGCTTGTGACCGAGCAAATAGACGGGCCGATGGTGCCTCACATCGCCGCCACGTGTCCACGACGTGGTGGAATTCGCAACATGGGGATCGTGTTGCCCCTTGTTCAGCCGATATTCTTAGAGGCGTATGTGCGTGAAATCGGTTCGAACCGGTTGTGTCTGCGGCTTCCATGCCCCCTCACACGCATAGATCTGTATCCACATTTGAGGAGTCCACATATGTCTACGCGTCCCGACCTGCGAAATGTCGCCATCGTCGCGCACGTCGATCATGGCAAGACCACGCTGGTTGACGCAATGCTCTGGCAGTCCGGAG
>ERZ773072.831-NODE-831-length-16153-cov-4.368245_pt1 | contig 16153 bp, 10 predicted proteins | sample MGYA00580617_ERZ773072 | MGnify/ENA primary metagenome ERZ773072 (study PRJEB29015, sample SAMEA2737970) | human oral metagenome | biome: human oral; feature: human-associated habitat; material: dental | place: China | collected 2122 ...
TGGCGTTGATGCTGTACCGCATGGCGCACGGCGGCAGCCGTCTCAGGTAGCACCCGGTCGTGGTGTTAGCCATCTTGGTTGGCTTTCGTCAAATAGGCGACTTTACGACTCTGTTTATGTGCCACTTTTATTGTGGGTGACTTTTATGTTGCCTTGCCCACCGCATTGTGAATATTCTCAACCTGCAGAGGTTGCATAGGTGCGAATTTTTCGAATGCGGTGGGTTTTTTGTGCTTTCTTTTTTGTACAGTGACCAGTGTTTGTGCTTATCAGCACAATATTTAGGCATATTTTCCACGTCATGCACATACTTTTTAAAGCTATACTTCACCTTAAGACATGCGATAAAACACACAGACAATTTCGCTCTGATGACCTTTCAGGTTCCAGCACGTCTTAACTATTTGCTACGGTGTTTATGCGCACCACACTCGATGCGTGACACCGATAAAAACTGATTGGATAACAATGTCCTCACTTCCCAACCACATGCGCTTTGCGCTACCCAAAAACATGGCTAAGAGCGGCTGCGCCCTCACTTTGGCGGGCGCCATGCTCTTGCCCCTCTCCCCCGCGTTTGCGGCTCCTGCTGCTACTCCGGTAGCAGCCCAGGCTGTTGCACAGGGCGAGGTTCAGGGTGCCCAGCGCCTGCAGGTTACCTCCGGCACTTTTGATATTCTCAAGGGCGGCAACGTGACCGTTAGCGGCTCCGGCTTCTCCAAGGACTTCGTTAAGGGCAAGTCGTTCCGCCTGTACGTTGTTCCGAAGGGTGAAAGCATCGCTTTCCCGCCGCACCGCCCGCGTGATTACCCCTTCTATGTTCAGGATGTTCCCGCCTCCGCTTTTGCGGCTGACGGCACCGTGAACCTGACCGCTTCTATCGACGCTAACTATCTGGAGGCCAATGGCTCGTCCTTCGATGTTGTGCTCGGTTACCGCGATGACGCTGAAGACGGCTGGATTCCCGCGGACGAGGTCCGTACCGAGCTGAAGGTTGCGGATGTCCCCACCGTTGATTCCCCGACCCTGTCGTACGGCGCTTCGTCGGTGAATGCTTCTGAGAACACTAAGGTCACCGTGAACGGTGCCGGTTTCGATAACATTTCGTACAACGGTAGCGAGTCGCTGATTGTTGCGGTTCGTGCGGTTGATCCGGCGACCGGTAAGGCGACCGGCCCCGCGCTGGCTCAGTCAGAGGCTAAGTTCACCTCCTACTCTGCTTTCTTCGGTCAGTACATGGGTTACACCAACGGCCGTTTCTCGACTGTTCTAGACATCCCGGCGGGCACCCTGAAGTCTGGCAGCTCCTATGTTGTGCAGACTTTCGAGTTCAACGTTCCGGAAGATAACGATGAGGCGAACAGCCAGGCGCTGAGCACTCAGGCGTTTGTTCCGGTGAACGGCGAGAACGTTAAGAAGGCCTCTCCTTCGGTTTCTTTGAGCACTGACAAGGTGGATCTGAGCTCTTCGACCACTATCCGTGTGAAGGGTAAGGATTTCAACGTCCCGGCTGGTGCTACCGTGAACGTGCTGTTCTCGGCTGCTGAGGCTGACGGCAACCCGACCGGTGAGGCTCTGGAGAGCATCACTCTAAACGCTGACCGTGTGGCGACCGGCGCGTTTGAGACGACCGTTAATGTTGACGGCACCAAGCTGGATGCTGATAGTCGCTACGCTATTTTCGTGACCGTGAACTACGCTGATGGTGACCGCGAGCGCATCGCGGCTGATTACCTGACGCTGACTGGTGAGTCTGCGAATCAGAAGGCTCGTGAGCGTTTCGCTGATGTTCCGGCTGCTCACGCAAACCACAAGGCTGTTCTGTGGGCTGCTGATCAGAAGCTGATTGATTCTCGTGAGAAGGATTGGTTCGGCGTTAATGATGATGCGACCCGCGGTGAGCTGACTGTTGCTCTGTACCGTCTGGCTGGTTCCCCGAAGGTTAATCTGCCGGCTACTAGCCCGTACGCGGATGTGAAGACTGACGACCCGAACTACGCTGCGTACATTTGGGCTCGTCAGAAGGGCATTACTTTCGGTTGGTCTGATGGTAAGTTCCACGCGAATGCGTCTGTCTCTAATGCTACTGTTGCGGCGTTCCTGTACCGTTTTGATGGTAAGAAGCCGGTTGCTGTGACTGAGGCGCCGTACACCGATGTGAAGGTTGGTTCTGCGTTCTACCGTGAGATTGCGTGGGCTAAGCAGCAGAAGCTGCAGGTATTCCCTGGTTCTGAGTACCACCCGTCTGCGCTGGTGAGCCGTGGTGAGCTGGCTGGTTTCTTGATGAACTACAAGGTCCGTTAGGGCTCTATAGGGTTCGCTAGGGTTATCTCTAGGGTCTAAAGATCATGCCGGGCTGGCGGTGATGAAACGTTGGTTTTATCCCGCTGGTCCGGCTTTTCTGTGCCTTCTGCTGGTTACTATTCCGCGGTTTTTCAGGGTATTTTTGCCGATTAACACGCTAATGTGGGTTGTACCGCATGTGGGGCGCACCTCATGCGGTACCCGCTATTGGGGGGATTTTCGGGGTGCTCCGCTCCCCTTTTTCAAGATTGTTCTGTGGAGTGTAAATTAATATTTTTCAAGCTGTGGTTTATGCTTAGGACTGTTGCGCCCTTGAGCGCGCACCCTTATCCGGCTGGGTGCGCGGAACTAGAGTGAGCCTATCACACACCGATACATCAACCACATTGAGGATTTATGTCCCAGGATTTTAAGCAGTCCTCTGATACTGCCCATAATTCTTCTGCACCTCTGCTGGCACCGGAGGGTACCCCCGACACTTCTTCTCAGGATGCTTCTAAGAAGCGTAAGCGCCGCCGCATTGAGCTGGCTGTTGGTGCTGTGGCACTGGCGGGTGTTTTGTATCTGCCGTTCTCCCCTCTTTTCTCTTTTTATGATTCGTCGGAGGCGCGTCTTTCGTCGGCGGATACTGCTGCGCCGGCGCCCGCTTCGGCGACTTCTGCACCTGTCTTGGTGTCAAGTTCTTCGACGCAGGGCCCAAAGATTCTGCGTCCGTCCGTGACCGCGCCGGATGCAAACACTATGTTTGCTGATGCTCCTGAGGATTCTGCGTACTATGCGGGTATCCGTTGGGCTGTTCGCACCCAGACGATGGAGCCGGTTTCTGAGGACCATTTTGGTGCCGAGAATCCTGTGACTCGTGGCGAGCTGATTACCATGTTCTATAAGCTGGCGGGTTCGCCTGCGGTGACCCGTCCGGAGCATTCACCGTATGCGGATGTTGATGAGTCTGACCCGAACTATGATGCGTACCTGTGGGCGCGTCAGGAGCGTATTACTTCCGGTTGGGTTGATGGTAAGTTCCATGCGGAGGCGCGCCTGTCGAATGCTTCTGCTGCGGCTCTGCTGTACCGTGCTGATGGTGCGCAGAAGATTCAGATGTCGGGTTCTTCGCCGTTTAGTGATGTTTCGTCTGCGACTCCGTTCTATCGTCAGATTGTGTGGGCGTCTCGCCATGGTGTGTCGACGGTGTCTGAGGGTAATGCTTTTGAGCCGACGGCTCAGACGTCTCGTGGACGTGTTGCGATGATGATGTACCTGTATTTCCGCACTTCCTAATTTTCGTGCTTCGTTTCTGTGCTTCGTTTTAGTGCTTTGCTTTAGCGTGTTTGACGGCCCCGTACTCCTGGTGGGAGTGCGGGGTTCTGTTTTTGAGCTTCTGTTTTTCAGGTTTTAGCCTGCTGGGCTCAATTTTAGTGGCTGGTCAACCTGTGAGTTCTCTCAGAACCTTCAAGTCTCTCTTGAGTGTTCCTGATATCTGTTCAACCCTTTGCTAGGGTGAAAGTATCCCCTGGATCGACGGGGATAATTCGACCACTTCTCATTGGGTTGGCGCAGATTCGACGAAGATTCCTCACCACCTTTTAGAAACTGCATCGGCGCGATGGGTCCGACCGATAAGGAATGGTTATGTCCGCTCTTCCGAATTTCAAGGCTTCGTCCTTCTTCCGTGCAGCACGGGGTTGCGGTGCATTGGCGTTGGCTGGCGCTATGGTTCTGCCGATGACTCCGGCGCTTGCTCAGAATGCTGCTGCGGATGCTCCTGTAGCTGCAGCGGCTGGTTCTCTGCCGGCTGACCCTGCTCCGAAGGCTGACGCCTTCACCCCTCACTGGCGCTACAACGCTTTGAAGGATACCGCTAACGATCAGGTTCTGAATTTCTCTGGTTGGGGTTTTAACGGTGATATTAACTCCCCGAAGGGTGTTCAGATTGTTGTGCGTGAGAAGACCCTGAGGGCACCGGTTCTGGCAACCAGCGACATCATCGAGTACAACGACCCCGAGTATTCGTCCCAGTACCAGCATGGGCTCCTCAACGGTAACGTTAAGATTCCCGCTAACACCCTGAATAAGGCAAAGCAGTACGTTGTCGAGGTGTGGGGTAACAACGGCTACCAGGAGGGTAGCGAAGACCTGGTGGCCCCCGTTGTCGGCAAGGCACCCGAGGGTCGCGGCACCTTGCTTGCTTCTCAGACGCTGAACTTCAATGGTTCTGATGGTTCGCAGGCTGCGGATGTTCCGGGTGCTAAGGCAACCCAGGAGTCTACCCCGACGTTCGAGGTTCTGTACGACGGCAAGGCTCAGCTGCTGTACACCGTCGAGGGCGGTACCGTCCACGTGAAGGGTTCGGGTTTCACTAAGGAGTGGCGTGAGAAGCACGGCAAGGTGGCGGTTTACCTGGCCGCTTCTCAGGGTGTTCCCGATGGTGACCTTCTGCCCGCTGATGGTACGCCGCTGCGTTTTGAGGAGGGTAAGGACTTCACCATTGCTGAGGACGGCACCTTGGATGCTCAGCTGACGGTCAAGCCGGACGTGCTTCAGCGCTACTATGAGCCTCGCTATTACTTCCCCGGTATCCTGCCTTACGAGGTGCGTTACGAGGTTGACCTGGTTGCTGAGCAACAGGGTCAGACCCAGCTGACCCTTGAGGATCTGTGGGCTGGTAAGAACGTGATTCGCCGTATTGCGGTGCAAACTCAGGTGTTCCGTCCCAGCCCGTTTGCTCCCAAGGTGGAATACAAGGCTCTGGGTAACACTGCCGCTGATCAGGACATTTATTTCTCGGGTACCGGTTTCTACGGTGAGATTCACTCCGTCAAGGGTGTTCAGTATGTAATCCGTGAGAAGGGCTCGAACACCCCTGTTCTGGCGACTAGCGACATCATTGAGTACAACCACCACGACCGCGCTTTTGAGTATGTGAACGGTGTAGTGAACGGCACCGTGAAGGTTCCGGCTAACACCCTGGATACTTCGAAGAAGTACGTGGTGGAGGTCTGGGCTAATGACGGCTACAGCGAGAGCGGCGAGTTCCTTGCCCCCGTTGTGGGTAAGGCGCCTGAGGGTCGCGGTGAGCTGTTGGCTTCTCAGGACCTGAATTTTAAGGGTTCTGACGCTGTTGAGGATAAGAAGCCTAGCTTGACCGATGAGCAGCGCAAGGAACGCGCTACCCGCGGCGAGCTGGCGGTGGCTCTGTACCTTCAGGCTGGCGCGCCCAAGGTGAACCTCCCTGCAGTCTCCCCGTGGCCGGATGTGAAGACTGACGACCCGAACTACGCTGCGTACATTTGGGTTCGTGAGAAGGGCATCAGCTACGGCTGGTCGGACGGCAAGTTCCACGCGGACGCTGGCATTTCGAACGCTACCGTTGCGGCGTTCACCTACCGTGCGTCGGGTTCTCCTGCAGTGAAGGGCGATTCTCCCTATGCGGATGTTAAGCCTGGTGCTCCGTTCTATCGTGAGATTCTGTGGGCTAGCCAGAATTTGCCTACTGTGTACGGTGGTTCCTATTTCCTTCCTAAGCAGCTGCTGACTCGCGGCCATTTGGAGACTGTTCTGGCGGCTTTCCAGTCTCGCTAAGCTGTCTCGCTAAGCTGACTCGCTAAGCTGGCTCTGTTTATCGTCTAGCCGCACGAATAACCCCGTGTTCCCGAGCAGGTTTTCTGTTCGGGTGCACGGGGTTCTGTTTTTTGGGGGGTTCTGTTGTCAGGGTTTGGCTTGCTGGGTTTGGCTTGCCGAGCTCAATTTTTAGTGGCTGGTCAACCTGTGAAAAACCTCAGAACTCTCAAGCCTCTCTTGAGTGTTCCCTGACATCTACCTGAGGGTTTGATAGGGTGAAAATGTCCCCGAAACCGACGGGGATAATCGACCACTTTCTCACTGGGTTGGCGCCGATTCGACGGAGATTTCTCACCCCAGGAACCCTATGAACCTGCATCATCCCGGTGGGTACGACCCGTTAGGATGATGTATGTCCTCGCTTCCGAACTCTAAGTCTTCTTTCCTCCGTGCGACGCAGGGTTGCGGCGCGCTGGCGTTGGCTGGCGCTATGGTTCTGCCGATGACCCCGGCGCTGGCTCAGAATGCGGCACCTGTTGCTGATGCACCGGCGGCGAATGCTGTAACCCCCAAGCCGGCTGCTCAAGACGCAGCGGCGCAGCCGACGTACTCCGCTGATTATGACGGTATTCTGTACACCGGCGAGGGTGGCACAGTTAAGGTGAAGGGTGCTGGCTTCACGAAGGAGTGGCGTGAGCAGCACGGCACCGTGGTCTTCTACATTGCCGCCGAGGAGAACCATGTCCATGGGGTGGAGCCTATTAAGGATTTGCTTCGCCTTGAAGAAGGTAAGGACTTCACCATTGCCGATGATGGTACCTTCGAAGCCACGATGACTATCGAGGCTCGTGCCCTGACGACCTACTACAACACCCTGGAATCCCACCAGCTTACTGAACTCACCAACGTACGTTACGAAACGGGCATCCTCGCCGAGCCGAAGGGGCAGCCGGCCTCGACTATTGAGGATATTTGGGCTCGCAAGAACGTTATTGACCACCACCCAATGTACACGTCCGATTACCCCCGCACCCCTGAGACTTTTGAGTCTTTTGCTCCCAAGCTGAAGTACAACCCACTGAAAGACACTGCGCAGGATCAGGATCTGGTCATTAAGGGCGATGGATTCAACGGACCTACCGTTCCCAGTCGTTACGGCATGTTTTATGTGATTCGTGAGAAGGGTGCTTTCACCCCGGTACTGCTTATGAGTAGCATCATGCGTTACGGCACTGATGACGAGTATTACTTTGATATTTTTCCGAGTAATCCTCTCGAGATGATTAAAATTCCGGCGAATACGCTGGATCCGTCTAAGCAGTACGTTATCGAAGTATGGGGCGATAGCGGTTACCAGCATCGAGGTACCCACACGTTCATTACGCCTGTTGTGGGTTTGGCTCCCGAGTATCTTGGTACTCTGCATGCCCGTCAGGACCTGAAGTTTGAGGGTGTTCCGGAATATGCGGACGCTCTTGTGCCTGAGAACAAGCCGCGCGCAGAGTTTAAGTCAAAGCTTGGCTTCTATGAGCAGCGGCAGCACGCTACTCGTGGCGAGTTGGCTTCGCTCCTCTATGCGCAGGCTGGTAGCCCCAAGGTTGACCTCCCTGAAGCCTCCCCGTGGCCGGATGTGAAGACTGACGATCCGAACTACGCCGCCTACATTTGGGCTCGTCAGAAGGGCATTACCTTCGGCTGGTCGGACGGTAAGTTCCATGCGAATGCCAGCGTTTCGAACGCTACCGTTGCGGCGTTCACCTACCGTGCGGCTGGCTCCCCTGTAGTGCCGGGTGTTTCTCCTTTCACGAATATTAAGCCGAATTCCGCGTTCTATCGCGAGATTCTGTGGTCTGCCCAGCAGTATCTCTTTACCACGCACTATGGCACTTTTGATGCAACGCATATGGTGACTCGTGGTGAGCTGGAGGAAGCAATGTTCAATGTCCAGAACCCCGTTCAGTGGAACCACGCTAGGTAAGGCGACCTAGCTCTGCACTGGTTACCCCGCGTTCCTGTGTAAGTTTTTATACACAGGAACGCGGGGCTTTGCTTTAGGGCTATCAACCTGTGAAATACCTCAAAACCTTCAAGTCTCTCTTGAGTGTTCTCTGATATCTACCTGAGGGTTTGGTAGGGTGAAAATGTCCCCGAAACCGACGGGGCTTCCAACCACTTTTCTCATAGGGTGTGTGCAGATTCAACGGCGAATTCCCTACCCGCCGTTGAACCCGCAGAGCCCTGCGAGAAACAACTTTAAGGATGTGTTATGTCCTCGCTTCCGAACTCTAAGTCTTCTTTCCTCCGCGCTGCTCAGGGTTGCGGCGCGCTGACGTTGGCTGGTGCTATGGTTCTGCCGATGACCCCGGCACTGGCTCAGAATGCGACCCCTGCCACTGATGCCGCTGTTGCTGCCGCTACCCCTCAGGCAGCTCACCAGGTCGTTGCAGCTACTCCGACCCTGGATGTATCCCTCCCCAATGGTTACAATTACGATGGCGTAAACGTCTTCCTCGTAACGACCGAGGGCGGTACCCTCCACGTGAAGGGCGCAGGCTACACCAAGGAGTGGCGCGCTCAGCACGGTACCGTGGCGCTGTACATTGCCCCCGCGAACTACGCGCCCTCCGGCTACGAGATTCCGACTTCGAAGATATTGCGCTTTGTGGAGGGTCAGGACTTCACCATTGCCGATGACGGCACTTTTGAGGCTGATCTGAAGGTTGAGGCGTACAAGCTTGCCGCCTACTACTTCGTTGATGACGATTACGCCCAGGATCCGACCGGCGGCACCAAGTACGACGTCCGCTACGAGATTCACGTGGTCGCTGAGCAGAAGGGTCAGAAGCCGCTGACCACTCAGGAGCTGTGGACCAGCAAGAACGTGGTGAGCACCCAGGTTCTGAACACTCTGGGTAAGAGGGCAGAGCCGTTCGCACCGCGTCTGGGTTACAACGGTGTGGCTGATCCCGCAAAATCGCAGGATCTGAACGTTGGTGCTCAGGGCTTCCACGGCAATATCGACTCCGTTAAGGGCGTTCAGTTCGTGGTTCGTGAGAAGGGCTCGAACACCCCGGTTCTGGCAACCAGCGACATTATCGAGTTTGACCACCCCACCATGTACTCGGCGTACCGTGACGGCAACCTGTACGGTAACGTGCATCTTCCGGCAAACACCCTGAATGCTTCGAAGAAGTACGTGATTGAGGTCTGGGCTAATGACGGTTACAGCGAGAAGGGCGAGCTGCTCGCACCGGTCGTGGGCAAGCCCACCGAGGGCCGCGGTACCCTGCTCGCGTGGCAGGACCTGGACCTGAACGGTACGAACGGTTACCGGGACGCAAATCTGCCCAACGCTCAGGATCCTAAGAAGGACGATGACCAGAAGCCTGCTCCTTCCGACGAGAAGCTGAAGACTCCCGCAACCCGCGGTGAGCTTACTGCTGCCCTATACATTCAGGCGGGCACCCCCGAGGTAAAGCTGCCTGAGACCTCCCCCTGGCCGGATGTGAAGACCACCGACCCGAACTTCCCCGCCTACGTGTGGGCTCGTCAGAAGGGTATTACTTTCGGCTGGTCGGACGGTAAGTTCCACGCGGATGCCGGTATTTCGAACGCTACCGTTGCGGCGTTCACCTACCGTGCGGCTGGTTCACCCGCGGTTAAGGGCGACTCCCCTTACAGCGATGTTGCTCCCGGTTCGGCGTTCTACCGTGAGATTCTGTGGGCTCAGCAGAACAAGGTGGTGCTGAACGCTAGCGGCGCTTTTGATGCTCAGCACATGGTGACTCACGGTGAGCTGGAAACTCTGATTGAGGCATTCCAGGCTCGCGCTAAGTAAGGTTGTTTAGACCTCCTGCGTCTCCCTCGGGTTTTACCTTGAGGGCGCGTGCGGCGCGTCCGATAACTCTCTGGTTCCCCGTGCTCCCGAATGGTTTTCTGTTCGGGAGCACGGGGTTCAGCTTTTAACAGCTACCGCTGTGTGAGATTTCTCGAAACCTTAAAGTATTCCTTGAGTGTTTCCTGACAATCGTTCAACGCTTTGATAGGGTGAGGATATCCCCGAAACCGAGGGGATTTTCAACCACTTTTCTCATTGGGCGTGCGCAGATTCGACGGTAGATTCTCAGCCTGCAGCTAAGCTCGCGCAGCCCCGGAGAAATGACCCTAAGGATGTCTCATGTCCTCGCTTCCGAACTCTAAGTCTTCATTCCTCCGCGCGGCTCGGAACTGTAGCGCGCTCGCACTGGCGGGCGTGATGATTCTGCCGCTGACCCCGACGTTAGCCCAGGACGCAGCACCCACCGCAAACGTGCCTGTTACTAACGCGCCGACTACCAATACCCCCACCCCTGCAACTCAGGACGTCACGGATGAGCCGTCTTTCACCGTTGTCTATGAGGATTACTACTACCAGGACGGCCGTGACGTCTTCAAGCAAGAGGGCGACGGCCTGTACACCGGTGAGGACAGTAAAATTACGGTTCTGGGCACCGGCTTCACCAAGGAGTGGCGCAAGCAGCACGGCAAGGTAGTCATCTACATCGCACCCGAGGAGAACGTCCCCTACAACGCCCATCAGGTGACCGATACCCTCTTGCGGTTTGAAGAGGGCAAGGACTTCACCATTGACGATGACGGCACCTTTGTCGCCCCGCTGAAGGTTGAAGCTAATACTTTGCCGAGTTACTACACTCTCACGGAGTATTTCCCGGATATGACTCTGGACAAGGTGCGTTACGAGGTTGGCATCCTTGCCGAGCCCGAGGGCCAGCCGCAGTCGACCGTTCAGGATATCTGGGCTCGCAAGAACGTTGTGACGCATCACGGTCTGAGCACCAATGATTATCACTTCGATACCTTCGCACCTAAGTTGAAATACGACGCTTTGAAGGACCCCACGAAGAATCAGGAGCTGCTGATTCAGGGTCAGGGCTTCGTAGGGACTGACATCCCCGGTGCTGAGGGCATGATGTACGTCATTCGCGAGAAGGGCACGGGTTCCCCCGTCCTGGTCATGAGCGAGATGAAGCATTACGTCCAAGGCGATGATGAATACGAGACGAGCCTGGAGGGAGGCTTCGCTTTCGTCAATCTCAAGATTCCCGCGAACACGCTGGATCCGTCCAAGCAGTACGTCATTGAGGCGTGGAGCGACTACGGTTACCCCAGCAAGACGGATAAGACTCTCATCACCCCGATGGTGGGTTTTGCCCCGGAGCACCGCGGCGTTCTTTTGGCGCACCAGGATTTGAAGTTTGAGGGTGTCCAGCGGTTCACGAATGCTTACGTACCCGTAGAGGAACGTATGTACTTTTCGACATCGCTGAACGACGAGGAACGGAATCAGCCCGCCACCCGCGGTGAGCTGGCTTCCGCCCTTTATGAGATGAAGGGCAGCCCCAAGGTGGACCTTCCTGAAGTCTCCCCGTGGCCGGATGTGAAGACGGACGATCCGAACTACGCCGCCTACATTTGGGCTCGTGAAAAGGGTGTTACCTTCGGCGGACCTGACGGAAAGTTCCACGCGGAGGACGGTCTCACGAATGCAACCGTTGCCGCAATGATTTACCGTGCGTCTGGTTCACCGGAAGTATCGGGTGTTTCGTCATTCCCGGATGTTACGCCGGATTCCGCATTCTATCGTGAGATTCTGTGGGCTACCCAGCAGAATGTTATTACTCCCGAGACCGGCATGTTTGAACCGAATCATGCTGTGACCCGCATTGAGTTGGAGTGGATGTTGTTTTATTACCGGCATCGTGTGATGAACCCTATCACTACCGGTCTGTATCGCACTGCTAACTAAGTTAGCCCGGGCCGGCTCTAGCCCGGGTACCCCGTCACAACGGACAGGGTACCCGGGCTCTTGCGCAATGACTTTTGCACAATAACTCTTGGCGCTGAGGGAATCCGCGCGGATTCTTCTAGAGTTCTCGCCCTAGAGTTCCCACGCGGGGGCTGCGGCGGTGCTTGCCGAGTGCGCATCCTGACCGGTTGCCACGCCGGTAGAGACGGTGAAGTCCCACGGGTCACTGTTGAGTGCAGACAGCTTCGTTTCGATGGTGAAACCGCGCTCAGCGAGCAGGGCACGCAGGCGGTTTGCCGCCGACTGCAGCCAGAGGGATTCGCTGGCGGCGTGGGAGCAATCGATCAGGGCGATGTTGCTGCCATCGACTCGTGCGGTTTCGCGGAATTCGCTGGCGGGGTGGTGGCGCAGGTCGGCGGTAATGTACACCTGCGCGTCGGTGGCGCGCACAGCGTCAAAGAGGGAGTCACCGGCACCACCGCAGAGGGCGACGCGACGAATCGGCTGATCGGCGCGTCCGGCGATGCGCAGGCCGCCGGCAGTCGCGGGCAGTGCCGCAGCGAGGCGTTCTGCAAGTTCCTTGAGGGTGATTTCTTCGGGCAGGGTGCCGAGGCGGCCGGTGCCTACCGCGTGTTCCTGGTCGTCGAGTACCTGGGTTTGTGCTTCGGTGAGCGGTTCACGATCAATCAGGCCGATAGCGTCACAGAGTGCTTCGTTCACGCCTTCAACGGCGGCATCTGCGTTGGTGTGCGCGCCGAGCAGGCCGCATCCACCCTCGATGAGGGTGTGCAGAACATTACCCTTGTAGTCGCTGTCGGGGATGAACTTTGCGCCGCGAAGCAGCAGCGGGTGGTGGGTGATGAGCAGCTGTGCGCCTTCAGCTACGGCTTCTTCGGCGGTGGCGGTGAGGGCGTCTACTGCGAAGAGGACGGTGCTCACTTTAGCGGCGCCACGTCCGGCGACGAGGCCGGAGGCGTCCCATCCGGCGGCGAGCTGCGGCGGGAAGAGCGTGTGGAAGGCGTCGACGACTTCTGCGAGGGTGGGGGTTTCTAGTTTTTCAGTCATACCTCTATTGTGGCAGGTGGCGCAGTGGGGATGTGGCGGGGTTGCGGGCGGTTTACGCCGAAGCCTGCGACTGTGCAGGAATATTGTGCGGCGCGGCGGTGTTCTTTAGGTAGTGTAGTTTTCTAAATGTTAGTTCGAGACTCACTATTCGAGGAGGAATCATGACTGATGTTGTACTTGCCGGCGGCTGTTTCTGGTGCCTGGATGCGGTGTACCGCCAGTTCCGCGGGGTTGAGGCGAGCGTCTGCGGCTACACGGGCGGCGATACTCCCGACCCCGATTATCGTTCGGTGTGTTCGGGTACGACCGGGCATCAGGAGGCGCTGAAGCTCAGTTTTGACCCGCAGGTGATTGACCTGGATACGGTGTTGGATATTTTCTTCACGAGCCACGATCCGACGAGCTGGGATCGTCAGGGTGCGGATACCGGTTCGCAGTACCGTTCGGTGCTTTTCTACGCGGATGAGCAGCAGCGTGAGGCGTTTGAACGTGCGGTGGCACGTGCTCAGCAGCTGTACCCCTCCCCCATTGTTACGGAGATTAAGCCCTTGGGCGTGTTCTATGAGGCGGAGGAGTATCACCAGAATTATTACGCGTTGAATCCGGCGCAGGGTTATTGTGCGTTTGTGGTGAGCCCGAAGGTGGCTCAGGCGCGCCGTAATTTTGCGCATCTGCTCCGTTAGCTGTTCTGTTAGCAGCTCTGTTAGCCGGTGCTTCCGGTACAGTCGAGGCGTATTACGTTGTTCACCCCGTAGCTGTCTTTTGTTGTGCGGCAGCTACGGGGTTTCTTCATGTGCGTCCGGCTATTTGTTGTTCGCCTGCGCTTTAGGGTTGCTATAAGGTACGCCCGGTATGATGGGGGTGTCGACTCACTCCCCCCCTCATCCGTTGACCTCACCGAAAGACTGCTGATGACTAGCTCCTCTTTTAAGCCCGTCGCTTTGAGCCGCCGCGCCGTGTTGGGTGCGGGCGGTGTTGGTCTTGTTGCCGTGTTGTCTGCGTGTGCGCGTACGGTGCATCCGCCGGTTGATGTTGCCGCTTCTGATTCGGCGAGCCCGTCTGCTTCGTCGGCGTTGCCGTCTGCGAATAAGTCGTATAAGGGTAAGGTCACTTTCGATAACTTTGAGAAGACTGGAGAGTATGTTCCTGCTACGGCTGAGAAGAAGGCGCAGAATGTGCCCAAACCGATCATGCCGGAGAAGGTGCAGGAGCTGAGTATTGACGGTATTTATGCCCTGATTGGCTATTGGATTTCTAGTTTTAATTATTTAGCGTTGACGGGTGATATTGAGCCGTTGAAGAAGACGGATCCTAGTAGTGAGTACTATAAGGAGCTTGAGCCGATGGTTAAGCTCTATGAGACGGGGCGCGGCTGGATTTATGACACGAGTGAGCCGATGTCTGTGTATCTGACGACGGATACTCCCACGCAGATTGAGGGTGACCGTATTCTTTATTTCTGGCGTGCCCGTTCTCTGGTTGATCAGAATGGGAAGAGGCATCTGACGGAGGGCGATAACCGCGATAAGTCCCTGGTTGGGGCGGCGGATGCGCAGGGCCAGGCGATGAGGATTGTTGTGGAGTATAAGGAGGGTGCTTGGTTTATGAGCACTCAGCAGGATAAGGACGCTGATAAGAGCACGGAGTCTGCGAGCCCCTCAGCGTCCTAGTGCACTCATTGCAGCTTTTGAAGTTTTTCTTCATAAAAGGATACAAGTAGCGACATTTGATAGCTATTCACGTGTTTAGGGTATGATGGGGGTGTCAACTCGCTCAATTCCCTTTGTTGACCTCCTTTGAAAGGCTGATCATGACAAGCCCTTCCCCCATTTCTGCTGGCGTGAGCCGCCGCGTGGCGCTGGGTGCGACCGGTGCCGGCGTACTGGCTGCATTGACTGCGTGCGCTAGCGATATTCGCCCGTTGGCTGATAGTTCCCCCTCCGGTGAGGCTTCTGCGAGTGCGTCCGAAAACGCATCCGCGAGCGCCTCGGCTACTGCTTCGGCGTCTGCTTCTTCCAGCAAGGCCTACAAGGGCTTTGTGAAGTTCGATAACTTCGAGAAGAACGGCGAATACATTCCCGCCACTGCTGAGAAGAAGGCGCAGAACGTGCCGAAACCTCTCGTTCCGGCGAACATGAACGAGCAGAACGTTGATGGTATTTACGCCTTCATTGGTTACTGGCTGGCGAGCTTCAACTACATGATGATGACCGGCGATGCCGATCCGTTGAAGAAGGCTGAGTCTGCGGAGGCACTGCAGGATTACCAGACTTTGACGATTGCTTATGAAAATAATGTGGGCTGGCTCTACGGTGCGGATACTGCTGTTACTCTTGAGCTGCTCTCTGATGCGCCGCAGAAAATTTCCGGTAGCAGAACTCGCTATGACTGGTTGGCGTACATGAAATACAACCCCGATATGAAGATTCACACCGAGGGTCGCCCTGATGAGCCCTTTATGGAGGATAGCTCGCGGGAACTGACGAGGGTTGGTGTGGAGTACAAGGATGGTAAGTGGATTATGGTCACCAGTGAGGATGGCTCTTCTTCGGCGGCTTCCGATTCTTCTTCGAGTTCTTCTTCTGTCTAAGCACCTATCCTATGGGTAAGGTCTAACGGCTTAAGATAGACTTCTCCCCCGCCTGCGGTAATGCACCGTGGGCGGGGGTTCTTTATGTCGAGACTTGGTGATGCTTTGCAGTGGTATTAGGTTGCTTTGTCATCGGCGCTAAATGACGACCACTGATGGGCATCTGTGTATTTGCCGGTATGATGGGGTTGTCAACTCACTCAATTTCCTTTGTTGACTTCCTATGAAAGGCTGATTATGACGAGCCCTTCCCTCACTTCTGCCGGTATGTCCCGCCGCGTGGCACTGGGTGCGACCGGTGCCGGTGTGCTGGCTGCATTGACTGCGTGTGCTAGCGATATTCGCCCGACGGCTGAAGGTTCAGCGTCTAGCTCTGCTTCCGCGGGTGCTTCCGAAAGCGCCTCGGCTGCTGCTTCTTCGGACAAGTCCTATAAGGGCTTCGTGAAGTTCGATAACTTCGAGAAGAACGGCGAATACGTTCCCGCCACTGCCGAGAAGAAGGCGCAGAACGTGCCCAAGCCCCTCGCCCCGGGGAACATGAACGAAGATAACGTTGATGGCATGTACGCGTTCATTGGCTACTGGTTGGCAAGCTTTAACTATGCGCTAATGACCGGCGATACTGAGCCGATGAAGAAGGCTGACCCTGCAGATGTGTATGCGAAGAGCCTGCAGGAACTTACGATCATGTACGAGAACGATCTGGGCTGGATGTACGGTACGGATACCCCGGTTACTCTTGAGCTGACTAGTGGTTCACCGAAGAAGGCGTCCGGTAAGGGTACCCGTTACGACTGGCCGGCATACATGAACTACAGCGCCGATGCGAA
>ERZ773072.832-NODE-832-length-16151-cov-3.075671_pt1 | contig 16151 bp, 10 predicted proteins | sample MGYA00580617_ERZ773072 | MGnify/ENA primary metagenome ERZ773072 (study PRJEB29015, sample SAMEA2737970) | human oral metagenome | biome: human oral; feature: human-associated habitat; material: dental | place: China | collected 2122 ...
TGCTTTCAACGACCTTATCCTCAACTTGGAGTTGGAGATTACTAAGGCAGATATTGCTTTCAATGCACCTTTATTATTCAACGCATCTATCGAGGCTGGTTCTATCACTGTTGCTGATATGTTCAATCTTTATAAGTATGAGAACAATCTATGTACCATGCGTCTGACTGGTAAAGAGATTCGTAAGCATCTTGAGATGAGTTATGATCTGTGGTGTAACACGATGAAAAGTCCTGAAGACCATCTACTTTTGCTCTCTAATACACAGAATGATGCACAACGTTTGGGTTTTAAGAACTTCTCATTCAACTTCGATTCTGCAGCAGGCATAGATTATGAAGTAGATGTCACAAAGCCTGATGGAAAAAAGGTTCGTATCCTCCAAATGAGCAACGGAGAACCATTTGATGAGAACAAATGGTACACAGTAGCCGTGAACAGCTATCGTGCTAATGGTGGTGGCGAGTTATTAACCAAGGGTGCTGGAACCCCACGTGACTCCTTGAAGAGTCGTATCATTTGGGAGAGTCCAAAAGATCAGCGCCATTATCTAATGGAAGAAATAAAGAAAGCTGGTGTCATGAATCCACAGCCAAACCACAACTGGAAATTTGTTCCAGAAGCATGGACCGTTCCTGCCGCTGCACGTGACCGCAAACTTCTTTTTGGAGAATAAACAAGAAAGAAGTAGTTGTTACTTTAAAAGAACTAACACAATTAAAGGTTAGAGTTCAAGATTAAAAGAATTAGGCAAAGTATTAAAGCTGAGACTGATGAAGAAGTTCTGGTTTGTTTTCTGCAAAACAGATATCATGCTTAAGAAAGAGAGTGAACATTATACCATTCCACTTTCTGAAGAGCCCCCAGTAGCACTACATCCCTGGACACATGTACTGAATGTTACTCCTATGGAGGATGGTACAGAGGTCAAGACGGTCATGATAGATCAACCAATTACAGACAATCCTCTGTATGAGATGTGTGGCTTACGTCCATCCTTCTACTACCTTTCCAAGGAACTTTATCTCAAAGCTGGTAAGTGTCACGAACTACTTTACTGGGATAATAACACTAAGTTCTGTGGCGTTTGTGGTGCTCCGATGAAGATGCACACGGATATCTCAAAACGTTGTACGAACTGTGGGAAAGAAGTATGGCCACAATTGGCAACAGCAGTTATCGTCCTTGTACACCGATGGGATGAAGTTCTTTTGGTTCATGCACGTAACTTCAAGACCGACTTCTATGGACTTGTAGCAGGCTTTGTTGAAACAGGTGAGACACTCGAAGAAGCTGTACACCGTGAAGTAGAAGAAGAAACTGGTATTAAAATAAAAAACATTCGCTACTTTGGTTCACAACCTTGGCCCTACCCTTGCGGCCTGATGATAGGCTTCAATGCTGATTATGCAAGTGGAAATCTTCATTTACAGCGCAGTGAAATATCAAAAGGAGCTTGGTTTACGAAAGACAACCTACCAACCATTCCTGAGCCTTTATCAATAGCACGAATGATTCTTGACGATTGGATAAATAAAAAATAAATATAAACTAAAGAGTATTTAAACCTTAAAACAATGATGACTTTCTTAGAAAAAACCCTCGGATTTGATCCCAAATCAATGAAACTCCGCACGGAAATTATTGCTGGAGCAACAACATTCTTAACAATGAGCTATATCTTAGCTGTCAACCCAAGTATTCTTGCAAGTACTGGTATGGACAAGGGAGCGCTCTTCACTGGTACAGCGCTTGCTTCTGCTATTGCCACATTACTGTTGGCATTTATGGCAAAGCTTCCCTTTGCACAGGCACCATCTATGGGTCTTAACGCCTTTTTTGCTTATACGCTCTGTGTATCATTGGGATTCACATGGCAGCAGTCACTTGCTATCATGCTCATTGAGGGTGTTTTCTTTATCGCAATTACATTTTTCAATGTGCGAGAGATGATTCTCTCTGCAATCCCGACCAACCTACGCTATGCCATATCGGCAGGTATTGGTATGTTCATTGCCTTTATTGGTCTGAAGAACGCAAATATTATCGTTGACAATCAAGCTACTCTCGTTGGTCTTGGAGCCTTCACTCCTACCTGTATTCTTGGTATTATCGCTATTTTGATTAGTGGTGCACTCATGGCAAGAAACGTTAAAGGATCTCTATTCTGGGGTATTATCATCACAACACTCATTGGTATTCCAATGGGAGTAACAGTTTTTCCAGACAATTGGATACCAGTATCTGCCCCACAAGATATCAGTCCTATCTTCTGTAAGTTTGATTTCTCATCCTTGATGAACCTCAAAACCATATTGGTAGTCTTCTCACTGCTCTTGATTAACATCTTTGACACTATCGGTACACTGATGGGCTTAGCTGACAAGACAGGTATCGTTAAGCCAAATGGCGACATTCCTCACGTTAAAGAAGCTATGATGAGTGATGCTATTGGTACAACTTGTGGTGCTATGTTGGGTAGCTCAACACTGACAACATACGTTGAGAGTGCCAGTGGTATTGCAGAAGGTGGTCGTTCTGGTGTAACAGCATTTACAGTAGGTATCTTCATCATCGCCCTCTTCCTCTCACCTATCTTCCTGCTCATCCCAAGTGCAGCAACAAGTGGAGCTTTGGTTATGGTAGGCGTACTGATGATTGACTCTGTGAAGAAAATCGATCTTCAGGATATCACAGAATCATTCCCAGCCTTCATCACGATGATTACAATGGTACTTTGCTACTCTATTGCTGATGGTATCTGTTTGGGAATCCTCGCTTATGTATTCATGAAGACTTTCACACGCCAGTGGAAAGATTTAAACTGGACACTGATAGTACTGGCAGTACTCTTTGTCTTGAACTTTATTAAGAGCTAAAATAAAATATATTATTTAACAAGCAACTCCCTATGAGACATAAAGTTACTCATAGGGAGTTTTTATTTAACTCACCATAAAATATCAACTCTAAAAGAACATTTCTTTGTCATATAAAGAAAAAGAAGAAAAAACCTTGATAAAGTTTGCACAGTTAAAATAAAATGACTACTTTTGCAACCGCTTACGAAAAGTAAGGGCGTTTAGCTCAGCTGGTTTAGAGCATCTGCCTTACAAGCAGAGGGTCGGCGGTTCGAATCCGTCAACGCCCACCACCTTGGGTAGTTTCCAGAGTGGCCAAATGGGGCAGACTGTAAATCTGCTGCTTCTAGCTTCGGTGGTTCGAATCCATCACTACCCACTTCAGAAAATGTAATTTGCGGAAATAGCTCAGTTGATAGAGCACTAGCCTTCCAAGCTGGGGGTCGCGGGTTTGAGCCCCGTTTTCCGCTCTCTATGGTTTTGCTGTAATAGCTCAGTGGTAGAGCACTTCCTTGGTAAGGAAGAGGTCCTGAGTTCAACTCTCAGTTACAGCTCTGCTATTATTGTTATTAATTAGTGTAACTAAAAGCACAGATTATTCATTTAATATTAAATAAGAAAAAGCTATGGCTAAAGAAGAATTCGTGCGCACCAAACCGCATGTAAACATTGGTACTATCGGTCACGTTGACCACGGTAAGACCACTCTTACTGCAGCAATCTCAAAGGTTCTTCATGAGAAGGGCTTCGGTTCAGAGGAAGTTAAGTCTTTCGATCAGATTGATAATGCTCCTGAGGAGAAAGAGCGTGGTATTACCATTAACTCTGCACACATCGAGTACGAAACAGCTAACCGTCACTACGCACACGTAGACTGTCCTGGTCACGCCGACTATGTAAAGAACATGGTAACTGGTGCTGCTCAGATGGATGGTGCTATCTTGGTTGTAGCTGCTACTGATGGTCCTATGCCTCAGACTCGTGAGCACGTTTTGCTCGCTCGTCAGGTAAACGTACCACGCTTGGTTGTATTCTTGAACAAGTGTGATATGGTTGATGATGCTGAGATGCTTGATCTCGTTGAGATGGAGGTTCGTGAGATCCTCGAGCAGTACGGTTATGAGGAGGATACTCCTATCATTCGTGGTTCTGCACTCGGTGCTTTGAACGGTGTTGAGAAGTGGGTAGACTCTGTAATGGAGCTCATGGATACTGTTGATACTTGGATTGAAGAGCCAGAGCGTGAGATTGACAAGCCATTCTTGATGCCTGTTGAGGACGTATTCTCTATTACAGGTCGTGGTACTGTAGCTACTGGTCGTATCGAGACTGGTATCTGTAAGGTAGGTGATGAGGTTCAGTTGCTCGGTCTCGGTGAGGACAAGAAGTCTGTTATCACTGGTGTTGAGATGTTCCGTAAGAACCTTCCAACAGGTCAGGCTGGTGACAATGTAGGTCTCCTCCTCCGTGGTATCGATAAGGCTGAGGTTAAGCGTGGTATGGTAGTTGTGCACCCAGGTGCTATTACTCCTCACGATCACTTCAAGGCATCTATCTATGTATTGAAGAAGGAAGAGGGTGGTCGTCATACTCCATTCGGTAACAAGTATCGTCCACAGTTCTACCTCCGTACAATGGACTGTACAGGTGAAATTCACCTCCCAGAGGGCGTTGAGATGGTTATGCCAGGTGACAACGTTGAGATTGAGGTTGAGTTGATTTACAAGGTTGCTCTGAACGAGGGTCTTCGTTTCGCTATTCGTGAGGGTGGTCGTACAGTAGGTTCTGGTCAGATCACAGAGATCCTTGAGGACGTTAAGTAATCGATAATTAAGATTACACTATATTAGTTCCCGATTCTTTCGGGAGTCGGGGACTAACTTACGGGTTTAGCTCAGTTGGTAGAGCACTGGTCTCCAAAACCAGGTGTCGAGGGTTCGAGCCCTTCAACCCGTGCAAAAAGAGAAGATTTTATGTTTAATAAGATAGTTAATTATTGCAAGGCTTGCTACGACGAACTTGCGCATAAAACTACATGGCCATCACGTGCCCAGCTAACACATAGTGCAATGGTAGTTATTTCTGCTTCCGTTATCATTGCGTTGGTAGTGTTTGCTATGGACTCTTTGTTCCAGCGCGTAATGGAATTTGTATATCCAAGATAATTCATTAGGAAATGGCAGATACAGAAAAGAAATGGTATGTTCTTCGTGCTGTCAGCGGTAAAGAGGCAAAGGTAAAAGAATATATCGATGCTCAATTACGTCTGAACGAAAAACTTGCTGAGCGTGTTTTTGAGGTTTTATTACCTATGGAAAAACACGCAACTGTGCGTAAAGATGGGAAGCGTATTGTTAAGGAGAAATTAAGTCTTCCTGGTTATGTGCTTGTCCAGGCCAATATGACGGCTGACGTAGCTTCTACGTTGCGCTTCATGCCTAATGTTTTAGGATTCCTCGGAGGTATGTCTGATCCTTCACCTGTCCGTCAAGCAGATATTAATCGTCTGTTAGGTAATGTGGAAGATACTGAACTTGAAGAAGTTCAGAATATACCATATATGGTTGGTGAAACAGTTCAGGTTACTGATGGTCCTTTCAGCGGTTTCCATGGTATCATCGAAGAGGTGAATGCTGAGAAGCATAAGTTGAAGGTGATGGTAATGATCTTTGGTCGCCAGAATCCATTGGAGCTAAGTTTTATGCAAGTCGCAAAAGAAGAATAGTGTTGTTACGGATACTATTCTACTATAGTTTAATTTTTAATATTAACAAAAGAAATGGCTAAAGAAGTAGCTGGATTAATCAAATTACAGATTAAAGGTGGCGCTGCAAATCCTTCCCCTCCAGTAGGCCCTGCATTGGGTTCTAAGGGTATTAATATTATGGGATTCTGCAAGGAGTTCAACGCCCGTACCCAGGACAAGGCTGGTAAAGTTCTTCCAGTCGTAATTACCTACTACAACGATAAGTCTTTCAGCTTCATCATTAAGACTCCTCCTGCAGCTGTACAGCTCATGGAAGTGGCTAAGGTGAAAGACGGATCTGGAGAGCCAAACCGCAAGAAGGTTGCATCCGTAACTTGGGAGCAGGTAAGGGCTATCGCAGAAGACAAAATGCCAGACCTCAACTGTTTCACAGTAGAGAGTGCAATGAAGCTTATTGCTGGTACTGCTCGTAGTATAGGTATCACTGTAAAAGGGGACTTCCCTGGTAAATAATTTTAAACTTCAAAAGTAAAAATGAGTAAACTGACAAAAAATCAGAAATCAGTAGCTGAGAAGGTTGAAGCAGGGAAGGCATATACACTGGAAGAGGCAGCACAGTTGGTAAAGGAAATTACCACTACCAAGTTTGATGCTTCTGTAGATGTTGATGTGCGTCTCGGTGTTGACCCACGTAAGGCTAACCAGATGGTTCGTGGCGTTGTGTCACTTCCACATGGTACTGGTAAAGTCACACGTGTGCTCTGTCTCTGTACACCTGATCAGGAGGCTGCCGCTAAGGAAGCTGGTGCTGATTACGTTGGTCTCGACGAATACGTTGAAAAGATCAAGGGCGGATGGACTGATATTGATGTTATCATCACTATGCCATCATGCATGGGTAAGTTAGGTCCTTTGGGTCGTGTACTCGGTCCTCGTGGCTTGATGCCAAACCCAAAGAGCGGTACTGTGACTATGGATGTTGCTAAGGCAGTAAAGGACGTTAAGCAGGGTAAGATTGACTTTAAGGTTGATAAGGCTGGTATTATCCATACTTCAATCGGTAAGGTTAGTATGTCTGCTGAGCAGATTTGTGGTAACGCTAAGGAGTTTATCTCTACTGTTATCAAGCTGAAGCCTGCTGCTGCTAAAGGTACATATATCAAGAGTATCTTTATTTCTAGCACAATGAGTAAGGGTGTCAAGATTGATCCTAAATCAGCTGAATAACTCTAAAAGTTTTGTACAATGAAGAAAGAAGTAAAAGATACAATTATCGCTGAACTCGGTGAGAAGTTAAAGAACTATCCTCATTTCTATTTGGTTGACGTAACTGGATTGAACGCAGAGGCTACAAGTTCTCTTCGCCGTAAGTGTTTCAAGAGCGAAATCAATATGGTTGTTGTGAAGAATAACCTTCTTCACAAGGCTTTTGAAGCTTCAGATGTAGATTTTGAACCACTGTATGGTTCTTTGAAGGGTAATACAGCAGTTATGTTCACTCAGACTGCTAATGTACCAGCAAAGTTGTTGAAGGAGTATAAGAAGGAAGGTATTCCTGCTCTTAAGGCAGCTTATGTAGAGGAATCTCTATTTGTTGGTGCTGACAAACTCGAAGAACTTGCAGCTCTTAAGAGCAAGAACGAACTCATCGCAGATGTTGTGGCATTGTTGCAGTCTCCTGCAAAGAACGTTGTTTCTGCTCTCCAGTCAGGCGCTGGCACTATCCACGGTGTGCTTAAGACTTTAGGCGAGCGTCCTGAGTAAAAAATCTAATAAAGTCAAAAAGGTATATTATTTTTAGAACAAAAAATTAAAAATTTAGAATAAAATGGCAGACGTAAAAGCTATTGCAGAAGAGTTAGTAAATCTTACTGTTAAGGAAGTAAATGAGTTGGCAACTGTCCTCAAGGACGAGTATGGTATTGAGCCTGCAGCTGCAGCTGTTGCTGTTGCTGGTCCTGCTGCAGCTGCTGCAGGTGGCGCAGCTGAGGAGAAGTCAGATTTCGACGTAGTTCTCGTTGACGCTGGCGCTAACAAGCTCAAGGTTGTTAAGGCTGTTAAGGAGGCTTGTGGTCTCGGTTTGAAGGAAGCTAAGGACCTCGTAGACGGTGCACCTTCTACTTTGAAGGAGGGTATGGCTAAGGCTGAGGCTGAGAACCTGAAGGCTGCTATCGAGGCTGAGGGTGCTAAGGTAGAGTTGAAGTAATTTTACTTCTTCCTTACATAAATAAAAAAACATGGTTAGGATTTACCAAGTAGGTGAGTCCTAACCTTTTTGTGTCTTTTGACATATATGGGGAATTTCTCCCTTTTTTAGTCCGCCGCTGGACTTTAAACATTTGAATATTTAATTTCAGTTATGGCATTAGAAAATAAACCCAGAGTAAATTTCGCCAGCGTTAAGAATCCGTATCCATATCCGGATTTCCTCGATGTGCAGTTGAAGTCTTTCCGTGACTTCCTACAGCTGGATACTCCGCCTGAGGAACGCAAGAATGACGGTTTGTATAAGGTGTTCGCAGAGAACTTCCCTATCACCGATACGCGTAATAATTTCGTCCTTGAGTTCCTGGATTACTATGTTGACCCACCAAGATATTCTATTGACGAGTGCTTGGAGCGTGGTTTGACATACAGTGTACCTTTGAAGGCTAAAATGAAGCTGTATTGTACTGACCCAGATCATGAGGATTTCGGTACATTTATTCAGGATGTATTCTTGGGAACTATTCCTTACATGACAAGCAATGGTACTTTTGTTATCAATGGTGCTGAGCGTGTTGTAGTTTCTCAGTTGCATCGCTCTCCGGGTGTGTTCTTTGGCCAGGGTGTCCATGCAAATGGTACTGTTCTTTATAGTGCACGTATCATTCCATTCAAGGGTTCATGGATTGAGTTTGCTACTGACATTAACAATGTCATGTATGCTTATATTGACCGTAAGAAGAAGTTGCCTGTAACTACAATGCTTCGTGCTATTGGTTACGAGTCTGATCGTGATATTCTTCAGATCTTTGATCTCTGTGAGGAGGTTAAGGTAAATAAGAAGAATATGAAGGCAGCTATTGGTCGTAAGATCGCTGGTAACGTAATGAAGTCTTGGGCTGAAGATTTCGTTGATGAGGATACAGGCGAGGTTGTATCTATTGAGCGCAATGAGGTTGTTGTTGAGCGTGAGACTATCATCACAGATGAGATTGTAGATGAGATTCTTGACAGTTCTGTATCAACAATCTTGTTACATAAGGATGAGGATGCTGCAAGTAAGTATTCTATCATTTTCAATACACTTGCTAAGGATCCGAGCCACTCGGAGATTGAGGCAGTAAACTATATTTATCGTCAGTTGCGTAATGCTGATGCTGCTGATGATGCAAGTGCACGTGAGGTGTTCCAGAACCTTTTCTTCTCTGACAAGCGTTATGACTTGGGAGAGGTAGGTCGTTACCGTATCAACAAGAAGCTGAATTTGGAAACGGATATGGATGTACGTGTACTGACAAAGGACGATATCATTGAGATTATTAAGTATCTTATTAGCTTGATTAACTCAAACGCTACTGTTGATGATATTGACCACTTGTCAAATCGTCGTGTTCGTACCGTAGGTGAGCAGCTGGCTAACCAGTTCTCTATCGGTCTTGCACGTATGAATCGTACTATCCGTGAGCGCATGAACGTTCGTGACAGCGAAGTGTTCCAGCCAACGGATTTGATTAATGCAAAGACTATCTCAAGTGTCATCAACTCATTCTTTGGTACTAACCCATTGAGTCAGTTTATGGACCAGACCAATCCATTGGCAGAGGTAACTCATAAGCGTCGTCTCTCGGCTCTTGGTCCTGGTGGTCTGTCACGTGAGCGTGCAGGTTTCGAGGTACGTGACGTTCATTATACTCACTATGGTCGTCTTTGTCCTATTGAGTCTCCTGAAGGTCCTAACATCGGTTTGATTTCATCACTCTGTATGTATGCTAAGATTAATGATCTTGGCTTTATCGTTACACCATATCGTCGTGTTGAAGACGCTAAGGTGGATATGGATAATAAGGATGTACTCTTCTTGACTGCAGAGGAAGAGGAGGATCAGATTATTGGACAGGGTAATGCACCATTGAATGCTGATGGTACATTTATTCGTGACTTTGTTAAGTGTCGTCAGGATGCTGACTACCCTGTTGTAGATCCAAATTCTGTTGCTCTTATCGACGTGTCTCCACAGCAGATTGCTTCTGTTTCTGCAGGTTTGATTCCATTCTTGGAGCATGATGATGGTCACCGTGCATTGATGGGATGTAACATGATGCGCCAGGCAGTTCCATTGCTTCATAATGATGCACCTATCGTTGGTACAGGTCTTGAGAAGCAGGTTTGTGAGGATTCACGTACAATGGTTACAGCGGAAGGTGATGGTGTTATTGAGTATGTTGATGCTACTACAATCCGTATTCTCTATGATCGTACAGATGATGAGGAATTTGTAAGCTTTGAGCCTGCTTTGAAGGAGTATCGTATTCCTAAGTTCCGTCGTACTAACCAGAACATGGTTGTAGACCTTCGTCCTATCTGTGATAAGGGTCAGCGTGTGAAGAAGGGTGATATCCTTACTGAGGGTTATGCTACAGAGAACGGAGAATTGGCATTGGGTCGTAACCTTGTTGTGGCTTACATGCCTTGGAAGGGTTACAACTATGAGGACGCTATCGTTATTTCTGAGCGCATGGTTCGCGAGGATGTATTGACCTCTGTTCATGTTGACGAGTATTCTCTTGAAGTTCGCGAGACTAAGCGTGGTGTAGAGGAATTTACAGCTGATATTCCTAACGTAAGTGAGGAAGCTACTAAGGATCTTGACGATAATGGTATTATCCGTATCGGTGCTCGTGTTGAGCCAGGTGATATCATGATTGGTAAGATTTCTCCTAAGGGTGAAAGTGACCCTTCTCCAGAAGAGAAACTTCTCCGTGCTATCTTTGGTGATAAGGCTGGTGATGTAAAGGATTCTTCATTGAAGGCTAACCCATCATTAAGTGGTGTCGTTATTGATAAGAAACTTTTCAGTCGTGCTATTAAGACACGTGAGAGCAAGCGTCAAGATAAGAATATTCTTGCTAAGATTGACGAGGAGCAGGAGGCAAAGATCAATGATTTGAAGGATCTCTTAGTTGATAAGTTGCTTGAACTGACTGAAGATAAGGTTTCAGAGGGTGTTAAGGACTACTCTGATGCTGAGATTATCACTAAGGGAAGCAAGTTCACTGTTGCTGCATTGAAGAACCTTGATTATGAGGGAATCCAATCAAATGGCTGGACTGATGATGAGCATATCAACCTTCTGATCCAAAAGTTGATTATGAACTTCATCCGTAAGTACAAGCAGATGGATGCTGAGATGAAGCGTAAGAAGTTTGCTATCACTATCGGTGATGAACTTCCTTCTGGTGTTCTTCAGATGGCTAAGGTTTACATCGCTAAGAAGCGTAAGATTCAGGTAGGTGATAAGCTTGCTGGTCGTCACGGTAATAAGGGTATCGTATCTAAGGTTGTACGTACAGAAGATATGCCATTCCTTGAGGATGGTAGTCCTGTAGACTTGGTATTGAACCCAATGGGTGTGCCTTCACGTATGAACCTTGGACAGATTTTCGAAGCTATCCTCGGTGCTGCAGGTCGTAAGTTGGGTGTTAAGTTTGCTACTCCTATCTTCGATGGTGCTAAGCTCTCTGATTTGAAGGAGTGGACAGATAAGGCTGGTTTACCAAATCTCTGTTCAACCTATATCTATGATGGTGAGACTGGTGAGAAGTTCGACCAGCCAGCTACAGTGGGTATCACTTACTTCTTGAAGCTAGGTCACATGGTTGAGGATAAGATGCATGCTCGTAGTATCGGTCCATACTCATTGATTACACAGCAGCCACTTGGTGGTAAGGCACAGTTTGGTGGTCAGCGTTTCGGAGAGATGGAGGTCTGGGCTATTGAGGCCTTTGGTGCATCTCATGTTCTCCAGGAAATCTTGACAATCAAGTCTGATGATGTTGTTGGTCGTTCAAAGGCTTACGAGGCTATCGTTAAGGGTGAACCAATGCCAACTCCAGGTATTCCAGAGTCACTGAACGTGTTGTTGCACGAGCTTCGTGGTCTCGGTCTCAGTGTCAAACTTGATTAATACGTACACCCCATAATAGAAGTAAAACATGGCTTTTAAGAAAGATAATAAAGTAAAGAGTAATTTCAGCAAGATTACTATCGGACTGGCTTCACCTGAGGAGATTCTTGAAAACTCTTTTGGTGAGGTAACCAAGCCAGAGACTATCAACTATCGTACCTATAAACCAGAACGCGATGGTTTGTTCTGCGAGCGTATCTTCGGTCCTACAAAGGATTACGAGTGTGCCTGCGGTAAGTACAAGCGCATCCGTTATAAGGGTATTGTCTGCGATCGTTGTGGTGTTGAGGTAACAGAAAAGAAGGTACGTCGTGAACGTGCTGGACATATTGAATTGGTTGTCCCTGTTGCTCATATCTGGTATTTCCGTAGTCTTCCTAACAAGATTGGTTACCTTCTCGGTATGCCAACTAAGAAGCTTGATGCTGTTATTTACTATGAGAAATATGTTGTCATCCAGCCGGGTGTCGTAGAGGGTATGAAGAATGCCGATACTGAAGAGGATTTGAATGGTTCTCATAAGTTCGACCTTCTTTCAGAGGACGAGTACCTCGATATCCTTGATAATAAACTCCCTGAGGGTAATGACCGTTTGGATGATTCTGATCCAAGCAAGTTCATTGCTAAGATGGGTGCAGAGGCTATTTATGACCTTCTCACAGGTATTGACTTGGATCGCTTGGCTGGTGAGTTGCGTGACCGCGCAACAACTGACTCAAGTCAACAGCGTAAGACAGATGCTTTGAAGCGTTTGCAGGTTGTTGAGGGCTTCCGTCAGTCTATCGGTGTGAACAACCCAGAGTGGATGATCATGAAGATTATCCCTGTTACTCCACCAGAACTTCGCCCATTGGTTCCATTGGATGGTGGTCGCTTTGCAACATCTGACCTTAATGATCTCTATCGTCGCGTTATCATCCGTAACAACCGTTTGAAGCGTTTGATGGAGATTAAGGCTCCTGAGGTTATTCTCCGAAATGAGAAACGTATGCTTCAGGAAGCTGTAGACTCACTCTTCGATAACAGTCGTAAGTCATCTGCTGTTAAGAGCGAGAGCAACCGTCCTTTGAAGTCACTCTCTGATTCTTTGAAGGGTAAGCAGGGACGTTTCCGTCAGAACCTCCTCGGTAAGCGTGTTGACTATTCTGCGCGTTCAGTTATTGTTGTAGGTCCAGAGTTGAAGATGGGTGAGTGCGGTCTGCCTAAGTTGATGGCAGCAGAACTTTATAAGCCATTCATTATCCGCAAACTTATCGAGCGCGGTATCGTGAAGACTGTAAAGAGTGCTAAGAAGATTGTAGACCGCCGTGAGCCAGTTATTTGGGATATCCTTGAGAATGTAATGAAGGGTCACCCAGTACTGTTGAACCGTGCTCCGACACTTCACCGTCTTGGTATTCAGGCTTTCCAGCCTAAGCTTATTGAGGGTAAGGCTATTCAGTTGCACCCATTGGCATGTACAGCGTTCAACGCTGACTTCGATGGTGACCAGATGGCTGTTCACCTTCCATTGAGCAATGAAGCTGTATTGGAAACTCAGGTTTTGATGCTCCAGAGCCATAATATTCTTAATCCTGCTAATGGTGCGCCTATCACCGTTCCTTCACAGGATATGGTGCTCGGTCTCTATTATATCACAAAGATTCGTCCAGGTGCTAAGGGCGAAGGTCTTACATTCTACGGCTCAGAGGAAGCTATCATTGCTTACAATGAGAAGAAGTGTGACCTCCACGCACAGGTGAAGGTAATCGTTGATGACCTCGTTGATGGTAAACTTCAGAAGCGTATGGTTGAGACATCAGTTGGTCGTGTAATTGTTAATCAGATTATTCCAACTGAGGTTGGTTTCTTCAATGGTATTATCTCAAAGAAGTCACTTCGTGGTCTTATTGCTGACGTTATTAAGGCTGTCGGTATGGCACGTGCTTGTGAGTTCCTCGATGGTATCAAGAACCTCGGTTATCGTATGGCTTACGTTGCTGGTCTTTCGTTCAACCTCGATGATATCATCGTGCCAGATGAGAAGACTGATCTCGTAGGCAAAGGACAGAATGAAGTTGACCAGGTGAAGGCTAACTACGAAATGGGTTTCATCACTGATAAGGAGCGTTATAATCAGGTAATTGATGCGTGGACACACGTAAATAACAACCTTAAGCAGGCTGTTATGAAGCACATGACAGAGGCTGACCAGGGTTTCAATGCCGTATATATGATGCTTGATTCTGGTGCCCGTGGTTCTGCTGATCAGATTGCACAGCTTGCTGGTATGCGTGGTCTTATGGCTAAGCCACAGAAGGCTGGTGCTGAAGGTGCTCAGATTATTGAGAACCCAATTATCTCTAACTTTAAGGAGGGTATGTCTGTGTTGGAGTACTTTATTGCTTCTCACGGTGCTCGTAAGGGTCTTGCCGATACGGCTATGAAGACTGCCGATGCTGGATACCTGACACGTCGTCTCGTTGACGTTTCTCATGATGTTATTATCAATGAGGAGGATTGTGGTTCGCTCCGTGGTCTTGAGTGTCGTGCCTTGAAGAATGGTGATGAGACTATTGCAAGCCTTTATGAGCGTATCTTGGGTCGTGTGTCTGTTCATGATGTAATTAATCCTACTACAGGTGATATTATCGTTGCTGCAGGTGAGGAAATCACTGAAACAAAGGCACAGGCTATTGAGAACTCACCAATTGAGATGGTTGAAATTCGTTCTGTACTCACTTGTGAGAGCAAGAAGGGTGTATGTAAGAAGTGTTACGGCCGTAATCTCGCTTCTGCACGTATGGTACAGATGGGTGAGGCTGTTGGTGTCATCGCTGCACAGGCTATTGGTGAGCCAGGTACACAGCTTACTCTTCGTACGTTCCACGCCGGTGGTGTGGCTGGTAATGCTGCAGCTAATGCAACAATTACTGCTAAGAATGACGCTAAGATTGAGTTCGATGAGCTTCGTACAGTACCATTCGTTGACGATGAGGAGAAGGAGTGTCAGATGGTTGTAAGCCGTTTGGCTGAAATCCGCTTCGTTGACCCTAACACAGGTATTGTACTCCTTACAGATAACGTTCCTTATGGTAGTTCTCTTTACTTCAAGTCAGGCGACACTGTTAAGAAAGGCGATTTGATTTGTAAGTGGGACCCATTCAACGCCGTTATTGTTAGTGAGTATGCTGGTATTCTCCGTCTGCACGATGTTATAGAGGGCGTTACTTATAAGGCAGAAACCGATGATGCTACAGGTCTTACAGAGCGTATCATTATCGATTCACGTGATAAGACAAAACTTCCTACGGTTGACATCGTTAAGGTAGGTGCTAAGAAGGGTGAAGATGGTCTTTATGCAGCATCTGATATCCTCGGTACATATAACCTTCCTGTAGGTGGTCACTTGGAGCAGATACTTCTTGATGGGGCTGAGATTAAGACGGGTATGACACTTGTTAAGATTCCTCGTTCTGTTGGTGGTGCTGGTGATATCACTGGTGGTCTTCCACGTGTAACTGAGCTCTTCGAGGCTCGTAACCCTTCTAATCCAGCTGTCGTATCTGAAATCGATGGTGAGATTACTATGGGTAAGGTGAAGCGTGGTAACCGCGAGATTATTGTGACTTCTAAGACAGGTGAGCAGCGTAAGTATCTTGTAAGTTTGTCTAAGCAGATTCTTGTACAGGAGCATGATGCTGTTCGTGCTGGTACTCCATTGTCTGATGGTATTATTACTCCAGCTGATATCTTGTCTATCATGGGTCCAACAGCCGTTCAGGAGTATATTGTTAATGAGGTTCAGGACGTATATCGTTTGCAGGGTGTGAAGATTAATGACAAGCACTTTGAGATTATCGTTCGCCAGATGATGCGTAAGGTACGTATCGACGACCCAGGAGATACAATATTCCTCGAGCAGGAACTTATTGATAAGCTCGACTTTGCTGAGGAGAACGATCGTATCTGGGGTAAGAAGGTTGTTACCGATCCGGGTGATTCTGAGAACTGCTATAAGGGTCAGATTCTCTCTGTACGCAAGTTGCGTGATGAGAACTCAAGCCTTAAGCGTCGTGACCTCAAACTCGTTCAGGTACGTGATGCCGTTCAGGCAACTGCTACTCAGATTCTTCAGGGTATCACACGTGCTGCCCTCGGTACGAAGAGCTTCATGAGTGCTGCTTCCTTCCAGGAAACAACTAAGGTGCTCAACGAGGCTGCTCTCCGTGGTAAGAGCGATAACCTTGAAGGCATGAAGGAGAATGTTATCTGTGGTCACCTCATTCCTGCTGGTACTGGTCTTCGCCAGTGGCAGAAGCTCGTTGTTGGTTCACAAGAAGAACACGAGCGCATGGAGGCTAACAAGAAGAATGTTCTCGACTTCGCTAAGCAAGAGGCAGAGGCTACACAGGAATAATCCTAAGCCTCTCAT
>ERZ773072.836-NODE-836-length-16123-cov-3.094162_pt1 | contig 16123 bp, 17 predicted proteins | sample MGYA00580617_ERZ773072 | MGnify/ENA primary metagenome ERZ773072 (study PRJEB29015, sample SAMEA2737970) | human oral metagenome | biome: human oral; feature: human-associated habitat; material: dental | place: China | collected 2122 ...
TGTTGTTAATCTTTTCTTGCTTCATCAGCTGATAATTTTGGGTAAAAGTAGAGATTTTCTACATATGGCTAATAGCCCCATTTTAGTTATAAATTTTTAGCCCTATATTCCAAGTGAGGGATTGTTGTTTATTGAATGGATGTGGAACTTTAAAATTTTGATTTGAGACAAAGAAAGTCGTACTGGTATTCACAAAAAGTCTCCACATATAGGATTTTCTGGTGGTATCAAGACCGAGTTCTAAAAACGGCTGGCAGCGTGTGGAAGTATCATAGAGGTGGTCTGGCGAGGCTACGCTATCTACAAACTGATTATTCCGTACATTTTGGTAGGGCTTATAATCAAATTTATGCTTGAGAGGCAGGTAGAGATTGCCTTCTATATTATAGTAGAATTTATTCTTTGGAGAGAGCTTAAAATCCTGTCCATAAGCGAGGCTAAATGCTGCATAATAAATATTTTTATCTAAAAACACGGAAAGATCTTTGGTAGAGAATTTCCCTGTCTTTGCACCAAACCCCAGCCGAGTAGTTTCACCATTATTTTTAAGGAGGAAGAGATGGGTTTTAATGCCTGCTTCTTCGTTGATTTGGCGGTTGGATGACGCCTGCTTTGTATAATTAAAGTTGATACTGGATGACGAAGATGCCATAAGCAAAGTCTCCCAGATTTTAGACTGACCAGCATGTCTGAAAAAAACTGAAAATTTATCGGTTTCTGTTCTGAGAGCGAGTTCTTTTTTATTAGAATTGAGAATAAAATCATCATAGGTCTTCAACAAGCTATACTCATTCTGATAGCTCAGTTTCAGCAGAGATGATTTGCCATAGAAAATATAATCTGCTCCTAAATAATTCCCCTGCTGTTTATAAACATTTCTGATGATTCCAGAAGTAGAGTTTGAGACATAATTATTACCATACCCTTGATTCCAAGTGAGGAAAGTATCTGGATAGGTAATGATATTATTGAGCTCTGGGTTCTCGTAAAAGATATGATAATCCTTATGAAAATCCTGATAACCAACAAAAGCCAGCAGCTGATGCTTTCGGAAGGTATAACCTGCTTTAAAAGCAAATTCATAATTAACATTCTGCACTTTCGGTCGGGCATCTATATTTCTGTAATTCTCATCATAATACCCATCTGCCATTGCCTGAAAAACGATATTACTAAACGGCCGATATGCAATAGTCCCTCTCAGATGATATTGCTGCTTATCCCAATCGCCCTTTCTACTAACATAATAATAAGGTTTATTGACAGCAAACTGGTTATCCGTACGCTCTTCCAGTAGAATATTACCTACTTGCTTTTCCTTTATCTTATGAAAATCTATATTCCCACTGATGAACAGCTTAGGATTAATCTTGAATAATCCCTTAGAACTAAAATAAAAATCATAGGTACTCTCGGCGGTTTGCACTCTATTAAACCGAGAATTCTTTGTATTGAGCTGAACCGCAGTTTCGGTATAATTAGGAAACGACCTTTGGAAAGCGATATGTGGATTGGAGACAACCTCATCTTTATACACAGCCTCTTGCCCAATGATTAAACTGTCCTGCGCAGAAAGATAGGTAGAGAAAAAAGCCATACCCCACAAGAGTATTTTTCTTGTGGAGTACAGGCTTGATTGATTTACAGATTGTATCATATACCTATTGATTTTAGAAACCTCTTGGGTTTGCTCTTACCGTTGTAAAATCTTGCTGAGAGTTATTGGTATCCTGTAATATCTTTCTACCATTAACGGTAGTTTTCACTTTTCTCATAACACAAGATGAAGAATAAGCCCCTAAAGCGGTAAAGGTATATTGAGAATCTATATTATCTGCCAGCTGTTTTGGTCTGCCCTGATCTTTGAGGTTGAGATCTACACCGTCTATAATAGCAGTGTTTGGAAGTCTGAGATACTGATATTTTTTATCTCCATTAGGCAAATAAACCTTAGGATAAGCTGCTACTTCTGCCTCTGTAGCACGGAAGATAACCATAGACTCTTTCCCCTGTGGATTTAGTAAGAAGTCCTTAGCTCCTTCTCCCATATGAATAACTTCCAAATCTGGAACATTTGGGTTGTCTATATCTGTGAAATAAACAGGCTGACCTATAGACTGTCTATAATTTCCTAAATACCCCTCAAAGTCTGCATTTTTTAAATCTACTGTAAGTTCTGGATCTTCTATTTTAATAGGGTTTCCTGAGTTGTCCAAAATAGGTTCTTTATGATTAATCGCCGTAGCTGCTATTACAATACTCTCCCCTGGGTTTATAGGATATTGCTTGCCTGTACCTGGGATTTTATATACATAAATAGCATATACATAGTCTGTATTCGCAGCAGAGCCAATGCTATTCCCTGGAGATTTGCTCCAATCATACTGACCGTTTGCCAATGTATATCCATCTACTTTCTTACTGCTATTCCCTTTGAGCTGTGCGAAATAGAGTCCATCAGCATACTGAACCTCATTAGAGTTATTAAATATCTCCACAAACTGGTCTCTAAACATTGCTCCTTTCTTTACATCAGAACCCGCATAGTAGATTTGTTTCAGCACCAAGCTACCGATTGTACCCGCAGTTAATGAAATACTAACCGAAGAGGTATTGGAATTAACGACCACTTTCTCCTGGCTTCCATTAAATGTAATCTCGTCCTGCCCCGTGAGGTTGTAGCCAAATATCTCCAAAAATTTCTCTGCTGATAGCTTCTGAGTAATACTTACATTATACTCCCCTGGCAGTAATTCTGAAAGGCTTACCTCTCCATTCGCATCGGTTTGCTTTTCAATTTTCTCCTGAGTTTCAAGATTTGTAATGGTTACAGAGGCAGCATTGGGTTTCTGGTCTCCATAACTCCTGTCATAATGCGTAATAACCTTAAAAGGTACTGGCTTTATCTGCTGGGTGCTATTGAAATCATCATTTCTACACCCTGTTACTGTGAGCAAGAGCATTGCTATTGCTCCAAATAAAAACTTTTTCATCATTGTTGAAATATTAAAATTAAAGTTATCGTTAAATTATCATATTCTCAATTCGTTATTTAGCTTTAAAAACAAAAGTTTCAAAGAACTTTCTACTATCATTTTTGACTTTGAGGAGATTTTTCCTTTTCACTTAATTCTTGCCAAATAATACCTTATTCTACTATTATATATCTCTATTGTATTTTGATTCTATAGGTTTTTCACTGCAAATTACCTCTGACATTTCCAATAATCACTGCAAAAAATATTTATCTCTCCACCGCTCTCCCCAAAAACTCGGTTTAATCTTGATGATTAACATTTAGTACAGTTCATCCCGCTAAATTATAAAAATGTATGTAGCTAACAATACCTAAAAATTAAATCTCTTCTTCTATATGGTAGTTCTTGTGCTCCCTGTTGGTTCGGATAATAAGCTCACCGAGAAATCCAGAAACGAAAAGTAGTGTTCCCAAAATCATCATTGTAAGAGCAATGAAAAACCAAGGATTGTTGGCGATTAAGTTTCCGTATATTTTGTGGATATAAACATCGATTAGTTTGGAGGCTCCGAGCCAAAGAGCTGAGAGAAATCCTATAATAAACATAAGGGTACCTACTGCCCCAAAGAAATGCATTGGTCGCCTGCCAAAGCGGCTCACAAACCATAGGGTGATCAAATCTAAAAAACCTCTGATAAACCGCTCTGTTCCAAATTTTGAAACTCCATAAGGGCGAGCCTGATGCTGTACTGCTTTTTCGGTAATCTTTCGGAAGCCTGCATTGGCGGCAAGTACGGGTATGTATCTGTGCATATCTCCATATACATCTATGGATTTTATCACTTGCTTTTTGTAGGCTTTTAGTCCGCAATTGAAGTCGTGCAGATAAACCCCAGAGACTCTCCTTGCAGCAGCATTGAAGAGTTTGGAGGGCAGATTTTTTGTCATTACATTATCGTAGCGTTTTTTTTTCCATCCAGAGACGATATCGTAATTGTCTTTTACCACCATATTATAAAGCTCAGGGATTTCTTCTGGGAAGTCTTGCAAATCGGCATCCATAGTGATGACAACTTCTCCTTTTGCTTTGGCAAATGCGGCATTTAGTGCTTGAGATTTACCATAATTCTGAGAGAATTTTATACCGTGTATCTGTGGGTTTTGTATTTTGAGATTTTCAATGATAGACCAGGAGTGGTCGGTACTGCCATCGTCTATAAACCAAACTTCATAGGTGTATTGATGCTCCTTGCAGACTTTATCTATACGATAAAAAAGCTCTTCTAATGATTCTTCTTCGTTAAATAGCGGGATTAATATTGAGATATTCATCGTTTTGGAGTGGCGTTTTTATTTTTTAGTTTTGAAATCAATAGGATGCATTATATTTTTATAATCCACCAAATCAGCCTTTATAGAGCCTACAACCAATTGAGCCTGTATTGCGATAGGGATGTGGTTGCTATCATTCGTTACCCATAATGAAACCCCTTCTTTATCTTTAAAGACTCTTCCACTCATTACCGAAGGTATTATTTTAAGGCAATTTACCCTTCCAAATTTGGTTTTAATGTTTTCCACACCTACTACTTTTAGCCTGAAAGGGAAAGACTCATCATCTATCCAGACATTAAGGTTAATAACATCTCCTACTTTTAACTGCTCTGGACTGAGACTCCTCAGATGATAAAAGGCAGAGAGCATATCTTGTATTCCTGCGGTTGTTTTTATGGTGCGGGGAGGGTTCTCCGTATTTATTTTATCGGTGAGGACTAATGTATTATTTGCGTGGTTAAAACTTGCCTGCAAATGCTGCTTATAGCTCCCTTCGCTTACATTTCGTACATAGAAACTCGGCAGTCCTGTGGAGGTACTTACATAGCTTTCATAGAGGTCATCTACTTTAAAGAAAGCGCGCACTGCTCCCGAACTTCTGCCTACACCTCTTACATAGAGATGAGGTTTATTATTATAGGTTTTAATATTTGCAGAGAGGGTAGCTGTACCCGCAGTGAATATACCGTAATGAATTCTGTAAGACAGGACTTCTCCAGATTGGATATTGTCAAATTTCTGAGCTATTGAAAGGCTTGAAATACTTAGAAGTATGAGTAATATGATTTTTTTCATTCGCCAGTTTTTACAAAAATACTGCCATTTTATTTGCAAGCGAAATTACAATATATTTTATAAATTTGCATTCAATTTTTTAATCTCTAAAAGATTTTTCTATGATTACAACAGATTTACTTATAATTGGAGCAGGTCCTACGGGACTTTTTACTGTTTTTGAAGCAGGCTTACTCAAAATAAAATGCCATATAATAGATGCTCTTCCTCAGCCAGGTGGTCAGCTTGCAGAGCTATATCCTAAGAAGCCTATTTTTGATATTCCAGGCTATCCATCAGTGGGTGCAGGTGAGCTTATCGATAATCTAATGGAGCAAATTAAGCAGTTTGAGCCAGGTTTCACCCTTTCTGAGACTGCCGTTTCTCTTACAAAGGTAGATGAAGAGTGGTTTGAGGTAGTTACAAATAAAGGGACTGTTCACCGTGCAAAAGCAGTAGCCATTGCGGGCGGACTTGGAACTTTTGAACCGAGAAAACCCGAGTTTGATAATGTAGCGGATTACGAAGAAAAAGGCATAGAGTATTTCGTGAAAGACCCAGAGCTTTTCAGAGATAAAAAAATCGTTATTGCGGGTGGTGGAGACTCTGCTTTGGACTGGAGCATCTTCCTTTCAAATGTAGCGAAAGAAGTAACCCTTATCCACAGGAGAAATGAATTTCGCGGAGCATTAGACTCTGTTGAAAAAGTTCAGGAGCTTAAAAATCAAGGTAAGATTAATCTGATTACCCCTGCTGAAGTTACTGCCGTAAAGGGTGAGGGGCGCGTACAGGCAATCACCGTACAGAAAGAAGGCGAGGAGGCTTTCGACTTGGAGACCGATTATTTCATCCCGCTCTTTGGGCTTACTCCTAAGCTCGGCGAATTGGCCAACTGGGGCTTAGAAATAGAGAAAAATGCCATTAAAGTAGATAATTCACTCGACTATCAAACCAATATAGACGGAGTCTATGCCATAGGTGATATCAATACCTACCCAGGCAAGCTCAAGCTCATTCTCTGTGGTTTCCACGAAGCTACACTGATGTGCCAGTCCGTATATAACAGGCTAAACCCAGGTAAGAAATATGTCCTTAAATACACTACCGTAAGTGGGGTAGATGGCTTTGATGGCAGCCGTAAGGAAGCCGAAAAAGCAGTGGTAAAAAAGATAGATTAATACAGCAAAATGAGTGATGTAAATATTAAAATAAAAGATAGGGACGGTGTAGTGCACGAGATTGCTGCACCTACGGATATGTCTATGAGCCTTATGGAGGTTATGCGTGCCTATGCCATTGCTGAAGACGGTACTATTGGTAACTGTGGAGGTATGGCGATGTGTGCTTCCTGCCAGGTTTATGTAGAGAAAGGAGAGGAACTCCTCGCCCCAATGGAAGCAGAGGAAGATGCAATGCTTGCTGAGGCGTATCACACCCAGTCAAATTCCCGATTGGGGTGCCAGATTCCAATCACTGAAAACCTCGAAGGCTTAGAGGTAACCCTTGCTCCTTATCCATAGATGGCTTATAGCAATTGGCTGTTAGCTATCTTATGGAGCAGTTTTTATATTTCAAAATATTGGCTACTGATTAATTCTGTTCAGTAGTCTTTTTTATGGAGATGATTATTTTAAACCTCAAAACTTAAATCCTTTTTGCAAGCCCTGAGAATAGAGATGAATATTCTACAAATTATATGAAGCACTAAAACAAAAAGAGACTTAAAATATTTTAAGTCTCTTTTTTGAGGTACCTAGCGGATTCGAACCGCTGTAGATGGTGTTGCAGACCACTGCCTAGCCACTCGGCCAAAGTACCTTGTTTAGTGGTTGCAAATGTATATATTTTTTCTGATAAACGAAAAATTTTATACGAAATTTTAAAGGTTTTTACCTTCCCTCTTTGCACAGGCAAAGCCCAAACTCTAAACTTCCTACTGTTTATTGGTAGAGTATAAATCGTTTACATAATTCTTTATCAGTTGGTCATTCTTACGGGGGCAGATAAGGAGGGCTTCTTCTGTATCTATTACAATATAGTCCTTTAGACCATCTATAATCGCCTTTTTATTTTTACTGCCAAGCCTTACAATATTCCCAGAAGCATTATAGACTTTAGTATTATGATTTACCGAATTATTTTCTCCATCTTTCTCTGTGTGTTCGTATACGGAAGTCCAAGTTCCTAAGTCACTCCAGCCTAAATCTGCTGGGATTACATAAACATTATCTGCTTTTTCAAGGATGGCATTGTCTATTGATATTTTTGTAACCTTCGGATAAATAATATCAATGCAAGAATTCTCTTCAGAGCTATTGTACTCACAGGAATTAAACTGATGAAGCATTTCTGGCAGGTATTTACTGAATGATTTCAGAATAACCTTAGCATTCCAGATAAAAATCCCTGCATTCCAAAGGAAATCTCCACTTTCAAGGAAGGATTTTGCTATTTCCAAATCGGGTTTTTCTGTAAAGGTCTTTACTTTATAATAGTCTGCCTTCTCGGTAGGCAGATACTGAATATATCCATAGCCTGTGTCGGGGCGTGTAGGGGTAATCCCCAATGTAATGAGGTATTCGTTTTCCGATGCCAGCTGAAGTGCCATATTAATCTTCTGCTGAAAACGGTTTTCGTTTAATATTAAGTGATCAGCGGGGAGAACTACAATATTTGCATCGGGGTTTTTATGGCTTATTTTATTCACCATATAGAGATTGCAGGCTGCGGTATTCTTCATCATCGGCTCGCCTACGATATTTTCTGGTAGCAACTCTGGCAGCTGCTCTTTACATACTTCTATATAGTCTCTATTGGTTATTACGAAGATATTTTCGGCAGGGATTATTTTAGAAATCCTTTGATAAGTCTGCTGAATCATCGTATTTCCTGTCCCTAATATATCCAAAAACTGCTTTGGAAACTCTTGGGTACTCAGCGGCCAGAAACGGCTACCTATCCCTCCTGCCATTATAATACAATACTTATTATTATTCTCCATTGTTTCTTTTTCTTTGTACAAGAGTAACGGATTTAAATATATACTTCTTATCCGTACTTAAATTCTGGCAAAGATAATTTTTTTTCCGCTTTTCTATGAGCTTATACACCTGCTTTCGGTAGATAAACTCCTCCCCCATCGCGAGATTTTCTATATAAACGCCATCTGTAGTCTCGGGTTCTGGGCGGAAGTACCTCACCAAATCTTCACTTGCCATAAAATTCGCTTTCGGAGATTTGGAAAACTTTATCAGCAGAGGTCTTGCTTCCTCTTTGTATACGGGCAGGCTTTCCAATATCATATTTCCAAAGGTGAGCTTCCACTCTTTACCGTGTGGGGGTATCCTCCTTCCGAATTTTTCAAAGGCGAGGAGATGCGCCAGCTCGTGGGTAAGCACAAAGAAGAACAACTCGGGTTTGAGGGTAGAATTAAGCGTAATCTTATGGCTATCATCGGGGAGTTTTATATAATCTCCCAGCTTAGAATGCCTGTCTCGGGCAATGTGTATATGAATACGATAGCTCCCAAACCACTTTTTGAGGTAAGGGAGCGTGTGTTCTGGTAAAAATTTCGTCAATAGGTTTATAGACACTCTTTTTTTCGGCAAAGATAATACTAAGCCCCATTAAAGGCTAAACGGTAAGCCAGCATAGAAGTCCAAAAGTTTGAGCTGGAAGATATAATTAAACTTCGCTTGTGCCACCGAGCCTTGTGCATTCGCATAATTATTCCTCGCGATATTCACATCGTAGATGGTGGTGCGCCCTGCCTCATAGCTCTTCTCGGCAAAGTCAAGTGCCAGCTCTGCCGACTTCTCCGCTTCTACGGCAGAGATGTAGATTTCATAATTGCTCTGTGCGGTATATTCTGCTCGCTGTACATTTTGCAGCACCTCCTGTTTCTGCTGCTGGAGGTTGGTTTTTGCGAGCTCCTCGCTGAGCTTCGCTTGCTCTACTTGTAGCTTGGTAATCCCTTTGTTGAAAATCGGAATCGTGGCAGAAACACCGAGCTGCTGACCGAAATTATCCTTATACTGCTGGGAGAATGATTTATTCTCATCGCTGTTCAATGCTCGGAAGTAGAAAGTCCCCACCCCTGCGCTTGCGCTTATACTCGGATAAAAAGCCGTTTTGGCAATCTCGGTTTGCTTCTCAGAAGCCCTAATTTTTGCCTCTGCACTCTTGATTTCTGGTCGGCTATTATAGATTTCCATTAGTTTTTCTTCGGAGATAGGGGCATTCCGCTCTGGGATATCCAATACGGGGTTTTCCGCTACATCAAAGCTCTTATAATCCTCTATTTGGAGGAGCATCGCCAGGTCAAAAAGCGCATTATGGGTATTAATTTCCGCTGTTTTCAGGTTCTGAAACTCCCTTGCCACCGCTGCTTTTGCTTCCGCCAAAACGGTGTATGCCGTAGTCCCCGCCGCAGTGGTTTTCTCGGCTCTTTCCAAGAGTTTCGCTGCATTTTCATACGAACTCTTATTGATGAGCTCCACCTCCCTGTTCAGCAATACGGTGAGGTACTGCTTAGCGATTCTCACATAGATATCATTCTTGGTTTTTTCAAGGTCATACCTGCTGGCTTCCACCTCATAGCCCGATTTCTGTATCTGCTTGTTCAGCCTGCTGTGGTTATACACACTGATGCTTGCCCTCAGTCCGGCATTGTTATTAAAGCTGTTATTCGAGTGGTTATTTCCGAAGACATCTTGGCTCTGCCCAAAGTTGAAGTCATTCCCCACCGAGCCTGCTACGCTTGGCAAGCCTTCTCTCCTTGCCATATCAAAATTCTTCTGCTGTATATCGCTATTCTTCTGGGCATATCTAATCTCCAAATTATGCTCCTCCGCATATCGTATGCAGTCCTCTAACGACCACCTCTTCTGAGCCACCAATACCCCAGACGCTAACCCTAATACCAAAGCAATGTATCTTTTCATTTTAAAATTTTAATGCTATTAGACGCCCAACACCCTCATTTCGTTACATAGTGTGGGATAATGAGTCCATAGCCAGGGAGACAATTATTGCTAAATGACTTCGTACTAACAAGTATCTCAAAAAGGAAATAAAATCGTACCTTCGCAGGCGTATAAATCTAATGGATAATGAACACATCTATTCAAGAGCTTAAAACGCTCGCAACACAAACAAGAAGGGACATTTTGAGAATGGTACACGCCGTAAGTTCTGGCCACCCTGGTGGTAGTCTCGGCTGTGTAGAGTTTTTCCTTGCCCTCTATCATCAGGTGATGGATTACAAACTGCCTTTCTCTATGGAGGGGAGAGATGAAGACCTGTTCTTCCTCTCAAATGGGCATATCTCTCCTGTGCTCTACTCCACTTTAGCGAGGAGGGGCTTCTTCCCAGTAGAAGAGCTCGCGACATTTAGAAAGCTAAACACCCGCCTGCAAGGGCACCCTACGACTCACGACCACTTGCCTGGCGTAAGGGTAGCATCTGGTTCGCTCGGTCAGGGGCTTTCGGTAGCCATAGGTGCTGCACTCGGAAAAAAGCTGAATAATGACCAACACCTTGTATATACGCTGCACGGCGATGGCGAGCTACAGGAAGGTCAAATCTGGGAGGCATTGATGTTTGCCGCTCATAACAGGGTGGATAACCTCATCGCTACGATAGACTACAACAACCGACAAATCGACGGAGATGTGGATAAAGTACTCTCTCTTGGCAACCTTCCAGAGAAGTTGAAAGCTTTCGGCTGGGAAGTTTTGGAGGAGAAAAGCGGTAATGATATAGAAGCTGTAATCTCAATTCTGGAAAAAGCAAAACAGCTCACAGGAAAAGGAAAGCCTATCGCCATCGTACTACATACAGAGATGGGCGCTGGGGTAGATTTTATGATGGGAACCAACGCTTGGCACGGAAAAACTCCGAACGATGAACAGCTTGCAAAAGCTCTTGAGCAGCTTTCATTAGACAATCCACAGGATTATTAAACATCAGTCTCATATTTAATAGAATTAAAATGAAATATACTTATACAGAAAAAAAAGATACACGAAGTGGCTTCGGAGCAGGGCTGGCAGAGCTCGCAGATACGAATCCTAATGTAGTAGCCCTCTGTGCTGACCTTATCGGCTCACTGAAAATGGAGAAATTTATAGAAAAAGCACCCGAGAGGTTCTATCAGGTAGGGATTGCAGAGGCGAATATGATTGGCATTGCTGCAGGGCTTGCCATCAGTGGGAAAATACCTTTCACGGGCACCTTTGCCAACTTCTCCACTGCCAGAGTCTATGACCAGATACGCCAGTCGGTAGCCTATTCCGACAAAAATGTAAAGATATGTGCCTCCCACGCTGGGCTCACCCTCGGTGAAGACGGAGCTACACACCAGACATTGGAAGACATCGGGATGATGAAGATGTTGCCGAATATGGTCGTTATCAACCCTTGTGATTATAACCAGACAAAAGCTGCAACCATCGCTATTGCTGACTACGAAGGACCTGTATACCTCCGATTCGGAAGACCTGCGGTTCCTGTTTTCATCCCAGAAGATATGCCTTTTGAAATCGGAAAAGGGATAATGCTCCAAGAAGGAAAAGATGTAACCATAGTAGCGACAGGGCACTTGGTTTGGGAATCTCTCGTAGCAGCCGATGAACTGGAAAAAGAAGGAATCTCCTGTGAGGTTATCAATATCCATACGATTAAACCTCTTGATGAGGAAATCATCCTGAAATCGGTTGAGAAAACAGGGAGAATCGTTACCGCTGAAGAGCACAACTACCTCGGAGGGCTTGGGGAGTCGGTTGCAGGATTATTAGCACGGAAAAGACCTACACCACAAGAGTTTGTAGCAGTAAATGATACTTTCGGGGAATCTGGAACGCCTGCACAGCTGATGAAAAAGTATAAAATAGATGCAGAAGCTGTAAAAGAAGCCATAAAGAAAGTATTAGCGAGATAAGATTAATAGCTTTCCATTTTATTTAAAATCTTCGGTATTGTAAAAAGCATTTAAACAACAATACCGAAGATGTTTTACCCTTAAAAAACCAAACTATGCATCATCTTCTCTTAATCATTCACCTTATTGCTGCCACCATCTGGGTAGGCGGGCACTTAGTTTTAGCTATCGGCTATATGCCTCGCGCATTGAAGTACAAAGATTTTAGCTACATCGGGAATTTTGAGAAAAAATATGAGCCTATAGGTATGCCTTCACTGCTTCTACTGGTTATCACGGGTATCAGTATGGCTTATGATTATGATGCGGGGCTTAAATCTTGGTTTAGCTTCTCCAATTCTATCGAAACAGTGGTATCCTTAAAACTCTCCTGCCTGCTTCTCAGCGTTTGCTTTGCCATAAGTGCTCAGACGAGGGTGCTCCCCAAACTGAGAAAAGGGAACCTTAGCAAGCTCCCAGAAATGGCAGTACATATCACAAGCGTAACTCTTTTAGGCGTTACAATGGTTATCTTGGGGAGCTTCGTAAGGTATGGAGGGATTAGCTTTTAATCTAAAATGAAGAATTATTACTACTTCTTAGGTGTAGAGCCCGATGCTTCTACGGACGATATAAGGCGAGCCTACCGAAAACTCTCACTGAAATATCACCCTGATAAGAATGGCAACGACCCTTTCTTTGAAAAACGATTCAGGGAAATACAGGAAGCCTACGAAATCTTAACAGATGAAGAAAAACGGCTGCATTTTGACAGGGCTATTTCCGAGCAGACGAGAACTACGACCTATACTCTACCTCCTTCTATAAAAAATTTCAGTATTAATAAAGTAAGAGTTTCAAAAGGTGAGGAAATCATCATCTCGTGGCAAACCAACAATGCCGATACGGTGAAAATTCTACCTTTCGGGCTGGTAGCTCCCTACGGTGAGAAGAAAATAAAAATAACGGAGTTTAAAAATGGGAAGTTTTATATTGTACTCCAAGCGATGAATACTGTTATCAGCAAATCAGCTGTGAAAGGGATTACCATTACCGAAGTCTCCGAATATAGCAGAGAAACGCAGCACTCCCCTATCAACCCAGCTTCACTTCCGAGCAGAAATACATCAAAAAAAATAAGGGCTCAACATCAATTCCTAAGAATATTCATTGCTCTTATCTTTATTTTAATCGCCTTATTCTTTATACTTCGAGGCTAAAAGGATTAGTGCTCATCCTTCCTCATCTCTCTCTGCTCCTTACGAACCTTTAAATACTCCAAAAGCATAGCAGTGGATGTCAGCAAGAGGGAAAGACTCACCAAGACAGAGCCTATTATTGCCTTTACTTCCTGCTCGCCAGAACTCAATAAATAGCCTGTATTGAAAAGAGAAAGAATAAAGACAACCGCAGTCACAATTCCTATTCCTTTTATAAAATTCATTCTGCTCATAACTTTTTCTTTAATGCTCACAAATGTAATGATTTTGACTGAAGAGGGAAATATTGCTTTCTGTTGTTTGCTCATTCAAAAAAATGTTTATCTTTGCGCGTCAAAAATTATTTAACAAGGGACGAGTTCCCACTTAAAACAATTATCATATGTCAGTAAAAATTAGATTACAAAGACACGGTAAAAAAGGAAAACCTTTTTATCACATCGTAGTTGCAGATTCAAGAGCAAAAAGAGATGGTAGATTCATCGAGAAGTTGGGTACTTACAATCCAATTACCAATCCTGCTACTATTGAACTGAATGTAGACTCAGCTGTAAAGTGGTTAAACCACGGTGCTCAGCCTACCGACACTGCGAGAGCTATCCTTTCTTACAAAGGAGTATTGTACAAGAAACACCTTCAAGGAGGTGTAGCAAAAGGTGCTTTTGATGAAGCTGAAGCTGAAAAGAGATTCAATGCTTGGTTAGAAGCAAAAGAAGCTAAAATCCAAGAAAAAGCAAACGGTTTAGTAAAAGCTAAACAAGATGCTAAGAAAGCTGCTTTGGAAGCTGAACAAAAAGTAAATGAAGCAAGACTTGCTGCAAAAGCTCAGGCAGAGGCTGCGGCTACTGAAAGTGCAGAAGAGGCAGTGGAAGAAGCTAATGAAGAAGTTTCTAACGAAGAATCTGCACCAGCAGAAGAAAACACAGAGGCTTAAAAAGTCTACCGTTTTTATGCGTAAAGAAGATTGCTACTTTTTAGGAAAAATCACGCGTAAGCACGGGCTACAGGGGAATGTAATCCTTAAACTGGATACCGACCAACCTGAGATTTACAATAAACTGGAATCAATATTCATTGAAATCAATGGACTATTGGTTCCATTTTTTATACAAAAAATTTCTTGGAGCAAGCAGGATTCTCTCAACATCCTCTTTAAAAATGCTACCGATCAGCTCGCAGAGCAGGTTATAGGGAAAGAGGTATATCTCCCCCTCTCCACACTGCCTAAATTAGAAGGCAAGAAGTTCTACTACCACGAAATTATCCACTTTAAGATATGGGATAATAAAGGTAATCTCTATGGGGAAATCCAATCTGTAAATGACCAAACGGCACAGCATTATTTCATTCTCAACCTCGAAGGCAAGGAAGTCATCATCCCTATTATTAAAGACTGGATTCTGGAAGTAAACAGAAAAGAGAAATTCATCAAAATGGAGCTCCCAGAAGGTCTCTTGGAAGTCTTCTTAGCAGAATCTAAAAACGATGAGGCTTAATCCTCACCACTGTTTTATCCCCTCACATTAGCGGATATCGCTTGGGAAAATCAGATAATGTTTCTCGGTTTTCTGAGTAATGGCAGAAAGTAATATTGGGTTTTCTGAATTTTGTAAATGAATTTTAGAACCGTCCTTCTCCAAGAGATAAATCGGCTGTTTTTCCACATTGTACGGCAGTAGGGTTCTACTGATATCATCTACCAAAAGTTCTCCATTTTCTATATTGAAGCATTGATTTGCCGCTGATATTTTCTCATCAATACAATCTTTACTAAAAGGTTTTAATGAGAGGACGACCTTCGGAAGTCGCCTTTGCATAATGGCCTTGCAGAGAAAGGAAAGCACAAAATCATCTGTATGCTGCCAAGACTTTATCGCCTGATATACATCTGTATCATCCAACTGTGTAAATCGGGAAATATCCTCAGTAGAAGGCTCCTGAAACTCCTCCTTTCGGTAGAGGAAGTACCTGAGATTTTCTGATACCTCCAGCTCGTGCCCTGTAGCAGCAAGAGCCTTTGCTCGGGAAAGGATTTTGGTGAGCATCACCTCACATAGAACCGCCGTTTTATGGTAGTACACCTGCCAATACATAAACATCCGTGCCGTAAGGAAATTCTCGATAGACTGCACACCTTTGGCATCAATGACCAACTCATCTTCGGCTACATTCATCATAGAAATAATGCGCTGAGTATTGATATTCCCTTCGGAAACCCCAGTATAGAAGCTGTCTCTGCGGAGATAATCCAACCTGTCTACATCCAGCTGAGAAGAGATAAGCTGATTAAAAAACTTCCGCTTATACCTCCCTTGGAACATCTCTATCGCCACCGATAGCTCACCGCCAAACTCCTCATTAAGCCTTTCCATCAGAAGCAGTGAGATTTTCTCGTGATGAAGCCCATTCATCACCTTGCTTTCCAAAGCGTGAGAGAAAGGTCCGTGCCCAATATCGTGAAGTAAAATAGCGAGCATTGCCGATTTTTCCTCTTCCTTAGAGACCTCTACCCCTTTCAGTCTAAGGGTTTCCAAAGCAGTAAACATTAGGTGCATAGCCCCAAGAGCGTGATGAAACCGCGTATGTACCGCCCCTGGAAAGGTAAGGCTGAGAAGCCCGGTCTGCGAAATGCGCCTCAGCCGCTGGAAATACGGATGCTCTATAATATCAAAAATAATTTCGTGGGGGATTTTTACCGCTCCATACACAGGGTCGTTGATGAATTTAAGGTTATGATACATCGGCTTGAAAAAAAAATAATGACAAATATAGGGCTTCTAGCAAATAGCAATTAGCTAATAGCTTCTAGCCAATAGCTAATTATTATTTTAATAAAAAAACAAGCTATTTTTTATTAATTTTCAGGTTCTTAACCGCGTTTTCCTGGTTCCTAACCAG
>ERZ773072.837-NODE-837-length-16067-cov-2.923308_pt1 | contig 16067 bp, 16 predicted proteins | sample MGYA00580617_ERZ773072 | MGnify/ENA primary metagenome ERZ773072 (study PRJEB29015, sample SAMEA2737970) | human oral metagenome | biome: human oral; feature: human-associated habitat; material: dental | place: China | collected 2122 ...
GAAGAACTGAAAATAAAATTAGAAATATTTCTTTCTTTGAATTCCTGCAAAAGATTGATAAGAGAAAACATGTTGTTTTCGTAGTAGTCAATAGGTTTTACTTGGCTTTCTCCCACAGCCTTGAACGCAGCAAAATGAATGCAGCCATCTATTTTATGAGCATCTAGAACCTGCGCTATTTGGCTTCGGTTTTTTAAATCAAAAGGATAGAAAGCTGGAGTTTTTCCAGTGATTTGCTCTATTCCAGTTAGTATTTTTTTGTCCGTATTAGAGAGGTTGTCTATGATAACCACATCAAAACCATTTTCTAGAAGCTCCACCACGGTATGCGAACCGATGTAGCCTAGACCGCCCGTAACTAGTATTGTCATACTCTTAATTATGTTTTGAAATTCCTTTTTTGTATAAGTCTATCAAGAATTTTTTCTTTTCATTCATCTTCATTTTAGGATTGATAATGGAGATAAATACCACATTGTTTTCCTTTACGCCAGAAAGTATGATTTGATTGATTTTTTGAGATTCATAATCAAGTTCGATACTCCACAAAACATAGCCTTCGGATAGTTTTTTGCTGATTTCGGTAACTTTAGCATTGATGGTGTTTCCTTTCCAAAAATCAAAATCCCACTTATAAAAAGCCTCTAACAATTCAGTTTGAGAAAGACCTTCCTTGTAAAATTCCATATTCTGAGAAGGCCGAACAGAAACTTGTATGTTTGAATTTTGTTTGTCATGGAATAAAAACGCTCCTGAATTTTCATCCGTTCTTATGTATTTTACAGATTCAGGAAATTGAACCAAATAGTCATTATTGATTAAAAACTTATTCCCCTCCTGCTGTGCCCACACAAAAGAATTGAAAAATAGCATTAAAAACAAAAATACTCTCATAATTATGGTGTTTAAAAATTTATTTATTCATGAATTCCAGAACACTTTCTGTAATGTATTTCAGCTGCTCTTCATCCAGCTCTGTATGCATTGGCAGAGAAATTACTTCGTTCAAGAGCTTATCGGTATTGATGAAGTCTGCATCATTGCTTTCTTGGTAATATGCCTTCTGCTTCCTTAGTGCTACGGGATAGTAAATCATTGCAGGGATTTCCTTCTCTGCAAGGTAGCTTTGGAGTTCATTTCTTTTGCCATTGAGTAGCCTGAGGGTATATTGATGATAGGCATGGGTGGTATATTCGGCTTGTTTTGGGGTGAGGATGAGAGGATGGTTACTAAATGCCTCATTATAATAGTTTGCCGCTTTTGAACGGGCTTCGTTATACGCATTGAGGTGGGGGAGTTTCTTTCTGAGAACGGCAGCTTGTATGCTGTCTAACCTCGAATTTACTCCCACTTCATCGTGGTAATATCGCTCATACATTCCGTGATTTACAATACCTCTCAACCTGTGTGCAAGGTTATCATCATCGGTGAAGATTGCTCCACCATCACCATAGCAACCTAAGTTTTTAGATGGGAAAAATGAAGTAGTACCCATAGTACCCATAGTGCCAGATTTTTTCACTCTGCCATCGTTAAAAGTGTATTCTGCACCGATTGCCTGTGCATTGTCTTCTATTACAAAGAGGTTGTGTTCTTTGGCAATCTTTAAAATCTCCTCCATATTGGCGCACTGCCCAAAGAGGTGAACGGGGATAATTGCCTTTGTCTTTGGGGTAATCGCTTGCCGAATTCGATCTGGACTGATGGTAAAAGTATCATAATCTACATCTACGAGCACAGCTTTGAGTTTTAATAAATGGATAACCTCCACTGTTGCTGCAAAGGTAAAATCAGCAGTGATGACTTCATCGCCTTCTTCCAAGTCCAATGCCATTAGTGCAATTTGCAGGGCATCTGTACCGTTGGCACAAGGGATTACATTTTTCACTCCGAGGTATTCTTCCAACTCTTTTTGGAAGAATTTTACCTCTTGACCATTAATGAATTGTGCCGACTCCATTACATTGAGTACGGCATTATCTACTTCATTTTTTATTTTGAAATATTGACTTTGCAAGTCAACCATCTGAATCTTTTTCATATAAAAAATTTGCGTAAAATTAAGACTTTCTACCGAATTGGAAGGATTTTTAAGTGAGATTTTAGCAGAAACTAACCTCTCTCTCTTGTGAAGCAGTTGGCTATATGGTCATTTACCATCCCTACAGCCTGCATAAAGGCATAAATAGTCGTAGAGCCTAAAAACTTAAAGCCCCTTTTCTTCAAATCTTTAGAAATTTTATCAGAAATAGCCGTAGTTGCTGGGATATCTTTTAACTCTTTCGGATGATTATCTATCGGCTGCCCACCTATAAATGCCCAGATATAGTTTGAGAAACTCCCGAAGTCTTTTTGCACCTCTATAAATTTTTGAGCATTATTTATTGTAGCGAAGATTTTGAGTCTGTTTTTTACAATCCGAGAATCATTGAGGAGTTCTTCTACTTTTTGCTCGCTGTATTTCGCGATTTTATGATAATTGAAGTTATCAAAAGCCTCTCGAAATCCTTCTCTTTTCACGAGGATTGTGTACCAGCTAAGCCCCGCTTGGAAGCTCTCAAGGGTGAGAAACTCGAAGAGGGTTTCATCATCATAAACGGGTTTGCCCCATTCGTTGTCGTGATAGTTTCGGTAGAGATGGTCTTTCTCGCACCATTGGCAGCGTATTTTCTTTTCCAAAGTTTGATTTATTTCGTTAGTATATCTGCTGAGAGTTTTATGGCATCAAGGGCGGCAGAGTGCTGGCTACTCACAAGGTCAAAAACAGCATCTTCGCTAAGCACTCCACAGGGGAAATCCTGAGGGAAAAGCCCTTCTTCATAAGCCTCATAGTCCGCTTGCCACTGTTCACCTTCGTAATAGTTGAGCAATTTTTCAAAATCAGGTTGGGTGTCTTTCCACTCTTGGTGCAGGGTTTCTAATCGGCTCATCAAGTCATTCATTTTATTGAGAATATTTTCCATTTCTGTAATATTCTCCATCCTTTCGTTAAGGTTTTGCATTTTTTTATTCCTTTAATTATAGACTGTTAGTATATTATTTTCAAAAGTATATCGGTAAGTCTTGGGAGGGACTTGTGCGTTTTTTAATGGTTCGCCAGTCTCTAAAAGCCATTCTGAATTATCTTTTTTGCAATGGATTTTATTAAAACCTGATGAATCTCGAATCACTTCTAATGTGGTATTTTCATCTGGGCAGAGGTGAGGAGCATTGCGGTCATAGATTTTAAACTCTGTACCTTTATTGTAGATAATAACACCTTTTGTACCACTACCATCTATATCTATATAAAGCCAATTCCCCGCGTGCTGAAGGGAATTATAGCTGGGGAAGTTTAAATCCAGATTGAAATTAATATACTGTTTTGGGAAGCAACTCACGGTACCATCTCTGTCTTTGCACGAATGAAGGCTGAAAGCACAAAATATAAGACTTATAAAAAAGAGAATTAGAGAGGAATGTCTTTTCATATTCAAAAAATATTATATATTTGCATAACGAAAATCATATACAAACATTGTCCGGCAAATGTCGGATTATTTTTTTATATTCATTGTTAAAATTAACTTTATTATGGCAACATATGTAACTAAAGAAGGCTTAGAGAAAATGAAAGCCGAATTGGAACATTTGGAAAGTGTTGAGAGACCTAAAATAACTCAACAGATTGCAGAAGCAAGAGACAAGGGAGACCTCTCTGAAAATGCGGAGTACGATGCTGCAAAGGAGGCACAAGGTATGCTGGAAATGAAAATCTCCAAGCTGAAAGATGCCATTGCAACTTCAAAAGTGATAGATGAGTCTCAGCTGGATACCTCCAAAGTATCTATACTGATGACCGTAAGATTGAAGAATAATGCTACAAAACAGGAGCAGAAATTCACCCTTGTTCCCGATAATGAAAGCGATCTGAAAGCGGGCAAAATATCTGTGAATACTCCTATTGCAAAAGGCTTGCTCGGTAAGGAAGTAGGGGAGACGGCAGAAATTCTCCTCCCTAATGGCAATAAACTCTCCTTTGAGGTATTAGAAATTACACTTTAGTCTGTTTTTTTTGAAAACTTATTGCTAAAAGAATAAGGTTTTCAAGTATTAAAATGAGATTTTCAAGTATTAAAATGAGATTTTCAAGTATTAAAAAGAATCGTTATGAGTTCAATATTCACTAAAATTGTAAGAGGAGAAATACCGTCTTACAAGATAGCCGAAGATGGCGAATTTCTCTCCTTTTTGGATGCTATGCCTTTGGTAGAGGGGCATACGCTCGTTATTCCGAAGGAGGAAATAGACTTTATCTTTGATTTGGATACCGAAAAGCATCAGAGGCTTTGGGCGTTTGCTCAGCAGGTAGCAAAGAAATTAGAGAAAACCTATCCAGGGAAGCGCATTGCTGTAGCTGTAGTGGGCATAGAAGTGCCACACGCGCATATTCATTTGGTTCCGATAAGCGAGATGGACGACCTTAATTTTAGCAATAAAAGGTTGAATTTCACACCAGAGGAATATACGGCGATTGCCGAAAAGATTAAAAATAATTAGTCAGTAAGTTTATGAATCCAAACCAATGTTCGTTCTGCGGGAGGCATAGAGAGCAGGTGAAAATGCTCATCTCTGGGCAGAATGGTTATATCTGTGAGAATTGTATAGAGCAAGCGCATTCTATCGTGAAGGAAAATGCGGTTCAAAATTCTGCAGAATCAGCGCAAATCCTTGAAAATCTTAAAAAACCTAAGGAAATAAAGGCGTTTTTAGACCAATATGTCATCGGGCAAGACCAAGCAAAGAAGCAGCTCTCAATAGCTGTGTATAATCATTATAAGAGGCTTTTACACGCTCAGAATGAGGACCGAGAAGTGGAAATTGAAAAGTCTAACATCATAATGATTGGCGAAACGGGAACAGGGAAAACCCTCCTTGCGAAGACGATTGCTCGCGAGCTCAATGTGCCATTCTGTATAGTAGATGCCACTATACTCACAGAGGCAGGGTATGTAGGGGAGGATGTGGAGAGCATACTCTCTCGCCTACTGATGGTTGCGGATTATGATGTGGAAAAAGCAGAAAGGGGAATTGTTTTCATCGATGAGATAGATAAAATAGCCAGAAAGTCTGATAATCCGAGCCTTACCCGAGATGTGTCGGGGGAGGGGGTACAGCAAGGGCTCCTAAAACTATTGGAAGGCAGCATTGTAAATGTGCCACCTCAGGGGGGCAGGAAGCATCCCGACCAGAAGTACATACAGGTAAACACCCAGAACATACTTTTTATAGCTGGGGGCGCGTTTGACGGGATACGAGAAATCATTGAACGAAGGCTTAATAAGCAGGCAATAGGTTTCAGTTCTGAGAAGCTAAATGCAGCAGAGGAGGAAGAGGATATCCTCAGCAAAATCAACGCAATAGATCTGAGGAGCTTTGGGCTTATTCCTGAGCTTTTGGGACGGTTCCCTATTATCACGCACCTCGATAAGCTAACGAGAGAAACGATGGTTAGAATTATGAAAGAACCAAAGAACTCTATTGTAAACCAGTTCGTAGAGCTTTTCAGAATGGATGGTATCAACCTAGTGTTTAGCGATGAAGCGGTAGAATCCATTGTAGATGAAACGATGGAAAAAGGTCTTGGGGCGAGGGGTCTTAGAGGAACGACGGAAAAAGTTTTAGAGGATTATATGTTTAGCATAGGCGAGCAGAAAGAAATTATACTTACGGGCAATAAAGAAAGCAATTAGAAATACTTTAGTTATAAAGTCTGTTTCATTAGTGAACCTCTTCTTGTATAAGAAGAGGTTTTTTATTGCTCTATTTTTCAGGGATTTTAGTAGAATTATTACAATATGATTTCTTTGTGTTACAATATGATTTTTTAGCGTTACAATTCCATTTCTTCGCATTACAATGTCATTTCTTCGCGTTACAATACTGTTTTTTATCGTTACAATCTCGTTTCTTTGCGTTACAATGTCATTTCTTTGCGTTACAATCCCGTTTCTTTGCGTTACAATATGATTTTTTCGCGGTACAATAGAGCTAACATTCGCTGTGGAAGGAGTTTTGGTTTTGAAAATAAAAATTAATGCTACTGATGAGAATAGTCAATGGAAGTAAAATGAAAAAATAAATCCCTCTTATGGTGGGGAGGGATTAGCTTTGGGTGAGCCAGTTTTTAAAGTCATTAATTCTATCGCGGCTTATGGAGAGATGTGGATCGAGGGAGTAGAGCATTTGAACGCTATAAGTAGGCGATGTACAGATGTTTTTAATAAAATGGATATGGATGATAGTCTGCCGATTGATTCTGAAAAAGGATGGTGAGGGGAGGTTGTTTTCAAGCTCATCGAGGGAGAAATCTGTAGGGTAGGAGCGCTCTTTCGTTTGCGCATAGACGATTTTGTTTTCAGAATAGAAAAAAGAGATATCGCTGGTGGGGATTATTTTTAAGTTGGTTCCCGTTTTGGATAAAATCCGTGAGATTTTTGGCGCCTCTGTTGCAATCATTGATGAGAAATTAAGGTTCTCATAGTGCTGTGCTTTAGGCGAAAAGCGATGATATTTTTCTATGGCAGTATGGAGCTCTTCTTTGGTTATCGGTTTGAGGAGATAGTCGACCGAATTGAGTTTGAAGGCTCTTAGGGTGTAATTATCAAACGCCGTAGTGTAGATGATGAAGCTTCGGAGCTCAGTTTTCTCGAAAATATCAAAGGATAGCCCATCTCCAAGCACGATATCGGCAAAGATAAGGTCTGGTTGGCTTTGATTTTTAAGGAAATTGAGACCTTCTTTTACGGAATGTACAATCCCGATGAGTTCTATATCTCTCCGCTCGGAAAGCATTCGCGACAGGTGGCGAGCAGCGGGTTTTTCGTCTTCTATAATGAGTGTTTTTGTCTTTTCTTTCATTGTTTTTACTTTTATAAATGTTTTTTGCTCTCCAAAAATAAGGATAAAATGAAATACCGAGCCTTTATAAGCTCAGTATTTCGTTTGATAGGGGAGGAATTAGTGTTTTGGGTTGAGATTTTCGTCTTCTTTTAGGAATTTTTGCACTTGTTTTTCCTCCCAATTGCTGGTAATATAGAGGGTTTTTACCGCGTGAATGGCTAAACCGAGCCCCCAGCCGATGGCTGGCCATACCGCCCACCAATATTTAGGCAATGTAAGCCAATTGATGAGGAACAATGTGGGGATAATGAGGGCATAGCTGATGAGATTTCCGTAGAAATCAGTGAGAGCGGCGGCTTTTCTCTCTGCTTTTCGTCGCGCTTGGTCTTTGGTTTCAAAATTTTTGTCCATAATCTTATTTTTTAGGGTTAGTATCGGGATTTTTACTTTAAAATGCTGTGTATTTCTTTCGATTTGTACGGGTTTATCGGTGAGGATTGCGTAGCGTTGGATGATGTTTTGTAATCCTATGCCTGTTTTTGATGCATTGGTTTTTCTGGGCTGGAAATTATTCTCTACGACTAAAAAATTATCGGAGTCTGAGTAGATTTTTATGTGTAATGGCAATTGCACAGAGGCATAATTGTGTTTGATGGCGTTTTCTAATAGTAGCTGGAGCGATAGTGGGACGAGTAGGTGGTTTTTTATGCCTTCCTCGAGCTCGAAAGACAGGCTGATGCTCTCTTCAAACCGCATTTTGAGGAGCTGGCAGTAGGTTTCTGCGAAGCTGAGCTCGTCCCCTACGGAGATAAGGTCTTTATCCTTCTGTTCTAAGATGTATCGGTAGGTTTTTGAAAGCAAATGGATGAAGTTTTGCGCTTGGCTTGGGTTTTCTTCTACGAGCGAATTGAGGACATTGAGGGAATTAAACAAGAAATGGGGGTCTAACTGGTTTTTAAGGCTTTGATACCTTGCATCGGCGGAGTGCGCGATGATTTTTTGCTGGCTTAGCTTTCGCTCTACCCGCTGTTTTAGGCTTTTGAGGTAATCAAATCCGTGATAGAAAAGGGCGATGATGGTGATTCCCCAGATGCAGAGCAGATTGAAGCGGTTAAGGCTGAGTATATCCTCCGCACTACTTCCTTTATAAAGAACAAGATACGAAAAATGAAGGGCATAGGTGATAAAAGTATTGACGAGGATAATGCCGATGAGGCTAAGGAGGAATCTGAATAGAGTACGAGCGCCCCAAGGGTGTTTTTTATCTAAAAAATTGTAGAGGAGGGCATTTGCCAAGGCATATCCCGCAGAATAGATAGCGGAAAGATAGAAGATTTCCGAGTGCGGTATGCCTAAAAAGAGGTTCGGGAGCATATAATAGAGGAAAATACTGCTAATGCTAAGGAAAAACAGGGAAAATGAGAGTGTTTTGTTGGGATAAGAGCGGTTCATACGGTTGGTTTTACTAATTTTATGGTTCAAAGATAGAAACTCCCTGTCGCTATTGGAAAAATTATTTACCGAAAGGTAGGTTTTCCTTACCGAAAGGTGGTTTTTGTTGATTGATTAGTGATTTCAAGTGATTTTTAGCTGAATATTTTTATTTTTGCCTATATAAATACGCGATGAAAGACGAAGACTACCTCCGAAGATGTATAGAACTTGCGCAGATTGCCGAAGGAAATACTTACCCAAACCCTTTGGTAGGGAGCGTGATTGTGCATAATGGGAAAATTATCGGTGAGGGTTTCCACGAAAGGGCGGGAGAGCCCCACGCGGAGATTAACGCCATTCGTTCGGTAAGGGATAAGGGGCTGCTTCCAGAATCTACCTTGTATGTGTCCTTAGAACCGTGCTCGCATTTTGGTAGAACGCCGCCTTGTGCTGAGGCAATTAAAGAGATAGGCTTTAAAAGGGTGGTTATTGGTGCGATGGATATTAACGAGCGGGTAAATGGTCGAGGGAAAGCCCTCCTCGAAGCCGCTGGGATAGAGGTTTGTTCCCCCCTTCTCGAGGCGGAGTGTTGGGAGCTCAATAAAAGGTTCTTTACTTACCATTCCAAGAGGCGACCGTTCATTACTTTAAAGTGGGCAAGCAGTGCAGATGGTTTTTTAGATAAAGATTATCAGCCGTTTAGTATTAGCAATGGGCTTTCAAAGCAGTGGGTACATCGGATGAGGAGTGAGGAACAAGCGATATTGGTGGGAACTCGGACGGCGCTTGGTGATAATCCGAGCCTTACGACTCGCGAGGTTGTGGGGCGCAGCCCGATTCGCCTGCTGATTGACCTTGACCTAAAAGTACCCCGAGACTTTAATATTTTCAACGATGAAGCCGAAACGATGGTCTTTAACTCCCAAAAAGAAGGTAGGGAAGATAATGTTCTCTATGTGCGTATTCAAAATAAAGAGAGGCTCTTAGAGGAGATGATAGAGGCGCTTTATCAGTTGCAAATACAATCTGTACTGGTAGAAGGGGGCGGTTTTACTTTGGGCGAGTTTATCTCGCATAACCTCTGGGATGAGGCTGTGGTGATTAGTAATCCTTCATTATACCTTGATAATGGGACAAAAGCACCTGATTTTAGCTTTGTACCTTATAAAGAAGAGCGCTTGAGAGATAATCTCGTACGATTTTATAGAAATCATCATTCGTAGATTGATTTAATTTGTAGATTTGATGCCTTAATTTATGCCTATGTCAGTGATTCAAAATAAAAAAGTTCAGTTTAAAGACTTGGGAATAATGGATTATGCGGAGGCATTCTCCTACCAAGAAAACTTAATGCAGGGGATTATAGACCTGAAAATCAAAAATAGAGATAGAGAAGAGCGCGCTCGTATTCAAACACCGAACTACCTCCTCTTTGTGGAGCACCCCCATATCTATACCCTCGGGAAATCAGGAGATGAGCAGAATATGCTCGCTAATGAGGAGAAACTGAAGGAGATTAACGCTTCCTATGTGAAGACGAACAGAGGCGGAGATATTACTTACCACGGTTATGGGCAGATTGTGGGCTATCCTATCTTGGATTTGGATAATTTTAAGACCGATATCCATCTTTATATGAGAAATCTGGAGGAAGTTATCATTAAAACCATTGCCGAATACGGTTTGAAAGGGGAGAGGAGCAAAGGAGAGACGGGAGTATGGCTGGATGTCGGTAAGCCGTACGCTCGTAAGATTTGCGCAATGGGAGTGAAGGCGTCAAGATGGGTTACAATGCACGGCTTTGCCCTTAATGTGAATACCGATTTGAAGTATTTTGAGTATATTGTCCCGTGTGGGATAAAAGATAAGGCGGTGGCATCGCTCCATCGTGAGCTGGGTGGAATTCTTTCCTCAGAAGAGGTTGCGGGCGTGAAAAATCACATCAAAAGGCATTTTGAAGAGGTCTTTGATGCCGAAATTATCTAAAACTTTTTCTTAAATACGAGCCATTTTGTTTGGTAGTAGTTCGCCGTTTGGTGTTTTCCCCTCCGCTTAAGCGTATTTATAGCTTCTGCGTAGAAAGCAAAGTGCGCCTTTACCACCGCCCAAGTGTGAGAAAAGCCGATTTTAATCCCGAGATAAAGACCTGCAATGCCATCTAAGCAAAGCCTGAGGAAAATGACCCAAAGGAGCTTTGGGAAAGGAAGATTTTTGAGCAAGGTGCTAAGATTATTCCTGAAATTGAGGTAAGTTTTGTGCGGATTCTCTTTGGCAAGGGTAGCGCCTCCTATGTGATAGACCACAGATTTATAGGTGTAGAATATCTTTTTCCCAGAGTTGATAATTCTCCAGCAGAGGTCTATTTCTTCTTGGTGAGCGAAGTATCTTTCATCAAAGCCTTGTTGTTGCTCCCAGAATACATCTGCACGGATGAAAAAAGCACAGCCCGATGCCCAAAATATCTCGGAAATATCATCATACTGACCGTTATCTTTCTCTATTTTATCAAATATTCGTCCTCGGCAGTAGGGATAGCCGAGGTTATCCATTAAACCACCTGCTCCGCCAGCAAATTCAAAAGAGTCTCGCTCGTAATAAGACAGTATTTTAGGCTGTACGACAGCAATATTCTCATCAGATTGAAAAACTTCCAGCACCGAATCTATCCACCCTTCTGTAACCTCCACATCAGAGTTGAGCAGACAGTATATCTCAGCATAAATCTGCTTTAATCCTTCGTTATATCCCTTTGCAAAGCCGTAATTGGCAGCATTGATAATGATTTTCACCTCTGGGAAATGCTTTTTTACGAAATCTACAGAGTTATCATTAGATTGATTGTCTATAACATAGACCTCATACCCGTGCGAGTACTTTATCACAGTGGGTAGGAAGGTTTCCAGCCAGTTTTTTCCATTATAGTTGAGTATTGCTACGGCAGTTTTCATTTTCGGAGGGAGGTTTTAGGGTTAAATAATCCTTTTAATGGCGTGCGCATACTTCCAGCGCTTGTGAGACCAGAGATAATTGTCGGGGTTTTTCTTTATTGTCTCTTCCAATAGGATGTGGAATTTCTTCACGACTTCCAGCTCGGTGAATTTCTCCTCATCAGGGTAGATTCTATAATAATTCACTTGGTAAAAACCTCTCTTTACCTTCTTCATATCGCAGTAGATAAAGGCGAGATTCATTTTTGTGGAGAGCCTGTCGTACCCAATAAATACAGGAGTTTTCTGATGAAGGAAAATCGTTCCTACATCTACATTTGCCACAAAAGGAGATTGGTCGGCAACGAACATATAGGCGGTGTTTCCATCATTTGGGGTGCGCAGAATATTTCTCAGCACATCATTCGTTTCTAAGGATTGGTTTCCGAACTTGTTCCTAATCTTCACCATCTGCTCTTCCCAGAAACTATTATTGATTTTTTTATAAACAGGATGGCAATTCTTCTGCGGAATCACCGATGCAAGAGCAATAATCCATTCCCAATTAAAAATATGCCCTGTAAGGAGGATGATGTTTCTCTTCTCATCAAGAGCCTCATAAAATACTTCCTGATTAATGTGCTGTACCCTTACCCTAAGCTCCGTTTCGCTAATGGTCATCGCTTTTAAGGTCTCCACGATATAGTCTGAGAAGTTGCGGAAGAACTGTTTTCGTATCGCTTTTATTTCGGCTTCGGTCTTTTCGGGAAACGAGTTCCTCAGATTGTCTAGCACCACCTTTTTTCTATAACCGATGATATAATAATTCAGAAAAAAGATGATATCCGAAAATACATAAAGCACTCGAAGAGGGAGTCTTGATATCAGTCGTAGAAGTATTAGGATAAGTTTCATTTCGGTGCAAAAGTAAAAATAATATCATCGGTTAAAAACTTTCTTTAGGGTGATTTCTTTATATTTGGCGCAAATTTTAATGAGATGAGTATAAATATTCTTAAAACCTCAGTTACTGCTTTCCTCCTTTTTGCAGGGGCTTCTTTCTCTTTTGCACAGATTAAAGACGGGGCTAAAGACCCATCCACTTCTCAGAAACAGCAGAAATTCGATAAGCCTTACAATCCTAATGAAAATGCTAAGCAGAAAATCGCAACGCTGGTAAAGAAAGCCAAAACCGAAAACAAGAACATCCTGATACAAGGCGGTGGCAATTGGTGCATCTGGTGCCTGAGGTTTCATCAATACATACAAAACAATCCCGAGCTGAAAAAACTGGTAGATGAAAACTACCTCTACTATCATTTGAACTATTCTCGCGAGAATAAAAATGCTGATATCTTTACTTCCTACGGCAATCCTCAGGATAAATACGGCTTCCCTGTTTTCATTATTTTAGATAAAAACGGCAAGCTAATCCACATTCAAGACAGCTCCGTACTTGAGGACGGTGCCAATAGCTACGATTTCGAGAAGGTAAAAGACTTTCTTTTGCAGTATGCTATAGGCAGTACGCGGTAGGCAATACTACCGCTTTTTCCCCATATAATTGAGCATAAGCTCTCCCCTTAGGTGGTTTTACTAAACTGAGAAAACATCGTAGCCGGTGAGGTACCTACTCGCATGGGGAGTACTTACACCGTAGCTGGCGAGGTATTTTTTTCTACAAAAGTCAGATAAGCTGTGCAGAGTTTCGGAGCGGTACAATTGCTTGTCCGAGACCAAAAACACTTCAGTGGAGAATTTTAAACCTTATTTTGAGTACTAAGAGCCTCATCAGCTATGATGCTTATTATTTTTCTGTAATTTTGCAGGGTTTTTATTCCAAATAGAAGGAATAAAGATTTTTTATGAGTCAGGAAAGAGAGATAGATATCAGGAAAGAGATTTTTGTGAAGAATGCACATCTTAACAACTTAAAGAATATAGATGTGAGGATTCCGAAGAATAAATTGGTCGTTATTACGGGCGTTTCGGGGAGTGGCAAGTCTTCATTGGCATTTGATACGGTTTATGCTGAGGGGCAGAGGCGCTATGTGGAGAGCCTTAGCTCCTACGCTCGGCAGTTTCTCGGGAAGCTGGAAAAGCCGAAGGTAGATGATATTAAGGGATTGGCTCCGTCTATCGCCATTCAGCAGAAGGTAATTTCCTCCAATCCGCGTTCTACGGTGGGTACTTCTACTGAGGTGTATGATTACCTCAAGCTCCTCTTTGCGAGGATTGGCAGAACCTACTCGCCAATTTCTGGGGAGGAAGTGAAGAAGGACAGCGTAAGCGATGTGATAGACTTCATAAAAGCCTCTCCTAAAAACACTTCTTTTCTTCTCCGCAGCCCTTTGGAGTATAGTGTTGATGGCTTTAAAGAGATGCTCAACACGCTGAAAATATCGGGCTTCACCCGCTTGGAGGTTAGCGGTAATATTGCTGGGATAGAAGATTTGGAGAGCTTTGGATTTATCCCAGAGGAGGGGATGGATATTCAGCTCGTCATCGATAGATTTACTTATGAGGAGGATGAGAGCTTCCTGCAAAGGCTTGCCGATTCGGTGCAGATGGCATTTTACGAAGGTAGGGGCTCCTGTTCATTAAAAAATACCGAGAGTGGAAGCATAAAAGAGTTTTCAAACAAGTTTGAAGCAGATGGTATCAGTTTCTTAGAGCCTAATGTGCATTTTTTCAGCTTTAATAATCCTTACGGCGCTTGCCCTACCTGCGAGGGATACGGGAAAATCATCGGTATAGATGAAGATTTGGTGGTTCCCAACAAGATGCTTTCGGTTTTTGAAGATGCCGTAGCCCCTTGGAAAGGCGAGACAATGAGCGAGTGGAAGCGCGAGTTCATTAAGCAAGCAGCGGATTTCCCTATTCATAAGCCGTATTATCAACTAACGAAGGAGCAAAAGCACCTCCTCTGGAGAGGCAATGGCGAGAGGCGATTCCCCTGCATAGACAACCTCTTCCGAATGCTCGAAGAGAATCTTTACAAGATACAGTACCGAGTAATGCTCGCAAGATACAGAGGAAAAACCCTCTGCCAAGACTGTGGGGGGCTCAGACTGAGAAAAGAAACCGAATGGGTAAAAATTGACGGGCGAAATATACAATCGCTCATAGACCTCCCCCTCGATGAGCTCCTCCCGCTTATTAAGAACCTTAAACTTACCCCATACGAGGAGAGCGTAGCCAAGAGATTGATATACGAAATCACCTCTCGCCTTGAGTTTCTCAATAGAGTAGGGCTCGGATACCTTAGCCTCAACCGAAATTCCAATACCCTTTCGGGCGGAGAGAGCCAGAGGATAAATCTCGCAACGAGTTTGGGGAGCTCGCTCGTGGGTTCCATCTACATTCTCGATGAGCCGTCCATCGGACTGCACTCTCGCGATACCGAAAACCTCATCGGTGTCCTCAAGCAGCTCAGAGATTTGGGAAACACAGTCATTGTCGTAGAGCACGATGAAGATGTAATGAAAGCTGCCGACTACATTATAGACATCGGTCCAGAGGCAGGATATTTGGGTGGAGAATTGGTCTTCGCAGGTGCGTTTGAGGAATTGAAAACGGCAGATACCCTCACCGCAAATTACCTCACAGGAAAGCTACAAATAAAAACTCCAGAGCTAAGGCGTGCTCCAAAAAACTTTATACAAATACGAGGCGCAAGGCAGAACAACCTTAAAAACATCAGTGTAGATATACCGCTCGAGTGCTTGGTGGTAGTCTCTGGGGTGTCGGGCTCTGGGAAATCTACCCTGATGAAAGAAGTCCTAGTAAATGATATACAGATACAGCTCGGGATGGGAGGAAAAAAAGGCGATTACGATAGTGTGGACTTCCCGAAATCCTTAGTTCAGCACATCGAGCTTATAGACCAGAATCCCATCGGGAAGTCTTCCCGCTCCAATCCTGTAACCTACTTAAAGGCATACGATGAGATAAGGGAGCTCTTCTCTCGGCAGAAACTGGCGAAGCATCTCAAGCTGCAGCCCAAGCACTTCTCCTTTAATGTAGATGGCGGGAGGTGTAATGAATGCAAAGGCGAAGGCGTAACCACCGTATCTATGCAGTTTATGGCAGATATAGAGCTGGTATGCGAAACTTGCCATGGAAGTAGATTCAAAAGCGAGATACTGGAAGTGAAATTTGATGAGAAAAATATTGCCGACATCCTCCATATGACGATAGATGAAGCGATAGATTTCTTTGAGAAAAACAGAGAGGCTAAAATCGTATCTAAGCTCAGACCTTTGCAAGATGTAGGTCTCGGATACTTACAGCTCGGGCAAAGCTCCTCTACGCTCTCTGGTGGTGAGGCACAGCGGATGAAGCTCGCTTCTTTTCTTGTAAAAGGAAGTGCAACTGAAAAGACCCTCTTCGTCTTTGATGAGCCTTCCACAGGGCTACACTTCCATGATATTAATAAGTTGATGAAATCCCTCCAATCCCTTATAGAGCTCGGGCATTCGGTACTCGTCATCGAGCACCAGCCCGATATTATTAAGTCCGCCGATTGGGTGATAGACATCGGGCCTGAGGCAGGAAAAAATGGCGGAGAAATCATCTTCTGTGGCACTCCTGAGGACTTGGCGACTTGCAGCCTCTCCCACACCGCAAAATATATAGCCGATAAATTATTAGTTTTAAGTAGTAAACTATAAATCTGTAGCAGGTATAAAGTATAGGCTTTGCTTTATTAGTTTTACAGGAACTTTAAATTTTTCTCCAGAGAGGTAGATACCGCTGTCGTCTACGGCTATTCCTTCTATTTGACCTACGGTAAGCACTCCTCCAAGGGTATATTTTTCATTT
>ERZ773072.840-NODE-840-length-16040-cov-4.491648_pt1 | contig 16040 bp, 9 predicted proteins | sample MGYA00580617_ERZ773072 | MGnify/ENA primary metagenome ERZ773072 (study PRJEB29015, sample SAMEA2737970) | human oral metagenome | biome: human oral; feature: human-associated habitat; material: dental | place: China | collected 2122 ...
ACCAAGGACTCCCTGATTATGAGTCAGGTGCTCTAACCGACTGAGCTATAGGACCTGTAGGCAGGGAAGAAGCTATATGCACTTCCCTTCTAGCAGTGCAAAGATAGCGATAACCACAGGATCAGACAAATAGCCTATACCTTAGCCTCCTTAGTCTCCACACCTCGATCTCCTTACCGCTTCTAGTGCCTCATCCCAGAGATCACAACTAAGACCTCTTAGCTAATCCACTCTAGATCAGGGGACACAGCTTTAGGCTAAGGCGGAGAGATTACGTACCTTTGAGGAAAGTGTACGCATCGCATACCTCGCTATATCCCTACCTAGTGATGAAGAAGAAAATATCCCGACTAGTAGCTATACTTCTACTTGCTCCCGCACTTGCTCTAGGAGCAGTGTCCGCCGAAGCCCAGAAGAAGCCGACCTCCCCCATTAACCGAACCTCCCTACATAAAGCCATCGAGCAGGATCGCCCGAAGGAAGCCCTCTATCAAGCTCGAGGACTCAAAGCTCAAGCACAGGACACCAAGGACTTCCCCCTCCTACTCGAAGCAAAGAAGACTATTTGGGAGCAACTAGAGCGTCTAGACCCTACTCAACCTTCGACCAGCTACAAGAGCCTTCACGAGCTATCTCAGCTCCCTTGGCTCAAACCTTTAGATCGGGCTGCCCTCCAGCTTTTCTTACTGGAGCACTACCTGAGACCTTACTATTACGCTAGACACGAGAATCGTCCCGTACGCAAAATCTACGATCCTGTCGATCCTAGCGAATGGCGCGAGGAGCAGTTCCTCGCCTTCTATACGACGCATGTAGATCAGCTTCTCTCCGATCTACCCCTGCTCACTCAGTCACTAGGCCCTTATAGTAGACTCTTTGATCAAGGCTCGAAGGAAGGACCTGAAGGAAGGACCTTCGCATCAGAGCTTCTTCGCCAGCTCACTTCCTCTTCTGCCAAGATCCTATCAGGACTGCGGAAGAAGACCCTTCAGGCTCTCCAAACACTCGACCCAGCGAACCTACCTCCCTATACCGCTAGCTTCATCGACCAGCAGACAATAATCGATCGTCTAGAGCAACTCAATCCCTCCACTAAGGAGACAGCACTCCCCGCCGAGCTCGAAGGCTTCCTCCAGCGCTGGGGCAAGGACAAAGTGATCAATCACTATATATCGTGGCTCAAGAACGACTCCCATGCTAGAGGGCTAGCGAAGGTACGCTGGCTAGAGCACATCAAGCAGGTAGCCAAAGCTCTCTCCAAGCAAAAGCTCGATGAACTCAACTCTTCAATCCAGTATGCTCGTGATGCACGGCTTACCCTTGAGCTCCCCGATCTCCTCGTTGGACGCCGAACGGCTACACTGACTATTCCTCAGGCTTATCTCGTCAGAGAGGTCGAAGTAAGCCTCTATGCTGCTCCTAAGAGCTACAATCCGACCCAAGAAGAATGGTCAATCACGAAGGGACAACTTCCACTCTGGACCAAGCGTATCCCCCTCTCACTCGACAGTCTCGGTCAGCTTGCTAAGGCAGAGCAGGTCGAGATAAGCGTACCCGAAGCAGGTGCCTACCTCGTAAAGTCGAACTATCTCCTCGACAAGGAGGCCAATGGCACACGTGACTCCCAGACAGACTACCTCGATGCCACGGACTATATAGCGCTCAAGAAGACGACCGCGCGACAAGACTCCTTCCAGTGGCTCGAAGCACTCACCGGCAAACCTCTCTCTGGAGCCAGCTTCGAGAGCTACAAGCGGGAGAACTGGCACCAACCTGCACAAAAGGTCGGGCTAGTCAAGGCGGATGCTTGGGGACGCTTCCCCGTAGGCCAAGCTACCCTTTTCCACCTAGCAGATAGTCGGGATCCCCTCCTTGCAAAGGTGCCCCAGTCGATAGATAAGGACTTCGAGCTCTTCGAAGTCAGCGACCAGGAGCCTCAGCGCATCCAGGGATTCGTCACCCCCGATCGTCCAGCCTATCGTCCGGGACAGACGGTACGATTCTATGGGATCCTCTCTCGCATCTTCCCTCAGGCGGAGAAAGCAGTCGTCGTCCCCGACACACCACTCAGACTCATGATCTCTGATGCGAGTGGTCAGATCGTGCACACCGAGTCGGTCACGACTGACCGCTTCGGGCGCTTCTCTGCGAGCTATCAGCTACCCATCAACCGCCTCACAGGCTCCCATTCTATCGAAGTCAGCCTCAGGGATAAGAAGGTAAATTTCAGTAGTGACTTCCAAGTCTTCGAATACAAGCGAATGGATGCTCTGCTTACCCTCGACACGCCACAGCTTCCTCTCCAGGCAGGGAATAAGGTCACCATCACGGGATCGCTACGCACCCTAAGCGGGAGCCCTATCCCTGGAGCCAAGATCAACTATACACTCAAGACAAACCGTCACTTCTTTCACCTCTTCCAAGAGTATTCTCTAGGCCAACCTTCCCAAGACCTCGTCGGAGAGGATCCCATCACGACCGATAGTGAGGGGCACTTCGAGATCCCTATCACCTTACCTGAGCTACCTACTCAAGACATAGAGCTTTTCGAGGGAAGACGCATCTCTTTCCCTTGGCATACCTATACCTTGGAGGTTACGGCCACAGATGCCACAGGAGAGATACACTCCGAGAGTCTCTATCTCCCTGCAGGCAAAAAAGTGAGTCGTATAGCTCCCTCGCTCGACACTTTCATTGATAAGCACGCAGAGAAGACCCCTCTCTCCTTCGGAACATTTAGCATCGAAAAGTTCGCCTGCGACGTCAACTACAGCATAGAGCAGGACGGACGAAAGCTCTTCTCCAGCACCATCTCCACAGAAGCGAATACTGATCTAGCCCATCATCTCCAGAGTCTAGCCCCTGGACGCTATGAGCTACACTATCGAACGAGCTTCTCAGACAGCCTCGAGTATGCAGGCTCTCAGGCCTTCTACCTATTTGATAGCAAGAAGATCGGCAAGCTCGAGGATCTACGCGCCCCTCTTCTACTCTCTCCTGGGAGCGGACACTATAGTGCCACAGAGCGCCCCGTCATCTACTGGGCGTCATCCTTGCCCAAGGCCTACATCTTCTATGAGGTCTATACGGCACAAGGGATGCTCATGGAGGGGCTATTACGCTCAGAGCCCGGACGAGTCCAAGCACTACCCATTGACCTGAGCAAGCGAACAGAGCTCCCAGAAGAAATCAACGTACGATTCTGGACGGTTCAAGACGGCCACTTCATAGAAGAGAAGACAGACCTAAGTCGTACGCAGCCCAAGAAGACGCTCACGCTCCAGTGGCATAGCTTCCGCAATCGTCTCATAGCCGGCTCCAAAGAGACCTGTCGTCTCACGCTACACACCCCTGACGGGAAGCCAGCTACCGAGACAGCCGTAGCAGCCTGGATGTACGATAGCGCCCTAGATGCCTTCGGGAAACTGACTCCTTGGGAGCCTAGCTTGCGTCTCTTAGATGAGCTTGACCAGACTTATGGATATGACTACTATAGCAATCTAAGTAATGATGAGGATGGACTTCAGCCTGCTTCGGCTTGGTTCGATCGCTGGCAGGCTGAGCAACGGCATGGAGGCTTCCGAGGAAGCGCCTTCCCCTCCCCTGATCTCCAAGCACGCTGGATGGCTAAACAACCTGTTTCCGTAGCGGAATATGCAACCTCCCTTCACCCCATGGTAGAGATCACCGATGCCTCGACCATGAGCCTCGGTGAGAGGCAAGTCCTCCAAGCGTTAAGATCAAATGGTCCTAAACGAGCCAAGATAGAGACCGCTCTCTTTGGCTCGAGAAGCATCAATCAGAGCGCTCAAGAGCCTCCACGCCTCCGCACGAACTTCGCCGAGGATGCCTTCTTCTTCCCCAATCTCACGACAGACGAGCAGGGCTCCGTCTCATGGAGCTTCGAGGTGCCGGAGCGACTCTCTCGCTGGCGAATGATGATCCTAGCTCATACTGCGAGCCTCGATCATCAGACAGAGGTGCAGATGATCGAGACCTACCGCCCCTTCAGCGTGCGTCCTGCTCTCCCCCGCTTCTTAAACGAAGGTGATACGATCCACCTCGTGACGGAGGTGCGAAACGAATCGGAGAAGCCCCAGCAAGGTAAGCTGACGCTGGAGATCTTCAATCCCAATACGGAGGAGATGCTCCATACCGAGACGACTAACTTTGATGTTTCCAAGGGGAAGACACAGGCCTACACCCTCCCCCTAAAGGTCTATGGCAGCCTTGACTCGATCGGCCTACGCATCCTAGCTCGCAGTGATGAGGCTTCGGATGGAGAGCAGCACATCCTAGCCGTCCGACCTGCTCGTCAGCCGATCACCGAGCGACTCACCTTCACTCGTCACCTACAGGGAGTAGATTCGGTCAGCCTTAAGAGCATCCTTCCCAAGGGTGTGGCACTAGATCGTGATGAGGAAGGCACCCTCTCTATTCAAGCGAATAGTCATGCTGCCTTCTCCGCCTTCTCTGCCCTACAGGGATTGTCCACCTCTAAGGATGCTTCGTCCTTTGCCATCGCCACCTCACTCTACGCACAGACCCTCGTCCAGGCTCTTAAAGAGCAGTCCTCCCTATCAGACTGGGCTAGAGAGCGTCTTCGCAATGATCCTCTCCGCACTGCTCGTCTCCTCCAGACTCCATGGCTACGTATCGCCACGAAGGAGCAGGAAGCCGAGCTCAACCTCGCCCTAGAGCTTATCGATGACCGCCCAGCGCTCGAGAGTGATCGTCTACTCGGTCAGCTAGAGAAACAGCAGGGGACAGATGGTCTCTGGGCTTGGTATCCAGGGATGTCGGGGAACCTCTACACCACAGAGACTGTCCTACGTCTGCTCCTTCGTCTCCCGAGCGAGCGACTAGAAAGTGCTCACCGCCTGCGTCTCGAGCGACTGATCCGCAAGGGGCTTCAGGCTCTGGAGCAGGAGACGATCCGCCTACACCAGCGTATCGTGAGCAAGAAGGAGCCCATCGCTACTCCCGAAGATCTAGGACTCAGCTACCTCGCTCTAAGTAAGGATGCTCAGCAGCGAGGCATCTTCTCCCCCTCCCATGCAGGCGAGAAGGCCGAAGCCTACTTCCTCTCCCGTCTACGCAGGGAAGCTCACCGCCTACCCCTCTGGCTAAAGCCCAGCGCAGGACGAGTCTTCCTGAGCTCAGGGGATGTAAAGCTCGCCCGAGCACTGGCGACCTCTCTCCGAGAGCATCTCATAGCCGATGAGACAGGGTACTTCTTCGCCTCCCTGGGGGCTTCTCCCTACAGCTGGATAGACAAGAGCATGTCTACGATCGTCGAGACACTCCAGCTCTTCCGACAGCTCAAATCAAAAGACAGTGTAGCGATCGACGGGATGACCCGCTGGATCATCAACCAAAAGCGCACTACGACCTGGAGCAATGAGCTCACCAGCGCAGATGCGATCCATGCCCTCCTACTCGGAGATCCCTCGCAGAGCTACTATCACTACAACCACCTCGGCATCGAAGTTCCTTTGAAAGGCAACGTAAGCCTCAATACATGGGGAGATGCTATCACGACGAACATCCCTATCGCTCGACTCCGCAGCGCCAACCCTCAGATCATCCTTCAGCAAGACAGGCCAGGCGTCGTGTGGGGTGCAGCGATCGCCTCCTACACACTACCTACCGCCTCGGTGCAGACGGCTAGCGGGAAGGAGCTTCGCCTTCAGCGGGAAGTCTTCGTTGTCCACAAGCAGGGAGACAAGGAGGAGCTCCTTCCCCTACGAGAGGGGCACGAGCTCCGTGTCGGCGATCGGATACGTACGAGGATCACCATCCAGCTTGACCGTGCGATGGACTTCCTCCGCCTAAGTGATCCACGCAGTGGCTATGCGGAGCCAGTCAATCAGATCCCCTCCTACGCTTGGGGCGAAGGCACGGGCTACTACCTGGAGCCCAAGGATCAGCAGACCAACTTCTACATCGACCATCTGGCTCGAGGGAGCTACCTCGTCTGGTACGATGAGCGCGTTGCTCGCTCAGGGATCTTCCATGGTGGAGTGACGGAGCTCGTCTCCTGCTATGCGCCGGAGTTCGGGGCACATACCGCCGTAGCGCCTACACAGATCGTCCTCCCTCTCCAAGGTAAGTAAGCCCACCTAAGCATACAGCTCCCGCCGTCGCTTCTCTAGAAGTGACGGCGGGGGCTCTTCTATTTATCTCCCTCGGAGGATTTCAGCTCCATCGAGGCATTCTAACCTTTCGATCTCGCCTAGTGGAACGGAACACCAGCAAGTGCCGATACCTCTCTATGCTTAGGTCGGGTAGGTAGCAACGGAGCAAAAGCAACGTTGGAATGTATCAGAAGCAACGTTGCTTTCTCCTGATTGCAACATTGGAATTAGGCACTTCATTCCTATCCACCCAGCGCAATCACTACCAATGCACACGCAATGTCGCTAGATACGGAGACTCGGTATCTCCCTATACACACTCCCGAATGAAAGGCTTCCCTCCACCCCTACATAGGTGCTATCGCTTCCGACTAGACCTCTATCCAGACCATCTCATTCCCCTTTATCTCACGGATCATACAAGGCTCACCGACACGGCTAAGAGCAAGGCTAGGGCATGGGGTCTCCTCACTTTTCCGTACCTTCGCAGTGATACTCTGGTAGATTAATAGACCTCACAATGAAGTACCTCATCGTCGGCCTCGGGAATATCGGTGCCGAATATGATAAGACGCGCCATAACATCGGCTTCCGAATCGCTGATGCGCTGGCAGAAAAGATGCAAGTGCGCTTCGAGACCAAGCGCTATGGAGATGTCGCTCTCGGACGCGTCAAGAGCGCCCAACTGCTCCTACTCAAACCCTCGACCTATATGAATCTTAGTGGCGAAGCGGTACGCTACTGGATGAGCACGGAGAAGATCCCCGTGGAGCGTGTACTCGTACTCGTCGATGATTTAGCTCTCCCCTTCGGCACACTTCGCCTAAAGGGTAAGGGAAGTGATGCAGGGCACAATGGGCTGAAGAATATCGCCCAGCTCCTCGGGACACAGTCCTACCCACGACTGCGCTTCGGTATCGGCAATGACTTCCCACAGGGTCTGCAGATCAACTATGTCCTCGGTCGCTTCTCGGCCGAAGAAGAGTCCGCCCTACCCGAGCTCCTTAACCGAAGCTGTCAAGCAGTCGAATCCTTCTGCCTAGAAGGTATCAATCGCGCGATGAATACCTTCAACACCAAGTAGTCTAACCCATCATCATTCAAATAAACACAAGTCCTATGAAGCAAGTCATCAGCACGACCGAGGCTCCCGCAGCGATCGGTCCCTACAGCCAAGCGATCCTCATCGGCAATACCCTCTTTGCCTCTGGCCAGCTAGGCATCGATCCTAAGACCGGAGAATTCCCCTCGGGTGTCACAGCACAGACCGAGCAGTCCTTCCGCAACATCCACGCCATCCTCAAGGAAGCTGGCCTGACGATCGACCACGTCGTGAAGACCACCGTCTTCCTCGCCGATATGGCAGACTTTGCTGCAATGAATGCGGTCTATGAGAAGCAGTTCTCGGGCACCTTCCCTGCACGCTCAGCCGTCGCAGTGAAGACGCTCCCCAAGAATGGTCTCGTCGAGATCGAGATCATTGCCGTCAAGGACTAAGCTCTCCCTCGCTAACGCTCTCCCCCCCAAGTCTGCTCCTCTAGGTGACCTCCTAGAGGGTACTTGGGGGCTTCGTCTACCTAGTCACCTGCTATCAATGAGATTTCAGCGCTTACGCTACCTCTTTCGCTTTAGCCTTGTCGTACTTGCGAGCTTCATATTACAGAAGCTCGCTTTCCTCTTCTTCACCCGTCCCGCAGGAGAGGAACTAACCCTACAAGACCTACTAGCAGTCTGTGGGCATGGCCTAAGTCTAGATAGCTCAGTACTAGGCTACCTTCTAGTCTTCCCACTCCTCATCGTCGGACTCAGTGGCATCCTTGCCCCCCACCCCCTACGCAAGGTACTCACAGGCTACCATGACTTGATCAGTGTACTACTAGCCCTGATGACTATCGGAGACCTTCGGCTCTATCCCTTCTGGGGATTCAAGCTCGATGCGACGATCTTTCAGTACCTCGACACCCCTGGGGAGGCTGTAGCGAGTGTAGACCTACCTTTTATCCTAGTGAGCCTACTCCTCGTAGCACTCTGGACGATCGGGCTCTTCTTCGCTCTCCGCTGGAGCCTTCAGGGCGTTTGGGAGAAGCCTCGTCATCCTTGGCTCACACTCACGGCTAGCCTACTCAGTCTAGCTCCCACCTTCCTCCTCATCCGAGGGAGCGTCACCCAAGCGACAGCTAATGTTGGACAGGTTTACTTCAGTGATCGCCCATGGCTCAATCATGCAGCGGTCAATCCAACCTTCAGCCTCATCTCCTCATTGACCAAGCTCGAGGACTACGATGCAGAGTATAACTTCTTCCCCGAGGAAGAGCGAGCGAAGCTATTCGCTGGGCTCTATCCACCCCCTTCTCTCGCAACAGACACCCTACTGAAGACGACCCGTCCAAACATCCTCCTCATCCTTATGGAGAGCTTCGGTGCTCGCTATGTGGGCTGCCTCGGGGGTGAGCCAGGCGTCTCTCCACACTTCGACCGCCTAGCCCAGGAAGGAGTACTCTTCACCCAGTGCTATGCGAATAGCTACCGCACCGACCGAGGGATGCTATCGACACTGAGCGGTTACCCGAGCTTCCCCAAGCACTCGCTGATGAAGCTCCCCGCTAAGAGTCGCACCCTCTCAAGTCTCGCACTTCAACTCAAGGGACAGGGCTACTCCACGAGCTTCTTCTATGGGGGCGATGCGAACTTCACCAATACACGAGGCTATCTCGTCTCTACGGGCTATGACAAGGTGACCGATGAGCACACACTCTCTCGGCAGTTACCCCGCTCGAACTGGGGAGTACCCGATGCCCCAATGCTCGACCTCGTCTACGAAGAGATCCAACGAGAACCCCAAGGTCGCCCATGGCATAAGCTCCTCCTGACCCTCAGTAGTCATGAACCCTTCGATGTCCCCTATCAGCGTCTAGAGCGACCTGTGCCCAATGCCTTCGCCTACCTAGATGCCAGTCTAGGGAGCTTCATTGATCGACTGAAGGCAACGCCTGCATGGGAGAATCTACTTGTCATCTGTATCGCTGACCACGGATTTACCGAGGATGGTCGTGGCGTACGTAATGTGCCAGAAGCACAGCACATCCCTCTGCTTCTGCTCGGAGGAGCCCTTCGACAGCCTAAGCAGATCGACGTCCTACTCACACAGTCCGATCTCGTCGCTACCCTACTAGCCCAGCTACAGCTCCCCTATACAGACTTCCCCTTCAGCAGGAATGTACTCGGGAGTAGCTATAGCTATCCTTTCGCTTACTACACCTTCAATGATGGCTTTGGCTTCATCGACTCGACCGGAGTCACCGTGGTAGACAATGCCTTGGGTAAGCCTCTCATTGACAAGCCTTCTCCCTCGTCTCTACGTCGTGCCCGAGGAGAAGTACTGCTTCAGACGACGCACGACGATCTCGCCCGACGCTAAGGCTTGCATATATGGCAGAATTTAGCGAACATTGTAACTAGCAAGATTAAGACATCGCTAGCCCACTCACACTCACGAGTATAAGCTAGCATCAAGACCTATATACGCAGATATGAGCACAGAGAAGTTCCACGCCGTCGTCCTCGGTGCTGGAGAGAGTGGAGTAGGTGCAGCACTACTGTACCAGAGTCGTGGTATCTCCGTCTTCGTCTCCGACTACGGAAGCATCGCACCTAAGTATAAGGAAGAGCTCGAGGAGCATGGCATCCCCTATGAGGAAGGGTGCCACTCGACCGATCTCATCCTTCGCTCAGAAGAGATCGTCAAGAGCCCTGGGATCCCCGAGAAGGCTCCTATCATGCAGGCTGTACGAGAGCGGGGCATCCCCGTCATCTCCGAGATCGAGCTGGCAGGTCGCTACCTCCGAGGTAAAGCGATCGGTATCACGGGAAGCAATGGGAAGACAACTACCACCATGTGGCTACACCATATCCTCTCCGAGGCAGGAATGAAGGTCGGGCTTGCAGGGAATGTAGGATTTAGTCTCGCTCGTCAAGTGATCACAGAGGATCAACCCGACTACTTCGTCATCGAGCTAAGTAGCTTCCAGCTAGATGATATGCACGACTTCCGTGTACACATCGCCCTGCTGATGAATATCACCCCAGACCATCTCGACCGCTACCACTACAACTTCGAAGAGTATGCGTTAGCGAAGATGCGTATCCTGCAGAACCAAACCTCCGAAGACGCCTTCATCTACTGGGGAGAGGATCCTTTCATCGCTCAGTATGTCATGGATCACCAGCCCATGCCGATGCAGACGCTTCCCTTCCTCACCTATCCTCAGGCTGGCTCTGCAGCGGATAAAAGCGATGACAATAAGCTCTGCCTACACTTCGATGATCACCAGTTTGAGTTCCCCATCGAAGAGCTTGCCCTCCAAGGTCCACACAACCTACAGAATGCGATGGCAGCCTCGATCGCAGCCCTCCGCCTTGGAGTTTCTACCGAAGTGCTCAATCAAGCCCTACGTGACTTCGTCAATGTACCTCACCGCCTAGAGAAAGTCGGCGTGCTGGATGGCGTCCGCTATATCAATGACTCTAAGGCTACGAACGTCAGCTCCACCTACTACGCTCTACGTACGATGACGACTCCCTATGTCCTCATCCTAGGTGGAGAAGATAAGGGGAACGACTACCTAGACATCACAGAGCTCATCACCTCGGGGGCACGTGGTCTCATCTTCCTCACGACGGATGTGCTCAAGCTATATAAGAGCTTCCATGGCAAGGTCGATCAGATCGCCTCAGCTCTCTCGATGGAGGAGGCTATCGAGCATGCTCGTGCTATGGCACAGCCTGGAGATACCGTTCTTCTAAGTCCGGCATGTGCGAGCTTCGACCTATTCAAAAGCTACATCCATCGAGGTGACTGCTTCCGCTCTATCGTCCAAGAGCTAATCAAGAAGGAGGGACAGCATGCCTAGCGCCGAAGGAGCACAGCGCAAGGACTGGCTACGCAATGTCTTTGCAGGGAACGGTCTCTACTGGCTGCTCTATCTGATCTTCATCATCGTCTCGATGGTGACCGTCTCGAGTGCGATCAGTAGTGAGTACTACAAGGCTCAAGCACACGGATCGATCAATCCTCAGCTCAAGCATGCCTTGATGCTCCTCTTGGGAGTCTTCGCTGCGGTCTTCTTTGCCCGTATATCGGCTAAGAACCTACGTAACCTATTGCCGAGGCTCTCGCTACTCGCCATGTTCTTATTGTGCATCGCGATCTACGTCCTAGGTCGAAGCACCAATGGCGCCGAGCGCTGGATCCACTTCGCAGGGCTCACCCTCCAGCCAGCAGAGTTCCTCCGACTCTTCATCGTCATCTGGGGCGCACATATCACGGCATCAGACACGACGGAGAACCCGAATAAGCTACGTGCCTATATCGGCTATGCGATATTCGTCGGAGGCTTTGCTCTCGCCTTCGCTTCGTCCAACCTCTCGATGCTCGTCATCTATGCGATCTTCTTCGTCCTCTACTGCTGGACACTCCGAGCTCCGAAGAAGTTCCTACGCTGGCTCGTCATCCTTGGCATTGGTGGAGCAACGCTCTTCACCTCCTATCTCCTGCTAGCACCCGAATCTATGCTCATCGGTCGCTCAGTGACTTGGCGCAATCGTATCCATCGGATGATCGAGCCCAAGCAACCTACGGATGGTGCTACGGCCAAGTTCGATGCCGATGAGCGCCACCAAGAGGAGATGGGACGTATGGCAGTCGCTAGCGCAGGACGTGGCCCAGGGAAAAGTAAGATGCGTGATCATCTCCCGCTAGCCTACTCCGACTACCTCTATGCGACGATCATCGAGGAATATGGGATCTTCGGTCTCCTCCTCATCCCTGGGCTCTACATCGCCTGGATGCTATTAGCCTACCGAGAGGCAAGGAAGCAGACCAACATCTACCGCAGTAACTTGATCAAGGGCTTCGGCATCCTTTATCCCCTGCAAGCACTGGTCAACATGGTCGTATCCTCAGGGCTTATCACGACAGGACAGCCACTTCCTCTCCTCAGCTATGGGGGATCCTCTGTCCTAGCCTCAAGCATCGCCATCGGCATCACGATCGCAGCCTCCCGTGTAGACCGCCCCAAGCGACAGAAGCAAGCTACACCCTGCGATAATACCTCTTATCCCGAAGAGTCGGAAGGAGTGTCCTCGGTTGACCATCCGCTCACCTCGGACGAAGCGATCACAAGTGATGAGCTTCGCCAAGAACAACCTTCAGCCCTATCTCAGTCATCTATCTAAGCGTCTTATGATCCAACGAGCTATCATCAGTGGTGGTGGTACAGGTGGCCATATCTTCCCCGCCGTATCCATCGCCGAAGCCCTTCGCCGTCGCTACCCTAGTATCGACATTCTCTTCATCGGTGCAGAAGGTCGTATGGAGATGGAGCGTGTCCCCCAAGCAGGCTTCCCGATCCGTGGGCTGAAGATCCGTGGTCTTGATCGGAAGCGTCCGTGGCGCAACTTCGGTGTCATCCGTGATTTCCTCCGGGCTCTCATCACGGCTCGGGACATCCTACGTGAGTTTCAGCCTCAGATCGTCATCGGTGTCGGGGGCTATGCTAGTGCTCCGACTCTCAAGGCTGCGCAGAGTCTTGGCATCCCTACCCTCATCCAGGAGCAGAACTCTTATGCTGGTGTGACGAATAAGTTCCTCGCTCGCCGAGCTAACCGCATCTGTGTCGCCTACCCCGATATGGAGCGCTTCTTCCCAAAGGATAAGATCATCCTCACGGGCAACCCTCTTCGCCCTGCCATAGAGCATCTTAGTGCCAGCCGTGAGGAAGCTCTACGGGAGTTCGGTCTACCCGCTGACACCAAGCAGGTCGTCCTCGTCATCGGAGGAAGCCTAGGAGCTAGAAGCATCAACGAAGGTATCGGCTCCCAGCTACAAGCCTGGGCGGACTCAGGGGTTGCTCTCATCTGGCAGACAGGGAAGAGCTTTGAGGCAAAGGCGAAAGAGCTTCTTAAGGGCTATGATTTCTCGGTCTACTGCTCAGCCTTTATCCAGCGTATGGATCTCGCCTATACGCTCGCCGATGTCGTCGTATCTCGTGCGGGAGCCAGCTCGATCTCCGAGCTCTGTCAGCTGGGGAAAGCCTCCATTCTCGTACCCTCGCCCAATGTCGCAGAGGATCATCAGACGAAGAATGCACTAGCCCTCTCCTCCCGCTCGGCAGCTATCCTCCTCCCCGATGCCGAAGCTCTGACCCAGCTCACCCCACGTGCTCTAGCGCTAGTACAGGACACGACGCAGTGTCAGACCCTGCGTGAGGAGATCCGCAAGCTAGCTCTCCCCTCGGCAGCAGAGAAGATCGTCGATGAGATCGAGCTTCTCGTGAAGTAGACACAGCTACCCTAAAGCCAGGACGCCCCCACCTCGACGAGCTTAATCGTCTGGGTGGGGGCGTCCTCGATTAGACACATTCGGATACAGAGAGAAGCCTCTCTCTCTGCTCGGCAGAAATCTACTTCGTATTAAGGTTTACCTCTATCGAGCAAGAGGTAAACCTCCGCTGGAGAAAAGGCTAGCCTTTAAGGGGACAAAGGTCTAGCTTCCTGCTGGGGAAGAACTGAAAGCGCTGTAGGAAAGATCTAGCAGAAAAGATCCAGCGGATTGGCTTCCCCGAAATAAAGATGCGTATAGCCAGCTCGGACATTGCCCTTAGCATAGAGGAGGGTCGGGACTTCTTCGTCTCGGGCTGAGCGTTGCTGTCCCTTCGTAGGCTCTTCGCCCGTGGCAATACGTGAGTAATGGAACTCGTGCCCTCGCCATTCTTGTCCGCCGAGCTGGAGCTTGCGGTAGCCGAGGCGCAGGCGCATCTGCTCCATCGTCGCCTCCAGCTCCAGAATCCCTGCCATCGGGTACACCTGACCTTGCTCATCCCGTAGCTCACGGCAGAGGTACATCATCCCTCCGCACTCGGCTAAAACCTTCCCACCTCGCTGGACGTGATCCCGAAGCGTTAGGCGTGTCTGATCGGCTGTCGCTAGTTGGTCAAGATAAAACTCGGGATAACCCCCTGGGAGATAGACGAGGTCAGAGGCAGGGACGGCTTCATTGGCCAGCGGAGAGAAGTACACCAGTTCGCCAAGCTGGGAGAGACGCCGAAGGTTCTCCGCATAAATGAAGTTGAAAGCTTGGTCTCTTGCCACGGCGACCTTCATCCCCTCTACAGCGGGCAGAGGAGCTTCTTCTCGAAGCATCGGACGAGGACGCTGGATCAGCTCGAGCAGTCGGTCTAGCTGGACATACTGCTCGATCAAGTCAGCCACAGTCTCGGGCAGGGTATCTAGTGTCGATAGCTCCTCCAAGGAGAGCCCCAGGTGGCGCGAAGGCACCTCGAGGAGCTGGGTCTTCGGTAGGTAACCCAAGGGGACTACCCCCGCTTCCTCTGCCGCCTCCCTTAGGAAGCGATAGTGACTCTCCGAGGCTACACGATTAAAGACCACCCCGACGACTTCGCTCGTCGGACGGAAGTGCTTCATCCCATAGAGCACTGCCCCCACAGAGAAGGCAGACGAACGGGCGTCGATCAGTAGGATCGTCGGTAAACCCAAGGTCGTAGCGACCTCGGCCGAAGAGCCTTGGTCACGGACATAGCCATCATAGAGCCCCATGACGCCCTCGAGTACGGTAGCATCCCTACCAGCAGTATGGCGAGCATATACGGCTTGTACATGCTCAGGGCTCATCATGAAGAGGTCGAGATTCACCGATTCCCTGCCACAAGCTAGGCGGTGGAACTTCGGATCAATGTAGTCAGGCCCACATTTGAAGCCTTGTACCGCCAGCCCTCGTCGGCTTAGGGCACGCAGAAGACCTAGGGTAAAGGTCGTCTTGCCACTACCCGACGAAGCTGCAGCCACAAGACATTGGGGGATCATGTCGCTCTTAGGCATCATCAAGAGGAAAGGTATCGGTTAGGGAAGTAGCCCCTGCCAGACGAAGCGGTCGGGGCTAGCGAGAACCTGCGTATCAAGTGGGCGTCTCGAGAGCGCATAGATCGTAGCGCCAGAGCCTGTCATCAAGGCAAAATCAGCCCCGCAGGCATAGAGAGACTCCTTGATCTCCCGTAGCTCAGGATAGAGGGGGAAGAGGCTTAGCTCAAAGTCATTGGTGACGACCTCACGCCACTGCTCCAGCGGAAGGGCAAGGAGCTCGGGCAAAGGTCGGGCTGGGCGATGAAACCCCTGTAGTCCTCGGAAGGCTTCAGCCGTAGCGATATGCAGACTAGGCTTGACGAGCGTAAGGTAAAGCCCCGAGAGCTGGGAGAGCTCCAGCGGACTTAGCACCTCGCCAATGCCTTCTCCGAGAGCGGGAAGGTTGCGCACGAAGAGCGGACAGTCTGCCCCTAAGCGAAGAGCAAGCGCCTCTAGGCTCTCCGTAGAGAGACCTAAGCCAGCCATTTCATTGAGCGCAGTCAGCGTAAAGGACGCATCGGCCGATCCTCCCCCCATACCAGCCCCCGAGGGAATGTACTTCGTCAGACGAAGGCGAACAGGCGGAAAGGAGGCTTGCTCACGCAGTAGACGCACAGCACGCAGGACTAAGTTGTCCTCTAGGCGTCCCGTATCGACAGCACCGACGACCTCCAGCTGATCTTCATCGATCCCCTCGGGATCGAAAGTCAGCTCTAGCTCATCATAGAGAGGTATCGGTAGGAAGACGGTCTCTAGGAGATGGTAGCCGTCCGATCGGCGCCCGGTGACGAAGAGGCCGAGGTTTAGCTTAGCATTGGGTCGAACGATCATCGTGTAGTCTAAGTCATTAGCAGGGATATCATCTAGGCTGGATGCCCCAATAGCGAGACGACTCCTTAAGATTGCTCTTAAGGAGTCGTCATCACTTTCTATGTACGCGGGATGAGATTTGAACTCACACGCCGTAACCGGCACTACCCCCTCAAA
>ERZ773072.842-NODE-842-length-16020-cov-3.190604_pt1 | contig 16020 bp, 10 predicted proteins | sample MGYA00580617_ERZ773072 | MGnify/ENA primary metagenome ERZ773072 (study PRJEB29015, sample SAMEA2737970) | human oral metagenome | biome: human oral; feature: human-associated habitat; material: dental | place: China | collected 2122 ...
TCATTACAAATAAAGCATATTTTTGCCTCAAAATTTTTACAATGAAAAAGATATTTTTTAGTTTAGTATTAGGAGTTTTAACACTAACTTCTTGCAGTAGAGATGAAGATTTACCACTTCCAACCCCTGTCCCTACAGGTGCAAAAGAAGCAACATTAGATGCTAGTAAAAAAAATGTTTGGAAATATTTCTCTTTCAGTAAAGGAACTGAGGTTACAGTAACAGATCCGGATAATGACCTTAATTGGGATATAGCTTTTCAAAGACTTTATGTTAAAACAAATAGTGGCTTTTCAGGAAAAGGGAAAGGAGGTGTTGTTAAAACCGATGGAAAAGATTTCAGTGCATTGAAACAAGCACCTACTTCAGGTTTCTTAGCAGATGATAAAAAAGAGACTGTAGAAATAGGCTACCCTCCACAAACTGTGGAACTTTCTTATAATAGTGCAATCTCTGGCGGAAATGGTGATCAAGGTCAAGTAAATGGCTTTGCATCTTTTTACCCTTCATTAGCACAACAAGGTAAAACACCTTATATTACACATAAGTGGGTTTATGTAGTAAAAACTGCTGATGGTAAAAAATTTGTAAAACTTCAAGTTACAGATTATGTTAATGAGAAAAACCAGGGTGGTTATCCTAAGTTTACATACCAAGTTTCTAACGATGGTAAGTTCTAATAGAATGGAATGTTAATCTCATCATTTAATAACTTTTAATCTAAAATAGAGTTACTGTAGTATTATGGTAATTCTATTTTGGTTTTTAACACTAATTACCATAGAAATAGTAATGTTAAAATTAAAAATTTCAACAGCCTTAGTTATTGTACTCATCAGTGTTCCTCTCTTTGGACAAAGGAAAACCGAGAAAAAAAAAGACAGTATAAAAGATATACAGGAAGTAGTGGTAACCGCTACTCGCTCTCTAAAAAAGCTAAAAGATGTACCTATACCCGTACAAGTCATTACCTCTGATGAAATAAAAAAGTCTCAATCCAAAGACTTTCAGTCTTTCTTAGAGAATGAGTTTTCTGGAATCAATTTTACTTATGACGGAGGTATGCCCAATATCAATATGATGGGCTTCGGAGGAAAATATATCCTATTCCTTGTGGATGGGCAAAGGCTTGCTGGTGAAACCTTTGATAACATAGACTACGACAGAATAGACCTTGATAACATCGAGCGGATAGAAATCATAAAAGGAGCATCTTCCTCTCTTTACGGCTCTAATGCTATTGGTGGGGTTATTAATATCATTACCAAAAATTCTCAAAGCCCATTAGACATCACCGCTGGGTATTTATATGATACCAGTATTAACCATAAAATCAACTTCTCCGCAGGTACAAAACAAAAGTGGGGAAGTTTCAGCGTTTCCTCTTTCTACAAAATGAGAGAGCCCTATATCATAAGAGGGACAGAACCAGTAATAGATAACAGCGGCGTAGCCAAATACCCTGAGATAAATGTAGCAGGTTTTACCAATTATGCCATCAATCCCAAGCTACAGTTTAATATCAGTCCGAAAATAGACCTCACCCTTACCCCTGGCTACTATTATAGCGAGAGAAATAGAGGAGATAACGACAGTAAAAAAATAAGAGATAAGTACTATAACTATACAGGAGGTCTCAAAGCCAATTTTAAACTCACAGAAGATAAAAACCTTAGCATCAGCGGAGCTTTTGACAGGTATGATAAATTCAAATACTACAGACTCCTCAAACAAAAAGAGAAAGATTACGAAAACCAGATTGTTCGCAGCACAGCAGAATACAACCAAACTCTCTTTGGTAAGCATACCTTAGTAGCAGGTGGTGAAGTCTTGGCTGACAGGCTTCTCAGTTTTAGATTTAATGACTCGGGAAGTGCCGAGAAAAAACAAGCCGAGACCTACACTCTCTTTACTCAGCAAGATTGGGTGCTTAGCCTTTCATTTACTCTTGTAACGGGTGCCAGACTCGACCATCATTCCCTTTTCAAAAACTTTTTCACTTTCCGACTCTCAGGAATGTATAAGCTCGATAATCTGATGACCCTGCGAGGAGGATATTCGGGTGGCTTCCGCTCCCCTACTCTGAAAGAGCTTTACACCAACTGGTTCCACCCTTGGGGCGGAGGCTTCCAAATAATGGGCAATAAAAACCTCAAACCCGAAACCAGCGATAACTACACCGTATCTGTAGATTTTAACCTCAACAAGAAGCTGAATCTTACTTTTATGACTCAGTACTCGAGCATCAAGAATAAAATTTCCAATAAATGGACAGCGAATAACGACACAATACGATATGTAAATTTCAGTGGGCGCTCAGACATCATCGGCTCAGAGGTCTCTGCCACCTACAGACCCAACAAACACTTTAAGTTTGGAACTTCCTACTCCTATTACAGCATAGGACAGAGGAGAATCACAGAAATTCGCCCGCATACCCTTACCTTTAAGGCAGAATACAGCGCTCACAAGCTCTATATTCCTGATGTACTCATCAGCGGGAAGTACATCTCTGGCAGTACCTTTGCCGAGAAAGATAGTGCTGGGAATATCACAACCTACTGGTACAGCCCCTACTCCCTCTGGTGGCTGAAGCTCTCCTCCCAGCTACCACTCAACTTCTCGGTAGTAGCAGGGATCAGCAATTTGTTTAATTATAAAACACCTACTGCTGATTTCTACTCACCCATTAGCCCGGGAAGGACCTATTATTTAGGGGTAAGATGGAACTTCAATATGAAGAAAAAAGAGAATGATGATACCTTGTAGGCAAGGCGTAGGAAACAGTCCTACAGGTGGAGGAAACAGTCCTACAAGTGGAGGAAACAGTCCTACAGGTGGAGGAGATTTGCAAGATGGATATTAAGAAAAAATAGAGAGAGATAGCCTTAGATGCTACAGTATTTATTAAAATAAAAAACTTATATATAATGAAAAACAAGAAGAAAATTCTGTTAGCGGTCTTTGTTGCCGTTTTACTCAGTGCCTGCTGGTTCGTTTGGAGCAAATGGGCTTCGCCTACGCGTATTGCTCTTGTAAATTTCCCGAACTATCAGGTATCAAACATTGCCCTTTCCAATTCGGACAGCTTCATCAAGTTTGTAGATGTTCCTCTTGAGGAAATTGATAAACTCGATGGTTATGACTTTGTCCTCACTTGGGGAATGGGTTTGAGAATTAATGATGAGCAGAGAGAAACTTTCCTCAAAATTGCAGAGAAAGTCCCTACACACTTTATCTCCGTAACCTCACCAGAGAATGATATTACGAGCCTCTCGGAAACTCAGCTGGAGGAAGTAGATGCATACTTAAACTCTGCCAATAAAAAGAACTATCAGAACTTTGCAAGATATGTCCGCACTAAAATCAATGGTAAAAAGCTCTTTGCTACCGCTCCAGAAAAGCCCGCTAAGAGTATAGGCGATGCCTTTTTCTATCTGGGAGAAGACAACCACTTCCCTACATTAAAAGACTTTGAAGCATTTCTTAAAAAAGAGAAAATCTATAAGGAAGGCAAGCCAAAAGTGGCGTTCATTACGGGAATCCACGACCCATTTTCTGGGAATCGGCAGCATATAGACAGTATTATCGTATCCTTAGAAAAATCAGGTCTTAATGTTTATCCTTTCGCATCTTTTGGAAAGAGGATAGATTTTCTAAAAGAGATAAACCCAGATGCCGTTATCTATATGCCACACGGAAGGGTGCAGATGATGGATCCAGAGGTTACCGTAGAATATCTAAAAGAGAAAAATATCCCACTCTTTACACCGATATCCATCATTCAATTAGAAGAAGAATGGAAGAAAAACCCAATGGGAATGTTCGGTGGCTTTATGGGGCAAACCATTGTAATGCCCGAGCTGGACGGTGCCCTTTACCCTTATGCGCTCATAGCTCAAGAGAAAAGCAAAGACGGTTTCTATATGTTTAAGGCAATGCCCGGAAGGCTTAAAACCTTTACACAAGTTGTGAATAACTATCTCCGCTTGAAAGAAAAACAAAACGCTGAGAAGAAGGTAGCCATCTACTACTTCAAAGGTTATGGAGAAAATCCTCTTGTAGCACAGGGACTTGAGACCAATGCCTCACTCTACAACTTCCTGAAAAGGCTAAAAGCTGAAGGCTATACCGTAGATGACCTCCCAGCTACAGAAGAGGAGTTTGAGAAAGTCCTCAACCTGAAAGGGAATATCTTCCTCTCCAGTGCGCAAGGAGCATTTGACGAATATGTGAAAAACGGAGACCCAGAGCTGATAGAAACTACTCAGTACGAAAAATGGCTAAAAGGAGCTCTCTCCAAAGACCTCTACAAAAAAGTAATGGAGAAAAATGGTGCTGCTCCTTACTCCTATATGGGCGTAACAAAAGATGGGAAGAACTATCTCGCAGTATCAAGGGTGAAGTTTGGAAATGTAGTGATCCTCCCTCAACCTCCTGCGGGTATTAGCTCGGATGACCAGTTCAAAGTAGCTCACGGTGCTAAAGAAATCCCTCCTCACGCTTATATCGGAACTTATCTTTGGACTCAGCACGGTTTCAAAGCAGATGCTATGATACACTTTGGAACCCACGGTTCATTGGAATTTACTCCACATAAACAGGTGGCTCTCGACGGAGATGATTGGGGAGATATCTGCATAGGTGCCGTACCTCACTTCTACTACTATACCATTGCCAATGTAGGAGAGAGTATTATGGCTAAACGCCGTACTTATGCGAGTTTAGTGTCTTACCTCAACCCTGCATTTACCGAGAGTGATACCCGAACGGCTTTCAATAGTTTGATGGATAAAATCAACTACTACTACAAAGCAAAAGAAGAAGACCACAAGAGAGACCTCTCCCTTAAAATAAAAGCTGATGCCGTAAAAATGGGCTTCCACAGAAGTTTGAGATTAGACTCCGTACTCACAAAACCTTATACAGAGGAAGATATCGATAAATTAGAAAACTTCGCTGAGGAAATTGCGACAGAGAAAATCAACGGGCAGTTCTACACAATGGGAGAGCCTTATTCTTCAGACAAGATACAGTCCACCGTACTGGCGATGAGCACAGACCCTCTGGCATATTCCGTGGCGGCATTAGACAAACTAAGAGGAAAAGTAACCGACCAACAGCTGAAAAGGAAAGTATTCTTCACAGAAAACTACCTGAACCCAGCGAAGAATTTAGTCAACCAAATCTTAGCAGGCAGAGAAGTAACTCCAGAATTGGTAGCACAAGTAGCAGGAGTTCCAGTTTCCGAAATAGAAAAATCAAGAGAAATCCTCACTCCAAAAAGGGAAATGCCTTTCTTCCTCAAAAAATCTATGGAGAAAAAAGGAAAAGGCTCTGCAGAACTCTCCGATATAGAGAAACAACTGAAAGCAGGAAAAATCCCTGAAGGAATGCCTGAATTTGTTGCGAAAAAACTAATGGAAAAGGTAAAACGAGGAGAAAGACTCGAGCCTTACAACCCAGGAGGTAAAAGAACGGTAAAAAAAGGCGAAGCAAAAACCGAAACCAAAAAGCCTGAAATACCAAAAGAAGTAAAAGAAAAAGCAATAGCTGTACTCGACATAGAAAGAACCCTGAAAGCTGTTGTAGATAATAAAAAAGCGCTTCTCGAAAGCCCTGAAATCGAATTCAAATCTTTTATCAATGCACTTAATGGTGGCTATACACCGCCTTCTTCAGGTGGAGATTTAGTAGCCAACCCAAGAGCCGTACCTACTGGGAGAAATATGTATTCCGTAAATGCGGAAATGACTCCAAGTGAGCTCTCTTGGGATAGAGGAGTGACCCTGGCAAAAGCAACCATAGAAGAATATAAAAAGAAACACAAAGGAGCTTATCCTAAAAAAGTGGCTTATACTTTCTGGAGCTCAGAATTTATAGAAACCGAAGGGGTATCTATCGCTCAAGCATTGTATATGCTCGGTGTAGAGCCTGTAAGAGATTCCTTTGGTAGAGTAGTAGATGTACGCCTCATTCCTTCCAAAGAATTGGGAAGACCGAGGATAGATGTGGTAATTCAAACCTCTGGTCAGTTCAGGGATTTAGCAGCTTCGCGCCTCTTCCTGCTTACCAAAGCGGTAGAAATGGCTGCTAATGCCAAAGACGATGAATTTGATAACCAAGTAAGTGCAGGTACAATAGAAATAGAAAAACAACTGGTAAAAGCAGGAGTACCACCTAAGCGCGCAAGAGAAATGTCTAACTACAGAATCTTTGGTGGGCAGCAAGGCAGATACGATACAGGTACAAAAGAGATGATGCTTTCTGGTGATAAATGGGAATCTACACAAGATATTGCCAAAACTTACATCCACAATATGGGAGCACTCTACGGCTCAGAAAAAGAATGGAGCCAGCACGAAGAAGGTATGTTCCGTGCTGCACTGAGCAATACCGATGTACTCATCCAGCCAAGACAGAATAACACTTGGGGAGCGCTAAGCCTTGACCATGTATTTGAATTTATGGGAGGGATGAATGCTGCTATTAAAGATGTAACAGGCAAAGACCCCGATGCCTACCTTGCAGACTACCGAAACCATAAGAATATGAGAATGCAGGAGCTGAAAGAGGCAGTAGGTGTAGAAGCACAGGCAACCATCTTCAATCCGAAATACATCAAAGAAATGATGAAAGGAAAAAGCTCCAGCGCTGGACAAATTGCAGAAATTGCAACCAATATGTTCGGCTGGGAAGCTACACGACCAGAGGTAGTAGATGATGCAATGTGGGAAGAGCTCTACCAAACCTATGTAGAAGATAAGCATAACCTCGGTATAAAGGATTTCATCCATCAGAAGAACAGTGCTTCACTGCAAACCGTAACCGCCGTAATGCTCGAGGCTACACGAAAAGGTATGTGGAAAGCCGATGCAGGAAAAATTGCTAAACTGGCAATGATGCACAACGACCTTGTGAAAGAAAATGGTGCCGAGTCTTCTGACTTCTCTGCAAAAAATGTAAAACTTCAGAACTATATCGCTAAAAAGCTCCCAGAAGCACAGGCAACCGAGTACAAAGGCTCTCTTGAAAAGATGAAGTCCGGTACTACACAGGTGAAAGACGGAAAAGTCCTGAAAAAAGAAGAGAATAATACAGAACAATTAAAAGAAAAAGTCTCTCTCAATGGGCTCTTCATCGGTGGAGGTATCTTAATTGTCTTTATCGCTCTGCTCATCTACTTCAAGAAAAAAAGAAAATCCGACTAATCTTTAATTCGCAGTTTAGGGTATCTCAATATCCTAAACTGCTTTATATATTATTAAGAATATCAAAGTAAAAGCAGCCGTATGAAAATAAGATTATTAAGCATTCTCTCCTTTATCTCTGTCTGTACATTTGCACAGAACAATGATATTTGGACGGCTTTCTATAATCCAGATACTGATGATATTGGATTTAAAAATTCCAAAGGTGAGGTAATGATTAAACCAAGATTCAGAGGTCTTATTTCAGCTCGTAAGTTTGATAAAATAATAGCCTTAATGGATGATGAAAATTTCTCAAGAGTATATTATATGCTGAAAAACGGGAAGACATTTGGAAAGGACAGCACCTATATCTTTGATATGACTTTTGATTGTGAAAGTGAAGGATTCATTAGATTTCACGACTCCAAAACGGATAAAGTAGGGATGTTTAATCACGAAGGCAAAATTGTAATTCCAGCCAAATACAGCGACTTATTCCGTATGAAAAATGGAATGACCATCGCGCTACAAGGGGCATACAAAGAATATTGGGAAAAACATAATGAGCACTCCGGGTGCAACCATTGGAGCTGGGTAGGTGGCAAGAATGTTTTAATCAATTCAAAAAATGAAATTCTCGTTGAGGATTTTCCAGAGCCGAAAAGTTTAGATCTCTATTCTTTAAAAGTAGCTGAAAAGCCGATTAAGGACGAAAACCGAATCAATGTTTTAGGAAAAAATGGAAAATATTATTCTTTCGTGGACAATGAAAAACTTTTTAAAAACTTCATCGAAAAATTGATTAAAAATCTAAACAAAGAATATCTTCTAAAAAATTCCTATAAAGAAATCGTTTATTGGGATGAAGAAAAAGGCTGGATTTCTGCTCCTGCAAAAGATTTTATAGAAAAAAACTATACTATACTTTCAGAGAAATTGAAGGCTTATTTTTCTAAAAAAGACTATCAACTTTCGGATTATACCCCTCTTACCGAAAAAATAGAAAAAGAATTTGAACATCATTACAACAATTGCGGCGAAAGAGATATCAACAGATTTCCTATTTTTAACCTGATAATATCTTATTATGAAAAAGGGAAATTCAGCCATCAAGACCATTTTAATTTCATTAAAACCGAAGAAGGGATACAGTTCATCAGCTGTACTATTAGAAACCACACTTTAAAGTAAATCTTATGCAACTGATTTTAAACATACTTATCGTTTTTATCATCATTAATACACTGATAAAACTCAGTTTCTGGAAGCTCTGGCAAGTTGCCATAATGGGAGTATTATCCGCTGGCTTCCTGCTCTTTGCCTATACCTATGCCATAGAGCAGTCTCAGGTTACGATACAGCAGGCATTAGAAAACACAAAAGTCCTCAGCAATATGGCAGTACTCGTGAGTATAGAAGCAGGGTTCTGCATTGGCTTTTGCTTCTTAGCCCTCCGCACCCTCTTCTTGGGCAAGGAAAGCCGAGGCTATAAAATCCTGAAATGGTACCCAAGCCTACTGATATTTCCAGTGCTGTTTTACCTGCTTACACAGTCTATTTTTTATTTCTCTGGGGCAGATTTCTTTACCACCACTACGGTGCTGGCAATAGGCGTACTCCTGCTGATTATCGGTGGAGCATATGGCATTAAGGAACTCCTGCCAGAGGAAGATTTTAGATTAGAGGTACATTTCCTCACTAGCCTGTTTATCACTATTCTAGGGCTGATTTCCACAACCAATGGCAATACTATCTATGTCCCTAAAAGTGAGCCGATGAACTTCACTGCCTTAGGGCTTACCTTCCTGCTCTTTATAGGGATGTTTATCTTAGGTTTCTTCATTAATAAAATCTGGTGGAGGATAAGGAAGACTAAATAAGCTACAAACACAGATAAAAAAAGTAAAGCACGGATAATTCACCCGTGCTTTTTGCTTGTGTATAAGCTGAAAAGTTTAAATTTTCAACTTTAAAAACAAACTGACCTCCTCCCCTACTTCATCTTTGAATAGATAAAAGCAGCAGCATATACCCCTGCGGTTTCGGTGCGAAGGCGCTGGCTTCCGAGCGTTACTGCCCTTATCCCAAGAGTAGAGAGCTGCTCAATCTCGGCAGTGGAGAAATCCCCCTCAGGACCAATGAGTAGCGTCAGCCTGTTCTCTACTTTAAGCTCCTGTATGGGGATGCGTACCAAGCTTCTATCACAATGGGCTACGAAAGTCTTTTCTGGTTCTATGATTTTCAGAAAATCGCGCAACTTCACCAAATCATTCACAATTGGGAAATGCACCCTCAGACTTTGCTTAGAGGCAGCTATCGCCTGTTTTCGGATTTTTTCTATGTTGATATTCTTTCGCTCGCTGTTATCTGTTTGGAGAAATGTAATCTCGGAAATGCCCATTTCTGTAGCTTTTTCTACGAAGAACTCTGTACGGTCTATATTTTTTGTAGGAGCTATCGCGATGTGCAAACTCGGAGTAAAGGCGGGCAAGTCAGCCTGTATGTCCTCTACTCCGAGCAGAGCTTTCTTCCCTTCTATGATAAGTTTCCCGTGAGCGAGATTCCCCTTCCCATCAGTAATGGAGAGGCTTTGCCCATCTTTCATTCGGAGAACTTTCAAGATGTGCTGCTGCTCATCTTCATTGATTTCTACCTGAGGAAATACTTTACCATAAAAGATTTTCATTTCTCGGCTTCAGTTTCGTTAAAACTTATTTTCTACTCCTGCAGCATTGAGCATTAAATAGTGCAGATCGGTGTTTTTCACGAATGGTTTCAAGAGCTCCATACCAGGACCATACACAGCAAGCTCCACATAATCACCAGAATGGTCCATACTAATCCAGCCTACGGAATCGTACTTTTTCTGTATATCGGCAAAGAATTTAAACGGAAGTTTTTTATAATTATAGAGCCCGTCTTCTTTCTCCAAGCCGTTGTAGAAGCCTATAATATGCTTAGCTTCATCATCAGTAAGAGCGAAGCCATTAACTTCTCTTACCCATTCTTTCACTTGGTTGGGCGTATAGTCTGGCTTTATCTCGTTGAGGAGAAACTCATTGGTATATTTAAAGTCGGCAATACTGTCAAATCCCTTATTCGCACCAGAGCCATAGATAGTTCCAGGGTTTGCATTTCCGTGGTCTGTAGTGATGATTACGAGGGTCTCTCCGTCCTTTTCTGCAAAATCCATTACTACCTTAATAGCCTCATCAAATGCGAGTTGGTCGTGTATCAATGCAGCGACATCATTTCCGTGTGCTGCCCAGTCTACCTTCCCTGCCTCTACTTGGAGTACAAAACCTTGCTTGTGGTCTTTCATCTGGTCTATGGCTACTTTTGCCATTTCTGCCAGTGTAGGTACAGATTGTAGCTCTTTATTCGAACTTCTGTCTATGGAGTAAGGCAATGCTCCGTGGTTAAAAACCCCCAATATCGGCTTATTTTTATCTACTTTTTTAAAGTCATTTCTATCTTTAAAAATCTGATAACCTTTCTGTTTATAGAGGGCATATACATCTTTTTTATCCGCTCTTTTTTCAGGGTTAAAGTTTTCATCTCCACCACCCATCATTACATCAAAGCCTATATTTGCGTACATTTCTGCAATTTCTGGCTCTGCTTTTCTCTTTTGGGAATTTATACAAAATCCTGCTGGTGTAGCGTGGGTTATAGTTACCGTTGTTACACACCCCGCTTTTTTACCTTTCATTTTAAATTTTTGCCATATCGGGAGGTGTTTCTCTCCATTCGCTCCGATATTGAGCACTCCGTTTTTCACTCGGATTCCTCCACCGAATGCTGAGCTCGCCGCTGCAGAATCGGTTACAATAGAGCTTGCGGAAGCTGTATCCATCAATGCTCGGGAGACCTTATTTTCAAGGTAAAGGTTCATCCAGTTTCCATTTCTACCGAGAATTCTATTGGAGTACAGGTTTGCCATTGCCAGCGTTCCAGAGCTCATCCCATCACTTACCATAAAGATAATGTTCTTTGCTTTTTTGCCTTTTTGAGGGAGGTCTAAACTTTTTGCAGAGAGTAAGTCAAGTGGATTTACAGCGAGCAACCCAGAAAAAAGGGCTGTTCCTTTTATAAATTTCCTTCTATCCATCGGTACTATATTTTAATTATTTTTTAGTGCCCAAAGCTACGAAATAATGAGCATACAAACAAAGAGGAGGTATTCACTCTTTTATTAAAGCCTCTCTTTCTACAATAATAGAAAGACAATATCTTCCTTTTCTTTATTTAATTAATAACCATACAAATAAATTCTCCTACAGTAGAAATCCTAATTTCATCACTACGAACTTTTCTTTTATCTCTATGAAATTTCAATTTTACACTTTCATAGTATTATCAACACATTATAAACCTATAAAATTTAAGTAATAGGCAAATGGTTTTAGCTAATAAATAGATAGCTCATTTGCTGTAAGTATCTACCATACTACGGCTAAGTGCCTCACTGGCTACGGTATTTGATATATGAAAAAAAAAGTGCCTGCCACGCCGTGGCTGCCTCACCGGCTACGGTACCATTTATAGAGGTTTTTCAGGCTAAGTTTGTTGCCATACATTAGGATTCCTGTTCGGTAAATCTTTCCTGCGGCATACACCATCAGAAGAGCGGCGCCCAAAAGCAGAAAAAGGGAAATAGCAATCTGCCAAGCAGGCACACCGTAAGGGATTCTCGCAACCATTGCAATAGGCGATGTAAATGGAATGATAGAAAGCCAAAACGCCATCGGTCCATCGGGATTATTAATGATAGAGAAGCTACCATAGACCCCAATCATCATCGGTAGCACGGCAATAAGGGTAAACTGCTGGGTTTCGGTCTCATTATCTACCGCAGAACCGATAGCAGCGTATATAGAACTGTAAAAAACATAGCCTAAAAGGAAAAACAGAATAAAAACAAGGATAATCAGCGGAAAATTCATCTCCAATAGCGTATGAGACACTTCACTAATGATAATATTAGGGTCGGTATTCCCTGTTTGCACCTCCCCACTCGGCAGATTCATCGGCAATCTATAAAAACTCGCATTAAAAAACACCGCACCTGCTACACTCATCATTATCCAAATGCTAAATTGGGTAAGAGCCACAAAAGTAACCCCAATAATCTTCCCCATCATCAGCTCAAATGGCTTTACAGACGAGATGATGATTTCCACCACTCTATTATTCTTCTCCTCTAATACACTGCGCATTACACGCACGCCATACATTAGGATAAACATAAAGGTTACATACATCAGCAGCATCCCAAGACCTGTTTTCACCCCAAAAGCAAGGTCAGTATCCGCCTTATTATCTTCATTAATGCTCTCCACATTCAGGTTAAAGGTCTTTTTAGTAATACTCTCCATCTCATTGGCTTTCAATCCCAATGCTTTTATTTTCTGCTTTTGGAGAATGGATTTTAAATCCCAAACAATGCTCTTCTTCGCCTCAAAACCAATATTATCATTCACCCAAAGCGTCGTATTCTCCTCCAATCGGTCAAAATTCTGCGCTTCTAGCTTCGGAATCACCAAGATTCCACTGAGCTTCTCTCGAGTTTCTAGGTTAGTCTTTATACTTTTCTCTGTCGGCGCTGAGATAAACCTATAAACCACATCATCAGTAGATTTCAGCTCATCTTTGAACAGCCCACTCTGGTCAGATACCTCTATAATAGCCGTAGATTTATTAATGCTAAACATAAAACCAATAAGCCCTCCAAAGGCAATAATCAGCAACGGCGTTAGAACCGTAAGGATAATGAATGATTTTTTCTTTACCTGCGTCAGGTATTCTCTTTTCGTGATTAAAATAATATTTCTCATCGTTTTTTATTTGGTTTATAATGGATTTTTTCTCTCTACAGCAGAGATAAATACTTCATTCATACTTGGGATTTTCTCATCAAACCTGCGGATATCTCCCACCGTCATCAAGTCAGAGAGAATCGCACTTTGCTCGTACTCACCAGAGACCTCAAAGCTCAAAGGCAAGCCCATATCTACAGTATTAGAGATATTTAGGCTGTATTTTTCCTTAAATTTCGCCAGCATCTCTCGGTTGATATTGAAAATCTCCACACTAAATCTATTCTCCTTAAACCTTTCCTTCACATCGAAGAGCTTGCCGTCCAATACCTTTTGAGAATTATTGATAAGTGCTACAAAATCACACATCTCCTCCACGCTTTCCATTCTGTGTGTAGAGAGAATAATCGTCGTTCCCTCAGTTTTAAGCCTGATGATTTGCTCTTTAATCAAATTGGCATTTACAGGGTCAAAACCCGAGAAAGGTTCATCAAGAATCAAGAGCTTAGGCCTGTGAATCACCGTTACCACAAACTGAATCTTCTGCGCCATTCCTTTGGAGAGCTCGGTAATCTTCTTCTTCCACCACTGGTCTATATTCAAGCGCTCAAACCATTTCTTAGCCTCATCAAGGGCAGCCTTCCTGCTCATTCCTTTCAGCTCCCCAAAATAAATAAGCTGATCACCCACACTCATATTCTTATACAAACCCCGCTCTTCGGGCATATAGCCTATTTCCCTAATGTGCTTCAGGCAGAGAGCCTCCCCATTAATACTTATAGAGCCCGCATCTGGCTTTATAATCTGGTTAAGCATCCTGATAAATGTCGTCTTCCCAGCACCATTAGGTCCCAGCAAACCATAAATACAGCCCTCAGGAACTTCTATACTGAAATCTTTGAGGGCTATTTTCTGACCACCGTTATAAGTCTTCGTAAGATTCTTCGCTACAAGCATATTCATTCTGTTTTAATCGTAAATTGTTCGGAGTTAATAATAAATAGCTCGGAGTTAATGATATTTTAATACTCCTTACCATCACCTGCCCTTTTCAATATAAGAAAACCCGCTATCGCCGATATAATCGATGCTAAAAGTATGGCAAACTTCGCCTCCGACTGATGAAAAGCATCCTTAAACGACAGCATCGCAATGAAAATAGACATCGTAAAACCTATCCCCGCAAGGAAACCTACCCCAAGCATCTGCCCCCAACTGCTGTTCTGTGGCAATGCACTGATTTTTGTTTTAATCGCAATAAAACAAAAGCTACACACCCCCACTACCTTCCCAAGAAACAACCCGACAATAATCCCCAGCCCCATAGAAGTAAAAAGCCCATCTACCATACCTTCTTTAAACATTATATTGGTATTGGCGAGGGCAAACACAGGCATTATCATATAATTTACAGGGAAATGCAGCTTCTGCTCGAGTTTTTCAAGAGGTGAAATCTTCACCCGAGACACATTCGTAGGGATAGTAAAGGCTAAAAGTACCCCTGCAATCGTAGCGTGTATCCCAGAATGGTGCATAAAGTACCAAAGAAACACCCCAGGTACGAGATAATAGATATGTTTCGTTACCTTAAAATAATTGAGAAGCACAAGAAGAACTACAATTCCCAAAGAAAGCAAAAGATAAAGCCAATGCAGGCTCTCCGTATAAAAAACAGCAATAACAACGATCGCTCCCAAATCATCTACTATCGCCAATGCTGCAAGAAATATCTTAATCGATGGTGGCACCCTATTCCCGAGCATAGAAACAATCGCCAGCGAGAACGCAATATCCGTAGCCATCGGAATACCCCAGCCCCCAGCGTAGGGCGTACCATAATTAAAGAAACTATAGATGATAGCGGGAATCATCATCCCGCCCAATGCAGCAAATATAGGCAGCGAGGCATTCTTAAAATTAGAAAGCTCGCCTTCTATAATCTCCCGCTTGATTTCTAAACCTACAAGAAGGAAAAATACGGCCATCAAGCCGTCATTTACCCAAGTGGCAACCGAATATTTCAAGTGGAAGACTTCCGTGCCTACTTCCGCATCTAATAATGCTTGGAATTGCTCTCCAAAAGAGGAATTCGCCGTAAGAAGTGAGGCAATTACACATAAAATTAATATAATGCCAGAGGACTGGCTACTGTTGAAAAAGTTTTTAAAATATCTTGTTAGTTTCATTCTAATCTTTAGCCTTGTTTTTCTTTATTTACGCTCTCTTCACTTTGGAAAGCCCCTCGATTTTCTTCAATTTTTTTAAGGTTTCTTCCAGCTGAGACTTGTTTTTTACTTCCAGATGAATAACACCCGAGAACACCCCATTATTAGAATCTATACTCATCCCTTTCATATCAAGGTGCATTGCATTGGTAATCACCTGAGTGATATCATTAATCATTCCCATTCTGTCTAAGCCTTCCAGCTCTATTTTTACTCTATTTTTAAAGTTCTCTTCATTTACCCACTTCGCTCTGATAACGCGATAGTCGTACTGAGCCCTTAGATTTACAGCATTTGGGCAGTTTTCATTATGCACTTTTACCCCTTCGGAGATAGTTACAAAGCCAAATATCTTATCACCTGGGAGCACCGTACAGCATTTCGCAAATGAGTAGTCGAGCTTCTCCTCATCTTTCCCGAAAACGATAAGATTAAGGTTTTTATCAGGCTGTTCCTCCACTGCCGTCTGTTTGGAGGGTGATTTCCTAAACCGCGAGAAGATATTACTCAGCACATTCTTGCTTTCAATATACTTTCTGATGCTGGCAGCATCTAAACTCCCATCTTGAAAGCCAAGGAAGAGCTCTTGGGAAGTTTTAAGCCCAAAGAACTTCTGCATTTTGTTTATCTCATTATCATTAAAGTTGAGCTTTGCGTGTCTCAGTTTTCTTTGGAGGATTTCCTTGCCCTCATCTACAAGGGCAGTCTTCTCTGCATTGAGGAAGGCTTTTATTTTAGATTTAGCTTTAGAGGTGATTACAAAATCTAACCAATCGGTTTTCG
>ERZ773072.843-NODE-843-length-16016-cov-5.883215_pt1 | contig 16016 bp, 22 predicted proteins | sample MGYA00580617_ERZ773072 | MGnify/ENA primary metagenome ERZ773072 (study PRJEB29015, sample SAMEA2737970) | human oral metagenome | biome: human oral; feature: human-associated habitat; material: dental | place: China | collected 2122 ...
GTGAAGTCCGTGCGGCCGCTGGAAGGCGTGCAGGAGAACATGGCCTTCCCGCTGCCCAAGGGGCTGGCGCTCCGGCGTCCGCAGGCCTCGGGTGAAGCCTCGGCGGACGACGATGCAGCGGGGGCCTCCGACGCGGATCCCTCCGCATGAAGCTCACGCTGCTGTCGCGTAGCTACTGCAGCCTGTGCCAGAAGATGCTGGACGCGCTGCAGCCTTGGCGCGAGGCCCACGGCTTCGACATCGAGGTCGTCGACGTGGACGCCGACGAGGCACTGGTGGCCCGTTATAACGAGCTGGTGCCCGTGCTGCTGGACGGCGACGTGGAGATCTGCCACTGGCACCTGGACGAAGCCAGGCTTCAGGCACACCTGCAGGCGCGCCCGTAAAGGGCGCTTTCCCTTTTTGTCGGCAGAAATTTCATATTTTCGAGATTGTTGCAGGTATTTCCTGCATGAAATGCTTGCCTTGGCTAAACTTCGATCTCTCGCTTACTAGCAGTTATCTCAAATTCCCCCCCTCAACAGGAGAACCCGAATGGATCGTCGTTCCTTCATCGGCAGCACCGCTGTCGCCTCGCTGGCTTCCCTGCCTCTGGCCGCTGCCGCTGCCGAGCACAACCATGGCGCCCACGCCCATGGCAAGCACGCCGCTGCGCCTTCCGCTCCCAACCTGTATGCCGGTGCCCTGGCTGCCGCGGGTGAGTGCATCACCCACGCCGAAGTGTGCCTGAACCACTGCCTGAACCTGCTGGGTGAAGGCGACCAGAGCATGGCTGCCTGCTCCAAGGCCGTGAACCAGATGCTGGCCCTGTGCAAGGCCCTGCAGAGCCTGGCCGCCCAGCGTTCGCCGCTGACCCCGATCCAGGCCAAGATCTGCATCGAGGCATGCAAACAGTGCGCCGACGCTTGCAAGGAGCACATCGAGCACCACGTCGAGTGCAAGGATTGCTACGAGTCGTGCCTGAAGTGCGTCGAGGCTTGCGAGAAGATCGCCGTCAAGTAATCGGCTCGCTTTCCCTCTGAGAAAACCCGGCGCGGGATTTCCTGCCGCCGGGTTTTTTCATGGGCTTTTCCCATGGATTTTCATGGGCCTGCATGGGCGCAGCTTTCCGGGTTTGCACGGGCGCTTTCCCGCGCTGCCATGGGTACTACTGTCCCGGGCGTTCATGCGTACCTTCGGTGCAGTCAATGCGTGAATGGAGAAATATCTCCATGGGCATGATGATGCAAAATGGTGGAAGAACGTTTCCGAAGGAGCGAGGAGCCATGAGCAACAACACGACCTGGAACGACGAATGCGCCCGCACTGCGCTGCGCCGCATCTTCGATGCCGCCGTGAAAAGTGCCGACCCCGCCGCTGCCGTGCGACGGCACCTGCCCGACAAGCCGCGCGGGCGCTGCGTGGTGGTGGGGGCGGGCAAGGGCGCGGCCGTGATGGCGGCCACCGTGGATGCCGCCTGGCCGGACGTGGATGTCTCGGGCGTGGTGGTGACCCGCTACGGCCACGCCGTGCCCGCCGGCCGCATCAAGGTGCTGCAGGCGGCGCACCCGGTGCCGGACGAGGCCAGTGTGCAGGCCTCCACCCGCATCCTGCAGGCGGTGCAGGGCCTGGGACCTGATGACCTGGTGGTGGCACTCATTTCCGGTGGTGGATCGTCATTGCTCACGCTGCCCGGGCCGGGCATGACACTGGCCGACAAGCAGGCGCTCAACCGCATCCTGCTGGCCAGCGGCGCCACCATCAACGAGATGAACGTGCTGCGCCGTCAGCTCTCGGCCATCAAGGGCGGGCGGCTGGCGCAGGCTGCGCTGCCGGCGCGGCTGTGCACCCTCATCATCTCCGACGTGCCGGGCGACGATCCGGCTGCCATCGCATCCGGGCCCACCATTGCCGACCCGGCCACGCGCGAAGAGGCCCGGGCCATTGTGGCCCGCTACCGGATGGAACTGCCCGCCGCCGCACAGGCCATCCTGGCCACGCCGATGACTCCGGCCGCGCCGCATCCCCGCGCCGAGGTGAAGATCATTGCTGCGCCGATGATGGCGCTCAAGGCAGCCGCCGACGAGGCCCGCACCCTGGGGCTGAGCCCGCTCATCCTGGGTGATGCGCTGGAAGGCGAGGCCGCACAGATGGGCACCGTGCTGGCCGGCATTGGACGCTCCACGGCACTCTACGGCCAGCCGCTGGCCGCACCGGCCGTGCTGCTGTCAGGGGGTGAGGCTACCGTTACCATCGGCCCGGATGGCGCCGGCAAGGGCGGGCGCAACACCGAAAGCCTGCTGGCCATGGCGCTGGCCCTGGCCGGGCAGAAGGGCGTCTGGGCACTGGCGGCCGACAGTGACGGCATCGACGGCACCGAGGACGCCGCCGGCGCCATCATCACCCCCGACACGCTGGTGCGTGCGCGGGATCGGCAGCTGGACCCGCGCGCCTTCCTGCGCGCCCACGACAGCTACAGCTTCTTTGCCGCGCTGGGTGATCTGGTCATGACCGGCCCCACCGGCACCAACGTCAACGACATTCGGGTCATGCTGGTGGGGTGAGGCAGACGCCGGAGTGCTCCCCATCGTCCGGTCCACAGCCACGTCGAACAGTCGTAGGCCGGCTTCCTGGACCGGCCTGAATCGTTCGGGCATACTGGTCGACAACCGATGGAGCGAACCGAATGACAGCGACCTTTGATCCTCTCGTCTCGGAGTTCGATACGCCCGAGCAGGAGGCTGACTACACGGCATGGCTGCGCGAGCAGGTTGCTGCCAGTCTGGCCGATCCGCGCCCCTCCATCCCGCATGATGAGGTGGAGCGTCGTATGGCCCTGCGCCTGGCAAAACTGCGCGAACAGCACAAATCCAAGGCTGCGGCTGCCTGATGTGGCCGATCATCTGGCGCGAAAGCGCGGATGCTGATCTGGCGGCGATTGTCGATTACATCGCGCAGTTCAGCCCTGATGCCGCCGAACGGATGTGGCGGCGCATCCGGGAGGCCGTTCTGCCTCTGGCCCAGTTTCCGTACCTGCATCAGAGCAGCGAGCATGTACCGGGGTTGCGCGAAATCGTTGTGCGGCCAGCTTACATCGTGCTTTATCGTGTCACGGCCAATCAGGTTGAAATCGTGGCCGTCAAGCACAGCAAGCAGGACTGGCCCAAGCAGACCGCAAGCATCTGAACGGCACCAGCCCGGCCGTGCCCGGCGCCCCATCAGGCTGCCGGGCCGGCTTCATCTCACTGCTCCCGCGTGCGGTTCAGCAGCGCGTTCAGGATGATGGCCCCGAAGGTGGCGGTGCCGATGCCGCCCAGCTGGAAGTTGCCGAAGTGCAGGCTGAAGTCGCCAGCGCCCAGGATCAGCGTGACGGCGGCCACGATGAGGTTGCCGTTCTGGCTGAAGTCCACCTGGTGGTCCACCCAGAAGCGTGCGCCGGCCACGGTGATGAGGCCGAACACCACGATGGACACGCCGCCCAGCACGGCCGGCGGGATGGTGGAGATGGCAGCGCCGAACTTGGGCGAGAAGCCCAGCAGGATGGCGGCCAGCGCCGCAATCACGAAGATCAGCGTGGAATAGACGCGGGTGACGGCCATCACGCCGATGTTCTCGGCATAGGTGGTGACGCCCGTGCCGCCCGCCGTGCCCGAGACGATGGTGGCCACGCCGTCACCGATGAAGGCGCGTCCGATGGACGTGTCCAGGTTGCGGCCCGTCATGGCCGACACCGCCTTGATGTGTCCCAGGTTCTCGGCCACCAGCACCAGCGCCACCGGGGCGATCAGCAGGATGGCCCGGGCCTCGAAGGCCGGCGCGGTGAACTTCGGCAGGCCCACCCAGGCGGCCTGCGCCACCGGGGTGAAGTCGATGGGCGCACCCAGGCCCAGCACATTGGTCAGCACCCAGTACAGCACATACGACACCATCAGCCCCACCAGGATGAGGAGCTTCTGGATGGCCCCGCGGGCGAACACCGCCACCAGGCCCACGCTCAGCGCCGTGAGCAGCGCCATCCAGCGGTCGAACTCGTTGGCGCTCACGCCCTTGACCACCACCGGCGCCAGGTTCAGACCGATGACGGCCACCACCGCGCCCGTCACCACCGGCGGCATCAGCCGCTCGATCCAGCCCGTGCCCACCGCATTGACCAGCAGCCCGATCAGCACATAGACCACGCCGCAGGCGATGATGCCGCCCAGCGCCACCGGCAGGTTGCCATTGGGCCCCACGCCCGCATAGCCGGTGGCGGCAATCACCACACTGATGAACGCAAAGCTGGAACCCAGGTAGCTGGGCACCCGGCCGCGCACCACCAGGAAGAACAGCAGCGTGCCCACACCCGACATCAGGATGGCGATGTTCGGGTCAAAGCCCATCAGCAGCGGGGCCAGCACCGTGGCGCCGAACATGGCCACCACGTGCTGAAGGCCCATGGCCACCATCTGGGGCCAGGGCAGGCGCTCATCGGGGGCAATCACCCCCTGGGTCTTCAGCGTCCAGTGAAAGGCGCGCACCGGGGTGTCGGCGGCGGGAGTTTGGGAATCGGGGGAAGCCATGATCGGGTACCTGTTCAGTCGTACCCGAATTTTGCATCAACGCGCCATCGGCTTCATCTGGTGAATGTGCTCTTTTGCCGGTGAAGGGCATGATGGCGGGGTGGGGCGCAGGTGGTGGCCGGCCCGTTCGCCCGTCGGACCGGGTCGTGACGGCATGGCGGCATGGTCAGCATGGAAGAAGCCGCGGGAAAGCCATCGACCCCTGGGGGCAGCTTCATTGTTCCGATTCACGAAACGGTCTGGTGAGGAATCCCCCTCTTATGACCGGCATCGTTCGCCCCAATATTTGGTCCATGCAAACGCACCCCCTGAAGGGCATGACGATGACGGCAACCACTTCCCATATCTCGAAGACCTCCGTGAACCCCATGGCCGACCTGGCCGCTGCCTCGGGTAGCGCCGCCACCGCAGGCAACGCTGCCGCTTCGGCAGCCACCACCGCAGACGCCGCCTCCATCCCCAAGGCCGTGATCCACGTGGGCGACAAGCCCGGACGCCACTGGGTGGGCGACGGCTTTCCCGTACATGGCATGTTCGACTACGGGCAGGGCGCTGAACAGCGCAGCCCCTTCCTGCTGATGGACTATGCCGCCCCACGTCCTTCACCCCCAACAGCGGCCATCGCCGGGGCGTGGGCGCCCACCCGCACCGGGGCTTCGAGACCGTCACCATCGTCTACGACGGCGAAGTGGAGCACCGCGACTCCACCGGCGCAGGCGGCGTGATCGGTGCCGGTGACGTGCAATGGATGACCGCCGGTGGCGGCATCATCCACGAAGAGTTTCATTCCGACGCCTACAGCCGGCGCGGCGGCCCCTTCGAGATGGTGCAGCTCTGGGTGAACCTGCCCGCCCGCGACAAAATGACCCCGGCGCGCTATCAGAGCATCACCGCCGACACCATCCCGTCCGTGCCGCTGGCAGGCGGGGCAGGGCAGGCACGCATCATTGCCGGCAGCCTGGAGGGCCACACCGGCCCGGCGCAGACCCATACCCCCATGAACGTCTGGGACGTGCGCCTCTCGGCGGGCGCCGAGGCCGCATTGCCCCAGCCTGCCGGCTGGACCACCCTGCTGCTGGTGCAGGCCGGCAGCGTGCGCGTCAATGGCCATGCCGTGAGTGAAGGGCGGCTGGTGACGCTCACCCGCGAGGGTAGCGGCCTCACGCTGGAAGCGCTGGATGGCGATGCCCGCGTGCTGCTGCTGGCTGGCGAGCCCATCGATGAACCGGTGGTGGGCCATGGCCCCTTCGTGATGAACAGCCGCGACGAGATCCGTCAGGCCATTACCGACTTCAACAGTGGGCGCTTCGGCAACATGCCGCGATGAACACGTGCCGTCCGGGCAACAATCCCCGGACCGTCGCCGGAACGTGGTAATGTCAGCGCTGCCATAGATTGATATTTATCCAGGGCCCGTTCCTGCCAGGGCGGGTCCTGTTCCCTGGAGATGACCATGAAACTCTTCTACCTGCCGGGCGCCTGCTCCATGGTGCCCCACACCGCCCTGCAATGGATCGGCCAGCCCTACGAGGCCAAATCCGTCACCCACGCCCAGACCAAGGAACCCGCCTACCTGGCCATGAACCCCCAGGGGGCCGTGCCGCTGCTGGTGGACGGCGACCTGGTGCTGTCCCAGAACGTGGCCATCCTGGCCTACCTGGACGCGCGCTTCCCCGAAGCACGGCTGCTTGGCAGCGACACCATCGAAGGCAAGGCCCGCGCATGGCGCTGGCTGGCCTTCCTGAATGCCGACGTCCACAAGGCCTTTGGCCAGCTCTTCCGCACCCCGCCCTGGGCCGAGGACGAGACCGTCAAGAACGCCATGCAACAGGCCGCCCGCGCCCAGATTGCCGGCATGCTGAAACAGGCCGACGACCAGCTGGCCAACCACGCCTGGCTGGGCGGCGAGGAAATCTCCGTCGCCGACATCTACCTGTATGTCATCCTGCGTTGGGCCAACGGCCTGTCCGTGGACCTGAGCCAGATGAAGCACCTGGACGAGTTCCAGAAACGCGTGGCTGCCGACCCCGGCGTGCGCGAGGTCTGCGCTCAGGAGGGGTTGCAGCCGTGATGGCTGTCCGAGGTGTCTTGGGCGGGTAGGCTGATTGAAGCAGCGGGGGCGCATCTGTGGATGATGCGCCCTTTGTTGTATAGATTCTCTGGTGCTCTAAGCTGTGTGCGCGGGTTCTTGGAGGGCGTTTTTCAGTTCCAGCCAAGCATCGCTATATTTTGGTTGAGCGTATCTTTTGTGCTCAAGCCAATAACTCTTCTTTTCGTCTTTTCCACTGGACTCGGCAAGTTCCTTTACGTCCTTTGGCGGTAGCAAATAGACGAGAGGTTCAGAGGAATAGGCGTTTGTAATTATGACCCAGTAGTCCCCGGTAACTTTATCAAGGTTCTTGTTGAGGGGGACAGCAGACTCTCCGCTGAGAGTCTTTACCTGTATCGTGATGATTCTGGATGCGTCGCTGTTGTAGGCGATGATGTCTATGCCATACGTGTTTCTGCTGGTTGGCATGACGTTCCAGCCACCCAGAGAGAGCTGGTGGCAGCAGTAGAAAAGGCCTACGTTTCCCGTGATCTGATTGTTTTTCTTCTTTTTGTCGGTAGTTGTAGATGCCATGATGCCCTCGTGATCAACAGCGTGTCTGTACAAGGGGCGCAGATTCAGATTCAGCTCAACCTTCTACGCTGGCAAGCTTTTCCTTCCTCGCGGAGGCCTGTCGGTGAAGTTCATGTGTCATGGCTTCGCGAAGCAAGGCATTCAGCCTGGTCTGATAGCCTTCCCCCTGGCTTTTCAGCCAGTGCAGTACATCCGAGTCGATGCGGATGGTGACCTGTGTCTTGGTCGGACGGAAAAAGCGTCCCTGCATGGCGTGCTTCCAGCCTTCAGCATCTAGCTCAGGTGCGTCACTCAGATCAATCTCGCTGTCCGGGCGCTCAGCCAGAGCCCGCAGTTCTGCCGCACGCTCTTCAGTCATGGGGGGGATATCAGCCGAAGTCTTTCGCACGATACTCATGGTATTGCTTCCTCTCGTTACGGGTTGCAAGTCGAGCGCTGATGATGCGGATGATCTCAATGCCAGCTTCATCGTCCCATACGGTGTGGGCGACGAGAAGAAGGGTGCTTCCATAGGATTCGCCTATGGTCTGCCAACGCTCTTCACCGTTCTCGATTCGATCCAATCGCATGAGGCGATGGGGGTCGTCGAAGACGTGCGTTGCGTCGTCAAAGGTTACGCCGTGCTTGCGGCGGTTGCTTTCGGCCTTTCCGTCGTCCCACTCGAAGTGACGATAGCTCATCTTCGATCCTGTTTGTAGTTACATAATTGTAGTGCGCCTTGAACGCTTCATCCAGTCCGGTTTACGGTCTACTGATAGGAAATGCCGAAGATGAGGGCGGTTTTGATGGGATTTCACAAATTCCTGATCGAAAATTATGAAATATTGTAAAATTCCGCTGCCATCAATCAGGAGTTCTGCTTCCTTATTTTCCTGAACCCCTTCCCCTCGTGGATTGACAGTCACGACGACGTTGTGTAGCTTCAAAGCGACGTTTCAGATTCAAGGAGCCCCATCATGTTTCCCGGACGCCCCGTCCCTCAACAACAAAATCCCTGGGAACTGGCTCCCGAGGTCTACGTCGCCCGTGGCCGCAACCTCGGCAGGGACGAGGGATTCCAGCAAGGCCGCAACGCAGGATGGAACCAGGCCGTCAGGCAGGCCAACCAGGTCATCGAGCAGCAACAGCAGATGATTGAGGATCTGCAGCAGCAGCTGCAGGCTCGGGTGGAGATGGAAGAATATAGCCAGCAAGTCGCTCTTAGCACGGCCTACTTTGAAACGATTGAAACCCTGCGTAGGGAGAATCCAAAGGCTAGGGAAGCTATTCTTCGCGTTTTCAAGCAGCACTATCTACATCAGATGGAAGATAGTCTGAAAAAGGGATACCTTCATCGCGAGATTCATCTGGATGATCAGTTCATGAATAGTGCCCCCCGGACAAGCAGGTTTCTTCGGGAAGCGCTGGAAAGCTGAATCAGCGCCCATTGCTGGACCATCGCCCCGGCCTGCACATCATGCAGCCGGGGCAAATTGTTTTATGGGCTTGGGGGTTTGCTGTTCCCCGGCGCAGTCCCCTGACCACCCTGCAGGGTCTGGTTGCCCTTGCTGTTCACGTTGTCAACTTTCTTGCTCGCTGGCCCCTTCAGCGCTTCTTCCTTCTTGGGTCTACGCAAGGGGTTGAATATACGCTGGCCCGTCGAACCCACCATCTGACTCCGCACACTCTGCACCGCGTTGCTCTCCCCAGGATCCGATATCCCTCCCCCTATCCACGACAGCACCGTACCCGGCAGCATCTGCGGCAACGCAAAACACATGTACAACACCGCCAGCAGCACATAACTCAGGACCGTCAACCACCACAGGAACGTCCCCAAATAGACCAGGTAGGTGGCTTAGGCCAGGCCTTCCGGCAGCACCCCGTCCTTCAGCAACTGCACGAAGCCGGCCTGGCTCAGGCGGTGGCGTTCACGCCGGCTGATGCGGCCCTGGTCGTAGTGGTACAGCTCGATGTCGACCCAGCCGGAGGCGGTGCCAGAGGCCGTATCGGTGCCATCGTCCGGGGTTGACGGGGGCTCGTCATCCAGGGCTTCGTCCGTCTGGCTGGCTTCTTCCAGTGCCTCGGGCAGGGCGCCGGCATCGGGCTGGGCGTCCAGCACCATGACCGAGCGGCGCAGCCGGGGCAGGGCTTCCTGCCACGGCAGGGTGTGGACGATGGCGGGTTCGTGCATCAGCTGCCCGCGCGAGAAGGCGTAGGCGGGCGGGTTGCCCTGCGTGTAGACGGTGCGGGTGATGCGTTCGGCGGCCGTGGGCTTGCGGCCCAGGCGCTCGGCCAGTTCCTGGTTGGCGGCGCGGTCCATGCGGGTGTCCAGGCTGATGTCCAGCGGCGCACGGAAGGCCTCGTGCACGCCGAAGCACCAGCCCTGGGCATAGCCATCGACGAATTCGGCGTTGAGGGTCTCGGTGCGGCGGGCTCGGCTCATGGTGGACGGGGGGCGTTGGAACGGACTGCCGGGGATGTTAACGTGAACGATGCGGATGGCGGGGAACGAAACATCGGCCGCAGCCGGTTCACTCTAGAATGCGCTTTCCCCCTTGTCTGGTGCTGTCCGATGTCCGTTGCCACCCTCGCCCTTGTCCTTCCTGCCGGTTTTCGCGTCTCGGTGGCGCCGATGATGGACTGGACCGACCGCCATTGCCGCAGCTTTCACCGGCTGCTGTCGCGGCGGGCCTGGCTGTATACCGAGATGGTGACGGCGCAGGCCATCGCGCATGGCGATCTGGACCATCTGCTGGGGCGGGGCGAGGAGGGCGAGCGCGTGGTGCTGCAGCTGGGCGGCAATGATCCGCAGCTGCTGGCGCGGGCCGCGCGCGAGGGGCAGGCCTATGGCTACGACGAGATCAACCTGAACTGCGGCTGCCCCAGTGACCGGGTGCGCGAGGGGGCCTTTGGCGCCTGCCTGATGGCCGAGCCCGAGCGGGTGGCTGATTGCGTGGCGGCGATGCAGGCGGTGGTGCAGGTGCCGGTGACGGTCAAGCATCGCATCGGCATCGACCGGCGCGAGGACTACGAGTTCGTGCATCACTTCGTGGACGTGGTGGCTGCGGCCGGCTGCCGGCGCTTTGTGGTGCACGCGCGCAATGCCTGGCTGGACGGGCTGGACCCGAAGCAGAACCGCGAGATTCCGCCACTGCGCTATGAAGTGGTGCACCGGCTGGCGCAGGATTTTCCGCATTGCGCCTTCGAGCTGAACGGGGGGCTGCAGGACCTGGCGCACGGGCTGGCGGCGGTGTGTCCGGCGGGGGCATCCGGCCCGGATTCGGGGGCAGCTTCCGACGGTTCGGGTCCGGATTCGGCAACAGCTTTTGAAGGGCCGGCCGTGGCGGATGCGACGGCGGGGGCCGAGGCTGACTGCCCCGCCACGCGGCTGGTGGGCGCGATGTATGGCCGTCGTGCCTACCATGACCCCTGGTTGCTGGCCGGGGTGGATGACTGGCTGGCTCGGCATGCGGCGGAAGCGCCGGTGACGGAAGCGGCCCAACCGCTGACCCGGGCCGCGGTGGTGGAGGCGCTGGTGGGCTATCTGGAACGGGGTGCAGCGCACGGGGTGGAAGTACGCCACCTGGCGCGCCACGTGCTGGGGCTGTATCTGGGTCAGCCGGCGGCGCGGCTGTGGCGGCGGATGCTGAGCGAGAGCCGGGCGCTGTCGCGCAATGATCCCGGCCTGCTGCGCGAGGCCTGCGCCGCGGTGGAGGCCGAGGCGGCCAGGGTGGCTGCCTCAGCGCTGTCCGGACGGAGCTGAAGCCCAGGCCCGGAAGCAGCGCACGTAGAGCATCAGGGTGGCGTAGCTGCCGGCGGCCAGCGCGGTTTCGATCCATCCCAGGGTGGACGAGAGGCTCGGGTCGCTCATGCCGCGCACGATGCCTTCACACAGGTACAGCAGGATCAGCATGGTCCAGAGCTGATAGGCGCGCACCCAGCCGCGCCACAGGGCAGGCAGCACGAAGACGAGCGGCACCACTTTCAGGGCCAGCATCGAGCCGCCCGGACGCAGCGGGGCCAGCCACAGTTCCCACAGGCTGCCCAGCAGGATCAGCGCAGCCACCTGGACGACCGTCAGCAGGCGCCAGCGCTGGCAGGCGGCGCGCAGGGCGGCCGGATCGGAGGGGATGGGGGCTGGACGGGAACGGGGCATGGCAGCGGCAGGGCGGTTGAGGAAGGTGCCGGGAGGTGGTGGCCGGAAGCAGCGTCTGGAAGCTTTGTGATGTGGAAAGCCAACCCCCGAAGATAGCAGGCTCAGCGCATGGGCCCATGCGGCCAGCGCAGAAGGCAGCACGCGGCGGGTTGCCAAAGGCCGGGGGAGCGATGGAAATTTGCTACAGTGCCGGCTTGGCCACGGCCTGTGGATGCAGCAAGGTTCGGGCTCGGGCCGGAAACAGGGATGACAAGGAGAATCGTCGTGATCGTTGCCGATATTCTGAGCCTGAAGGGCACCACGCTCTTTACGGTCAACCCCGACATGATGCTGTCCGACGCCGTGTTGACCATGGACGAGCATGATATCGGCTCGGTGGCCGTGATGGAAAACGGCAAGCTGGTGGGCATGCTCACCTTCCGGGAGGTGGTGCGGATGCTGGCGCGCCGCCAGCTGGAGCACCGCAGTGGCCCCACCCGGCCGGTGGCCGAGATCCGCGTGCGTGACGTGATGGTGTCCGATCCGGTGGTGGTGATGCCGTCGACCGAGGTGAACGAGCTGCGCCGGGTGATGGTGGAGTCGCACGCCCGCTACGTGCCGGTGATGGATGACGGCGTGCTGCTGGGCATCCTCTCCTTCCACGATGTGGCCCGTTCGGTGCTGGAGGCCCAGAGCTTCGAGAACAGGATGCTGAAGGCCTACATTCGCGACTGGCCGCAGGACGAGAACAACACCCAGGGCGGCGGGCTCTGAGACGGTGCAAGGATGCGACGCTGCAGGGGCGTGTCGCGCAGCCGGCGGCCGGGCATTGATAGAATGATCCGATGCGGATACTGATCAGTAATGATGACGGTTATTTTTCGCCGGGCATCGAGGCATTGGCCAGCGCACTGGCCAATCTGGGAGAAGTCGTCGTCTTCGCGCCGGAGCGCGACCGTTCGGGCGCGTCCAACTCGCTCACGCTGAGCCGGCCGCTGACGGTGCGCAAGGCACCCAACGGCTTCCATTTCGTCGACGGCACGCCCACCGACTGCGTGCACGTGGCCGTTACCGGCCTGCTGGATGGGCCGCCTGACCTGGTGGTCTCGGGCATCAACGACGGTGCCAACATGGGCGACGACACCATCTATTCCGGCACGGTGGCCGCCGCCACCGAGGGCTACCTGCTGGGGGTGCCCTCCATCGCCTTCTCGCTGGTGGACAAGGGCTATGCGCACCTGGACACGGCGATGCGCGTGGCGCGCGAGCTGGTGGTGCGGCAGCTGGCCGACCCCTGGCCGGAGCCGGTGCTGCTCAACGTCAACATTCCGTCCGTGCCGTATGAGGAGCTGAAGGGGTACGAAGTCACGCGGCTGGGACGGCGGCATCACACCGAGCCGGTCATCCCGGCGCTGAACCCGCGTGGCGAGACGGTCTACTGGATCGGCAAGGCCGGGCCGGTGGCGGACAACGGGGAAGGCACGGACTTCCACGCCACAGCGCAGGGCAAGGTGTCGATCAGCCCGCTGCAGATCGACCTGACGTCCACGGCCCAGCTGGAAAAGACCCGGCAATGGTTGGCGTGATCCAGCGTTCCGACAGCGACGGTCTGGTTTCCGAGCGTGCGCGGCTGCGCATGGTCGAGCAGCTGGCGCATCAGGGCATCGATTCCGAGCTGGTGCTGGGCGCCATGAAGAAGGTGCCGCGTCACCTGTTCGTCGAGCAGGGGCTGGCCAGCCGGGCCTACGAGGACGTGGCGCTGCCCATCGGGCACGGCCAGACCATCTCCCGCCCATCCACGGTGGCACGGATGCTGTGGCTGCTGGCAGAATCGGTGCGGCCCCAGGAGGTGCGCAAGCTGCGGGCGCTGGAGATCGGCACGGGCTGCGGCTATCAGGCGACCGTGATGGCCCGGCTGTTTGCGGACGTGGTGTCGGTGGAGCGGGTACACTGGCTGCATGAGCTGGCCAAGGTCAACGTGCGCCCGTTCCGGCTGCCCAATCTGCGCCTGATTTTCGGGGACGGCACGGCGGGCGTGACGGCCGGTGCCCCCTATGATGTGGTGATCAGTGCTGCGGCCAGCGAGTCGATCTCGAAGGACTGGCTGCGGCAGATGGCGGTTGGCGGGCGTCTGGTGGCGCCTGTAAAAGCACCCGACAGCGACGTGCAGACCCTGCATGTGGTGGATCGGGTAAGCCCGGACGAATGGTCGCTGACGGTTCTGGATCCGGTACGATTCGTACCGCTGCGTGCCGGCGTTGCCCGGTAGGCGGCGAAGACGGAGGAATTTTCTGCATGAAAAGCGATGCGCTGAAGAAACAGTCGCACCTGTTGCTGTGGGTTTCGGTGGCTCTGCTGCTGGGCGGATGTGCGGCCACGCGGCCTGCGCCGGTGGTTCACCGCACCAGTCCGGGAACGGCACCCGTGGCGACGGCTCCCCAGTCCGCACCGGTGGTGCCCGCCATGGATGGCCATTCCGCCGGTTCGGGCAGTGTGGCCGATGCCGGCACGGCCGGCGACGAGGGGCAGGCTGACGAGGGCGCCGCAGAGGTCACGCCCATCTACCAGGGCGCCATCAATGCCCCGGGCAAGTTCGGTGCACCGCAGGATCCCAACCTGAAGGTGGGGCCGCAGGGCATGAAACGTCCCTACGGGACGCCCAAGCCCACGGTGGTGGCGCAGGCGCCGGCCGATGCGGGCCTGAGTGCTCAGGGTACAGCCGCCGCAGGTGCGGCTGGTGCTGCGGGTGCGAAGGGCGCTGCGGCATCGGCCAAGGATGCAGGCAAGGACGCCGCAAAGGATGTGAAGGACGCGGGCAAGGATGCGCAGGCTGCCAAGGTGCCGCCCGTGCCGTCGGCCACCCGCAATTTTGACGGCGTGCGCTTCAGCTGGCCGGTGGGTGGCCGTGTGGTGCAGCCTTTCGATGGCGTCTCCAACAAGGGCCTGCTGCTGTCGGGCAAGGTGGGTGACGCGGTGCTGGCGGCCGCCGATGGTCGGGTGATCTTCAGTGGCCAGGGTCCGCGGGGCTATGGCAACCTGATCATCATCAAGCACAGCAACGAGATGCTGTCGGTCTATGCCCACAACCGCAGTCTGGCGGTGAAGGAAGGCCAGCAGGTCACGCGCGGCCAGAAGATCGCCGAGCTGGGCGATGCCGGCAATGGCCAGCCTGCGCTGCACTTCGAGGTGCGTCAGGGTGGCAAGCCGGTGGATCCGGCCGGTGTGCTGCCCAAACGTTGATGTCCTCCTTCATGGGTTTTCGTCGTCCTTGAGTAACACCCCTCTGGATACGTCTGGCAGACCGTCTGCCAGCTTCGTCCCGGCCGAGCCGGTCCGCTGTCACATCGAGTCGGTCGACCTGGATGGGCAGGGCATCGCGCACCGGGACGGCAAGGTGGTCTTCGTGCAGGGCGGGCTGCCCGGCGAGGAGATCGAGGCGCGCCTGGTGCGCAGCAAGCCGCGCTACGACGTGGCCGAGATCGCGGCCATCCGGCGCCCCAATCCGAACCGCGTGGCGCCCCGATGCCCGCACTACGGCACCTGTGGCGGCTGCAACCTGCAGCATGCCGACCTGCGTGCGCAGGTGGCCTTCAAGCAGCGGGTGCTGGAAGACACGCTCTGGCACCTGGGGCGGGTGCGACCGGCGCAGATGCTGGCGCCCATCGAAGGCCCCACCTGGGGCTACCGCTTTCGCGCCCGGCTGGCAGTGCGCGACGTGCCGTCACGCGGCGGGGTGCTGATCGGCTTTCACGAGAAGAAGTCCAGCTACGTGGCCGATCTGGACGAATGTTCGGTGCTGCCGGCGCAGGTCTCGGTGCTGCTGCCGGCCCTGAAGACGCTGGTCGAGTCGCTCTCCATCCGCAACCGCATGCCGCAGATCGAGGTGGCGGTAGGGGACTGTCAGCAGCCGCCCCGGCATCCGCTGGCGCTGGTGTTCCGTACGCTGCTGCCGCTCACCGGCAAGGACCGCAACAGCCTGATCGCCTTTGGCCGCGAGCATGGCGCCGAGATCTGGCAGCAACCGGGCGGGCCGGACACGGCACGCCTGTTGTGCGACGCTGAAGGACGCACGGATGGCACCTCGGCACTGGCCTACGAACTGCCTGAATTCGGCATCCGCATTCCTTTTGGCCCTACCGATTTCACGCAGGTCAATGCTGGCATCAACCGCCAGCTGCTGAGTCGTGCGGTGCAGATGCTGGACCCTCGGCCCGAGCACCGGGTGGTGGACCTCTTCTGCGGGCTGGGCAACTTCACGCTGCCGCTGGCCACGCGTGCACGCCAGGTCATCGGCGTGGAAGGGGTGAAGGCGCTGGTGGAGCGTGGCCGCCAGAACGCGCTGGCCAACCGCCATGCCTTGCTGGCGCCGCCCGGCAAGGACGGGGTGCAGTTCCGCGTGGCCAATCTCTTCGAGTTCGACCGGGCGGCCTGGCAGGCGCTGGGGCGCGTGGACCGACTGCTGATCGATCCCCCGCGTGACGGAGCCCTGGCCGTGGCCCGGGTGCTGGCGGCGCTGCCGCCCGAGCAGCGCCCGGCCCGGATGGTCTATGTGTCGTGCAACCCGGCCACGCTGGCACGCGACCTGGGCCTGATGGTGAACGAGGGCAAGTGGCGGGTGCGGATGGCCGGCGTGGCCAACATGTTCCCGCACACGGCGCATGTGGAGTCGATCGCGCTGCTGGAGGCATGAAAAAACCGGCCCAGCAAGAGGTGCGGGGCCGGTTGAAGGGGGTCTGCC
>ERZ773072.844-NODE-844-length-16010-cov-29.737637_pt1 | contig 16010 bp, 10 predicted proteins | sample MGYA00580617_ERZ773072 | MGnify/ENA primary metagenome ERZ773072 (study PRJEB29015, sample SAMEA2737970) | human oral metagenome | biome: human oral; feature: human-associated habitat; material: dental | place: China | collected 2122 ...
TTTTTGATACCACCTTGCGTGATGGAGAACAAGCATTAAAAGCAAGCTTAACCGTAAAAGAAAAGTTACAAATTGCTTTAGCGCTTGAACGTTTAGGTGTGGATGTAATGGAAGTGGGTTTCCCGGTTTCTTCTCAAGGCGATTTTGAATCTGTTCAAACTATCGCGCGTCATATCAAAAATAGTCGTGTTGCGGCACTTTCCCGTGCGGTAAATAAAGATATCGATGCGGCTTACGAAGCCTTAAAAGTCGCGGAAGCGTTCCGTATTCACACCTTTATCGCGAGCTCCGCATTACACGTTGAAGCCAAATTAAAACGTACCTTTGATGATGTCGTTGAAATGGCGGTAGCCGCGGTAAAACGTGCACGTAACTACACGGATGATGTGGAATTTTCTTGCGAAGATGCAGGTCGTACGGGCATCGATAATATCTGTCGTATTGTTGAAGCGGCAATCAATGCGGGGGCAACCACCGTAAACATTCCAGATACCGTTGGTTTCTGCTTACCAAATGAATACGGCAATATCATTGCTCAAGTACGTAACCGCGTGCCAAATATTGATAAAGCAATCATTTCTGTGCACTGCCACAATGACTTAGGTATGGCAACGGCTAACTCCTTAACCGCAGTACAAAATGGTGCTCGCCAAATTGAATGTACCGTAAACGGCATCGGTGAACGTGCGGGTAATACATCACTTGAAGAAGTGGTGATGGCAATGAAAGTTCGCCAAGAATTTATGGGCATGGATACACGTATCAACACGCAAGAAATTCACCGTGTCAGCCAAATGGTAAGCCAACTTTGTAATATGCCAATTCAACCAAATAAAGCGATTGTAGGTTCAAATGCTTTTGCTCACTCTTCTGGTATTCACCAAGATGGCGTGTTGAAAAACAAAAATACCTACGAAATCATGTCGCCAGAAACCATTGGCTTGAAGAAAGAGAAATTGAACTTAACCGCCCGTTCTGGTCGCGCAGCAGTAAAAGGCCACATGGCTGATATGGGCTACACCGAACAAGATTACGATTTAGATAAATTGTATGAAGCGTTCTTAAAATTGGCAGACAAAAAAGGCCAAGTGTTTGATTATGACTTAGAAGCCTTAGCTTTTATTGATATGCAACAAGGGGATGAAGATCGTTTAGTGTTAGATAAACTTTCTGCACACTCCACTAAAGAATATCCGGCAACTGCGTTTGTTCAAGTGGAGTTAGATGGCAAAAAATTAAGCACCTCTTCTATCGGTGGTAATGGTCCGGTTGATGCAGTTTACAATGCGATCTTGAATTTAACCGGCTTAGATATCAAAATGTCCCACTATAACTTAACTGCAAAAGGCGAAGGTGCTGAAGCCTTAGGTCAAGTGGATATCGTGGTTGAACACGAAGGTCGTAAATTCCACGGTGTTGGTTTAGCGACAGACATCGTTGAATCTTCTGCTCTTGCTTTAGTTCATGCAATTAATGCGATTTATCGTGCACATAAAGTCGCCGATATTAAAAGCCACAAACATCATTAATCTATCCAATCTCCCCTTTACTTAAAGGGGAGAAAATGTGAAAAAATTAACCGCACTTTGGTGTGACTGAAATAGGAAAAACAATATGCAATCATACAACATCGCTGTTCTACCGGGAGATGGTATTGGTCCAGAAGTAATGGCTGAAGCAATCAAAGTATTAAACAAAGTCCAAGAAAAATTCGGTTTTAAACTTAACTTCAATGAATTTTATGTAGGTGGTGCTGCAATTGATCATTGTGGTTGCCCATTACCAGCCGAAACCTTAAAAGGTTGTGATGATGCTGATGCGATTTTGTTTGGTTCTGTGGGTGGCCCAAAATGGACAAATTTACCACCGGATCAACAACCGGAACGCGGTGCATTATTACCATTGCGTAAACATTTCAAATTATTCTGCAATCTCCGTCCTGCAACTCTTTATAAAGGACTTGAAAAATTCTGTCCATTACGTGCCGATATTGCGGCAAAAGGATTTGATATGGTAGTTGTACGTGAATTAACGGGCGGAATTTATTTCGGTCAGCCTAAAGGCCGTGAAGGCGAAGGTGCGCAAACCAAAGCATTCGATACCGAAGTTTATTACAAATATGAAATCGAACGCATTGCGCGTGCGGCTTTTGATGCAGCAATGAAACGTCGTAAACACGTCACTTCTGTGGATAAAGCGAACGTATTACAAGCTTCAATCTTATGGCGTGAAACCGTGACTGAAGTGGCGAAAGACTACCCTGAAGTCACCTTAGATCACATTTATATCGACAATGCGACCATGCAGTTAATCAAAGCGCCTGAATCTTTCGATGTGCTCCTCTGCTCTAACATTTTCGGTGATATTATTTCTGATGAAGCAGCGATGATCACAGGTTCTATGGGGATGTTGCCATCTGCTAGCTTAAACGAAGAAGGTTTTGGTTTATATGAACCGGCTGGCGGTTCTGCACCGGATATCGCTGGTAAAGGCATTGCCAACCCAATCGCACAAATTCTTTCTGCGGCAATGATGTTGCGTTATAGCTTCAACTTAAATGATGCGGCAGATGCGATTGAAAATGCCGTACAAAAAGTCTTAGCAAATGGTCACCGTACGGGTGATTTAGCCGATGATTCCACCCCTGTTTCAACTGCGGAAATGGGTACATTAATCGCTAACGCAATCTAATAAAAAACAATTAAAGTGCGGTTTAAAAACATCCTGAAATTTGACCGCACTTACTACTCTAACGAATTGAGAAAAATTATGGCAAAAACTCTTTACGAAAAATTATTCGATGCCCACGTGGTATACGAAGCTGAAGGCGAAACGCCGATTTTGTATATTAACCGTCATTTAATCCATGAAGTGACCAGCCCACAAGCCTTTGATGGTTTACGTGTGGCAGGCCGCCAAGTACGTCAAGTAAGTAAAACTTTCGGTACCATGGATCACAGTATTTCTACCCAAGTACGTGATGTGAACAAACTTGAAGGCCAAGCGAAAATTCAAGTATTGGAACTTGAAAAAAATACGAAAGCGACTGGTATTCAATTGTTCGACATGACCACAAAAGAACAAGGTATTGTGCATGTCATGGGGCCTGAACAAGGCTTAACCTTACCTGGTATGACTATCGTTTGTGGTGACTCCCATACTGCAACGCACGGGGCATTCGGTGCCTTAGCATTTGGTATTGGTACATCTGAAGTAGAACACGTATTAGCCACCCAAACCTTAAAACAAGCTCGTGCGAAAAATATGAAAATTGAAGTGCGTGGCAAAGTGGCGCCAGGCATTACCGCAAAAGATATTATTCTTGCCATTATCGGTAAAACTACCATGGCAGGCGGTACAGGCCATGTGGTGGAATTCTGTGGTGAAGCCATTCGTGACCTTTCTATGGAAGGCCGTATGACCATTTGTAATATGGCGATTGAAATGGGCGCGAAAGCCGGCTTAATCGCACCAGATGAAACGACTTTCGAATACTTAAAAGGTCGTCCACATGCACCAAAAGGTAAAGATTGGGATGATGCCGTTGCTTATTGGAAAACCTTAAAATCCGATGACGATGCGAAATTTGACACGGTCATCACGTTAGAAGCCAAAGACATTGCGCCACAGGTAACTTGGGGAACAAATCCAGGCCAAGTAATTGGTATCGATCAGCTAGTGCCAAATCCAGCAGAAATGACCGATCCCGTGACTCGAGCTTCAGCAGAAAAAGCATTGAATTATATCGGTTTAGAATCGAACACCGATTTAAAAGACATTCCAGTGGATCAAGTCTTTATCGGGTCTTGTACTAATGCTCGTATCGAAGATTTACGTGCCGCAGCGGCGGTCATGAAGGGCCGTAAAAAAGCCGATAACGTAAAACGTATTTTAGTGGTGCCAGGTTCTGGTTTAGTGAAAGAACAAGCGGAAAAAGAAGGCTTGGATAAAATCTTTATCGAAGCGGGCGCTGAATGGCGTAACCCTGGTTGCTCAATGTGTTTAGGGATGAACGATGACCGTTTAGGTGAATGGGAACGCTGCGCTTCCACTTCAAACCGTAACTTTGAAGGTCGCCAAGGCCGTAATGGTCGCACTCACTTGGTGAGTCCAGCCATGGCAGCCGCAGCGGGAATGTTCGGTAAATTCGTTGATATTCGTGACGTAACATTAAACTAAGGAGCAGAAAATGGCAGGATTTAAACAACTTTCAGGCTTAGTAGTGCCATTGGATGCGGCAAACGTGGACACGGATGCGATTATTCCAAAACAATTTTTACAAGCCATTACCCGCGTAGGTTTCGGTAAACATTTATTCCATGAATGGCGTTATTTGGATGTAGAAGGCACTAAGCCAAACCCAGATTTCGTATTGAATTATCCACAATATCAAGGTGCGACCATTTTATTAGCGCGTAAAAACCTTGGCTGTGGTTCTTCTCGTGAACATGCACCTTGGGCATTAGCCGATTACGGTTTCAAAGTAATGATCGCACCAAGTTTTGCGGATATTTTCTATAATAACAGTTTAAACAACCACATGTTACCGATTCGTTTAAGCGAAGAGGAAGTGGAAGAGATCTTCCAATGGGTGTGGGCAAATGAAGGCAAACAAATCCATGTAGATTTAGAAGCGATGACGGTCACTGTAGGTGACAAAGTCTATCACTTTGAACTGGATGAATTCCGCCGTCATTGTTTGTTAAACGGCTTGGATAACATCGGTTTGACGTTACAACACGAAGATGCCATCAGTGAATACGAAAAAAATATTCCGGCATTTTTACGTTAATCTGTTTTTTTACTCGGACAGCAAATATTGCTAACCATTCGGCGGACAATTTGTCCGCCTTTCTTTTTGAAAACATTCCATTTTTTTTACCGCACTTTCTCCCCTTTTATTTGACACTCTGTGTGCTTATACCTATCATTCTCCGTAATATTGATTGATTTTAAAAAGAGCTGTCTATGTCACATAATCAAACCGAATTACTGAAAAAATCCCTCGCTGAACGCATCCTTATTTTAGACGGTGCGATGGGGACGATGATCCAAAAATATAAACTCACCGAGGCTGATTTTAGAGGCGAGCGTTTTAAAGAAAGTGCTGTTGATTTACGTGGCAATAATGACTTGCTCACCCTGACCCAACCGCTGTTAATTTCTGCGATTCATGAAAAATACTTACAAGCGGGCGCCGATATTATTGAAACCAATACCTTTAGCTCTACCACCATTGCGCAAGCGGATTATGATTTACAGTCTATTGCCTACGAACTGAATTTTGCGGGGGCAAAACTAGCCCGTTTAGCTGCAGACAAATACAGCACACCAGAAAAACCTCGCTTTGTTGCAGGTGTATTAGGGCCAACTAACCGCACGGCCTCTATTTCTCCCGATGTAAACGATCCTGGTTTCCGTAACATTACCTTTATGGAACTGGTAGATGCTTATGCTGAAGCCACTAAAGGCCTAATCGAAGGTGGCGTGGATTTAATCATGATCGAAACCATTTTCGACACGTTAAACGCAAAAGCCGCCATTTTCGCGATTGAAACTGTGTTTGAAGAATTAGGTGTGGAATTGCCGATTATGATTTCCGGCACCATTACCGATGCTTCAGGCCGTACCCTTTCTGGGCAAACCACTGAAGCGTTCTACAACTCGCTTCGTCACACTAAACCGCTGACGTTTGGTTTGAACTGTGCCCTTGGTCCAAAAGAACTCCGCCAATATGTTGAACAACTGTCTAAAATCAGCGAAACCTATGTTTCCGTCCACCCAAATGCAGGCTTGCCAAATGCCTTTGGTGGCTATGATTTGGGTGCAGAAGAGATGGCAGCACATCTGAAAGAATGGGCTGAAAGTGGCTTTGTGAACATTGTTGGCGGTTGTTGTGGTACGACGCCAGAACATATCAAAGCCTTTGCAGATGCCATGCAGGGTATTGCACCGCGTAAATTACCTGAAATTAAAACCGCGATGCGTTTATCAGGGTTAGAACCTCTTAATATTGATGATGAAAGCCTATTCGTGAACGTGGGCGAACGTAATAACGTGACAGGTTCGGCGAAATTCAAACGTTTAATTAAAGAAGACAAATTTGCCGAAGCCATTGAAATTGCTATCGACCAAGTGGAAAACGGGGCGCAAGTGATCGACATCAATATGGACGAAGCCTTGCTAGACAGCAAAAAATGCATGACCCGTTTCCTTAATATTATGGCGACGGAACCGGATGCTGCCAAAGTGCCTGTGATGATCGACTCATCTAAATGGGAAGTGATTGAGGCAGGCTTGCAATCGGTGCAAGGCAAACCGATTGTGAACTCCATCTCGTTGAAAGAAGGCGAGGAAATCTTTATCGAACACGCTAAATTGGTGCGTAAATACGGCGCAGCGGTAGTCGTGATGGCGTTCGACGAAGTGGGACAAGCGGACACCGAAGATCGCAAAGTGGAAATCTGTACCCGTGCCTATAACATCTTAGTCAACCAAGTAGGCTTCCCGCCGGAAGACATTATTTTCGACCCGAATATTTTTGCCATCGGCACCGGGATTGAAGAACACAACAACTACGGTGTGGATTTCATCAATGCTACCGGTCGCATTAAACGCGCACTACCGCATGCGAAAATCTCAGGCGGGGTGTCGAATGTGTCTTTCTCATTCCGTGGTAACAACGTGATGCGTGAAGCCATTCACGCAGTGTTCCTCTATCATGCTATCAAACAAGGCATGGATATGGGGATCGTGAATGCAGGACAGCTTGCGATTTATGACGATCTCGATCCTGAATTGCGTGAAATTGTAGAAGATGCGGTATTAAACCGCAGCCCTGATGCCACCGAAAAACTACTCGATATTGCAGAAAAATATCGTAATCAAGGCAACGATGAAAGTGCGGTCGATTCTGTGGCAGAATGGCGTACATGGCCGGTGGAAGAACGTTTAAAACATGCTCTCGTAAAAGGTATTACTACGCACATCATCGAAGACACTGAAGAGGCACGTCAAAAATTGCCAACGCCGTTAGAGGTAATTGAAGGCCCACTCATGGCGGGCATGGACGTCGTCGGTGATTTATTCGGTGATGGTAAAATGTTCCTGCCGCAAGTGGTGAAATCTGCACGCGTGATGAAACAATCCGTGGCGTATTTAGAGCCGTTTATCAACGCCACCAAACAAAAAGGCTCCAGCAACGGTAAAGTGGTGATCGCCACCGTGAAAGGTGACGTGCATGACATCGGCAAAAACATCGTGAGCGTGGTGTTGCAATGTAATAACTTTGAAGTCATTGACTTAGGCGTCATGGTGCCGGCGGACAAAATCATTCAAACCGCCATTGATGAAAAAGCGGATCTTATCGGCTTGAGCGGTTTAATTACGCCATCCCTAGACGAAATGGAATACTTCCTCGGCGAAATGACCCGTTTGGGCTTGAACTTGCCTGTTTTAATCGGCGGTGCAACGACCTCCAAAGAACATACCGCCATTAAACTGTATCCAAAATATAAACAACACGGTGTGTTCTATACCTCAAACGCCTCCCGTGCGGTAACAGTCTGTGCTACATTGATGAACCCGGAAGGGCGTGCAGCATTGTGGGAACAATTCAAGAAAGATTACGAGAAAATCCAGCAATCATTCTCTAACCGCAAACCACTGCGTAAGCAACTCAACATTGAAGAAGCACGTGCAAACCGTTTTGATGGTTTTAACGGCGAATGGGCGGATTATGTGCCACCAACACCAAAACAAACGGGCATTGTGGAATTTAAAAACGTGCCAATTGCCGAGCTACGCAAATTTATCGACTGGTCGCCATTCTTCCGTGTATGGGGCTTGATGGGCAGCTATCCGGATGCCTTTGATCATCCGGAAAGTGGCGAAGAAGCCCGCCGCGTGTGGAATGATGCGCAAGCAATGTTAGATGCGTTTGAACAAAACCACAAACTTAACCCAAGCGGCGTATTGGGCATTTTCCCTGCAGAACGTGTGGGCGATGATGTGGTGCTTTTCTCTGATGAAAACCGCACTCAACCCATCGGCACGGCTTACGGCTTACGCCAACAAACGGAACGTGGCAAAAACAGCAAAAGCCAATTTAACTTTGCCTTAAGTGACTTTATTGCTGATCGCGAAAGTGGCAAAAAAGACTGGATGGGTATGTTCGCTGTCTGCGCCGGTATTGAAGAAATGGAATTAGTAGAAGGCTATAAAGCAGCAGGCGATGACTACAATGCTATCTTACTACAAGCTGTGGGCGACCGCTTAGCGGAAGCGATGGCTGAATACTTGCACTTTGAGCTTCGCACCCGCATTTGGGGCTACACGCAAGAAGAATTCGACAATCAAGGTTTAATCAATGAAAACTATGTCGGTATCCGCCCTGCACCGGGTTATCCAAGCTGCCCAGAGCATACCGAAAAAGCCTTGATTTGGGATTTATTAGAAGTAGAACAACGCATAGGCATGAAACTTACTGAAAGCTACGCCATGTGGCCTGCCGCTTCCGTCTGCGGTTGGTACTTCACCCACCCTGCAAGTAACTATTTCACCTTAGGTCGCATTGATGAAGACCAAGCTCAAGATTATGCCAAACGTAAAGGTTGGGATGAGAGAGAGATGATGAAATGGTTGGGTGTGGCGATGAAGTAGATTAAAGTAGTACGAGCAAAAATCTTGCTCGTACTATTTTCTATATATTATTAAGTTCTCTATATTTTTTACAGTGTTCAGATAAAGTTTGATACATGTTACATAAATTAGTATATAACTCAATTTGCTTTTCATAGAAAGATTGTTTTGTACAACTAAAATTCCATTTTGCTATTTCTAGTTGCTTCATATAAAAAGGCAATTGGTGAGATGATAATTTTATAAGATCATTTATAACCTCAATTTCTATTTCAAGTTTTCTATTATCTATGTCTGTAATATCATTTTTTAAATATGTGAAAAACTCATCAAAACTGCCATATCTATATGAAAATTTATTCCTAATATTTATCCAATCATCGAAATAACCAGCCTCAATAAAGCATCTAGTAATTTCTTTATCATCATAAGATTGATTTTCAGCTAAAAAATCTAATACTTCTTTTGTTGTATAAATATTTTCAAGCTCTTTTCTTTTGAGATTCCTAACCAAACTGATAGCTTTTTGCTCTATTTGATGATGCTTCTTTTGATAGCTATCTTTTTTAAGTTCTTGGTCGGAAATACTAGGCGTCTCATCGAGACAGAATAATTGGATATCTATTTTTTCTAAAAATTCAGATTTTTTTAAATCCTCAGGAGAACAATTTTTAGAATTTTCCACTAATTTTATTCCAGCATACTCATAGGCTTCTGCAATTAATTGAGAGCATATTTTAGTATATTTATTTGATAATCTTCCTGTTTTTAGTTTTACATCAATCGCATTAAAAAAGTTATACCCTTTTGCCAATTCCCCTCTGAGGAAACTACAAGCATTAGGTATAAGGCTCTGATACTCCTTATAGTTTTTAAGCCTTAATACACAAACTTGCTCTTTATCCCTAAAAAATAGCCTTTGAATGTTTCCAGACTGGACTCCACCTTCAGGTAAAGCATGAATATATGCAGTCTGATTAAAAATCATTAATGCATGAGAATAATTGCTATTGGTTAACAGCCTAATGCCTTTACTAAAAATATTATCGCTTGATGTTAAAATTATATCCCCATCTTTTAATTGGGAATTATTTAAGAAATAATTACATTTATTACATTCACTTTCTGAGCTAATCATTGAATATCCTTTTAAGTTAGTTACTTTTCATAGGACATTATGGCTATTTAAAAGTTTAATATTTTAAATTATTTATTATTCCCGCACGATAGAACTCGCTTCTTAGCGGACACCAAAATTCAATAAATAACGTCTCAAAAACTCACCCCCCCAAGATGGCGCAAGCATCCTCGCTTGTACCTATCAACTGAAAGTGCGGTCAAAAAATCCAAAGGATTTTGAACATTGATTCTGCCAACGGTTATGAATAAAATTTGCAATGTTTTTATTAAACAGCACCTGAAAAACTGACCGCACTTTGATCTGCCCCATACAAGCATAGAAGTTTAGTGAATAATTCTCTCCCGCACTTTTTAATCTCTAACGCTAACATTGAAAAAAGCATATACTCAAAACAAATAGCAAAACAATTTTGGATTAAGTAAACTAATTCCAAAATCCCACCGCTTGTAAGGAACCCTATGAAAAAAATCATCTCTTTGCTTTGCTTAGCATTAGTAGCTTGCTCTAGTAACAAGACCCCATCTTCTCCTGAAGAAATAGCATACATTTCAGAATATTCAGGAATGCACCATATCAGTGATGATATCGTGTATATTCGAGATATTATCAAAACCCCAGATAACAAAATTTATTTACTTGGTGATACCGAAGATTACGAGTTTTCAGGGGCTGAAATAGAATATCTTCGACCTTTGTTACAATCTGAATACATCACGCCGATGTTAAAAAAGGAAGACAAAAATTACGACCTTAGTATCAGTATTTATGCTGATCGCAGTCATAATAATGTCCAGTTAAAATATCGTCTTTATATGCCGGTTAAGCATATAAAAACCTTGCGCCAAAGTATTCAGGGACTAAAACCACGCTGGACTAACTATTACAACGATGGTCGATGCAATACAGATGATTTCTTCTATCCAGCACCTGCTGACTGCAAAGGAAAAGAACGCCCAACTCAACTCGTATTTGAAATAGATGCCAAAGAAGATAGACTTAATGGGAAAATCGTAAAACTAAGTAACCGAGATGATATTCTGAAAAATCCATCTCTTCCTATGGCAATAAGATCATATGTATATAATTATCGTTTAAAAACAGATAAAGAAATTCAGTCAGAAAAATGGAAGGATACAAAAGATAGTATTAAAGATGGCGTGGGAAAAACTATAACGATTATTACTGCACCAATCTGGTTTCCTCTCTATATCTATAGTTTCAGTGGCAGAATCGGTTAATTAAAATTGCTTTATTTTCAATAGCACCAATCCATCTGTTGGTGCTATTTTTTCTTTCACCTCATACCTTCTAGACATTTAACAATTCCTATAAAAATAAATAGCAAAATAATTTGCTATTCAGTAAAATCATTTTAAATCCAAATACTTATAAGGAACCTTATGAAAAAAATCATCTCTTTGCTTTGCTTATTATTAGCGGCTTGCTCTAGTAACAATACGCCACCTGTTTACGACAGCACGACGCCCTTTTACAAATATATGACTCGCTTAGAAAGCGAAGAAATATTGATTCGAGGTGTTGTTAAAACACCAGATAATAAAACTTATTTGCTTAGTGATAAAGAAGATTATGAGTTTTCAGGCGTTGATGCGCATTACCTACAACCGTTGTTCCAACCTGAATACATGACAAAGCTGTTAAAATCCAATAGAAGTGATGATAAATTTTCTTTAACGCTTGCCTTTGCTGCTGACCGTAGTAATAACAATGTTAAAGCATATTATAGAATGACCGTACCGATTAAATACCTTAATACGCTTCGTCAGAGCCTAAAGGGATTAGAGCAACACTGGCAGGTATTCTATGAGGCTGGTGATTGTGTGGCAAACGATTTTTTCCATAAAGAACCTTCAGAATGCAAAGGGAATAAACCTAGAACCACAATTACCCTCTATATGGAAAAGGGAGATAAGCAAATAATCAATGGGCGTATAGTGAAATTGAATAACCGTGATGAAATTTTGAAAAAATCCTCACTCTCTATACCAATACCTGCATATCTTGATAATTTTCGTCTAAAAACAGACGAAGAAATTCGAACAGAGAAACGGGATGAAATGAAAAAATCAACCCAAGATGGAGTAGAAAAAGCCGTAAGCATCATTACTGCACCAATCTGGTTACCTATAATGATATGGGCGGGTCCTGTTATGGGCAAGTAGTTAATACCATATTTTAGTTTCTTTTAATGGCGCACACCAAGATCTGTGCGCCTAATTTCAATCAAAATGCCTTAAAAACTCACCGCACTTTATCCTTTCTCGATTACTCAATTTCCGCTATTATAGTTTCTTTCTCATTCACTCTACTCTCGGAACTTTATCGATGAATAAATTTAAAATAGCATTACTCACGGTGGCATTCGTAGGTTTGTTTGCTTGTACCACAACACAACAACCAAAGAAAACCGTTAAAACGCGATTCCTTAAAAATAATATTAGCCAAACGGAATTAAACAATCCGAAAGACTACAAACGTTATTACTATTCTTGCCGTAATTCAGAAACGGGTTCAAGTTCGTATTTAACCACTTACTTCCCGCTTTCAAGAGAAAGCCGCATGAAAGATAACTTTGGTATTTATTTCCAATTAGACGGTGGAAAAGCGGTGCCATTTGATCATGTGGAAAATCGTACCTTAAATGCACAAGGAAATCGCTTTGAAGTAATTTATCGCTCTTATGAGCCGATAGATGGCAGTTATGTTGATTTAATCGCACGTGAAAATGATTCCGTGTATTACAAGAATAATCAAGGCATGAAAAGCACTTGGTTAAACTGTCGAGAAGGCTAATTATCGCTTAAAGTGCGGTCGTTTTTAGAGGCATTTTTCCAAACAAAAAAGCACGAGCTTTAACTCGTGCTTTTTCTTTTTTATTTTGATTAGGCTTTTGCTTTTGCACGTTTCACGAAAATCACAGAAAGCGTGAATGCTACTACAAATGAAATCACCATACCAATGCTGTACATCGCAAGGCTATCCGGTTTGATAGAGGGAATACCTAAGAAACCTGCTGCCCCTAATGCAATGGCTTTTACGTTGAAGAACGCGATAAAGGCACTTGATAAACCTGAACCAATCATCGCCGCAAAGAAAGCTTGACGATAGCGTAAGTTCACCCCGAACATTGCCGGTTCAGTAATCCCTAATAATGCAGAGATACCAGATGGTACCGCTAAGCCACGTACTTTTGGATCTTTTAATGCCACTGCCACACCTAAACAGGCCGCACCTTGTGCGATGTTTGACATGGCGGCGATTGGGAAAATAAAGGTACCACCTGTATTTGCCATTTCAGCTAATAATTGTGTTTCAACCGCAATAAAGGTTTGGTGCATACCCGTGATAACGATTGGTGCGTAGAATGCCCCAAAGATCGCGCCACCAACAAAACCTAAAGTGTCATATAACCAAGTTAAGCCTGAAGCAATTAATGAACCCGCTTCACGACCGATCGGACCGATTACGGTGAATGCTAAGAAGCCCGCAATAAAGAGCGAGAATAATGGAGTAATAAGGTTATCTAAATAAGAAGGGACAAACTTACGGAAGGTTTTTTCTAAGGTTGCTAATACCCAAGCAGACACTAATGTTGGGATAACGGTGCCTTGATAGCCGACTTTTTCAATTTCAAGACCGAATACATTCCAGTATTGGATTTTGCCTTGCGCAAGGGTTAACGCGTAGTTCCAACCATCTGCTAATGCAGGGTGAACTAATAACATCCCAAGCGCTGCCCCTAAGAATGGGTTACCGCCGAATTTACGGGTCGCAGAGAAACCGAGTAATACCGGTAAGAACACAAACGGTGCATTCGCGATGGTGTTAATAAAATCCACCAAATCCGCAAGACCTGGGTGCATATCAATCACGCTTAATTCATCAACGAAGAAACCTTTCGCTGTCAGCATGGAGTGAATACCCATTAACAAACCGCCAGCTACGATTGCCGGAATGATTGGCACGAAAATATCCGCTAAGCCTTTCACCAAACGTTGCAATAAGTTTTGATTACCTGACGCCGCTTCAGCCACTTCGGCTTTGCTCACATCGCCAATACCAAGTAATTTGGTAAGTTCAGCATGGACTTTATTCACCGTACCTGAGCCAAAGATAATTTGATATTGACCGGCGACAGCAAACTGCCCTTTCACGCCTTCAATATTATCAATACCTTCTTTGTCTACTTTGCTTTCATCGTTTAACACAATACGTAAACGCGTTGCGCAATGTGCTGCTGTTGCGATGTTTTCTTTGCCGCCAAGTTTATCAATCACTTGTTGGGCGATTTGAGGGAAGTTCATTGTGCTCTCCTAATGGATCTCTAAAGAAAAAGAAATTGACCGATTGTAACCAAAACAGGGGATAATAACTAGTTATTCAAGCAAATTTTAGGCGAAAAAAAAACCGACTTGATTAAGTCGGTTTATAGTTGGTGCTCTGGGCGAGACTTGAACTCGCACGGCCTGCGGCCACTACCCCCTCAAGATAGCGTGTCTACCAATTCCACCACCAGAGCGTTTATTCTGTTTTTATTCCTTATTGCGGAATATCATTATTTTTGTTTTCAACTGCTGGAGCAGCTTGTTGTTGCTGTTGTTGAACTTGTTCAGCAGTTTGAGATAAATCGTCAAATGAACCTTTTTGTACGTTACCGCGGTGAGAATTGATATTACCTAACACTAAAGCAATCACAAAAAAGCCAGTTGCTAAGATTGCGCTGGTACGGGTTAAAAAATTACCTGCACCTGCAGAACCAAACATAGTACCTGATGCACCGCCGCCAAATGATGCACCTGCGTTCGCACCTTTACCTTGTTGAACAAGGATAAAGCCGATTAAGGCGATACAAACTAATACATAAATAAATAATAAAATATTGTACATTATTCTTTCTTCTCTAAATTGCGATTTCGCAAGAAAACTGGGAGCAAATGTTATATAAAATTCACGTTTTTCGCAAGAGCTTTCCCATTTTTTTTACTTAATTGTATTAAGTTTAATCAATTTTCAGCGTTTAAATCCTCCGATTTTTTGACCGCTCTTTTTTGTTTAGCAGGTGCCGTATTTAAACCTTTTGAAATTTGGCTTAAACGACGTAACGCGGGGAAATCCACAAAGCGCACTAAATCTGGCAACATTTGATTAAGCGTAAACATAAATTGCTGATAACTCGCCTGTTTTTGACTAATATCCGTTAATTGCGCTTCCCAATGTGCCGTCATATCAGGTTGTGTAGCAATATCTGGTAGCGCTGAAATGAGGATCTGCCCCGTTTCGGTGCTGTGAATATTGCGTCCTTTTTTGGTCAAAAAACCGCGCTTAAACAGCAATTCAATAATACCTGCGCGCGTGGCTTCTGTGCCAAGCCCATCAGTTTCACGCAGAATTTTTTTCAATTCTTTATCTTGCACAAAACGCGCAATCCCTGTCATCGCTGAAAGCAAAGTTGCATCGGTAAATGGTTTCGGCGGTTGCGTTTTTTTGCTCACCACTTCACCTCGTTCACAATACAGAATCTGTCCTTTTTTGACGATCGGCAATAGTGGCTCTTGATTTTCATCTTCGTCTTCTTTACCAAGCAATTCTTTCCAACCTGCGGTTTGCAAGTTGCGAGCTTGCGCTACAAAAGTACCGCCCGCAATACTTAAGGTAATTTTGCTTTTACGATATTCCGCATCTGGACAGAATTGCAATAAATACTGACAAGCAATCAGTTCATAAATACGCTGTTCATCAATACTTAAATTTATCGAGCGGGTATTAGCCGTCGGAATAATTGCATGGTGAGCCTCCACCTTTTTATCATTCCAGCAACGATTACGCTGCTCAGTATCCACCACCGATGGCAAAGTTTGATAAGTTTGACAATTCTGTGAAATCGCATTTATCACTTTATGTCGTTCAGCAAAATGCTCTTCTGGCAAATAGCGACAATCAGAACGTGGATAGGTAATCAAACGATGGGTTTCATATAACCGCTGACAGGTATCCAGTACGCTTTGCGCTGACATGCCAAACCGTTTTGCCGCATCAATCTGCAATGCTGACAACGAATAAGGCAAAGGAGCGGTTTCTTTTTCACGCTTATCTACATATTCGGTCACTTCGGCAGGTTGATCAGTAATGCGTTTCACCACATTTTCGGCTAAGCCTAAAGACAGTACGCGACCATCTTCATCTTGGTAATCTTCACAAGCCTTACTTG
>ERZ773072.845-NODE-845-length-15991-cov-6.315575_pt1 | contig 15991 bp, 15 predicted proteins | sample MGYA00580617_ERZ773072 | MGnify/ENA primary metagenome ERZ773072 (study PRJEB29015, sample SAMEA2737970) | human oral metagenome | biome: human oral; feature: human-associated habitat; material: dental | place: China | collected 2122 ...
AAATGAATAAACGAACCGCAGCCGACCAAAATAATAAAGGCTAAACGATAGAGCTTAATGCCTTTGATGCCGACTAAATATACAAAACAGCGTTCACCGTAATAACACCAGCCTAGAATCGTGGTAAAGGCGAAGAACAATAAGCCGACGGTGACAATGGTCGCACCGATAGATGAACCCAAACCTTGCGAGAAAGCATAGTTTGTCACCGCGGCGCCTTCCATGCCTGGTGCCTGCCATGCGCCGGTAAGCACTAATACGATCCCCGTCATGGTGCAGACGATGATGGTATCAAGGAACGTCCCTGTCATGGAAATTAGCCCTTGACGCACCGGCTCTTTGGTTTGCGCGGCGGCAGCGGCGATCGGTGCGCTTCCCAAGCCGGATTCATTGGAGAAAATCCCCCGCGCCACGCCTGACTGAATGGCTTTCATTACCGTGAAACCCAGTGCACCGCCCAACGCGGCCTGAGGGTTAAAGGCGCTGTGTAAAATCAAGCCAAGTGCGGTCGGAATTTTATCTAAATTTAATATAATGATGATGACAGAGGTCGCCACATAAAATACCGCCATAAAGGGGACGATGTAAGATGACACCAACGCAATGCGCTTCACACCACCAAGAATGATTAACCCGACAAGCAAGGTAATGATGGCGGCAGTCATTTCTATCGGTACGTTGAATGTGTCGTTCATGGCGTGAGTAATGGCGTTGACCTGCGGGAATGTGCCGATGCCGAAGAAGGCGACGAGGACGGTCGCCACGGCAAAGAAGCCCGCGAGCGGGCGATACTTCTCCCCCATACCGCGCCGGATGTAGTACATCGGGCCGCCTGCGATCTCGCCGTGCTCGTCGGTGGTGCGGTACTTGACGGCGAGCAGCCCCTCTGCATACTTCGTTGCCATGCCGAAGAACGCCGCCATCCACATCCAGAAGATCGCGCCGGGGCCGCCGACCTTGACCGCGGTCGCAACGCCGACGATGTTGCCCGTGCCGATCGTCGCGGCAAGCGCGACGCACAGCGCTTTAAAGCTCGAGATGTCGCCTTCGCCGTGATTCTTTGCGCGCAGGATCAGCGCGAGTGCACGCGGCAGATGCACGACCTGGATGAGCGAGAGCCGGATGGTCAGCAGGATGCCCGTCCCGACGAGCAGCGTGATGAGCGGCACGCCCCAGAGGAACGAGTCGACCGCGTTCAGCATGGGGAGAAATGATTCCATATCCATACCTCCAATTAAGATAAAATTTTCAAAAATGAAAATATGCGGGTATTTTACCATGATAAAGCATGAAAAGTCCATGTATACATGAATGATCCCCACTTTTATTTTACACGCGCGTCAAAATGCAGTACAATGAGCCATCGGATCAAAACGGACAGAGAGAGGTTGTGAAGGTCATGCCGGGCATCGGAGTTCTTGCGAACGTAGCCGCTGTCGCACTGGGAGGCATCCTGGGGCTGGGATGCGGCCGCCTCATCACGGAGCGGTTTCAGAATACCATCATGCGTGCCTGCGCGCTCGCGGTGCTGTTCCTCGGTCTCGGCGGAGCGCTGCGCGAGATGCTCCGGATTGGGGCGGACGGGCAGCTCGTCTTCGTCGGTGTCAACATGATGCTCGCCAGTCTCATCGGCGGTGCAATCATCGGCGAAATCCTCAACATCGAGGACCGCATGACAGCATTCGGCGCGTGGCTGAAACGCGTCTCGGGCAGCGGCGGCGACGCGCATTTCATCGACGGGTTTGTCACCGCCTCCCTGACGATCTGCGTCGGCGCGATGTCCGTCATCGGTGCGGTGAGCGACCGCCTGCTCGCCGACCCGTCGATTCTCTTCGCCAAGAGCGTCCTCGACGGCATCGTCGTCATGCTGCTGACTGCGACCCTCGGACGCGGCTGCATCTTCTCCGCGCTCTCGGTCGGCATCTTCGAGGGTGCGGTCTTCCTTGCAGCGGGGCTGATCGCGCCGGTCATGACGCCTGCCGCGCTCCAGAACCTCAGCTACGTCGGCAGCATCCTCATCTTCGCCGTCGGCACGAACCTCTTCGGCCTGCCGTACATCCGCGTCGCGAACTTCCTGCCTGCACTTGCGATTGCTGTCCTCTGGGGTGCGGCGTAGCTTCTCATGCACCCAGAACTCTGCTCTGCCATAGAAATGGGGCGGATGCATAAAGCATCCGCCCTATTTCTATGAAGTTCATACACGTTTCGTCTGCGCATCAAGCAAATGCGTCCAAATGCAGCATGCAGTGATACGGACGGCTGCTCCGATGCTGAATCATATGCTCTTCAGGAATCGATTTCAGCTTTGCATAGACCGTTGTTTCTGTCTGATCAAGGGCCTCCGCAATCTCGGCAACCGTCGCCCCGACATCCGAGAACACCGCCGCCTGGAGCAGGATATCATACACATTGCGCAGCTTCTTATCATGCACCGCGTTCATCACGCGGCCGTGGTACGCCCGATAACGCCGAAGGCGGTCATCCAGCGCATCTCCCGTAAAGCGGACCGCCTCATAGATAAAGCGGAGCGTTCCGATGATAAACGGCGTCAGGTCGCCCCTGTTAAACTCCGATGTGGTATCGGCGAACAGCTTATAGTACCCCTTGCGGCGCTTCTTGATGAGCAGCGACAGCTGGAATGCGACGGTCGGATGAAGTTCACGCGCGAGAAAATATGTCGTGATGAAGCGCGACATGCGCCCGTTGCCGTCATAGAACGGATGAATATAGCCAAAGAGGTAGTGAAACACAGCAATGCGGAACAGGAGCGGCATGCTCTCCTCGTGCAGGAGTGCAAGCGCATATCCCATCTCGTGCATGATCTTTTTCTCGGGATAGCTGCCGCGGTGAATGACCTTTTGCGACGGCGATACAATGTCAACGGAGCCCTTGCGGAACAGCTGTCCATCCGGGAGATTCGCCGGGTCATCGCGGCGGATCTCATCGGCGATAAAGCTGTCAAAGAGAGCGCGCACATCTGCCGCCGTGTCCAGAGGAATCTCCTCGCCCTGCAAAATCCGCGCGTATTTATTGACCACGCCGCCCAGCCGCATGCGCATGCGATCTGCCGGCGCCGTCTCCATCGCTGCGCGTATCTCGCGCTTCGTGCTGTGCACGCCCTCGATCGCATTCGTTGCCAGAATCTCTTCCACCATACAGGTGTGCAGAAACTGCTCAATGCCCGCTTTCGGAATATGTCCGATCATCCCAAGAAGCGTCGTAAAATCCCGTCCGATCGCCTCCTGCAGGAGAGCAAGCTCCTCCGTATAGCAGTAGAAGGCCGGATAGGACTGTGCGCGTCCATACTCCTGCAGTGCGATGGGGAGGTGCCGCGTCATCGGACTATTGCGGCGCTGCTGATGTTCCGCTGCCCATCGCGCAGCATTCTTGCGGTAGAGAAGAACGAGACTTTCATATGCCATCGCGGTGTACCCCCAAAAATTGTGTTTTTTATAGATGAAAAAATCGAGTTATAAAAAACTTCATTTTTTTATACGTAAATCATATGAAATATAAAAAACAGCATTTTTTTATATTTCATAGTATAGCCTTTTGCCGCCGCAGAATCAATCCATTTTTGCAGGAGCTTCGCGCCGTACAGCGAATACATAATAGAGATATATCGAGAGGAGGAGTCTCATGTCCATATTGGCAGCCTACGCCGTTCCCCATCCGCCGCTGATCCTGCCGGAGATCCGGAAAGGCGAGGAGAAAAAAATACAGCTGACCGTGAATGCCTATGAGCGCGCGATGAAAGAGGCCGCGGAGCTGCAGCCAGATACGGTGATCGTCGCGAGTCCGCACACGGTCATGTACGCCGACTACTTTCACATCGCGCCGGGCGAGGAGGCATCGGGCAGCTTTGCGCAGTTCGGCGCGCCGGAGGTCACGGTCGAGGCGCACTATGACGCGGTGCTCGCCAAGGAGATCGAGATGGAGGCAGGAGCCGAAGGCATCGCGGCGGGTCCCGTCGGGGGACGCAACGCTGCGCTCGATCACGGCGTCATGATTCCGCTCCGCTTCCTGCACGCACATACGCGGGAGTTCCGCCTCGTGCGCGTCGGCATCTCCGGGCTCTCCCCGCTCGCACACTACAATTTCGGCAAATGCATCGCGCGTGCCGCGGAAACACTCGGACGGCGCGCCGTCTTCATCGCGAGCGGCGACCTCTCGCACAAACTCACACCCGAGGGTCCCTATGGATTTGCACCGGAGGGGCCGCGCTTTGACAAGGCATGCATGAAGCACCTCGAGGAGGGCGACTTCCTGAAGCTCCTGCGCATGGATCCCGCGCTCTATCAGCCGGCGGCGGAATGCGGTCTGCGCACGTTCTGGATGATGGCGGGCGTGCTCGATGCGAAGGCGCTGAAGATCAAGAAGCTCTCCTACCAGGGACCGTTCGGCGTCGGCTACGGTGTCGTCTCGCTGCGGGTGACGCGCGAGGACCCGCGCCGCAGCTTTGCCGAACGCTACGAGATGCTCGAGCAGCGTGCGATGGAGGAGCGGCGCGCCGCCGAGGACGACTTTGTGCGGCTCGCACGCAGCGCCGTCGAGGCGATTGTCACCGCAGGAGAGCCCGCCCCGCTCCCGTCCGAACTCCCGCCTGAGATGACGGAGCGCGCCGGCGTCTTCGTCTCGCTGAAAAAGGACGGCGCGCTGCGCGGCTGCATCGGAACGTTCGAGCCGACGGCAAAGAACATCGCCGCGGAGATCCTGCAGAATGCCGCAAGCGCCGCTCTGCGCGACCCGCGGTTCCCGCCCGTACAGGAGGAGGAGCTGCCCGCCCTCGTGTACAGCGTCGATGTGCTCACGGAGCCGGAGCTGGTCAGCGGCGCAGACGATCTCGACGCAAAGCGCTACGGCGTCATCGTCGAGTACCGCGCACGCAAGGGTCTGCTCCTGCCCGACCTCGACGGCGTGAATACGGTCGAGGAGCAGCTGCGCATTGCACGTCAAAAGGGAGGAATCCCCGCCGATGCGCCGATCCGCATCTGGCGCTTTACCGTCGAACGGCACTGCTGAGATGAGCGCCGCAGCCGCATATAGAGATGATTCCGCGCAGATCTCCCTGCGCAGCGGAGATGACCGCGCCGTCTGCGGTCTCTGCCCCCATGCCTGCCGCCTGCACCCGGGCGAGACGGGATTCTGCCGCACGCGCGAGAACCGCGCAGGCACGATCCGCCCGCTGAACCACGGCCGCTTTACCTCGCTCGCGCTCGACCCGATCGAGAAGAAGCCGCTGTACCACTTTCACCCCGGCAGCTTCATCCTCTCCGTCGGCAGTTTCGGCTGCAATCTTGCCTGTCCATTCTGTCAGAATGCCTCCATTGCAATGGCAGACGCATCGGCTGCGACGGAGGACATCACACCTGCACGCCTTGCCGCGCTCGCCGAGGAACTCAGCCGCCGCACACCCGGCAACATCGGCGTCGCATTCACCTACAACGAGCCGTTGCTGAGCTTCGAGTACATCATGGACGCAGCCCCTCTCCTGCACGCGGCGAATCTTGCGGTCGTCCTCGTCACGAACGGCACGATCTGCGCCGCGCCGCGCGCGCGTCTCCTGCCGCACGTCGATGCGATGAACATCGACCTGAAGGGCTGGCAGGAGGATTTCTACCGCTGGGTCGGCGGCGATCTCGGGACGGTCCGGGAGACGATCGAACATGCCGTCACGCACGGCGTACACGTCGAGGTGACGACCCTCATCATCCCCGGCAGGAACGACAGCGCGGCTGACATGGATGCCGAGGCGCGCTGGCTCGCCTCCCTCTCCCCCGAGATTCCTCTGCACATCAGCCGCTATTTCCCGCGCCACCGCGTAAGCACTCCGCCGACGCCCATCGCGTTGATCGACCGCCTCGCGGAAATCGCCCGCCGCCATCTGCGCCATGTGCACCGCGGAAATTGCTGAATTTATCCATGTTCCAATAGAAGCTAAAAAACAGAAAGAGTATGCGAGTATGACAAGACTACTACAATCCGCTCATCCCAGAGATCATCAAAGAAGCGCACACATGGTAAAACTGATCGACTATGGCGATAAACCTCTCGCACACGGAACGGTATTTCGATGTACAAAAGCAGAATGGCCATACGAAAACAGTGTCGATTATTTGCTCTGTGACCTCCCCGGGGGACTGGGGTTCGTCGTCTGTTCTGGATACAAAGCCGGGCTTGTATATTGCATTTTCCCCAGCGAGGCATATGCGCCGGACACATTAATGCTGAATCCAAAATGGATCAGAGATCATTGGAAGGAGTGGGGATATGACGTTTGTCCTCTGGAGGATGTCTACATTGGGGAGATCGCATCAATGCGATTGAGTGGGCTTTAAGGAAAGATTTGCGCCATGTGCACCGCGGGAATTGCTGAGGGCAAACAGGAATATGGCTTTTTTTCGCGAATATCTATACTGAATAGAGTTTCACCTTTCTGCTCTGCAGATCGTCAAAGGAGATGTTGTCGGAATGAACACACGTAAAAACCTCTGGCTGCGCGGCGTTCTCGCCGCTGTATTATCCGCCGCCTTCCTGTTTTTGGGAAATACGGGACAGGGAATCTCGCTGCCCGTCGCAGAGGCGCAGGTCGCCGGGGCCAGCGCCTCCGCACCGTTTGCCATTGTGCGGCAGGGCAAGAAGTGGGGCGCAGTCAACCCCTCGGGTACCCTCGTCATCCCAGCGGAGTACGATGAGATTGCCTCCTACTCTGCCGACGCAGTCGGCGTGCGCCAGGGAAAGAACTGGGGCATCGTGCGCCTCGACGGTACGGTCATCGTCCCCGTCGCCTACAAGACCATACAGCCGCTCAGCAATGATATGATCGTCGTGCAGGATGCAAAGAACAATTACGGCGCATACAACACGGCAGGCAAACTGATCCTGCCGGCCGAATACCTCAACATCAGTCCCTTCAACGATGGTATTTCCCGTGTGCAGCGAAAGGATAAGAAATACGTTTTTTATCGGCAGGACGGCAGCTTGCTGACGGGCGATACATACCCCTTTGCGCAGCCCTTCTCCGAGGGACTTGCGGCAGCAGCAGCGGAAAAGAAGCAGTTCGGCTACATTGACACAACAGGCGCAGAGGTCATTCCCTCTGCCTATGAGCTTGCGCAAAACTTTCAGGAAGGGCTTGCTCCCGTTATGTCGGGCGGCAAATGGGGCTTTATCGACAAGACGGGCAGTGTGGTCATCCCGCTGCAGATCCGTGCCAAATCCATCCGCGGCTTTTCTGAAGGGCTCGCGATGGTAAAGGAAAAGAAGTACTGGGCGTTCATCGATAAGACCGGCAAGAAGGTGATCGAGACGCGCTATGAGGATGTCGATCCGTTTGAAAACGGTCTCGCCGAAGTGCGCCGCGAGGTGAAGTCGACGAACTTCATCGGCGCGGTTCTCAGTATCGCGGCGGCGACTGCGGGCCATATTATGTATGATCCGGTAATGCTGGACGATGAAAAGATCAAGCGCGGCTACATCGACCGCACGGGCGCAGAGGTTGTCTCGGCCAAAAACGATTACAACTCCACCTTCATGAACGGTGTCGCGCTCGTCCGCGTGAAGAACAAATGGGGCATCGTCAATCGGAAGGGCGCTTACGTCATCGAACCGAAGTACAAGGGCATTCACTTCTTCTATGACGACCTCGCGGCAGTGCAGGACGGTGACAAGTGGGGCTTTGTCGGTCGTGACGGCGCAATGGTGATTGCACCAAAGTACGATGAGGTGCACGACTTTACCGATGGAATCGCCGCCGTGCGGCAGGGCTCAAAGAGCTTCTTCATCGACAAGACGGGGCGCGTCCCCTTCCTCCTCCCAAGCACGATCACGGATATCGGCATGTTCATCTCGGGACTTGCCCCCGCAAAGATCGGCGACAAGTGGGGCTTTATCGACACGAAGGGCAATGTCGTCATCGCACCCGCGTACGACGAGGTGCGTACGCACCAATACGAGAAGGATCGTCTGTAACCGGCGCTGATCAAGGAAGCAGCGTTCCGAATTTCATCCTGATCACACAATCGGATCCATTGCATTGTACACAAAAAACCCTCCGAGAACGGCATTTCTGCCGACCTCGGAGGGTTTTTCCTGTGATGAATCCTTTACAGCATCGCAGATGCGGCTGCGGCAGTCGCCGCGGAGCTTTGCGCCGCGCGTGCCGCAAGCAGCGGATCCGCGCTCTGCTCATGTGCCTGCCGCTTCATCTTCTCGATGGTTTCGGAGACGAGCTCCTTGCCCTGCTCAGGGTGCGAGCCGCGCGTCACGATCTGGGAGACGAGCTTCGTCCCCTGGTAGATCTGCGTGATGACCGTACCGTCCGCGAGGATGCGCGTGATGACGGTGTCGCCTACCTTCTCCGCCCAGTCACGTGCCTCTGCCGCCTTCATCTCTTTGAAGTTCTGCAGCACGCGCGCGAATGTGTCGGCGGTATCCTCCTTCGCGGGGACGGTGCGCCGCACAGACGCATCCGTACGTTGAATCGGCGCGCCAAAGATTTTCTCGAGTGCCATTTCATTCCCTCCCTTCGTGCCTCCTGCATAGGATTGCTGTCCTTACCTTTACTATCGGAAGAATATGCCCGCCCTTAACATTTTTCTTAGAGGAACGCTTGCTCCGTGCTTCCCTGCACATACAAAAAGACCTCTCACTCCATCCACAGTGTGAGAGGTCTTTTTGGCTGCCGACTCTATTTCATCGTTACAGCATAGTGCTCACGAGCGCCGCCGTGCCGATCGAGCTCTGCGCCGCCTTCGACGCGAGCAGCGGGTTCTGCGTCTCGCCTATGGAATCGAGCTTCAGCTTCTCTGTCCGCTCGATGATGATCTCCTTGCCCGCCTCGGGATTCGCGCCGCGCGTCATCGTCTCGGAGATGAGCTTCGTTCCTTTGTAGACCCGCACGATGACCGATCCGTCCGCAAGTACGCGCGTGACGATGGTATCTCCCTCTGCATCGGAACGGTCGCGGCTGTTCGCCGGTTTCGACTCACGCAGATTCTGCAGGATCCGCGCGAACGCATCAGAGGTCTCCTCTTTCTCTGAGGATGCATGCTGTGCACGCAGCGCTGCGGTAACACCGCGGCTGCCGTAGATTTTTTCCAGATCCATTCGTTGTTCCTCCTTTCGCGCATCCTGCTTCGTATCGCTGTCCTTACTCATACTATCGGAGAAAAATCCAAGCACTTAACAAAATTCTGTAATTTTAGTTGAATTCTAACAACTTACCATTACAATGTAAGAAATGAAAAGAATATAAGGAAAGAGAGATGGGATTCATGAACGAACGGCTGTCCTTTGCCTCGGACTATATGGAGGGCGCGCATCCGGAGATTCTGCAGCGGCTCGCACAGACGAATCTGGAGCAGACGGCGGGCTACGGCCTCGACATATACTCCGATGCAGCGCGGGAAAAGATCCGTGCGGCATGCCGGGCACCGCATGCGGAGGTACACTTCCTCACGGGCGGCACACAGACGAACCGGACGGTGATCTCGGCGCTCCTGCACCCCTATGAGGGCGTCATCGCGGCAGACTCCGGCCATATCACCGTGCACGAGGCGGGTGCGGTCGAAGCGGGCGGGCACAAGGTGCTCGCCCTGCCGCACGCAGACGGCAAACTCACAGCGCGTGCCGTCGAGAGATGCCTGCGCACCTTTCACGAGGATGCGAACCGCGATCATATGGTGCGCCCCGGGATGGTCTACCTCTCGCAGCCGACGGAGTACGGGACGCTCTACACGCGCAATGAACTGGAGATCATCAGCGCCGTCTGCCGCGCAAACAAGATCCCGCTCTTCCTCGACGGCGCACGCCTCGCCTATGCACTTGGCTGCCCGGCAAATGACATGACCCTCGCCGTCATCGCACATCTCTGCGATGTGTTCTCCATCGGCGGGACGAAATGCGGGGCGCTCTTCGGCGAGGCCGTGGTCTTCCCACGACCGGACACGGTGCCGCATTTCTTCACCATCATCAAGCAGAACGGCGCGCTTCTCGCAAAGGGCCGTGTACTCGGCCTCCAGTTTGATACTCTCTTCACGGACGGACTCTACGAGCGCGGCGGTGCGCACGGCGTCGCCATGGCAGACCGCATCCGCGCGGCGCTCACGGCGAAGGATTACCGCCTCGCCGCTGACGCACCGACGAATCAGATCTTCCTCACGCTCAACGCGGCGCAGCTCGCCCGTCTCTCTGCACACGTCGGCATGGGATTCTGGGAGAAACAGGGTGACGTGACCGTCATGCGCATTGCAACCAGCTGGGCGACGCGCGAGGAGGATGTCTCGCGGCTGATTGCGCTGCTCTGAATGAAAAAACCGCTTGCATCGGGGCAGGTGGGCTGTTATAATAAGCATAGAAAGAAACGTCCTTGACGGCATCTTTCCAAGGTTGCTTAATATTCTTTCGAATAACCGCTCACTCGGTCAAAAGCTGGGCGGTTACTTTTTTTGTATTGCTAAAATATAGCCTGTGGCAGCGACCAACAAGAGAATCGCACCGATTTCAGACATATCCGCTCACCCCCTTTCGGGGGAAAGACACCGCCGCGGGATTGTGCTCCCGCCCAGGACGTTTCAATGATATGATAGCACAGTCGAATCTAAAGCACAAACATATTTTCGCCTTTGAGCACATCGTGTTCAAGGGCCTTTTTATATCACCGACCGCTTGAATTTCCGCACGGCGGTGCCGAAGAAGACGAGGATAAAGAGGGCGAGAAAGGCGGTCTGCTGATAGAGCGCCGAGAGGCCGCCGCCCTTGAGGAAGATCATGCGCAGGATCTCGATGTAGTGCGTCATGGGGATGGCAAGGCTGAGGTATTGAAAGAATACGGGCATGGCCTCGCGCGGGAACATGAAGCCCGAGAGGAGGAAGCCCGGCAGGAGGGTCGCGATGCTCATGAGCCCCGCCTGCAGCTGGTTCTGTGCGAGTGATGCGATCATAAGCCCCATCGTGAGCGAGGCGAGGAGGAAGAGGGTCGTGAGTCCGTAGAGGAGCAGGATGCTCCCGCGCAGGGGCACGCCGAAGACCGCGAGGGCGATGAGGACGCAGATCGTCGTCTGGATGTAGCCGAGGATGATGTAGGGCAGGATCTTGCCGATGAGCAGTTCCCATACATGCAGCGGCGTTACAAGAAGCTGCTCGAGTGTGCCCGCCTCACGCTCGCGCACGATGGACATGGAGACCATGACCACCATGGTGATCGAGAGAATGATGCCCATGAGCGCGGGCAGCATGTAGTACGAGGTGACGGCGTCGGGGTTGTACCACGCGCGGATGCGCACGTCATAGGCCGGCGCCGCGGCAGATGCGCCGTGTGCGGCCGTGGGACGGACCTGCATTCCGAGCCCTGTTGCCGCCGCGATGGCGGAGGTCGAGGCAATGGAGTCCGAGGCGTCGACGATCATCTGGATCGGCACGGCGCGTCCGGCATTCGCCTCCTGCACGAGATTGGGCGGGAAGACGACGCCGATCTTTGCATCGCCGCGCTCGATCCGCTCGTTCAGCTCGTCGTAGCTCCACGCGATATAGCGCAGGTCGAAATAGCCGCTCGCCGTCATCGCCGCAAGGAAGCTGCGGCTCTCCTCGCTCCGCGACTGATCGAACACGACCGTGGACTGGTGCCGCACGTCCGTGCGGATGGCAAAGCCGAACACGACAAGGTAGATGACGGGCAGGAGAAAGGTCACGCCGATCGTGATCGGGTCGCGCCGCATCTGAATGAGCTCCTTGACGAGAAGCGCCAGAATCCGCAAGCCGCTCACCCCCTCTGCCGCCGGTCATAGTAGATAAAGACATCCTCCATCGTCAGTGCAGACGGCTGCGCCCCCAACTCCGATGGCAGCGTCACATCCCGCGAGACAAGCGCACGCACCTGCCGTCCGAACACATAGACCTCGTCATAGGGCACGCCTGCCGCCCGCAGCGCCGCCGTCCCCGCCTCCGCACTCTCCTGCGGCAGGACGTAGAGACGCGCAGGCAGTTCCTCCTTCAGCGCCGTCGGCGAGCCGGAGGCGATCTTCCTGCCCTGTTGCAGAAAGGCAATCGCATCGCAATGCTCCGCCTCATCCATGAAATGCGTTGTGACGAAGATCGTCGTCCGCTCCGTGCCCGCCATCTCCGAGAGCAGATTCCAAAAGAGCCGCCGCGACGTGGGGTCAACGGCAGACGTCGGCTCGTCGAGCACGAGGAGCGCAGGACGGTGGAGAATCGCGCAGCCGCTGTTTCTGCCCGCCCGAGAGACCGCCCGCGAGCACATCCGCTTTCTCCGTGAGCTGCATGCGCACGAGCACTTCCTCCGTGCGCGTACGCCGCTCCGTGCGCGTGAGGCCGTAGAGTCCGCCGTAGAACATCATATTCTCGCGCACCGTCATATTCGTGTAGAGGCTGAACCGTTGGGACATATAGCCGAGCGACTGACGCACACGCTCCGGATGCGCCGCCGTGTCACAGCCGAGCACGAACGCTGTGCCGCTTGTCGGCGGGAGGATGCCGCAGATCATGCGGATCGCCGTGGACTTTCCCGAGCCGTTCGATCCGATGAATCCGTAGATCGCGCCGCGCGGCACGGAGAGGTTCAGATGATCGACGGCGGTGTAGCTGCCAAAGACACGCGTGAGCTCATGCGTTACGATCACAGGCATATCGCCGGTATGCGCCTCACGTTCCATGACGCGCCCCCAGCTCTACATCCGCGGGCATGCCGGGCTTTAGAATGCCCATGGTATTATCCACCGCGACCTTTACGCCAAAGACGAGGTTCGCCCGCTCATTCTTCGTAATGCTCTGGCGCAGCGTGAACTCTGCCGCGTCGCTGATCTCCGCAATAATGCCGTGCAGCGGCTCCGCCTGCCCATCGATGTAGACGCGTGCCGGATCGCCGAGATGAATGCTCCCGAGCATATCGGTCGTCACATAGATCTTGATCCAGACATCCGCAGGGTCGATGAGGGTTGCAACGGATGCACCTGCACGGACAAACTCGCCTGCCTCATAGTTCTTTGTTAGGACAATACCATTACGCGGTATGCGTATGGTGAGGTCATCGATCACGGAGTCATCCATCGCGAGGATTGCCTGCTGCCGCCGCACATCCTCCTCTGCCATCCGGATGTCCTCGGGGCGGCTGCCGTTCTCCAGCAGCCGCTGCTCCTCCTCGCGTGCGTGCAGGTTGGCATCCGCCGTGTCACGCGCCTCACGCAGGGCGTCAAATGCCTGCTGGGCAATGGCGCCCTCTGCGAGGAGCTCCGTACCGCGTGCATAGTCGGCGCTCGCACGCTCCGCAGCCGCGCGTGCCCCGCGTGTGCGCTCTGCGGCCGCACGGATGTCCTCTGCGCGGCTGCCGCTCTGCGTACGCGCGAGATTCGTCCGGGCATGGGCGAGCGCCGCCTCATCGCGCAGCCGCGCCGCCATGAGATCACGCCGTCCGATGCGTGCGGCGACATCGCCCGCATGCACCTCCATCCCCTCATGCAGAAAGAGTTCCTCAATATAGCCGCTCTCCTTCACACCGACCTCGACGCGCGTCGCCTCCACCGTTCCCGTGAGGAGCTGTGCGCGGCCCTCCTGCTCCACATACGCGCGATAGGCGAACACCGCGAGCAGGACGAGCGCAAGGAGCAGAATGCCGATGCGAATTCCCTTGACAGGCATACAATCCCTCCGATCAACGCAGAATCAATACCTATAGTATAGCATTGACACGTGGATCGGAAAAGTTGACTGCGATGAGATTCGATGAAAGACATCAAAAAGGGGCGGTTGCACGTTTTAGCTTCGTGCAATCGCCCTTTTTGTTTGCTCAAGATTGTGTGCGCCGCTCCTTCTCAAGATACACGAGGAGGACGGAGATATCGGCAGGGGAGACGCCGCTGATGCGTGCTGCCTGTCCGATGGAGCGCGGGCGGATCGCGGCAAGTTTCTCCGCCGCCTCAAGACGCAGGCTCGTGATCGCTGCATAGTCGAGGGTCTTTGGGATACGGCGGCTCTCAAGGCGCTCCATGCGTGCGATCTGCTCCTGTTGCTTCTTTATATATCCATCATAACGCGCCATGATCTCGACCTCCTCCTTGACATCCGCCGCGAGTGCGGGCAGGTCAAAGAGGGGCACGAGCACGTCATAGTTCCCCTCGCGCGAGAGGAGGGCAAAGAGGCTCATCGGTACGCGCAGGGGCTGAATGCCCGCCCCCGCGAGGCGTGCCTCCGTCTCTGCGCTCGGGCTGAGCTTTGTGCTTTCGAGGAGATGCAGGGTCTCCTCGATGGCGTCCCGTTTTGCGGTAAAGCGCGCCCACCGCTCGTCGCTGACGAGTCCGATGGAGCGTCCCATCGGTGTGAGGCGCAGATCGGCATTGTCCTGCCGGAGGATCAGGCGGTACTCGGCGCGACTCGTCATCATGCGATAGGGTTCGTCCGTGCCCTTCGTCACGAGATCGTCGATGAGGACGCCGATGTAGCCGTCGCTGCGGCGGAGCACGAGCGGTTCCTCCCCTGCAATCTCCCGCACGGCATTCACTCCTGCGACAAGGCCCTGCGCCGCCGCCTCCTCATAGCCGCTCGTACCGTTCGCCTGTCCCGCCGAGTAGAGTCCCACAATGTGCTTTACGGCAAGTGTCGCTTCCAGTTGGAGCGGGTCGAGGCAGTCGTACTCGATCGCATAGCCCGGGCGCATGATACGGGCGTGCTCAAGTCCCGGGATCGTGGTGAGAAACGCCTCCTGCACATCCGTCGGCAGACTCGTGGACATGCCCTGCACGTAGATTTCGTTCGTGTGCAGTCCCTCGGGTTCGAGGAAGAGCTGATGACGGTCCTTGTCGGGAAAGCGCGCGATCTTCGTCTCGACGGACGGGCAGTAGCGCGGCCCGATGCCCTCGATGACACCGTTTGCCATCGGTGCACGGTGGAGATTCGCGCGGATGACTTCGTGCGTCGCCGCATTCGTATAGGTGAGATAGCAGGGCGTCTGCTCTCTTGGCATTTCCGTGGTCAAAAAGGAGAAGGCGGGCGCCGTCGGATCGCCCTTCTGTATGGATGTCTTTTCGAAGTCAATCGTGCGACGGTCCACGCGCGCGGGCGTCCCCGTCTTAAAACGCATCAGTTTCAGCCCAAGTGACTTGAGTGAATCCGAGAGCACCATCGCGGGGCGCTGTCCGTTCGGGCCGCTGTCGTAGATGGTCTCACCGAGGATGATACGCCCGCGCAGATACGTCCCCGTGGCGAGGATGACGGCGCGCGCGGCAATCCGTTCGCCCGTTTCGCAGAGAACGCCCGTCACGCGCCTTGCGCCGCTGTCGCCCTCGGTGAGGAGCTCCGTCACAAGCAGCTGACGCACGTCGAGGTTTTCCGTGTTCTCAACCGTTTCCTTCATGATGCGCTGGTAGAGGAATTTGTCTGCCTGCATGCGCAGGGAGTGGACGGCAGGCCCCTTGCCCGTGTTCAGCAGTCGGCGCTGAATGCTCGCACGGTCCGCTGCGATGCCCATCTCTCCGCCAAGCGCGTCGATCTCGCGCACGAGGTGGCTCTTCCCGGGACCGCCGACGGACGGGTTGCACGGCATCATGGCAATGTTGTCGAGCGAGAGCGTGACGATGAGGGTACGGCATCCCATGCGTGCCGCCGCAAGTGCCGCCTCGACACCGGCATGTCCCGCACCAATCACAATGATATCATAGTTTGTAGTGTCACTCACGTAATGATTTCCTTTGTTTTTATCACATGAATCATGTTATCGTTTTGATATAATCGCAGGTCTAAGACCGATCGTCAACGCTAAAGTCTACAGGCACGGCGCTGAGGTCGGTTTCCATACGCCGCCATTTGACCCCCGCGGAGTCAAACATGCGCTTGGAGATCTTTATCGCATCCAGAGCCGCATATTTGTCCGAAAGGTAGACGACCTCGCGGATGCCGCTCTGGATGATCGCCTTGCAGCATTCGTTGCACGGGAAGAGCGAGACGTAGATGCGGCAGCCCTTGAGCGAGGAGCTCGCGTTGA
>ERZ773072.848-NODE-848-length-15952-cov-4.434422_pt1 | contig 15952 bp, 11 predicted proteins | sample MGYA00580617_ERZ773072 | MGnify/ENA primary metagenome ERZ773072 (study PRJEB29015, sample SAMEA2737970) | human oral metagenome | biome: human oral; feature: human-associated habitat; material: dental | place: China | collected 2122 ...
TAAAAACAGAGTGCTGAGATCTTGTAAGTAATTCCAATAACGTATTAACGTTTTGAGAATTGGCTAGCTTTACGAGCTTTCTTAAGACCTGGTTTTTTACGTTCTTTCATACGTGGGTCACGTGTTAATAAGCCAGCAGCTTTTAACACTCCACGGAAGTCAGGGTCAACTGTTAATAATGCACGAGCGATTCCGTGACGGATAGCTCCTGATTGACCTGTGAATCCACCACCGTTAACGTTCACTAAAACGTCGTATGAACCTAATGTTTCAGTTAAGTTTAAAGGTTGTTTGATTACTTCGTGTAAGTAAGCAAATGGGATGTATTCTTCGATTGATTTTTTGTTAATTGTAATGTTTCCTGTCCCTGGTACTAAGATAACACGGGCAGTTGAGTTTTTACGGCGTCCAGTGCCGCGGTATTGTGCTTGAGCCAATGCTTTTTCCTCCTTAGATTAGTGATTGGATGTCTACTGCTACTGGTTGTTGTGCAGCATGTGGATGTTCAGCTCCACCGTAAACATGTAATTTAGTAAATTGACGACGACCTAATGAGTTCTTAGGTAACATGCCTTTGATTGATAATTCAACTAATTTACGAGAGTTGTTAGCACGTAATTCACCAGCTGTACGAGCAGTCAATCCACCAGGGTGGTTTGAGTGGTGATAGTAAACTTTATCAGTTGCTTTTTTACCTGTTAAGGCAACTTTGTCAGCGTTGATGATGATTACGAAATCACCTGTATCAACGTTAGGTGTAAATGTTGGTTTGTTTTTTCCACGTAAAATGCTTGCTGCAACAGCTGAAAGACGTCCTAATGGCACATCAGTAGCGTCGATAACAACCCAGTTACGTTCTGTAGTGCTAGCTTTAGCCATGTATGTTGTACGCACGATTGTTTCCTCCAATTTCTTTCTTGGTATTCTTCACATTGAGTTTAACGGGGCTCAAATGTGGATCTATTATCTAGAAAATAAAATTATTTTGCTAATGCTTCTTTAGCTTTGTCTGCTAATACTGTGAAAGCAGCTGCATCGTTAACTGCTAAGTCAGCTAACATTTTGCGGTTCATTTCGATACCAGCTAATTTTAAGCCGTGCATTAATTTGCTGTAGCTTAATCCGTTTAAACGAGCTGCCGCATTGATACGTGCGATCCATAATTTACGGAAGTCACGTTTCTTTTGACGACGGTCACGGTAAGCATACATATATGATTTCATGACTGCTTGTTTAGCTGTTTTAAATAATTTTGATTTCGCTCCGTAGTAACCTTTTGCTAATTTTAAAACGCGGTTACGACGACGACGAGTAACTGTTCCACCTTTAACACGTGGCATAATTAATTCCTCCTTGGTCTATCAGTCTCTTGCGACTGGCTTGAAAATGTAATAGTTTGCGTGCTGAATTAACGCATTTGACTTAATTGTTGTTTAATACGTTTGATGTCAGTAGCGTGAACCATTGTTTGTTTACGCAAGTGACGACGTTGTTTTTTAGTTTTGCCATGGAAACGGTGGCTTGTGAAGGCTTGAGAACGTTTTAATCCTCCACCACCTGTACGTTTGAAACGTTTAGCTGAACCACGGTGTGTTTTTTGTTTTGGCATGAGACTTTCCTCCTGTTACTTTTTTACTTATCATTCTTAGGTGCTAACATCAAGAACATGCTTCGTCCGTCCATTTTAGCCTTTTGTTCAACTGTCGCGATTTCAGAAACTTGTTCTGCTAAACGCTCGAGAACTTTTTGGCCAATCTCTTTATGAGTAATGGCACGACCTTTGAAGCGAATGCTTGCTTTGACTTTATCACCTTTTTCAAGGAACTTGATCGCTGCTTTTAACTTCGTATTAAAGTCGTTCTCATCAATTGTAGGGCTTAGACGCACTTCTTTGATATTGATGACTTTTTGGTTTTTGCGAGCTTCTCGTTCTTTTTTCTGCTGTTCAAAACGATATTTACCATAATCCATGATTCTGGCAACTGGCGGTTTTGCGTTTGGCGAAACTAATACTAGATCAAGTCCAGCTTGTTCTGCTAAACGTAAAGCATCATTTTTCGTTTGAACACCAATTTGTTCACCGTTATTGTCAATAACACGTAACTCACGAGCGCGAATTCCATCATTGACCATCATATCTTTTGCTATGATATTCACCTCCAAGAATATTTGAGAGAAAAAAAGCAAAAAAGCAACGGAAGTAATAGAATACTCCCGCTGCCAATGTCTTTTTAAAACTTGAACATTTCCTATCAGCCCAAGGACCCTTGTCAACTTAGGCGAGAAGCGGGATGCTTCTGCTTGTTTTCTCAACTCCAATAGTCTACCAAATAATAGAGAATCTGTCAACACATATCCCTTTACAGGTCACTATTAATTTTTCCTTTTAGTAGAATACAGTATTCCCTCAAATTCGTCAACAAATCTACTCTTCTTTTCGTGTTTTTCTCTAGCGTGAGGAGTATAATATAGGTGAAAATTTGAGAAAGGAGGTGTACGCTATGGGACTTGCGAATTTTCAACAGTATTCTCTCACAAAACACTTTAAACAACGAGCCCTCGAACGCTTTGGTATCCCCGAAGAGAAATGCTTAAAGTGGTTTCGAGTTCAGGCACAAACCATGGAGTTATGTGACAATCCGAATAACAAAGATCCACATCAACAACGATTTCAGAATGCGGATAACATTATCATGATTTGTAATACAGAAAACCTGACTGCTCGTACTTGTTTTCCAGCTCCGTCTTATGACCGTTTACTGTATGAACAATTTCAAACGGACCGTGAAATGCTGATTGCAACTTACCGAACGAAACTTGTCGGTCAGGAATCAGACGACATTTTACAGTCGCTTGAAACATTGCTTCGCATGACAAACGAAGCTCGGTTAAAGATGTCCGTCGTTTCAACCGAATGGATGAATGACTTTAATACTTCTCTTCGTCAGTTGCAGTCCAGTGTGGAGACAATGCAACACCATTTAAATTTGTTCAATTAGGCTAATAAATGACTTTATTATTCTAATTAAGCAATACGGGTGAGCCGATGTCGACTCACCCTATTTAAATGGTTGTATATTTATTGATTTCTCTGAATCTTTACTGATTTTTTATAATAGCTATAATAGGAGACCAGGTCGAGTCTATTGTCTCTCCCCTTTACTGCTCAAAGCGGACGTAAGAACTTCATTCTAACGTCCGCTAATTCACATTTAATCTCTTTCCTATTACGGCTATTATAAAATCCGTCGATTCTTCGAAATCAATCAGTTTGTAACTGAGTCCCCCTCTATTTTTTGAGCGAGGGAAACTGTTATTTTGAATATTCCTCAAACCAGTCTGTAATAGCTTTTAGACGTTCTTGACGAAGGTTTGGTAATCCTTGGCGAGATAATCCATGACTAGACTGAGGGAATAGAATCATTTTTGTTGGCACATTGTTTTTACGCATGGCCATATACATTTGCTCCCCTTGTTCTTGTGGGCAACGTAAGTCACTTTGTCCGTGTAAGACGAGTAATGGCGTCTTCGCGTTTTTCGCATGAGCTATAGGTGACATTTCCCATAAGCGTTGTGGGTTATTGATATCATCCAGCAATTGTTTTTCTACGAAAAATGGGCCAATGTCGCTTGTGCCGTAGAAGCTAATCCAGTTGCTGATAGAGCGTTGTGTAACGGCAGCACGGAAGCGGTCGGTATGCGTTACAATCCAGTTTGTCATGAATCCGCCGTAGCTTCCTCCTGCAACGTATAATTGGTCCGCATCGACTTCAGGGTGTGTTTCTAAAATATAGTCTACGCCCATCATTAAGTCGTCAAAATCGTGGTTCCCATAGTCGCCAAGAATACTCTTCACGAAGTCTTGTCCGTAAGTGTTACTTCCGCGTGGGTTAATCATAATCACTCCATAGCCTTTTGCAGCGAGTGCTTGCATTTCATGAAAGAAGCTTTCGCCGTAAGCCACTTGTGGTCCACCGTGAACATAGAGAATCGCCGCGTGTTTGTCCGATTTTTCGACTGGTGGCATATACCAACCGTGGATATCCCAGTTGTCGTATCCTTTATAGGTAAAGCGTTCAGGCGTTGTAACGATGTGCTCTTTTAAGTATGCTTCGTTTGGATTGTAAAGGTCTGTGATAGCGCCTGTTGTTAAGTTTAAGCGCGCTAGTACGCTTGGTACAGTCGTGGTTGAGTATGTGATGAGTAGCTCGTCTTCAGAGATGATTGTTGCTCCTGTTAGATGTAAGTGTTCATCGAAGATTTTTTCTACTCGTCCGTCTACATATAAACGGTAAAGAACGGTTTTGCCCTCAACGCTCGCGCAGGCTAAGAAGCTTTCTTCGTCAAACCATTGTGGCTCAACTCCTGTCACAGCTTGTTGGAAATCCGCCACGAGCCAGTCACCCCATTCCACATCGAGATCTGCGGTTAAGTTTAAAATATGTCCTTCTGCAGTTGGCGTGCTATCGAAGTTCACGATTAAGTCTGCTTGCGTCACGAATCCGTGCTCTCCTGAACTATATTGTAGAACTGCTCCGTCTTTTGCATCTAACACATAACGATAAGACTCGTCTTCTCCAGCTTCAAGAATCGGATGAATGTCGCCTGTAGTCACATCCACGTAGCATGCTTCTGCACTGTCTAATGTCCAGCGAACGTTTGATAAATCGCGGTCCACTACAAGTGTTGTTCCATGATGCAATACATCGCGAAGACCGATAGATTCTTTTGATTCGAACAGTGTAGCGACTTCTTTCGTAGCAACATCCACTTTTTTGATTTGTGTGACTTCGTCGTTTGGTAAGAAGGTCCCACCGTCAAAACGATACGTTGTTTTTTCAACGACGATTGGTTGAGGGAATTCTTCTTTCTTCTCTTCTTCCTCTGGTTTTGTAGTTTGGTAGACAATCGACTTACTATCTTTTGCCCAAACATAGCTAGACACGCCTTTTTTCTCTTCTGTTAAGACGATGGCTTTCCCGCCATGAACCGATTGGATTTTTAGTTGTGGAGTCTTCTCTTCCCCTGCATTGCTAATAAAGCTAATCCATTTTCCATCTGGAGAGACTTTCAGCGATGAATTCACTGTCCCTTCGTCTCCATACGCCACGTTGCCGTCAGCTGTGTACTTATAGATGGCTGTCTCGTACGTATTTTTCTTTTCATTCATTTTTGTTTCTGTAAAAAAGAAAGCATCTCCTGCCACAACAGGTTGCCCTACATTTTTCAACTCGAATAAATCTTTTTGTTCGATTTTCTTCATTCAAATCACTCCTTTTCAGTGTGTACCTTTCTAGTCTACTCTTATAATGAAAGTTTTGCAACGTCAAAAAAAGCGTGACACTAGGAATTCTAGTCTCACGCTTTGTGTTTGTTATCGGTTATGCTTCCTGTTCTTCTTTTTTACGAGAAGTTGCAACAAGGCCTAATGAAGCTAAAATGCTAAGAGCTGCTGCATTAAAGATGGCAAACTCATCCGTTGTCCCAGTATTTGGTAATTCTGTTTGAGTTGTTTTTTCAACAGCTGGTGTTACAACCGTTTGCTTGGGAGCTTCTGGTTCTGTCACTGCTGGCTTTTCAGGTGTTGCTGGTTTTTCAGGAACTGTTGGATTAGAAGGTTCTTCAGGCTTCGTCGGTTCCTCTGGTTTAACAGGTTCTACTGGAGATGGAGCCGGCGTCACTGTTGCTGTGTAATTTGCTTTTGCAACTGTTCCATTCATATCCACACGTTGAATCGTTACCGATGGCGTTTCGCCTGTAAAGCTTGCTTCCGGAACAAAGGTAATCGTTCCGTCCGCCGCTACGGTAAATGTCCCAACACCTGCAATGACTTTCTCAATCGTTCCATCTTCGAAGGTAGCTGGTACGCTGTCATCTAGCGGTACTTCCGCATCGCCTGCTGTAAAGCTTGGCTTGCCAGTTTGTGTCTTCCCTTGAACGTCCGTCGAAGTCACATCTTCTCCTGTTGGAGTGACTGCCGTTACAGTTGGTGTGTACTTCGCGGTCACAGTAGTTCCGTTCTCGTCTTTGACTTGAACAGTCACCGCATCTGGTGTTCCAACAAAATCTTTATTTGGTGTGAAGGTTACTTCACCTGTTAGTGGATTAATTGTATAAGTACCAACTTTCGCACCATCTTTTAGAGCATCAATCGTTGTGTCTTCTACTGCAGTTCCGTTCACCAGGAATTTTGCTGGTTGGTCTGCATCCACCTTCAATGGTACTTCCGCATCACCTTCAGTAAACTTCGGCGACCCCGTTTGAACTTTCCCTTGTTTTCCAGTTGAAGTCACGTCTTCTCCTGTTGGCGTCACAGGCGTAACCGTTGGCGTATATTTCAAGCCAGCAATTGCTTTTCCTGTTGCTTTTTCAATCACCTGAATAACGATTGGGTCTGCTGTTCCTGTGAAGTCTTTATTCGGTGTGAACTTTACTTTTCCTGTCATTTCATCGACCGTGTACGTTCCAACTTCTTTTCCATCTTTCATCGCTGGAGCACTCGCACCAAGCGCCTTGCCAGTCTTTGGATCTACTAGGACCATCGGCTTCTCGCTTGATGGTGTCACAGCTCCGTCCTTACCTTCGAACTTCGGTGTTTCCATGTGAACGAGCCCTTGTACTTTTGTACTTGTGAGTTCTTTTGACATTGGGACAACCGTTGGAATATAGCGTCCATCCATTGTGTTAGTTTGTTCGCTTACGATTGTCTCATTCGCGCTCACTGGCGTCCATCCGGTATCATTTCCATTATCGTCCGTTCGACGAATCGTGATTCCTTTGCCTGTTCCGACAAATCCAGCTTCTGGAATAAATGTAACGGTCACATCTTTTCCTGCTCCCGCAACTTTATATTTCCCTTCGCCAGCTACCATATAATACCCTTCAGCGTCAAGCGCCACTTTTCTACCCGTCTCATCAACAATTACTGGATCGATGGTTTCGTCGATAACCGCATCGTCGGTTAGTGAATAACGTTGTTTTCCACTTGGTGTAAAAACCACTGTTCCCGTTTGTGGAATCCCTTGTAGTCCATCCGTTTCTGTCTTACTTCCTTTTGGTAAGAAGGTTAAATGCACTTCGAAATCTTCCACTTCACCTGACAAGGCCAACCCTGTTGGTTTCTCGATTTGAGTAGCATCTTTTGCGATACGTACACGTGCACCTAGCTGACTTAGAGAACCGTTCACTTTTTTGAAAGCCTCTTTAAAGACAAGAGTTGCCGTGCCATCTGCATTAATCGTTAGCTTTTCTGAGCGTTCATCCTCATCAAAAGTTCCATTTCCGTTAAAGTCTACCCATCCATAGAGTGTTGCTTCGTCCGCTCCACCTGTATGTGCTTCAACGGATAAGGTTAAATCGCCTGTTTTCGTGCGGTCTAATACTAAAATACCGTTCGTTTTTCCTTTAAGGCTCTCTGGTAAGATTTGGTCAATACCTTCATCTGCCATTCCTTCACCATCATCGCCTTTCCAGTTTGTACGGTCCACATTATCGTCGACATCCGGACGTGTATCTCCAAGGTACGGTTGCTTTACATCTTCTCCTGTCACATTGTGGACTTGGTTAATACTATGCGTCGCCCTTCCGTAACTTTCCGGAGCATCACTCTCGTCAAGTGGTAAGAATCCAATCATGGCAGACTGCTTGCTTGCCGAAGCCATATAGAGACTCACTTCGGTAGCCCCTTGCGTCATGACAATCGGTACAGCGACCATCCCCGCAGATAAGTTTGGTCCAAAAACACCCGTTCCAAGTCCACCTGTTTTTTGGTCAGGACTTCCGTAGTATTTCCATGCGACAGGTTTCTTATCTGGCCCCACTTGCGTAGCCTCACGAATCGCTGCCCACTCTCCACTATGGTAGTTCACTCCATTAATCGGTAGAGGCCTATATCCAATGACTTTTTTATTCGGATCGAATAAGTCTTTTGTATTTTGTGGGAAATAATTTAGCGTATAAGGGCTGTCATATTTATACCATTCTGCAAAATGCTGCCAACCTGTTCCGTTCGTAGTATAGAGTGATAATTCCCCTAGATTCGACGAATCTCCTTCTGTCATGAGAACAGTTGGTTTGACCGTTTTTCCTTTATACGTTCCTGTAATTTCAAATTGAACCCCGACATTGCCGCCTTCATATTGCGTCGTAATCGTTGTTCTCTTTTCGCCAGTATCGATTCCTGAATTATAAATTTCACTCCACGCGTCTTGGGATTCGCCGACAATCAGCGCTTCTTTTCCTGCACTAAATTCACGTTTCCCGTCTGCACTTTCGGCGCTATTCATATATCCATTTTTCGCGTTTGGATCATAGGTACTCTTTTCAACATCAGTTGCGCCTTGTGCTTCGAGTCTCTTCTTATACAGTTCCGTTGCGTTAAATGGTTTCAACGACTTCACGCGAACCGTCACGACATACCCTGGACTAATTTCTTTTGTATACGTTGACCCTTCTTGTAAGGCTAATTGCCCTGTAGAAGTTGTCGTTGTTCCACTCCAGTTCGCCACGTCACCAAAATCAATCCAACTTGCCTGGCTAAGTAATTCTTTTTGGGATAATTCCTTTGTAAACCCAGGTTTAGTCACTTTAGGAGTCGCAGTAGCATCTTCAACATCCGCCCCGACTGGAGCAGTTGCTGCTGGAGCTTCTCCTGCTTCACGTCTTGTACGTGTGCGAGGTGCTTGTTCTTTGGAGGTAGTTGCTGGTTCTTCAGTCGTTGCTTCTACTATTTCAGTTGTTTCCTCTGATGTAGTTTCAGTAGCGCTTTGAGTCGTTTCAACAGTATCAGCTAACACAACGCTTTGTCCCTGTACGAATAAAAATCCTAAAGCAACCGCCACAGAAGCTGTTCCCATACTGAGTTTTTTAATCGCATAGCGCGTTACTTTCGAACGATTTTTACGCTCATTCATCTGAATATTTTTTGAACTAAACATAGCTACCTCCTTCCTTTTTTTCTTTCAAATTTGACTTACTTAATCTCTTAATTTTATCGTATCTACAGTATTTCTTCAATTTATCTTACTGATTGAACGCAAAAAATATGAGGCCAGGTTGCCCTAGCCTCATACTGATTCTTAATGTTTAAAATTAAGCTTCTTGCTCTTCATCTTTTTTACGAGATGTAGCTACTAAACCTACTGATGCTAGGATACTTAATGCTGCTGCACTAAATACTCCGTATTCATCAGCTGTACCAGTATTTGGTAATTCTTGTTGTGGTTTAGCTGGTTCTGGTGTTGTTGTTTCTGGTTCAACTTCTACTGGTTTAGCAGGAGTTGGTGTAACTGTTGCAACATAGTTTGCTTTTACAACTGTTCCATTCACGTCAACACGTTGAATTGTTACAGCTGGAGCAACACCAGTAAAGTTTGGTTCTGGAACAAATGTAATTGTTCCGTCTGGAGCAACTGTAAATGTTCCAACACCAGGAATTACTTTCGTAGTTGAACCATCTTCGAATGTTGCAGGCACTGTGTCATCAAGTGGCACATCAGAATCACCTTCAGTGAATTTAGGTTTCGCTGTTTGTGTCTTACCTTGAACATCAATTGTTTCTGCATCTTCTGCAGTTGGAGTTACTGGTGTAACTGTTGGTGTGTAAGTTGCTGTTGCTGGTGTTCCGTTCGCATCTTTTGCTTGAACTTTGATTCCATCTGGAGTTCCAACAAAGTCTTTATTCGGTTTGAATGTTACTTCACCTGTTAATGGATTGATTGTGTACGTACCTACTTGTTTACCATCTTTCATTGCTGGTAATTCAGTCGCATCAGTTGGTTCACCAGTTGTTGGATCGATGAATTTCGCTGGGTTTTCAGCGTTCACAACCATAGGGATTTTTTCTTCTGCACCAGATTGTTGTTTAAATGTTACTGTATCAGATTGTGGTTGTCCTTGTTTACCAGTTGTTTCTTTGTTTTCACCTACTGGAGTTACAGGAAGGACAGTTGGAGTGTATTTAATTCCGGCTAAAGAACGGCCAGTCGCTTCGTCCACCACTTGGATTAAGATTGGATCTGGAGTTCCAATAAAGTCTTTATTTGGCGTAAATTTCACCGTTCCATTTACTGGATCAATCTCATATAATCCAACTACCTTACCATCCTTCATCGCTGGAGCTTCATTACCAATGAGACCACCCGTTTCCGGATTTACAATAACCATTGGTGTTGTAGCAGAAGGTTTTACTTCGCCTTCTCCATTTGTAAATGTAAGTTTTTTGTCGTGTTCTAACCCTTGTAAATCTTCTGTAGTTACTTCTTCAGACAATGGAGTTACTGTTGGGATGTAACGACCATCCATTGTGTTTGTTTGGTCACTGATAACAGGTTGAGAATTATCTTTTGTATTCCAACCAGTATCTACAGCATTGTTGTCAAGACGACGAATTGTGATACCTGCTGCAGTTCCAACAAAGCCGTTATCTGGAATAAATTCCACTTTAACGTCTTTACCAGCACCTGTTACACGGTATTTACCTTCTCCGTTCACAACATAGTAGCCTTCAGCGTCTAATTCAACTTTTTGACCATTTTCATCAACGATAAATGGTTCAACCGTTTCATCAATAACTGCATCCTCAGTTCTTGAATAACGTTGCTTACCTTGAGCTGTGAATTCCACTGTTGCAGTTTGTTTCACGCCTTGTAGGTTTACAGTTTCTTTCTTGCTTCCTTTTGGCGGGAAGATTACTTGTGTTTCAAAGTCTTCTACTTCCCCTGACATTGACATACCTGTTGGGCTTTCAATATCTGGAGCATAAGTAGATACACGAACACGCACGCCTAATTTATCTAATTGAAGATCGTTTAGGATTGGTCCGTTTTTAAATGTTAATACGGCATTTCCATCTTTAGTAATTGTTGTTTTTTCAGAACGTTCATTTTCATCGAATTTACCGTTTTGGTTAAAGTCAACCCAACCATATAGGTAAGCTTCAGGAGCTCCACCAGTATTTGCTTGTACAGTTAATGTGTAGTTTCCTGGACGTGTACGTTCTAGGGCAATCATTCCATTTGTGTTGCCTTTTAAGTCTGTTGGTAAGATTTGGTCGATACCTTCATCGCCTGTACCGTCCTTATCGTCACCTTTCCAGTCCGTACGTTCTAAGTTTTCATCCATATCTGGACGAGTATCTCCAAGGTATGGTTGGTTAACGGCAGCGCCTGTTACCCCATTGACTTGGTTCATCGCGTGAGTTGCCATTCCGTATGAATCAGGAGCATCCCCTTCATCTAATGGTAAGAAACCAAGCATCGCTGATTGTTTACCTGAAGATGCGATATATAGTCCAATTTCAGAAGCACCACGTGTCATTACCATAGGTACGGCAATCGTGCTTGCAGAAACGTTAGGACCAAATACGCCTGTTCCTAAACCACCTGTCTTCAAGTCTGCGCTTCCATAGTATTTCCATGCTACAGTTTTACCGTCTTCACCCACACCAGTTGCTTTACGTAAAAGGTTTAAGTTAAGTCCATTAATGTTAACTCCATCAACGTTTACAGTGTTATTAGCTTTTGTTGGATCGAATAAGTTATTTGTATCTTGAGGAACATAGTTTTTCGTTTTTGGGTTATTATTTTTTAACCATTCCCCAACATGTTGCCAACCTGAACCGTTTGTAGTGAAGAGTACTAACTCACCTGGGTTAGCTGACTCACCATCGGCCATAACGATCGCTGGTTTTACTGCTTTTCCATTATAAGTTGCTGAAATATCAAATTGAACACCGATATTTCCACCGTTGAATTCTGAAGAAATCGTAGTTTGTTTATTACCAGTGTTAATCCCTTCTTGACGGATTTCAGTCCATCTATTTTGTGGATCCGCAATTACTTTTGCTTCTTCTTTATTATTAAAAGCCTTTCTTGTTTTTGGATCACCAATAGAGTTGATATAACCATTTTTAGCGTTTGGATCGTAAGTCGCTTTTTCTTCGTCTGTAGCGCCTCGCTCTTCCAACCGTTTTTTATACAATTCAGTCGCTTGGAATGGTTTTAAAGATTTCACTTTAATTTTAACAATATAACCAGGCATTACTTCTTTCGTATAAGTAGCACCCACTTGAAGGGCTAATTTGCCATCAGCTGTTGTAGTTGTTCCAGTCCAGTTCGCAGTATCCCCGAAGTCTAACCAAGAAACTTGTTTTAATAATTGGTCTGCTAAGATTTTTGGTGTGAAACTTGGTTTTTCAGCTTTTGGTTCAGCAGTTGCATCTACAACATCTTCACCAACTTTATCATCGTTAGTTTCTGCAGCAGCACGTCTTGAACGAGTACGTGGTTTGTTTTCTTCAGCTACTGTAGTTTCTTCTTTCTTCTCTGGAGTCGCTGTTGTTTCTTCTTTTTTTTCAGACGCTACAGTTGTTTCTTCTTTTTTCTCTGGAGCCGCTGTTATTTCTTCTTTTTTCTCTGGAGTTGCTGTTGTTTCTTCTGCTTTTTCAGCTGAAACTTCGTATACAGCTTTCTCATCTTCTACGGTTTCCTTGCTCTCTTCTGCAGGTTTTGCTGTTGTTTTTACTGCAGTTCCTTCAACAGTATCTGCATGTGCAATTGTTTGTCCTTGTACAAACATGAAACCTAATGCAACAGCTACTGAAGCTGTCCCCATGCTTAATTTCTTGATTGCATAACGTGTTACTTTTGAACGTTTTTTTCGTTCATTCATTTGAATATTTTTTGAACTAAACATCTTTTACCTCTTCCCTTTTGATTATTTTTTAACTACGATAATTTGTGAATTTTCACCGAACAGGAAATGTTTTTCACCTTATTCAGCTAAACATAATACCATACCTAATCTTATTTTCCAACTATTTATACTCAACATTCTTTATAATTCCGTTACATTGCATTTGTGAATAAAATTATCACATGTTTGGCGATTCAATTATGATTTTTTTTTGAATTTAACATCTATATTTTTTTATCATTTCTATCGATTTCTTCACAGGATTTAGTACAGACATTAGTCTAAACTAATACAGATTCTACTTTTATCTTCTTAACCGCTCTTTTCTCCTTCTAATTTTTTTCTTTATTCTTAAAATCAATACTTCAATAAATAGAAAAACCAGCAATCCAAGCCAAACTATAAACGGAACTCTCAATAAGAAACGAAGTATTCCTTTGAGAATTTGCTTTGGCGTTTTTTCTTCTACTTGAGTGGTTTCGATATATGTTGATTCCACGGCATCATTGGGAGCCGGCTCCACTTTTACTACATACTCTTTATCATACAGTGTACCATATGGAGTTTGGACTTTTAATGTATTTCCTTCTAGTGCATACACAGGTTCTTTCCCTTTTTCTACGTAAACATCAACCGTATGCTTTACTGTTACTTTTTGCCCATCGATGGTTTGAGTCCCTGGATTAAATACTGTCTTACGCTCGAAGTTCTTAAAAACATATTGCAATAATGCATTCCCGATTTTATGTCGATTATATTCCCCGTGATGATTTGCAAATTGTCCAACCCCTAGAACCACTTCAACTAGCTCTACTCCATCTTTTTTGTAGATTCCGATATAGTTAAATCCATCTCTTTCGCTCGTTCCTGTTTTCAATCCAACGATTCCAGGAAAAGCCACTAAGTCCCCTTCTAGAGAATGGTTTGTATTCTTAATTGTTTTTGAATAAGGAGTCCCACTCATTACAGTGAGCTCTTTATTTTTAGTGATTTCTGTGATTTCCGGATGTGCCTTAAGCATCGCAACTACCATTTTTGCTAAATCTCTAGCCGTTGATTGGTTCGTCTCATTGGATGGATAGCGTTGCACCGTATAGAGCCCCTCAAAATCTTGCGTAACCGCACCTGAAGCTCCGACAAATTTTGTATTTGTCATCCCTAGTTCCTGCGCCTTTTGATTGATTAAATCTACATAATCATCCGCATTTGGATTAATTAAGTTTGCTAACATTAACACTGCTGCATTGGATGAAGGTAGTAGCGCCATCTTAACTAGATCACTTACTGGATACTCCACTCCAGCTACAATGGGCGAATTACTCAGGTTTGTTAAATTCGATATCGCTTGGTCGTTCTTTGTCGCAACGACTTTATCCTGCAGAGTAAATTTTCCACTCTTAATCGCGTCATACACCAAAAAGATCGTCATCAGCTTACTAAGACTTGCAGGATCCACCACTCTATCTGGATTCTCCTGAAAGAGAATTTCTCCATTCGAGAAGTTCACGACAATGTCTCCTTTGGGCGTATCTGCCTCGGATACTGAGTTCCCCTCATTTTGTGTAATCGTAATGCTTGATTCTTGTGCCAATACCGTTGTAATCGGCGCGAACATCCCTGTGAGCACCATACAACTCATTGCAATTTTGAATAATTTTCTCACCATTTTTCCTCCTAGTGTCCTACACTTATCATATGAAATCCTTTCCAAAAGTTCAATGCTTTCTTTATTAAAAAATCTTTACATTTCTTCGAATAATGACTACTCTTAGTACTAGAGGTGACAACATGAGACATTTAACCAAAAGTGCTGTATTTCTTTTCTTTACCAAAGGAAAAAAGGTACTTCTCCAAAAACGAATGAACACTGGATTTATGGACGGCTATTACGACGCAACTGTGAGCGGTCATATTGAAGCCAACGAATCCATTACACAAGCAGCATTGCGTGAAACGCGCGAAGAAATCGGCCTAGAAATCCCATCAAGTGCCCTTAACTTCTACACGACTCTTCATACTCACTTTGATGAACATGACTATTTCTATTTTTACTTCCACGTTGATATTGAAAAACTTCCTCACTTTGACATTCATAACGGCGAACCAGAGAAGATTGAAGAATTCAAATGGTTTTCTCTATCCAAGTTGCCAGAAAAAATCTCAGAGTTTAATAAGGTGGCTCTTGAAAACTTTGAAACCGGCAATCCCCTTTCTGAACTTGGTTGGCCCCTCACTCCAGAGAAATGTTCCTGGGCCTATCACTCACAAAAGATGATGGATTACCATGACCATGAATGGGGTGTGCCTTGCCACGATGACCAAGCACTATTTGAACGATTGACCTTAGAGACGATGCAAGCAGGACTTAGCTGGTCCACGATTCTTAATAAACGCGAAAACTTCAGAGAGGCTTTTGACGACTTCGATATTCAAACCGTTGCGAACTATGACGAAGCTAAAGTCCAATCCCTTCTTCAAAACGAAGGGATTATTCGCAATCAACTAAAGATTCGTGCCGCTATCGCAAATGCAAAAGCCATTCTGTCCATTCAAGAAAAGTATGGTAGCTTTGATACTTTCTGTTGGAGCTTTGTTGACCATAAACCAATGATTAATGAATACACTACGATGGCAGAAGTCCCAACCTTTACGCCACTTGCTGAAACATTTCGTAATGCGCTTCTCAAAGAAGGGTTTAAATTTGTGGGGCCAACGATTGTATACTCCTTTATGCAATCGATTGGTATGGTTAACGACCATTTAACAACTTGTCCGTGTAAATAAAAAAACATCGTTATACCGTATAAGGTATAACGATGTTTTTTTAATCTAATGTCGCTCGACGAAAAAGATCTGTCATTTCACTCTCATCATCACATAACGCTTTAAATCCAAGCGCAAACTGCTTCACTGCTTCCACATCTTCTGATCCGATTGCAAACATTCCTGCTTCCGAATCAAATGATAGAACTTCCATTAATTCTTGCATTTTCTCTTCTAGAAAGACCGTTGCTAGAGCATTCCAATCATACCCATTCCCAACGAATCCCTCTTCTTGTCTTGTATCAAACACATTTTGTTTATAATCTTCATTTAACCAGAGAACCAGCGTTGCCCAAACATCTTCAGTTCCCTCATCGAACACCATGAGTTTAAAGGGTTCTAATTGTTTATTGAATTCTTCATGCGACATCCCTTCACGACTCCTCCATTCATTTTTCTCTATTCTACTCATCATCACACCATTTGTCGAGCCTCC
>ERZ773072.849-NODE-849-length-15931-cov-29.512535_pt1 | contig 15931 bp, 16 predicted proteins | sample MGYA00580617_ERZ773072 | MGnify/ENA primary metagenome ERZ773072 (study PRJEB29015, sample SAMEA2737970) | human oral metagenome | biome: human oral; feature: human-associated habitat; material: dental | place: China | collected 2122 ...
CAAGTGCGGCAACGGCAACGAACCCCTGTCCAAACAGGGCGCGATCACGCTGCTTACCTACCTCCTGGAGCGCGCGCCCGGGGCGTGATGCGGCCCAAATATGACTTGTATTGAGCAGTTACTCGACATGTGCTGAGCGGCATCCCATCTATGTTTTGTCGGACACAGGTTCGACGTTTTCTTCCCACAGGAGGTGCGCCGTGGCTGACGTCTCTTTCAGCTCCTCAGAACACAAGCTCACGGAGTCCGACGTCCCTCAAGGCGAGGAAGTCCTGCAGAAGAGCTCGAAAGGTGTCACAGTTCTGTCCTCAAGACAGTACCAGCAGTACTGGACGCCCAAGGCGGCGGCGCAGAACATTCGCGAGGCCGTCGTAGCGTTTCTATCGGCCTGCGATGCTGCCTTCGGTCAGGAGCGCGCCGCTCTCAGCGAGTTCGGCAGGAACGTCGATCTCGCCATCGCAGAATTCGCTCGCGTCAACGAATCCACAGGCGACGAGCTGACGAGCATCCAGGACTCCATTACCGACCGTGAGATCAGAGAGAAGCTCGGAAAGGGACAGACGCAGGCGGGCGCCCCCACCACTCAGGAGACGGTAACTACCGCTGTGCGTCGTCCAGTGTCCGTCATACAACTTGTTTTCTTAAACACCTGGTCATATGCTGATCAGGGTCTGATTTTGTTCCGCAGGACACACGTTGGGCGGACTCACTACGCAGGAGGTGCGCCATGGCTGACGTCGCTTTCGATTCCAACAAGCACGCCCAAACTCGGCAGGACGTCGAACAAGGGGGGGGCAGCAATAGCCTCCAGTTCCGAGGCAATCACTCGTCTCTCCAACGGACAATACGAGCGTTTCTGGACCGATGAGGCGGGTCCCCAGGCACTGCGGAACGCGTTTATCGCTTTCCTCGGCGCATACGGTAAAATTGCCGCTACCGAGCGCGACACTCTCCGCTCCTTCGGGCGCAATGTCGATCAAGCGATCGAAGACTTTGCCGCCGTTGAACAGGCTTCGGGGGACGAGCTGAAGGCGCTTCGCGACTCGATGGGCGACCCATCGACCTACACCTCACCAACGCCCACTTCTTCGACGAACCCTTCCTCCTCACCTACCGGTGGATCAGCACCAAGTACCGATCCCGCAACGACGGCGGGCACCAACGGCGCGCCCACCCAGGACGCACAGACAGACTTCTAGCCCGAGACGCACGATAGGAGACAGACATGGTGAGCAGCCCCATGTACGATCGCCTCATGAAGTTCGTTGAGGGCGTGGAGGAATCTCGCAAACTCAGCGGCTACGACTCCGAACACTCCGCGATTATTGCCGGAATGGGGATGATGAGTGCCAGGGTGTCCCACTTCAAGGAATACCAGGGCTTCGAGGGACAAACGGGCGAGGCCATTGACGGCTGGATCGATCGGACGCAGCAACGCTACAACAGCGAGCGACAGGGGTACGTGACCGGCACCGAGCACTACGTCGAAGGCCGACGCCTGCTCGTGCACGCCGCCGAGGACGCTAAGCTCCTATCACCAACGCTCCTAGACAAGGCAACCGAAGCAATGCGGGGGCTTGCTCAGGTCGTCATTCCGGTCGCAAAGCACATGGGTCCATTCGGAGAGCCCATCAACACGATCGCCACGACCGGCGCTGCCTACGTGGACGCGATCGAGGCGCAGGCAAACGCACAGCGCGAGGCCGCAGCCACGGCGATCCTGCAGCGTGTCAACGACGAGGCGCAGAAGCTCGCCGACCAGTTGCACGCGCACACGGAGGAGCTTAAGGAGATTAAGGACGGTATTGATGATAGGTATTTTCCTTCCCACCCAGGCCCCTCTAGCCCATCCGTGTCGAATCAACTAAGCCAGGGCAACATGTGGGTCTCACCCCACGAGGCAGGCGTATACGGGGCCAGCCGCGATGACGACTACGGCCGTTCCGACCTTCGGGGTCAAGGATCGGGCCTGTACGCGGACGGATACGACGAGGGCGGTCCGATCAGCGACCGCATCATGTCCTCGAAGCGCATTCCCAACCAATACATCTCCGAAGGAGAGCTTGGATCCCGTCTGAACCCCGTCACCGATCCGCAGGACCTGATGGATATTGACCTGCTGCACACGCGCGTCAACGGTGACCGTCACGCGAACGGCGTCATCGGCGGTCATACTCCCGCTTCTCCCGTCGATCGCGATCACCCTCTATGGCGTCTCAACGGTGGCCCTGCCAGCGAATCGTCGACGGCTGGTCGCCTCGGCGGCACCGGTATGCTCGGCGCAGGGGCACTGGGCCTTCGCGGGTCCGCTCGCATGGGTTCTGCCGCATCCAGCATGGGTCGAGCCGGTGGAGCGGGAGCCGGAGGATCGGCTGCTTCAGCTGCCCTGCGTACCGGTTCCTACTCCGGTGCCGGATTCGGCAAGTACACGCCGCCAACTCCTGCGGGTGCGACGGGGGTTGGTGCCAACGGAGCCTCTGGAGTGACGGGCATGTCAGGGGCGTCCGGCGCGAATGGCGCTGGAAGCTCCACGGCCGGCGGTCGCACCCAGGGAGCCGGCGGTTTCATGGGCGCTGGTGGCGCTGGCGCCGGAGGAAAGAGGGACGAGAAGAAGGCCCAGCGACGCCGCTACACTCCATTCCGATTTGAGGACGATGAGGACGAGCTGCCCGAGGGCTACGTGAACCCCATGTCGCAGACCTACGGGTCCGACAAGGACATCGCCCCTGTACCTCGCAAGGACGACGGATGGGATCCCCGCCAATGGTGACACGCACGAACAGCACTGCACGCCTGCTTGGCGTTGCGGCCTCGACCCTGGCGCTCGCCACGGGTGCCACCGCACTACCCTCCGGCCCGGCCCATGCGGCGGACACCATCACAGCCGCCGACCAGCCCTATTTCGCGTACTACCACCTCGACCAGGCGCGCGCGAAGGGCTACACCGGGCAGGGAGTCACCATCGCAATCCTGGACGGCGAGGTCGACACCAGTGCGCCCGAGCTGACGGGTGCCGACATCACCGATAAATCGCCCTGCACGGTGACGTCTTCAACTGCATCCATCAGCCACGGTACCGCCATGGCCGCCCTCCTCGTGGCGCACGACTACGGCATCGCTCCCAATGCAAAAATCCTCTCATACCGATTGGTTTTTTCCGATGACTCAGCTGGCTCAGATTGTTCGGGCGTCTCTGGTATTGACAAGAATGAAGCCTCATCGCTGATCAATACTGCGATTAATGACGGCGCTCAGATCATCAGTATTTCATCGTCTAACAAGGCTGGAACGACTCCTCTCAAGTGGGCAATAGCACGAGCAATATCCCAGGGGATCATCATCACCGCGGCCGCCGGTAATGATGCAAAGAACGAAACGGATGTCACCTACGAAAAATGGTCCGGTGTCATCGGCGTAACTGCCATTGATATCAACGGGAACTTCCAAGATTACTCCTCATGGGGCGAAGGCGTCGTCAGCGCAGCTGTAGGAGGTCCTTTGAAGGCGCGGAATTATTCGAACGGACAGCTTGAAGAGGTCAACGGCACATCCGTCTCGACTCCTCTCGTCGCTGGCTCTCTCGCGCTCGCCCGCCAGAAGTGGCCCCAGGCCACCACGAATCAGCTCCTTCAGCTTCTCATTCACACGGGGACCAACCCGGACCACACGTGGAACAAGTACACGGGTTACGGCGGTGTTGCGCCCGGTGCAATCGTCAACACGGACCCCAGCCAGTATCCGGATGAGAATCCTCTGGCAGTCAAGGACGGCGGTTCCAGTCCGACGCCCGACGAGGTTAAGCAGTACACCGACGGTGTGGTCTCTCCCTTTGAGATCGCCTACGACAACTCCTACATATACCGGGGCCTGGACGAGAACAAGATCGGCGACAGCCGAAACCCCTACCCCACTCACCTGGGGACCAGCCCGCGCTACCACGGCAAGTAAGCCGACGGGGGCGCGGGGCGTCGCCCTGATGCCCAGCTATGGCTACCAACCAGCAATTCCGCATGCAATTCCCGTGAGTGGATGTCGGGCTTTGGGATCTAATCGTTGATATTCTGCGGTTTCTTAGCTTGTATCAATTCGCGCCGCGGGGGAATTGCATGCGAAATTAGCTGGCGGTGGTGTCAGCGCCGCGCGCTTCGGCCATCCGCGCCGTAAGCTTCGCTCGGCGCGTCGGCTCGCTGTCCAGCCAGGCCCCGCCGCCCAGCCTTCCGATCTCTCCGGCGCCCACGGGCACCGCGGCCAGGCCGTGCGGTCCCTCCGGTGCCCTCGGTACCGGAGGGGCCTTCGCGGCTGATGTTGCTCGGCGCGTTGCCCTGATGCCCAGCTATGGCTGTCAACCAGCAATTTCGCATGCAATTCCCCCGCGACTCTTTCAAACATTGAATTTGCATTGTTGGAATTGCGCCACTTTCAGGCATTGCTGAAACTTCATCCAATCGAATTGCATGCGGAATTGGGGGATGAAGACTCATCTCTATAACCGCGCTTGTTCCTCGTGGCATTGCGCTACTTACGGGAGTATGCACTGCCTAGTAGCTAGCGCAATGGTGTGCGAGCGGGTGCACTGCTTGCCTATTCGGTGCGACGCGTTGCCGGGCTTGAAACCGGTGACACCTTTGCAGGTCTGTGTGGGTGCGGGCTTGAAACCGGTGACGCCTTTGCGTGGGGAAAATGCTGGTTTTCCGGGTGTTGTGGGCTCGCAATTGTGCTGTTGGTTTCATTGGTCGGCCTCGGGGAGGCGTGCAGTGGTGCTGTCGGTTTCATTGTGCTCCACGCTGGTGCCTTCCGGGCATTGAGGACGTCAAGGCTCGGGACATGGTGGGGATTTTGCACTACATGAAGCTCTCCGGCCGCGTGTCACCGGCGTGTCGCGGTTCTAATGACGCTATTTCCCCCATTTGGTGGTGCGATCACCGCCTGACGCAGCGCCTGGTGACCCTCATGTCGTGCAATTTCCCCCGTTTGGTGGTGGCGAGGCCGCAACGTGAGGTGGTGTGCTCGCCAAAGTGCAGACCCATTAGCTGAAAACAGCCAAAAATAGGCCGTTTTGGATGAATGGGTCTGTACTTTGGCGGATTCGGTGTCACTCTCGGTGTGCTGCTCGCACACGAACCCCTCAACATGCGCGTTACCCCGTTGATACGCACGTAAACCCCTAGATGTGCACCTGGGCGGGGCTGCCTACGTGCATGTCATCGGGCCCGCGTGCGGGTAAGAGGGCCCGGGTGCATGTCATCGGGCCCACGTGCGGGTAAGAGGGCCCAGGCGCAGGTCATCGGGCCCACGTGCGCAGGACGCGTTCACAGAAACAGAAGCGGGGCCTGACGACTCGCAGGCATCCCGACGCCCTCTATCTATATGCCCAGGGAGACGACGGAGGCAAGACCCCGAAGGGTCCCACCTCTCGTTGCACGCGGTGGCCGCGCCGTCGGCGCTGACAAGTCACGCTACCAGCAACACGCAGTGTCCTATAACCCCGCATCCGTGACATCGCTCGGGCCGAATGCGCTCAGTGCACGAAACCCGCCAGCACAAACTCGAAGGGGCCGGCCATAAGGCCGACCCCTTCGAGTATCCCATCAACACAGTGCAAGTCTTCCGATGCGTTCCCTTTCTTGGCTCACCCTTTGTGGGTGTCGCTCTTAGCTTGATGACTACTAATGTACGGACCCCACCTGTGGGAACCATTGAACAGACCTGGCAATTTCCTGAGAATTTTCATTCTCCCGGTCCCCCGCGCGCGCGGGCTCTCATTGTCATTGGTATTCCGGCAACTCTGACGGTCCGCGAGATGACCACGAGACAATCACTGCCCCTCACCTCACAGGACAACAGCTCTTCACCATTCGCCGCGACGACGGATGATGCTGCCTGACAGGGACGCCCACCGACCTCCTCCCATGGAGCTGTCATGGAGTGTTCCGCTCCTGCCAATGCAGCCAGGTCAGCGACCGCCTGCAGTCTCACCGACGCGCGGTGGGCAGCGCCCACGCCCGCGATGATGAACGCGACAAGAATAGCGAGGGCAATCAGGCCCACGGAGTTGACGGTCCCCGACCCAGCCTCACCCTCGAGCGCGCGAGGATCGCTGGCCCGCTTGAGGGCATCCCCGGAACTAGTTATCTTTTCATCGGCTGGTCCACTGGTCACGGCAGGTGCCCCTCGTCGATCGTCGTTACCGTGCAGCGGGCGATACCGCCGACCCAACCGGCTGCACCTCGGTAGGGTGCGCTCCCACTCACCGTCACCCACCCATCCGAGCGCGTGACTGAGTAGGAGCCCGGCGCGTAGGCTGCCGACGCCGCGGCCTGAGGATCAACGTGCCCGATCGATGCTGCTCGAGCGCCCTCGCGCACCGCTTGGCACAGGGAGGCACCGGTCAGCCCAGCTTGGGCCGCTGCGACGACGACGCCGATGACGGCCGTGACGGCGAGGAAGCCAATGGCGTGCTCGACGGTGACGTAGCCGTGGTCGTGAGCTGTCATCGGGTGTTCAGCGCCTCCTGGATGATGGATTCCAGGGCTGCCCGCACCGCGTCCGATTTAAGAATCACGATGAGGAGCCCGGCAAATCCCGCGGCTGCGATCGTCCCGATCGCGTACTCAACCGTCGTGGCCCCCTCTTCCGGGTCGGCCGGCTCAGGGGAGGTATCTCTATCCCTACTCGCCATGAGGTGATGTGCCGCATCCTGCGCGGCGCTCATCGCGGCGAACTGCGCGCGCATGGCCGCAGCCTCGATCCTGTCGATAATCATCATTGATCTGTCCTTTCATCTCCCGCGCCCACCGGCGCGTGGGGCCAGTGTGCGCGCCCCGGGTATCCCGGTTCCACGCGGATTCACTCCCCTGTGGATAACAGGCAAGCGGCCGAGGGCCCTGTGGATAAGCACTACATGTCGATGCCTCCGCTGAGGGAGGCGAGGAGGGGCACGATTCCAAGCGCGAGGAAAGCGGGGAGGAAGCACAGCCCGAGTGGGCCGACGAGTCGGACGCCGAGTTCCTCTGCGCATGTTTTTGCCTCGGTCAGGCGGGTTCGCCGCTCCCATGAGGCGCTACGCGCGAGCATCGTCTCCGGCGCGCTACCACTGGTCCACGAGGATTCGAGGGCATCGCGCAGCGGATGTGTCCACACCGGGGTCTCTTCCCACGCCTCGTCCCACGCCGCTCCCAACCGCAATGCTCGAGCCGTCCAGGAGAGGGCCTCGCACGTGCTGGCCGAGGCAAGGGCGTCGAGGACGCGTGGGATCGCAGCCCCGCAGGCAAGCCCGGCGGAGGCAAGGTCGCAGGCCAGAGCGGCATCAGCATCAGTGCCGGAGCGTCTGGCCCGCGCGAGGATCCTGCGGGAGGAGACGATGCCGGCCGCCCACGCGAGTATTCCGACCAGCGCGCAGGCCCTCCCGACCGTCGAACCCGTGTAGAAATGCCAGGGTGACGCACCCAGAGCGAGCGCCGACACGATGCCGACCAGCGGAAGAGCGGCGAGGACGCGCCCGGACATGAGGGGACCGGCGGAGGCAACGCGGCGAGCCTCTTCGACGGCTTGCTCGTCATCCACGCTGTCCCCGATGGCGTCCAGGATGTCTGCCAGGGGCGCTCCGAGACCGTTGCTGAATCGGCAGGCCACGGAGATGGATGCCGCAGCCGACCTGGAGGCGGCTGCGTCCGGTGATCGTGCGCGCATCTGGATGCTCCGGCGAGGCGGCTCGCACGCCCATTCGTCGAGGATCGGCGGGTAGTCCTCGCTGTCGCGCTGGACGCAGCCGACGCCTATGCGTACGAGGGACGCCGACCATGCTTGTGCCGTCGGTGCCCCCGAGCGCAGCCGAGTCGCCACCTCAGCGATCAGGAGGGAGAGCTCGCGCGTCGTCGGTACTGTGGCGGAGCGGCCACGGTGCCTCGCCCCATTGTCCTTGCCCGCGAGGCGGCGGAGTCTGCGCCTCCACGCGTCGGCGGCGAGGTCGGAGGAGCCGGGCTGGTGCATCCACGCCCGCACGATGCGTCGCTCGCGCAGGCCGCGCACGATAACCGCGAGCGCGCGGAAAGCCAGGATCAGCGCACACAACGACAGCGCGTACACGGCCGCGCGGCCGGTGATCTGCCCAATCGCACCGTTCCCGCCGTCACTGTAGTCAAGCCACCCGACGCCCCGCCTCATAGCCCGACCTTCCCCGCCAGGAGGTCCCACGCCTCGTGGGTGGTCACTCGACCGTCAAAGGTTGCACGCAGCGCAGGAATGCACTTGAGGGATCCTCCCCCGATCGTCAGCACCCCAACCTCGGACACCCATCGGTGCCCATCGGCGTCGCGCCGCATGTGGAGGACGGCGTCGAGGGCGCTGGCAGCCTGGGCAGCGACAGCTCCCTCCCCCATGCCTGCGAGCGAACCGAGGGCCGCGAGCCGCGCGGGCACCTCCCGCGCCCCATTCGCGTGGATGGTTGCCCATCCCCCGTCATGCCCCGTGTTGAGGGCTGTCAGAACGTCACGTACTTCGATGCCGCGACACTCCCCGAGCACCAGGCGGTCGGGACGCATGCGCATGGCCGCGCGCACGAGGTCGGAGAGGGTGACGGCACCTCGTCCTTCAACATTTGGCTTTCGTTCGACGAGGTGGACGCAGTGCGGGTGCGCGGGCGCGACCTCGGAAACCTCTTCGATGCACACGATTCGCTCACGGGAGGGAACGAGGGAAAGGGCGGCGCTCAGGAGGGTTGTCTTGCCGCTTCCCGTCGCTCCCGAGACGAGGACGTTGGCCCGCGAGACGACGAGGGTACGCAAGAGCGGGCCGATCGCTCCGGGCAGTGTCCCGCGCGCGACGAGGTCCGCCACCGACAGGCGCTTGGTTCCCAGCACGCGCAGGGAGATGAGTGTCCCCGACCCGGAGACGGGAGGGAGGACCGCGTGGAGGCGCACGCCGCCGGGCAGGGTTCCATCGGCGACGGGGCTTGCATCATCGAGGCGTGCCCCGCAGGCGCTCGCGAGACGGATCGCGGCGTGGCGGGCGGCTGCCTCGTCGCGGATGCCGGCGTCGACGCGCACGAGTCCGCCTCCCCTGTCGACCCACGCTTGGGCACCATTGATGAGCACGTCGGTGACTCCCGGGTCGTCGAGGAGATCGGCGAGCGTGGGCTCCATGCCCCTCTGGCGTGCTCGCATCATCTCGAGCGAGGCGGAAACCTCACGGGCACCGCACCCGGGGCGCGACGCGTCGGAGGCAGCGCGGGCAGGTAACGCACCGCGCGCGAGGAGCCTCAGGGCACTAGGCATGGGCCGCCCCCAGGTCCGGTACCTGATCGCGACTTAGTGAACGCCCGCGCAGGGGCGTCGGCGCGAGGGCCGAGAGCGCTCGACGCAGGGACCGCAGGTCCCGGCCCGGCTTCGTGGGGGCGCGCAGGATCGGGCGGGGCGCACACGCGCCTAAACCCGAGCTGCGTCTGCCACTACCTGATGTCACAAGCGTGATCGCGGGACAGGGAGGGGGATGGGATGCGAGGCTCGCTGCCATCGCCGCAGCGCCGTCCAGGTCCGAGCGCGTGACAAGGACGAGAGCGTCGGCGTGGATGACGGACGCACAGTGCGCAGCGCGCGCATCCCATCGTCCCGCGTCCACGATGAGGGGCGCGTGCAGTGACCGACAGGCGGCACCCACCCGCGGGTCGTCCGCATTGGCCCCTCCGCGCGCGTCGCCGACGAGCGCCCTTACTCCCCCCACGATGGGAAGGTGATCGCGCAGCGACGGCAGATAGGAGTCCTCACGTGCGTCGAGGTCGGCCCAGCGCACTCCGGGAGAATCGTGCTCGCGGGCACGCGCGAACCCTGGCACGGACCCGGACGCATCGACAACGATCCCCTCCCACGCGTACCCGGATTCGCGATCAACGTGCCTGCGCCACAAGCGGACTCGGCGACGCCTATGCTGTCGCGCCAGCAGCCGCACCACGGAAGTGACGCCGACCCCGCCCGCAGTTCCGGCGACCACCCACACCGCGCCAGCTGAGCCCCACCGGTGGCCGGCCTCGGCGATCAGGGAGATTAGGAGGGACGTATCCCCCGGCAGACTCACCTGTCCCCCATTCCCGACGCGCACGCAGGGGGTGCCCGGAGGCACGGGTGCCCCCGGTGATGCCAAGACCAAGGAAGCGCACGCGGGATTCGAAGACACGCGTGCCCCGGCGAGCTCGACCGCATCGTAGGCGTACTCGAGGTCCGGCGGTGCGAGGCCAACGAGGGAGACGGAGCTTGGCTCCTCGACATCGTGGGTATTCATGCAGCCACGGTGCGCCCCCGACACCCAGACAGTCCACCCTCGGGCGTGCCCCTGTGGACAACACCCACCCATAATGCCACCCTGTGCATAGAAGGGATCCGACGGAGGATCCTTGTGGATGAAGCCAACGCTGGAGAAAACGCCATGGTACGCGCGGCCTTTTTTGACCTGGATAAGACGATTCTCGACACGTCCTCGAACGTGGCCCTGTCCGGCCCGTTCATCGAGGCGGGCCTGATGAATCGGCGTACCGCCATCGCCTCAGTCTTCGTTCATCTGCCCTACCTGCTCGCGGGCGCGGACGAGTCGCGCATGGAACAGATGGCCGAGGCGATGGGCCGCATGGGGCGCGGCTGGAACGCCGCGTTCCTGGAAGCCACGGTCGAGGACGCCCTCGAACGCACGATTCAGCCCGTCTGCTACGCGCAGGCACTGGCCCGCATCGAGCAGCACAAGCGCGCGGGAGACGTCGTCGTCATCGCCTCAGCGTCGGTCGAGCAGGTCGTGCGACCGATCGCGCAGATGCTGGGAGCGGACGAGGTCCTCGCCTCGCGCGCGGAGGTCGACGCCGACGGTTGTTTCACGGGAGAGGTCACGCACTTCAATCAGGCTCAGGGCAAGGCGGACGCGTGTGAGGAGTTGGCTCGCGCGCGCGGCTGGGACCTGTCGGAGTGCTCGGCGTACTCGGATTCGGTGTCGGACGCACCGCTCCTGCGCCTCGTCGGACACCCCTACGCGGTCAACCCGGACCGCGCCCTGCGCGAGATGGCGCAGCGCGAGGGCTGGCCCACCCTCACGTTTACATCCACGGTGCGCATCCTGCCCCACGAGGTTCCCACTCCCGCGAAGGTCGCGTTGCCCTTCATCGCAGGCATCGCAGTGGGCGCGGCGGCCTGCGCGCTGGCGCGCCGCTAGGAAAAGCCCTAGGAGAGCCTGCCTGCCTGCACGTGGCGGGCGACGTCGCGCCCCACCTGGGCACCGTAGACGATTCCCGCGCAGTAGTGGATGATCCACCTGGCCACGCCGGCCTCGTCGGCGCTCACCCACCCGGCGAGTTCGCGTCCCGCGCGGGCCGGTTCGAGCGCGTCGTAGGCGCTGGGCACGCACACGCCGGTCGGGTCGACGCCTCGAGTGACGAGTATCCACCGCGCCAGGCCGCCTCCCACGACCGAGGAGGCCGGATCAAAGACGCGCCGGAAACGGAAGTGGGCGGTCAGGGCCGCGGCGACGGCGAGGCCGGGCGCATCGTCGCGCGCGTAGGCGAGCGCGGGCGCGAGCAGGGCGGGATCGGTGGGTAGTGCCACAGCGCGCGCCTCGACGAGGCCGGAGGCGACCAGACCGGAGCATGCGTCCCTGTGCAGTCCCGCAATCAGCGCGGGCAGGGGGGTGGGAGTGACGCGCGCACCCCCCTGGGAACGCGTGTTGAGATCGGGAAAACGCGAGGCCAGGTTCCACTGCGAACGCCAGATCCCCAGGGCGAGCGTGGCACCCGTGTCGGAAGCGGGGCCACCCGCGTCCCCCATGGACAGGGCGCGCACGTCGTCGACGCTCGTGCGACTGCCCTCGATGATGGATAGTGCGGCAGCCTCGCGCACGGCTGCTTCTGCGCGCGCTTCCTCCCAGCCTCGACGCAATCCCTCACTAAAACGCAGATCTGCGAGCGCGGTGTGCGCCTCGTTCATGGCGGATGCGACGTCTGGGCGGGCGGCGGCCGCACGTAGCACGGCGGGCGCGGGGTCGACGAGGGCTTCGATACTCACACCTCTACACTAGGGGCATGACGCTTTTGCAGCATCGAAACTTCTCCGCGCGCCTGCGCTCGGGGCTGTTCGCATTCGTTTTCGCTCCGGTTGCCCTGGTGTTCCTGGGCTCGTCGATGGTCGACGTGCAGGCCCTGGCCTCGGTTGGCCAGCCCCTGGCCTCGGTGGAGGGACTCATCGGCATGGCCTTGGCGTCGATGCTGCTCGCCTTGATCGCATTGAATTGCGAAGAGTCGAGCGCCGGCATGGTCGTCACGTTCGTGTGGTCGCTCGTCGTGGGGGCCACGCAGTTCTTGGGAGTGGCTCGTCTGCCCCTGCTCATGAAGTCGTCGGTGGGTGCCTCGGATATGTTCGCCGGCGTCCTATGGTGCATGTATCCGGTGTGTCTGTCTCTCATGCTGGGTGCGTGCGCGCTGACGATCAAGTCTGTGCGCGTGCGCGCGGGCAAGGATACGCGCATGCCGCTCGCGCGCGTACACCGTCACGCGTTCGGCACGACGGTCGCTCTGCCGGCTTCCGTCGCCGCGGGCGTGCTGATGGTGGCAGCTGCCCCGTCGGATTCGACGAATGTCGCCGCGATGGGCCTGGAAGGCGTCCTCGAGGGGCACACCCTCATGCCGTTGTTGGCCCTCGGGTCCGGCCTGTCCTTCGCTGCGTTGGTAGTGAGCGCACGCTGGTCGATCACGGGCACACAGATCGCCACGTGGACAATCCTCGTGCTGCCGAGCTACGTGATCCTGCCGGTGTGGTCGTCGCTGACGGGTAACGTCATCGTTCCCGGCCCCTCTATCATGACGAAGTTTGCGCTCGCCTCTCCACCCCTAGCCGCCCTCGGCATGGCGACGGGATGTGCGTCCATGGGCGTGCTGTGGGCGCGGGTGCGCGCCCTGAAGAGCCTGGATGCGACACCGAACGAAGCGGTGAATGAGGGGCCTGCCGAGGACTAATACGCGCGAGCGGGCACGCGGACCGTAATATGTGGGCAGATATAAGGAGGAAGCATGTCCGAGAACGAGTTTGATGCCCAGCGCGACCGCACCGAGGAGGACCGCGAGAACGTGGTGCTGACCGGCGAAGAGATTGAGCTGCCGGGCGAGGATTCCGACGCGTCCGCGATCATCGGAGAGTCCAGCGAGCCCATCCATACGGGCGAGATCGAGTCGGTCGCGATCGGCGGCCTGACGGGACGTGTTCCGGCGGCTGCCCCGCTTAAGCCTACGATCGAGGACAAGATCGCGACGGGCGAGCTGCCCGTCGTCACCGCCCCCGAGGGCGACCTTCCCGTCGTGTCCGCCGCGGACGAGGCGGCTTCCGACGAGACGCCTGAGCAGGCCGATGGCGCGCAGAACGCTGCCGAGCAGGCTCCTTCCGATGCCGACGTCGCCACCGATGAGTCGGCCGATGATGCCCAGGACGCGGACGCTGCCGAGGGCAGCACTGACGCTCCCACCGAGGAGGCCACGGATGAGGCTCCCACCGAGGACACCACTGACGCTCCCACCGAGGAGGCCACGGATGAGGCTCCCACCGAGGAGGCCGCTGATCCGCAGGATTCTGCTGCCGAAGAGGCCGACGCCGAGAGCCCCATTGCGGACGAGGCCGCCGCTCCCGAGGCCGAGCAGTCCGAGAACGCTTCCGACGAGACGGAAAGCATCGACGAAGCGGAGCCCACGCTGACCCCCGTCATGACGCCCGCGCAGGCCGCAGCGATGATGGGCCTGAACCTGGAGGACGCTGAAGAGAAGACCGATGAAGGCACCCAAGCCGACTCCTCGACCGCCAACGAGGCTCCCACAGCGCAGGAGGCCGAGCAACCCACCGTCGGTGGCGCCGCCGCCGAGCACACGCTCTCGTCGCGCCGATCGATGATTTTCGGCGACGACGATGAGGCCACCTCCCCGTCGATCCCGGCGCTCGCGCCGGTAGGCCGGGATGAGCGGAGCTCGTCGGACGAGGCGGGGGACACCTTCGCCGAGCTTGATCTCCCCACGGAGAAGGCCACCCCCTTCAACGAGCCGACGACTCAGCTGCCCACGCAGGAATCTGAGACCTCGTACTCCTTCGCGGATCAGGACGGCGCCGAGGAGGCACGCCCGCGCCGCCGCTCCCTGCTGGGTGAGGGCGACGAGAACGCCGAGGCCGCAACCCTGGCCGCGATTGCGTCGACCGCCGCACGCGGCGACAACTCCAAGTCTCAGCGACTGGACGACGAGCTCTTCTCCGCCGCCCCGCAGATCACGGAAATGCCCTCGCGTGCGGGTGCCCACTGGATCTCGTTCCTCCTGTTCCTCATCCTCGTGCCGGTCGGCTGGTATCTGGCCGCCGACGCCGGTGCGCGCATGACGCTGGCCGACGCCGCCCCCATGTACACGGGCGTCGCATCCATCCTGGCGCTGGGCGAGCTCCTGGGGGCGCTCATCGTTTCCGCAATCCTGTTTGTGGTGGCGCGCCGCTCCTCGCTGGGTGCTTGGCTGATGGGCCTGGTCACGCTGATCGTCGGCCTTCCGTGGGTCATGGCCCCCGGTCTCACGGCCGCGTCGGCCCTGAGCGCGCTCACCGCGCTGACGAACACCGGCTCCCTGGGCGCGAACCTGTCCCATCACCTGCAGGCATCCGGCTACTCGGGCCGCTTCGCTCTACTGGGCGTCGCGATCCTGGGCGTGGCGTACGTGTCGCACTCGGCGCGCCGCACCGGCCGCGACGAGGAAGCATTGCGCACCTCGATCGAAGCCACCAACCCGGCCGGCGCCTTCTACTCCAAGCGCGCACGCAAGAAGGCTGGGAAGGACGCGGCCCGCAAGTGAAGACCTTGCTTCCTGCCGGCGCGATCGAACTCGAGGGTCCCTGGACTCACCGGCACGTGAGCGCTGGCGGCACCGCATTTCACGTCGCCGACATGGGCGAGAGCATGGACCATGCCCTCGTTCTCTTGCACGGATTCCCCGAGCACTGGTGGTCGTGGCGCGAGGCGCTCCCCATGCTCGCCGAGCAGACCCCCAGAGTGTTTGCCCTCGATATACGAGGCTTCGGCACCTCCGACCTCACGCACGGTGACTACGACCTGCGGCAGATGGCCAACGACGTGATCGGCGTTGTCCGCGCGCTCGGCGTGGCTTCCTTCTCAGTGGCTGGCACGGGAATCGGCGGAACCATCGCATGGATGATCGGCGCACTGGCTCCCCTCGAGCTGCGCTCGGTCTGCGTCCTCTCTGCGCCCCACCCCCTCGGCGTGCAGCCCGTCATCGGCCGCGCACCCTGGGCGGGAGGCCGAGTCCTGCAGGGGCGCCTGGCACTGCCTACTGGCCGTGAGCGCGCGCTGCGTTCCGGTTCCCTCGTGACGACGGTGTATCGCGCGTGGGCCTCTCCCGGCAACGTGGACGGCCTCGTCTCTCAGTCCGGCCCCTACCGGGCTGCCCTGCAGCGCCCCTTCGCTGCGAACACCGCATTGCGAGGTCTGAGCGCTGCCCGCAAAATTTCGCGCGAGGAGCGCCACCTCCTCGCAGAGCCTCTGAGCGTACCCGTATTGTCTCTCGTCGGCCGAGACGACGGCGCTTGGTCCCCACTGGACCACGCTGCGGACGCTCAGTTCGTAGACGCGCCCCTCACGCAGATTGTCATCCGCGAGGCCGGTCACTTCCTGCCCGAAGAAGCGCCGCAGGCGGTTGCTCAGGCTCTGTCAGAACACGTCGCAGCACACACGATTTAGCGCTTGTTTCATTAGACAGATCACACACGAGACGTAATGAAGCCCATTTCACCTGATAGATAGGGCATAATGGTGTGATGCGCGGTACCTTCTCGTGAGTGGTATTACGTATGGGATCCACTGCGCAATCCAAATCGAAACGCCCGAGCAATCGGGCACGAGCGGAAGGAGCTCCGCACCATGATCGGTGACG
>ERZ773072.850-NODE-850-length-15926-cov-30.383971_pt1 | contig 15926 bp, 17 predicted proteins | sample MGYA00580617_ERZ773072 | MGnify/ENA primary metagenome ERZ773072 (study PRJEB29015, sample SAMEA2737970) | human oral metagenome | biome: human oral; feature: human-associated habitat; material: dental | place: China | collected 2122 ...
TTCTTCACCTTCTTCCAGGTGTTGATAGCCATTACCCGAAAGTTCCTCGAGAAGGCCGGATGGTGGAAGGCTGTCGCCATTGTGGGGGCCGTATTCTCCGACGTGGCGGCCCTGTGGTTCGTGGGAGTTCTGCTGGGCTATTATTTCGGCGTCCCCAGCTGGGGGCTCGCGACCCGGTGGTTGCACTACCACTTCGTCGCTGCCTTGTGCGCGTGGGGACTCCGCGAGATCTTCCGCTGGTTGAGCCCACGAGTCACTGCGACCCCCAGCGCCTCTGACAGTCCCGCCACTCCAGCTGAAACCGAGAACCTCAGCAATTCCGAATACACAGAGGCAGACACCCCGACAGACGCAACCGCGGTCACCGAAGTCGACACCGACAGCGACACCGACACCGACACCGACAAGCAGTAGTCCGTTGTCTCGGGAGCGGGTTTTACCGTTCCCCTGCCGCTAGACAAAAGATGAAAACTGGCCCCGACCTCGCTTTCACGAGGCCGGGGCCAGTTGTCTACTTCTTTTTTCTCTTCTTCGGTGCGGGTAGTTCCTCCCACATCGCGTCAACGACGTCACGCAGTGCGTCGCGGTCCTCCACTTCGACGAGAAGCATCTCCTTCGCTCCCTCGTAGGGGATGGCGCGCGGGGCGTCGGGCAGGAGGCGTTCGGAGGCGGGCGTTACCTTGAGCAGGAAGCGGTCGTCGTAGATGCCGCCGATAACCTTCCCCCGGTAGTAGAGGACGTATTCGCCCATCATTTTGCGGTGCGCCACGTTGTCCAGCTCGCCCAGCAGGTCGAGCACGAACTCCAAGTATTGGTTGGTGGACGACATCGTTCTTCCTCGCTTTCCCGCTCAACGACACGCTCACTTGATCCTGCGATGTATTGAGCATCTGGCCTCTTTTGTGGCGTGTGAAAAACAGTGTAGGAGCCTTAGATCGGACCCGCTGACCGCATTCGTTCATTGATCAACGAGGCTGGGGCCGTGATTGGAAGCAGGGCGGGCTAGTATCGCGTAATTCTAGGGTCTTGAGGGGCCGGAGGTAGCGCCTGAGAGCTCAGTTAGGATGGGAGCATGATTGATATGCGGGACCCGCGAGGGATTATCACGTTCATCGTTCGTTACCTGGCGCTCCAATTGGGCCTCCTGGTCTTGCTCGTATTCTCCTTCTCAAGCGGCTTCGTTCTGTTGACTGTCATCTGTCTGCTGGGCTTCTTCACCTTCTTTCAGGTGTTGGCGTCTATCTCCCCAGATTTTCTCGACCGCGCCGGGTTGTGGAAGCCTATCGTCATCTCGATTACGGTCCTCACCTACGTACCCATCCTGTGGTGGTTCGGACGATTGGTGGCGGGCATTGCTGGCAGCGGGTCCGACTGGTGGCTCGTGATTTCATGGCTGCCTTTCCACTTCGTCGCTGCCTTATTCGCGTGGGGGCTCCGCGAGACGATCCGCGGGGCAGGCGCTCAAAATACCGCCATATCCAGTGCCCCTGACAGCACCGTTGAGTCTGGCGACAGCGAGAACCCCGGTGATCCCGAAGACGCAGAGGCAGACACCCCGACGACCACCACCGCGGTCACTGAAACCGACACCGACACCTACAGGCAGTAGTCCGTTATCTTGGGAGCGTCCTCGACCGCTCCCCTGCCACCAGAGCGAACGCCCAACCCGGCCCCGAGGGCCTGCGGGTTCCTTACCAGCCTAAACCCTTGAGCACGTCATCCACCGCCTCGACGGAGGCCAGGCGCTCACGCGCCTCGGGAGAGCGCTGGTAGAAGGCCAGGAGGCTCTTCACGCGGGACGGCAGGACGCGCAGGTGATCAAAGGAAATCGGGCACTCGACATCGTCACCCGCCTTGATCAGGAGCGTCGTGCGCTGGCGCTGCCCGACGACGACCGGCTCATCCGACCACGGAATCGCGTAGCTCACATTATCCTTGCCGCAGAGCAAGACACCCTTCTCACCAATCACCATGCATTCCCGTTTCGGGGAGGTAAACATGTGGCGCCCACCCACCGTAGCGATTGCGATAAGAGCGCTACAAGCAATTGGCGCCATGCGCGCCGACAGCGCAGCCGCCCCGGAAAGGAGTGACAACCCGAAGAGCACCAATCCCACAACCGCTGTCACAACCGTCGCGACGCGCAACACCGTGACAAGCGCGCTAGGCCGCACCGACACACCCCCATGGGGCTCCAACGCGACGGTCACGAGCCTCCGAGACCAGCCCGAGTCCGCCCGTGCGCCGACAACACAGCTGACAGCGAACATAATCGATGCCGCGACGAAGTAGGAGTCGCGCACAAGGACCCCCATGGCCGCAAATAAAACGCCGATAAGAATACCGATCAAAGAAGCGGTCCCCACGCTGCTCCCGCGCCGATCCGTCGGATAGACCGCGTAGAAGGTCCCGTAGTTCGGCGTAGGCCGAGAGGAGGCACCGCCTCCTGCATAGGCACCGGCCGAAAACTCACGCTCGTTCACAACATCACCATTCATCGTTACCTCGCGTCACCGATGACGCTCTCGTGGGCCCGAGCCTCACACAACGCCAACGGCTCCCCTGCATCCCCGGTATCCCCGCCACGCAGACACGAACGGACCCCGGCCTCGTCAATCAATGAACGAGACCGTGGCCGTCAACGCGCACACGAGAGGTCAAGACGCGGTGATCTCGACGGGCGCACTGTGCACGAGGTCGGACAGGGCGTCCATGAAACGCGCGATTTGCTTGCGGTTACGACCATCCTGCATGAGGTTCGGCGTGCCCTTCGTGGTGCAGGTGACCTCGACGATGACGCCCTGCTCGTTGGGGATGAAGCCGACAATGAAGCGCTCACCGTAGGAGGTGAAGGAGAAGGGTGTCTCGAAAGTGATAAAGCGAGCGTTCATGTCCGCGCCGGTCAGGGTCGCCTTCTTGACGGCCCGCAGCGCGGTCGTCGCCGCATTGAAGAGCTGCTCGTAAGGCAGGTTGTACTGGAACGTCTGCGTAGTGGAAGAAGTAAAACCCATGGTGTCTCCTTATGATCGTGGTTGACATGTCGCCCACTGCGCGAGGCTCACGCGCGGACCCGTGAAGAAGGGCGTATCCTCACGCACGAACGAGCGCTCCTCGGTGTAGCGCTGGGCGTGCATGAACCCTTCCAGCCGGTCCAGGGTATCAGCTTCAACAGCGACAATGTAGTCATAATCCGACATCGCGAACGCGGACAGGACAGACTCCTGGACGTCGGGGAACGCAGACAATCCCTTGCGTCCGCGCTCGGTCATGATCCGCGCGCTCCGCCGCATCGATGAGGTACCAGTCGTGGGTGCGCACGAGTGGGAAGACCGTGACCCAGTCACGCGCACCGCCCCCCGTGCAAGTACGCAGGATCGTGTCTATCGCGGAATTCGGCTGGCACGTGGGCCCCCATGCAGCTCCACGTGGGCCTCAGGTGCCTGCCGAGCGCGCAGGCGCGCAGGCGATGGTAAGCGTCCTGGAGGACCCGAGGGTCCTCGTTGAGGAACCAGACCATGAGGTCCGCGTCGGCGCGCAGCCCGCCCAGGTCATACCAGCCGCGCACCGTTGCTTCGCCGGCGCAGACATAGTCCAACGATTCGCCGACGATGCGGGTGTACTCCTCCTCGTCTCGAGGCAGGGGCTTGTCGAGTGAGAACACGGCGTAGAGCGCGTAGTTCAGCGGGTGTGCCACGTTGCCGACGTCAATGCCGGGCGGGCGCCGAGGCGATCACACACCGCCCCGGCGCCCACCCTCCCACTGTCAGGGGTCGATCAGGAACGGGGCTCGTAGGGGCTGACCGCGACGGAGGCCATCTCCTGGCACACGCGCAGGGAGAGGCGCAGGCTTGTCGAACCCGAACCATTCGTGTTGATGAGATCAACCTGGTCGGCGTCCGCAGCCGTGCAACCCTCGACGCCGTCGACTGACTCCGCCGTCAGCGTCACGCCCACGCGACCACCCTGAGCAATCGTGTACACGTTGCCGGGGTCCTCGCCGTCGCGCGCCGCCTCGGAGACGGTCGCCCCGCCTGATGCGAAGAGCACCTGCGGGAAGCCGCTAATCCAGCACGAGGGCCCTTCGTTCGTGAAGGTCAGCTCGACATAGGTGGTGGAACCGATCTCCTGACGCGAGCCCACGGCGGCCTGCAGGTAGGTGAGATCGCAGCGCGCCTCGTTGTCGCTCACGTCCACGTCGGGAGCCTGGTTTCCCCGATCGATGGAGGCGCTCTGGGCAGCCTGTCCGCTCTGCTCAGCCCCGCCACTCTGGGAGGGCCCAGCGCTGGAGGAAGCTGAAGCGCTCGGCGTCGCAGGCGCAGAAGTCGCCCCCGACTCGGGCTGGCCTCCCTTCGGCGAGCAGGCGCTGACGCCGAGGGCGAGGGCAGACAGTGCGGTCACGGCAAGGAAACGTCGCGTGTTGATCATGCGACCATCCTATGAAAGCGTCGCGGGGGCGCTCCTCGCCACGCCGGTCGTTACGAACTGGTGACAAGCGGCGCCCGCCATGCAAGAGAGAGACCCAGCCGGCCTCGTCAATTCACGCGCCCCCACTCAGGCAAGGAGCAAGGCCCATCCCAGACCCGTCAGCTGCCGCTAACCGGCTCAATCTCGACGGGGGCGACGTCCATCTCGTCAAGGGAGACCAGGCGATCCTTACGCACCAGGTGGTAACCCCACCATACGACGCCGAAGAGCGGCAGGCCGATGTAGGAGGAGGCGACCTCCCAGACCTGGCCATTGATCACCGCCTCGTAGTTCTGTCCGGCCATCACCACCAGACACATGATGAACGCAATGATCGGACCCGCCGGGAATAACGGAGAGCGGTAGGGCAGGTCCTCCAGTCGGTAGCCCTGACGCCAGTACGCGCGGCGGAAACGAATGTGACTGACTGCGATCCCCAGCCACATGATGATGCCCGAGATGCCGACGATGTTGACCAGCCAGATGTACGCGTCGTTGAAGACCAGCTGAGTGAGGAAGCCGAAGGCCGCCGTCACGGTCGTCACCGCCATCGCGTAGGCGGGCACGCCGCCCTTCGTGACGCGTGCGAAGATCGCAGGCGCCTGACGTTTGAGGGCCATCGAGTGCAGCATGCGCGAGGCCGCGTACAGGCCCGAGTTACCCGCCGACAGGATCGAGGTCAGGATGACGGCGTTCATGACGGCCGCCGCCGCACCGATCCCCATACGCGCAAAGACGAGGGTGAACGGGGACTGGGCGACATTGTTCGCGCTGTCGTCGGCGGCGCTGAGAAGGCTCGGATCCGTGTAGGGAAGGAGCGTGCCGATCACCGCGATCGCACCGATGTAGAAGAACATGATGCGCCAAAACACCGTGCGGATCGAGCGCGGCACGTCCCGGCGCGGGTTCTCGGATTCTCCGGCGGCCACACCCACGAGTTCGGTGCCCTGGAACGAGAATCCCGCGATCATGAACACCGCGATGACACCGACGAAGCCGTTATGGAAGGGAGCGTCGCCGATCGTCCAATTCGACAGCCCCGGAGAGTTCGTCCCCATGACTCCGGCGATCATGAAGACGCCGGAGATGACGAACACGACGACAATGACGACCTTGATAGCCGCCAACCAGAATTCCGCCTCACCGTAGACGCGCGCCGAGAGTGCGTTGAGCCCAACGACGATGACTAGGAAGGCCACCGCCCAAATCCACGAGGGAACGGACGGGAACCAGTACGCCATGACCAGGCCCGAGGCGACCAGGTCCGCGGCCACCGTCACCGCCCAGTTGAACCAGTAGTTCCATCCCATCGCAAACCCGAAGGACGGGGAGATGAACTTCGTGGCAAAAGTCTGGAAGGAGCCTGCGACCGGCTGGTGGGCACTCATCTCGCCCAGGGACTGCATGAGGAGCAGCACCATGAGTCCGATCGCCGCGTAGGCGAGGAGGGCACCGCCGGGACCGGCGTTGGCGACCGTGGCACCGGAGGCCAGGAACAGGCCTGTGCCGATGGCGCCGCCGATGGCGATCATCTGCATGTGGCGCGACGCCAGGCCACGCTTGAGCTGCGTGTTGGAGCGCTGGCGGACATCGCTCGCGATGTCATCGGGAGTGGGGGTTTCCATGACTGGGTTCCTCATCTGTCGATCGTGGCTCCCATCTTAGTCCCAAACTCTTGTGTCGAGGTTGGGACGTTCTTTCCTCGGTCTTTAACGAGGCCGTGGCCTAGTTGCGCTCATCAATCCCCCAGTTCACGTCAATGACGGGACTTTGTCGACACTTTCGAGGGAATGCACCAGGTCGCAGGGCGGCGCGATTTGTCACCCCTGCGCCCCGCCGCCCATGCGCATCGCGTCGGGCACGAGGGCGAGATCGCCGTGCGCGGCAACGAGCCCACGCGCACTCGGATCGCTACACTGAAACCCTCCCACGCCAACGAAGGAAGAGACCATGACGCACCAACTTGTGAGCATCGGCTGGATGCTGCTCGCCCTCGTCCTGTCGGCCTCCATCGGCCTCGAGCGCCAGATCCGAGGCAAGAGCGCGGGCATCCGCACCCAGGCCATCGTCGGCCTGACGGCGTGCCTCATGATGCTGATCTCCAAGTACGGCTTCTCCGACATCCTCATGGACGGCATCACTCGCTACGACCCGTCGCGCGTCGCCTCGCAGATCGTCTCGGGAATCGGCTTCCTCGGTGCCGGCATCATCCTGACCCGGCACGGCGCCATCCGCGGTCTCACGACCGCCGCCACCATCTGGGAAACCGCCGCAATCGGCATGGCGTGCGGGGCCGGTTTGTGGTGGCTCGCCGTTGCCGGCACCGTCCTTCACTTCATCGTCATTGCCCTGCTGACGCCTCTCGTCCAGTTCATCCTCATGCGCACCCACGGACACAAGGTCACTCTCAGTGTCCACTACTCCCCCGGGCATGGGGTCCTCTCCACGCTCCTGACACAGGTCGGAACGCTGGGGTGGGCCGTCTCATCCGTATCTACGCGCACCGATTCCAGCGAGCGCATATCGATCGCCCGTTTCACCGCGTCGACGCGCCAGGACCTCTCAAAATCCCTCCTGGTGACCACCCTGTCGGACTTGGACGGCGTCGCCGGCGTCGACATCTCCGAGGAAGACGACGAGTAGGCACGACACGAGGAGGGGCTCGCGGTACGAACCGCGAGCCCCTCCTTCATGCCCTCAATCAGTCAGCGCGTCACGCCTGAGGACCGAAGGGGTTGTAGGGCTGGTTGCCCTGCTGGTTCGGCTGGCCGTACTGACCCTGCTGAGCCTGCTGACCGTACTGGCCCTGCTGAGCCTGCTGACCGTACTGGCCCTGCTGAGCCTGCTGACCGTACTGACCCTGCTGGTTCTGCTGGCCGTACTGACCCTGCTGAGCACCCTGGGGACCCTGGTATCCCTGCTGGGGACGCTGCTGACCGAATGCCGACCGGCCAGCCTGGAAGCCCTGCTGCGGCTGGGCGCCGAACTGTCCCGGCTGACCGAAGACGCTAGGAGTCGCGTCCACGGGCGCAACCTTGCCGGCCTTAAGCTCCAGGAGCAGAACGCCACCCGCAGCACCCATGGCGAGGGAGAAGAAGGGGAACAGGAACGCGCCGATCGACAAGTAGCTCGCGCCGATTTCAGCCATGATGTAGATCGTCCAGATCAGCGACAGTAGCGCGAGGGAAAGCGACGCCGCGCCCGTCGAGATGAACGCCCACTTCTGGTTCGTGAACCAGTATGCGGCGCCCACGCCGACGGTGCCCAGAAGCAGAAGAAGGAAGGTAACCGGGAACCAGCCACCGCCGCCGAGGAGCGACTGGCGGTAACCAAGTATGGAGACGAAGGGCAGGACCATCGAAATGAGGACCAGGAGAGCCGCGACGCCGACGCCGATCAGCGCGTAGGTCGCACGGACGGAACGGCCGCCGACCTTGCCGCTCTCGTTGACAACGGCATTCTGGAACTGGTTAAAGGCCGAATTCGCGGCGGCTCCGAACTGCTGAGCGGCAACGCCGAACTGCTGACCGGCGGACTGCCCGGGCTGACCCTGCGGGGCCTGGCCGTACTGGGACTGACCCTGGGGAGCCTGGCCGTACTGGGGCTGACCCTGCGGGGCCTGGCCGTACTGAGGCTGACCCTGCGGGGCCTGGCCGTACTGAGGCTGACCCTGCGGAGCCTGGCCGTACTGGGACTGACCCTGGGGAGCCTGGCCGTACTGGGGCCGCGAGCCGGCAGCGGATTCCTCGACGTCGGCTGCGAGTTCGGCGGCGGACTTCTCGCGTGCGCCCTCGGTAATAGTGCGCTCAAGTTCCTCGTCCGACACCACGGGAGCTTCGGGCGCGGAGGCCTCGTCGAAAGCCGGGGTCTCGCCGGTCACAGGAGCAGGCTGCTCCTGCTCAACAGGCTCGTCAACAGCCACGATCTGGTCGGCCACAGCCTCGTCAACAGCCACGATCTGGTCGGCCACAGCCTCGTCAACAGCCACGTTCTCTTCAGCCACGGGCTGCTCGGCGGCCGGCGGCTGCGCGGGAACGACTCCCTGGTCGGACAGCCACTGCCCAAGCGCCGGGTACAGCGACGGGTGAGTCGCGACGTAGGGGCGCAGGTCAGGACGCGCGGCCGTAATATCGGCGAGGTCCTGCGCGGTCAGCGCCGGATTGCTCATGTCAGCAGCACTGAGCTGCGACGGGTCGATGGTGCTCATCTGTATTCCTCTCACACCCGAAAGTGCAGTTCCTGATGGCGAACAGTCAATTCTATCGCGTGAGTCTGCCGCCAGGTCAAGACGTTCGAACGATGAAACGCGCGGCGAGCAAAAAAGCCCGGTCCCTATCGGGACCGGGCCTGTGGTGGTAGCGGGGACAGGATTTGAACCTGCGACCTCCGGGGTCTGCACCTCTTTTTAATGAAACAGTGAGATACAGCCGAGCAATCGTTGCTATCGTGCGGTAACTGTCCCGTTATCCTTCCCTAAAGATACTTGAAGTTACCGGCATATCCCCATGAAAGATAGGGAATAAGGTAGGGACTACTTTTCCTCCCTACGCCGTGCTCGGGCTGCCTCGTACAGCGTTGTGAGGTCTGACAGGTCTGAGTATGCCTGAGCGTTCACATCGACCGAGTGGCCGAGCGTTCGAGCACGCAGTAGCGCGTCTACGTCCGTGCGGTACATGGTGTTGAGGGTGGTTCTCCAGACGTGGGTGCGGTAGGTCTCCAACAGAGGCACTCCGCAGTCGCGAGCCAGATCCTTATAGAACGCCTTGAGAGCCTTCTGAGCGTTGTATCTGTCCCACTCGGTGTCCGGGTTGAGCGGTGCGCCCACAACATAGGCTCCCCCGACCTCATCTCGTCTACGGATGAGGTGCTCATAGACCGCAGGCTCGACGAGAGCCGCGACGCGGGTGGTGCCAGTCTTGGCGTTTTCAGCTCGAATAATGCACGCTGGGCGGTTTTGGTCGTCGGTGATGATGTCGTCCCACATGAGAGTTCTTGCCTCGCTCACACGCAGCCCTGTGGCCATTTGGAGCAGGGTTAGGTCGATGCAGCAGCGGTGGACGGCAACGCGGTCTGCCAGCGTGTACCGGCCTCGCTTGGGTGGTACTACACCTTCGGCAGGGTCGAGGGTGAGCAGATGGGTAAGCACACGGTCATATTCGGCTGTAGTGAGCGCTCGCCCTCCTTCAGGGCGCGTGGTCTTTTTGACCGTTCCTAGGTCGATCCGTGCGCCTGCGAGAGGGTTGAATTCAATGACATCGTCTTTGATGAGTTCTTCAAAGAAGTACCTGCTGGCTACTCCCTTGGCGTGCCTGCCGCTCTCTGCGCCGTGCTCAGCAGCGATCCCCTTGAGCAGTTCTTCGATGGTGCGCCTGCGGGCAACTGAGGCGATGGAGTACCCCTTGAACGCCTCAGTGAGGTAGGTCAGCACAGTCTTGTAGCGGGCCTTGGAGTTGGGCGACAGGCGTGAGGACTCGGTGATGATGGGTTTGGATACCGTTTCCAGATATTCGGTTGCAAGCGATGATGGTTTCCACGTGCCCCCAGTTCCTCCCTGTGCGAGTAGTTCAGCAGCTTTTGCGTGCGCACGTGCACGGGCCTCGCCTTTGGTTGAGCCTGTAGTGTCACGCGAGAGGAGACGACCATCCTGGAGTCTGATTTTCCATTGGATGCGGTATTTGCCGTTGGCAAGACGGACCGGGGTCACGGAGTCGATTGTGTTGGTTCCTGAGGCGATTTGAAGTCTAGGCATACCTTAATTATACATAGGGACTAGCAATTGTGGTTCAATTTAACGCTGATGTGTTGCCAAATGTAGGTATATGGTGGTATTATTTTGGCATGCTATAAGGGATGCTGAATAAGCAAGTAGGCGTGGCCTCCGTCGCCACAAAACCAAGCGATGTAACACCCGTTGCAACCGAGGGATCCCACTCGGGTCGCCTAGATCCTCTATATCTAGGAGACCTCAATGTCTACCCCTACTACCCTCGTTACCCCTGCTGTTCTCACTACCGAAGAAGCAGCAATCTATCTCGGCTTGTCTCCTCAGACGCTTGCGAACTGGAGAGTTCGTGGTCTAGGGCCTGTGTACTTGCGTCTTGGAAGCCCTGGTCGTCCTCGTATCGTGTACCTCCCTGAGGACCTCGATGCATTCCTCCGTGCCAACCGCGTTGAGACGACGGGAGGCCAGCGATGACGAGCATAAAAAATCACCCCGGCACCCCCAAGGAGAGCACCGAGGCAATCAGTTCTGTTGGCACCCATTCTACCACATCTGACAGGCGTGCTGTACGGAAGCCACCAATTAACCAGCTCATCCATGATGAGGTCTTGCTCTTCTTCGACACGAGGGACCAGAGCACATGCAGCCCTGAGGACGTGGAGATGGAGCTACTGAACCGGATTAACACGCGTCTGGTCAGTGAGAGCGTGGCTTACGGCCTTAAGGGTAGGGACGCTTATCAGCAGCTCAAGGCTCTTCCGCCTGCTGTGATTGCGGAGGGTATTCTCAAGCGCGAGCTTAAGCACACGGGTCTGATTGGTAAGTCAAGAGCGACGGCTGAGCTGATGACCTATGAGGCTGAGGGGCCTGATATGGGGCTGTACGTGCCTGCTGAGGAGCGTATTCGTAGCCTGGCTCGTCAGTACCACTACACGATCTCACCCAAGGATCTCAACGCTGTCGTGGAATGTGTGCGCGACTCGGTGCCGTTGCTCAAGGAGAGCGAGGACAGCGATGTCGTGGCATTGGCGAACGGGTTGTTCAATGTGCGCTCTAAGGAGCTGCGTGATTTCTCACCCGAGGTTGTTCTCACGTCGAAGGCGTTCGTCCCCTTCCTTGCAGACGCTACCTCGTGCCAGGAGATTGACGGGTGGCACATTGACAAGTGGTTCAGGGAGCTTGCGAACAATGATCCCGAAGTCGAGCAGCTGTTCTGGGAGAACATTGCGGCCTTGTTCCGCCCTAATCACCCGTTCGGTAAGGCTATGCTCTTGTACTCCCCTACCGGATCAAATGGTAAGGGTTCCCTTATTGAGTTGATGCGAAACCTCGTGGGAGCTGAGCGAGTGGCTACGCTTTCAATGTCTGATTTTGGAGAGCAGTATCTTCCTGAGGAGTTGCGTAGCGCTTTTTGCGTTCTCTCGGATGAGAACGAGGTTGGCGATTACATGAAGCGAGCTGGGGCGTTCAAGGCGTGGGTTACTCACGATTGGACTCGCTTCAACGTTAAGCACGGCCCAATGACGAGTATCAAGGGTCGTGGCTTGTGTGTGTTCTGTGCCAACGAGTTGCCGTCCTCGAAGGACAAGTCTGAGTCGCTCTATCGCCGTTTTATCCTCATTCCGTTCCGCAAGCGCTATGTTGGCGCGGATGAGAACAAGGCGATCAAGAACGATTACTTGAAGCGGCCTGAGGTTCTTGCGTACGTCGCGCACAAGGCCCTGATGTGGCCGTGGTTCGATTCGTTTATTGAGCCTGCGGTGTGTCAGGAGCTGCTCGGTGAGATGCGCGTTGAGAATGATCCGGTCCTTCAGTTCGCTGAGGAGTTTTTGCCTCAGTTCGTTTGGGACCTGTTGCCGTGGGGGTTCCTCTACGGGGTGTATTCCGCATGGATGCGCAAAGAGGTTCCCAATGGTCGTGCAGTCAGCTCTCGGGAGTTTAACAAGCGGCTTACAGCATACGTTGATGCCACCCCCTCGTGCGGGTGGGTTGTTCCTCATGGTGCGGACGGCAAGCAGAAATCCATGCGTACGCAAAACCGCATTGTCGGTGATGAACCTCTGGCTGTGGAATACGACCTGAGTAACTGGTTTGATCTCCAACCTGTAGGCGGTTCTATGTGCAAGATCGGGATCCCGCATAACATGCCAGTTTCGGCCCGTGGGCTTCTGCGGGCAGGCACTTCATCTACTGACGACGAGTGACCCAAAACTTGCCCTCAATCCTCGCCGTCTGGGCAGCGGCAACAAGTTACGAAAGGATGCACAATGAATAATCGCAACAACGCTCTCGATGACCTTATCAAGCAGGAACGTCTTGCTTATCAGAAGCGCGTTCGTCGCTTGCGTGAACAAGCACGCAAGGAGGAGGAACGCCTCGCCTTGCGCACGGCGGAGATCATCCGTACGGAGCACCCCGACACGTATTCGAAGTATGAGGAGGAGGCACGTCGCCTCCTCGAAGAGGAGCGACTGGCTCGCTCCTCTCGGGCGAAGCGTTCGGCGCAGTCCGACGCGCAGCCGGAGGTTGCGACGGCGGAGCAGGACCAGCAGGACGGAGGTACGAATTATGAGTACTGATAGCACGTCTACGTTCTACGACCCTGTGTACGAGGCACGCAAAGCGTTGCGAGAGGCAGGGGTAGGTGCACCCTCGCTGTCGGAGCGTGCAGCGCGTGCGCCGCGTCAGGTGATGCCTCGTGACGAAGCTCCTGCTACTCCGCTCAGCGAGGCGCAGGAGCTGGTGCGAGACGTGGTGGGGGATGTCCTATCGCGCGTCTCGCTCCCACCGTCTCCTGCTCCCCGTCAAGGGGTAGCAGGGACGGTGTCCCCCGCGCCCGCAGTGAGCAACGCGAACGAGGACGTGGGCCAGCGGAGAGATGTCAGACAGGGGGCGGTCACGCCACCGTTGTCTGACACTCTCCCTGCTGGCCATACCGTGGTATCGCCTAAAGTCATGCCTCAGCATGGGGGCGTTACCACGTTCTCCGACACTCGTTCGCACAGGATCACAGTGCGTGTGTCGGAGGAGGAGTACGACGCCTTCAAGCGTCGTGCGACTGCGCTCAACGTTACGGTGAGCGCATGGCTTCGCGCAGCAGCACTACATGTGCTCGACGCTGCGAAGCCACCTCTGGAGGCGGTGCCTCAGGCGGCGGCTCCAGAGTCGGCGCAAACTGCTCAGGCTGTTGAGCAGTTGCGGCGTTTGGGGGTCAATCTGAACCAAGCACTCAGGCGCGGTTCGGTGATTGACCCCGAGCGGGTGCGAGACCTCGCTCGCGCCGTCGATGACTTGCGTGCAAGTCTTGGTGACAAGACGGTGATCACGTCATGAGCACGATCAACGTCAAGTCCTCGAAGTCCGCCGCCTCGGCGGTGAACTACGTGCTGTATGGTGCCGACGCAAAGGTGCGCTCTCGCCTCCGATCAGAGGGACGCACTCGGGCGGCGGCACTCGCCATCCATACTGCGGACGGTGCTTCGACACCGGAGCAGTTCCTTGCTCGCGCTGAATCACTCGCACGCTTGCATGGGAGGAAGGTGGAGGCGTACACCTATGTTCTCGCTTTTCACCCGGACGAGTTCGACGTGACCTCACCGGAGGATATGCAACGCGTGTGCGATGTCGCGAAGAGGCTCACAGAGTCTATGCACAGTGCTGACTACCTGATTGCCGTTCATACGGACTCGAAGGGTCAGCATGCGCATGCGCATATCACAGTGACGAACCATGACAACCTCACGGGCAAGGCGCTCTCGCGTTATACCTCGTGGCGTCACGGACTGCACCAGTTGAATGATCAGATCATGCGTGAGGAACAGCTCCGCGTGCTCCCCGATCCAACCAGGCCCAAGCCGGGGTGGCTTCAACGCAGAGAGGACTTTTCTCCCGGTGGTTTTGAGCAACAACTTGGCGACATCGTCAACGACGCGCTTGCTGATCCGCGCTCGGTGGATCAAGCGTCGTTTGAGGAAGTCCTCGCTGAACATGACGTGCGCCTCGCGGTCACGGATCGTGATGGATGGTCTTTCAAAATGAGGCGGCTCGACAATGGCAAGTGGGGAAGGAAGAAAGCAAGCGCCTTGTCTCCAGATTTCACCGCCGATAAGGCACAAGATGTGTTCGCTGCTCACCGACAAGTGGTAGCGGTTCTGGAAGACGAAGAGGAGGAGGAGATCGCACCCAAGAAGAAGCCTCCGCTTCCTCACCCTCAACCTACTCCGCCACCCTCACCCCGACAGTCACCATCGCTCTTCGATGTGCTCACGGGGAAGGCAGAAATACCAATGCCTGCGGGTGAGAGTGTCGAACTGAAGAAGACCTCGACACATTCACCCCGAACGCGACCTGAGACTACCGAAGAACGAGACGCACGCCGTATGAGAGGTGTTATCGTCCCTGAGGTCACACAGCATGAAGACGATGGGATGGAGTTCTGAGGCAAAGGATGAGGAAAACAAGAACCCCGGCTACCGTGAGGTAACCGGGGTTCGTGTTATAGGGATCTGTAGATGAAGACGCCACCATCAGGCGCGTTGGTGACTGTGTACTCGTATTCGAGGTCTTGGATCCATGATTTCCAGTTGAAGTAGCGCTTCGCCTCCTCAGGCCAGTCCTCCATCAAACAGGTGTCCTCAGCGAGCTGTGTCGCGTAGTCCTCGAACGAGTCCCAGCAACCGCAATACCTCTCCTTGAAGTCGGATGAACTCGGTAGTGTATCCCCACATGCTACGTAACAGCCTGTTTCAATCCATGCGAGCAGTGCAGGCCACTGTTCTTCTCCGATCTCATCGAAGACTTCACCCCAAAGCTGTGCGGTATCGGGCGACATTTCACCTGTTCCGCGAGGGAACCCCTCATGATCGAAGATCCATAGCTCGTCGTGAGCTGTGAGGCCAAGGTGTAGGTCTTCAGGTGTTACCTCACCGGCTTCTTCTGCCGGGAACCATCTCCCGTTGAGTATGCCTTCGTTATAGCAGGCAAGGCAGCCGATCCAGACTGATGGGCGAACAGTAGTTTGAGTAATCATTCCAACCTCCCGAGTAGGTGGAGGTGAGGCCGGGCAGCCCAGCTCGGGTAAGGACGCACACAGGCGACCTCACCTCCAACGAGTGGCTCGGGGTCGCTTTGCGACCTTCTCAGGGAATGAGCGGGAGGAGGATATTTATCGCTCAGGGGGATGATCTTTATTGCCCTTGCATGTTCTCGTGGAGTGGGAGCGGGAGGGTGAGGAGGCCCTCCCCGGCAGCGCGGGTTGTAACGCTAGTTGTAACGCTTGTAACGCCTGTGTAACGCCTATTTTTCGTCATGCGTTACGCTCTAAACGTTGGTATATCAAGCAAAACTATATGTTGTAACGCCTGTAACGCCTATTTTCTATAAATTACGCACGGGAAATACTTCTTCACCCGTGTTTTTCTATATATAAAAGTTTTCGGTTTTAGGCGTTACAAGCGTTACAAGGTCAGCTTTTCGTTGAGATACGAGGCGAAACGCTGTAACGCTTGTGCATTTTTAGGTGTTACACCAGCGTTACAAACCCCGATTAAGCGTTACAAACCCCCCGCCTCCGCCCCTTCCCTGAGAACATACGGAGGGTGAGGATGGTCTTACGCCCCGCAGGGGCGTTGATTGATAGTCCTCGATGTTGGGCGATAGTCCCCCCCTCGGGTTAAGGGTCAAAAAGTGTGTCCGGAATCGCGGATTTTCACGGATTGACCTGTAGGTTTCCGGAAAGTAT
>ERZ773072.864-NODE-864-length-15770-cov-3.308241_pt1 | contig 15770 bp, 10 predicted proteins | sample MGYA00580617_ERZ773072 | MGnify/ENA primary metagenome ERZ773072 (study PRJEB29015, sample SAMEA2737970) | human oral metagenome | biome: human oral; feature: human-associated habitat; material: dental | place: China | collected 2122 ...
TGCCGTTCCTTTTTCTCTTTTTCCATATCCGGTTCCTTTATTTTTTAATCCAATTCAGAAAGGTTATACCATGCCGAGCGTAAACAAAATAGAACTGATGGGCAATTTGGGTCAAGACCCCGAAATCCGCTACTTCCCCGACGGCACACCCGCCGCCAAAATCTCACTGGCCGTGAGCGAGACGTGGACGGACAAAAACACCGGCCAAAAGCAGGAGCGCACCGAGTGGTTTACCGTGCTGTTCCGTAACAAGTTGGCCGAAACGGTCGGACGCCTGCTGAAGAAGGGCGACACGCTTTTGGTGTGGGGGAAAATCCAGTCGCGCCAATTCACCGACAACAAAACGGGTGCCGCGCGGACGGTCTGGGAAGTCCACGCCCATGAAATGCAGATTATCCGCACCAAAGATGCCGCACCGCCTGCCGCCGTACCCAATGCCCATCCGTTTGACGATGACGGGGAAGGTCCGGAATACGTCGGCATGTAACCCATATCCTTTCAAAACCGCAAAAGCAGCCTGCACTTTTCTACGGACGTGCAGGCTGCTTTTCTTCTTATCTACCGCATGGGGATCCTCGATGAAGCCCAATAAGAAACTTCCCGCAGTCCTGTTTTTCCTTTTTATATGGACACCGCTTTCGCTGGCTGCCGGACTGTATGTCGGCGCGGTCGTCTTCGTCGGCAAAGCTTCGCTGAAAGCCGAACCCAGCCTGACCCTGCTGCCAAAGGCATGGGTGGCGGCCAAACTCTCCGCTACGACCAAACAGGCATTGATGATGGGGACGGCTGCCGCCGCACTGGCCGCACTGGTGCCGATGGTATTTTTTGCCGTTTTACTGCTGATGAAGCCCAAGCGTGAGCTGCACGGTTCGTCCCGCTTTGCCACAGCTGCCGAAATTGCCCAAGCAGGGCTGCTGATGCCGCCGAAAAAATACCGCAAAGCCGAATATCCCGACATTTTGGTCGGCAAATTCAAGGGCAAATACCTGCGCTGGGCTTCCAACGAATTTATGTTCCTCGCCGCGCGCACTCGTTCGGGCAAAGGCGTGAGCACCGTTGTGCCCAACTGCCTGCACTATGCGCACAGCATGGTGATTTACGACCCCAAGCTGGAAAACTATCTGATTAGCGCGGGTTTCCGTGCAACGATGCTGAAACAGAAAGTCTTTCTGTTCAACCCGTCCGGCAAAATGCCCGAACACGAAACCAATCCTACTCAGCCGCCGATGTCGCACCGCTGGAATCCGATGACCTACATCCGCCGCAACCCGCTCTATGCCTACAAGGATTTGAGCAATATGGCGAAAATCCTAATTCCCAAATCACCCAAAGACACGGGCACGTCCAACTTCTTTACCGACAACGCACGCAAGCTGTTTGTCGGGCTGGGATTGTATTTAATTGAAACCGAAAGCGAGCGCGATTTGGCCGACTACCGCCAACGCACTACGCTGACCAACCTGTTCAAGCTGACCGTTCCACAAGACGGCAGCACGCTGTTTGAGTGGATTAAAAACGAACTGGACAGCCGCAACGAAGCTGGAAAGCCATTAAGCGAACAGGCACAGACACTGTTGCGCGCCTTTGCCAACAGCAATGCCAAATCAGGCAATGACGTACTTTCCACCATGACCACGCCGCTGGGTATTTTTTTAGATCCGGTGGTGGAAGCAGTTACCTCTGCGGATGATTTCCGTTTAGACAAAGTCCGCCAAGAGTTGATGACCATTTATGTAGGTGTGATTCCGACAGAAGCCGAAACGTTCAGCAGGCTGCTCAACCTGTTTTTCAGCCAGTTGGTGAACGTCAATGTGGAACAGGGGCTGCCTGAAAACAACGTCGTGCGCGGCAAGACCAAATTTCCTTACCAGTGCCTGCTGCTGATGGACGAGTTTACCGCCCTGGGCGCAGTGCCCGCGATTAGCGAAGGCGTGTCCTATATTGCAGGCTACGGGCTTCGGCTACTTATCATCATCCAAGCCCCGAGCCAAGTGGAAGCCGTGTACGGCCGCGACAATATGCGGACGTTTTTCACCAACTTCACCATGCGTGTCTTTTTCACGCCGCGTGAACAGTGGGAGGCGGAGGAATACAGCAAAATCATCGGCGATGAAACTTTCAAGGCCAAAAGTCGTTCCAGCAGCATGGGTAAAGGCAGCAGTACCAGCACTTCCGACCAACGGCGTGCGGTAATGAATCCGGATGAAATCAAACGGATGCCGATGGAAAACTGTGTCATAGACATGGCGGGCGTGCCTGCCGTGTATGCCGAAAAAATCGTCTATTGGCGCGATCCCGTATTCAAAGAACGTGCATTGATGCCGCCGCCACAAATCCCCGTACTGGAAGTGGTACTCAAACAGGGGCAGCGTAACAGTATTACCCCTGCGCGCACCGAGGATATCCCCGCCGAAGAACTTCCCGCCACCGACCCGAGAACCATCGGTAATGCGGCGGAGATGGCCTTTTGTTTGGCCAAAGGCAATGTCCGCGCGGGCGACGACCAAGATTTTATCATCCGGCAGGCGGAGAATGCCGCCCAAACCTTTGCGGTGGACAGCCGTCCGCTGCTGGCGAAGCTGCTCGACTATGTCGGCAAACTGGAAAAGCAGGCAGCCTGAAACCCTTAAGGAATAAATCATGACGACAACCTACGAAACCGACTACGACGAAGTCCGCAACGCACTGAGCTACCTCGACCCCAATGACCGGGAAACCTGGTGGAAAGTCGGGGCGGCACTCAAATCCGAATTTGACGAGGGCGGCCGGAGCCTTTGGGAAGATTGGAGCCGCAACTACCCGAAATGGAACGAGCGTGAATCAAACGCGCAGTGGAAAAGTTTCAAGTACGGCCACATCCATATCGGCACGCTGTTCCATATGGCCAAGGCCAACGGCTTTACCTTTTCGCAAAACTACCGTGCCCCAAGTGCCGAAGAGATTGCGCACCGCGAAGCGGCCTGGGCGGTCAAACGCGAAGTGCAGGATGCATGGGATAAAGTATCACGCGATCATGCGGCCAGAACGGCGAATATCGTTTGGGAAAATGCCAATACCCGCCCGGCCGATGCCGGATTCCCCTACTTGAGCGATAAAGGCATTACCGACCCCGCTGTTTTGGCCAATGCCCGTATCAACCGCTTCAAAGACGAAGACCGTCTGGTCATTCCGATGTACGACCGCCCGAACCATATCGTCAACCGCCAGGCTATCGATGCAAACGGCGGCAAATTCTTCCTGCCAGGCGGAGAAGTGGGCGGCGCGTACGGCAAAATCGCCGCCCCGAACAGCGACTGGACGGGCGGCGTGTATCTGGCCGAAGGGTTTGCCACCGCCGCCAGCATCCATATGGCCACCGGCAAGCCCGTCGTCATTGCCTTTAATGCGGGCAACCTGCCCAAAGTCGCTGCCAAAATGGCGCAGATACTGCCGAAAAACGCCCCAGTCTACATCGCCGCCGACAACGATGCCAGCCAAACGGGCATAAAAAAGGCCGCCGAAGCCGCACAGGTGCTCGGCAACCGCGCCCGGGTGGTGATGCCCGAATTCGGTGCGGACGATATCGTGCGTTTCCAAGCAAAACACGGGCAGGACGCACTGCCCAGCGACTTCAACGATTTGCACGAACTGCGAGGACTGGATGCCGTACAAAGTGCATTGAACCGGCCGCTTGCCCCAGAAACGTTGCCCGAAACAGCGGTAGGTCATGAAGAAGTGCGCGAACACAATAACGCGCAAGCCATCGCAGGGCTTGAACCGGCCGAAGCACAGCAGCTTTTTGAAGCCGAATTGGGCAAAATCAACAACGTCAAAATCCGCGATTCAGTGAAGCGCGAATTGGCATCGCGCGATGTGGGTTTCAGGCTGCCGGAACGGCAAAAGCAGCCTGTACCGGTGGAAACAGCACTGCCCGGGCAGTCCCCAGGTTTGAATGAAGGGCCGGATACGCCGTTTACCCGGGCGGTCGACGATGTGGTCAGCGGTAACGTATCCGCAGGCTACATCGCCCTTGGTACGACGCCCGACGTGCTGCAAATGCTGGGTGTCCCGCAGGGCAAAGTCCGTATTTCGGGCGGCACGATTGAAAAAGCGATGGCGAAATATATCGGACGTCCGCACAACTACGACCAAAACGACCATTGGGTCCGCCCGGGTGATTTAAAGCAGTTGCAAAGCCAAATGAACGATCCGATCGCTATATTCCAATCAGCCACCAATGCCCATTCCCTGGTTGTGCTGACGGAATTATACGAATACGAAGACAATAAAGAAAAGCCCATGATTGCAGCCTTGCATATCAATAAGGGCAAGGGCAAGCATGGTGCTGATTTGATTAACGTGAGCAGTGTTTACGGCAGATCGGATATGCAGCTCGTGCGAGCGTTCGATACAGATTTGCTTTATGCAAACGAAAAGAAAGTTCAAGATTTTTTGACTACCCATCCGCTTCAATTGCATTGGGATATTACGTCTAGCTCCGAACTTTCTATGCGTAATATTAAAACAGAAATGGATTTAGTGCAATGGCAAAATGCGCAAAAACAGCCGATTCAGCCAAATCCGCAACAATCCGTCCCACGGGAACCGGTTCGGCGCGACGGATTGGGACAGCCTGAAAAGCAGCCTGCACCCGAAAAATCCGCCGTACATTCCGAACGCGCGCCGTGGAATGACTTTCCTCCCCTAATCCGCAACGGCACATTGGAAGAACTCAAAAACAGCGAAAACTATCAGGCGGCCAAAGCTGGCGATAGCAAAGCAGCTTTGAGTTTGGTACAATCACTGCTCAATGAGCAAACTATTGCCGAAATTCAGGAAATGGCCGGCGGACGCAAGCCGGTGATTGTTGCGGTACGGGCAGAAGAATCTGCCGGGCGCAATAAGATTCCATTTATGATGGCGAGAGCATTATCCAGCCAAACAGGTTGGCAGGTGGACACAAAACTCTTTCAAGCCAACTTTGCGGGCCGCACAGGCACAGATGCCGTTTACCGTTTGGCCAATCCGCCAATATTCAGGGGCGACGTGCAGGCGGGACGCGATTATTTGATTGTGGACGACAATTCCACAATGGGCGGTACAATCGCATCATTGCGCGGTTATATTGAAAACCGCGGCGGACACGTTATCGGCGCGGCCGTAATGAGTGCGCGCGAAACCGGCCTGGATATTGTGCCGACACAAAAGCAATTGGACGACATTCAAAGAAAACATGGAGATGCACCCAATGATTACTGGACAAACACCTTCGGATACGGCATTGACCACCTCACAAGAGGCGAGGCAGGTACAATTCGCACATCCCCGTCTTTTGACCGACTCAGAAGTGGAATTAATGCTGCAAGACTTCAACGAAGCGAACGAATGGGCGATAGAGGAATTGCGCAAAAATCCGTGGACACCGTGCAAAGCCCCGAGCCAAAACACCTGAACCACAACCCCAGAACAGCCGATGACAAACCGTTATCGGCTGTTTCTTTTGCCCAAAAGGAAAACATCATGACCGACCTGTCCCCCGAACAAATCCGCAGCTATGCGCAGCGCATTGCCAACATTACCGACGAAGCAGACCGCAACGCCGCCATCGACGAATTTGCCGAAAATCACGGCACCAACATCCGCCGCCAAGTCGGCGAAATCCTGCAGGAGCGCGAGGCACGGGTGGTTTCCGGGCAGAATGAAAACCTGACCGACCCGCAGCCGGATACCACGCACACAGCCGCCGAACAAGCGGCTGTTTCCGTATCCGGCTCACCGGAACCGCAGGCTACCAAAGATCAGATCGCCGATACTCAGCCTGAATCTGCCGCCGAAACCGCGCCGGACGAAGAAAACGGCATCGAATTTGACGGCGAAGCGCAGGATTTGGAACAGGAAGCACCCGAAGCAGAATCCACTTTCAGACAGCCTGAAAACCCCGCACCTGAACGGGAAACCATTACTGCCGAAGAAGTCCGGCAGAACCTGGCGCGCGCCAGGGCGGCGGAAGCGCTTGAACGGCAGGATGGGCAAAAGCAGCCTGTACCCGAACGGCAGCCAGAAACCGTACCGCAGCAACAGGAAACCCGTCCTCAAACTGCACCGGAAGCCGACTTGGGCAGTCTGTTTGACGAAGCCGCTCCGCAGCCTGCAAGCGAACCTGCACCATCCGAAAATCCCTCCGTTCCGCAAAAACCCAAGCCCGTGCTGGATTTAGACTACGAAACCGCATCCGGTCTGAACCAACGCTATATTCGCATGGAAGGCAAATATCTCGATTTAAACAACCGCACCACGGTAATGTTTGAAGACCAGGGTGGAAAAATCAAAACGGCGGCGGCCGACCCGCAGGTTATCCGCGATATGCTGGACACGGCGCAGGCGAAGAACTGGGGAAGTATCAAAATTTCGGGCAGCCGCGAGTTTAAACAGGCGATGTGGCTGGAAGCGGAGCTGCGCGGCATTCCCAGCACCGGCTACAAACCGGGCAGGGAGGATTTGGCTTTGCGCGACCAGTTGTTGGCCGAGCGGCAGCGAAACGGTATTGAGGAAATGCAGCCGCAACAGGCAAAGCAGCCTGAAAACAGCTCAGTGCAGAGTTCGTCTGCCGAACCCCATTCGCAAGACAGAAAAGTACAGGCAGCCGAATCTCAAAAAGGCGTTATGTTGCTGGAACACGGCGCGGCTCCGTATCTGCATAATCCTGATAACCGTACGAACTATTTCGTGAAATACGAACAGGATGGTGAAACCCGGGAACGTTGGGGGGTGGAATTGGAGAGCGCGCTCACCGAAAGCGGTGCGCAGGCAGGCGACCGGATTGAAATTCATGACTTGGGTAGACAACCGGTAGTCGTGAACATACTCGTTCGGGATGAAAGCGGCAAAATCGTGCGTGATGAGCAGGGCAACAAAGTTTTTGAAGAAAAGGAAGTGGAAAAAAACCTGTTCAGGATAGAGGTACTGGAACGACAGCAGGACAGGCAGCCTGAAAACGTCCGTGTGCGGCAGAATGGCCCGCTGCCGGACCAAAGTGCCTTGGTGCATTCTGAAGCTGCCCAAGCAGCTGCAAAAGCAGATACGTCCAAAGAAAAAGTGCTCGCTGCCGAAATACAGCACCGTGCGGCACAATTTGCGAACGGACAGCAGCGTCCAACCGGCCAGGCTGCGGCAACGCCCAACCATGCTTTGGAGTCGGCACGCGCCCTGTACCAACAACAGTTGGGCAAAAGCCGCAAAGAGGTCAAGGCAACGGTGCAGTATCTGGAAAACATACAGCGCAAAATGACCGAAACCCTGGAACCCGCCCTGCGCGACAGGCAGATGCAGCGTTTTTACGAAAGCGTGACCGCTGATATGAAATCCGGCAACATCCCCACACCCAAGCGCACTGCCGGACAGAATCAAACCCATCGGAATGAAACGCGGCATCCGGCACATGAACAGGAAAACGAGCAGGAAATGTAGTGTGTTTCCCAAAGCAGCCTGCACCATAAAACACGGTGCAGGCTGCTTTTTTACGACCGTTTTCCGACCAATATAACAGATAGGAAAGGATAAAACCCATGTCGATCCACCGCCAGATAGACGATTGGTTTCTCGGTTACGCCACCCGTGCCGTCCGCAGTAAAGAAAACCCGCTGCCTCGTATGCGCGGTGGCAGAGGTAAAGGCCTGAAAACCGGCTTCGGCCTGCGCAACCTGGTTGCCGCCGCCAAAAAACACCCCGAAGTAATGGTCAAAATTCCCAAACGGTTAAGCCAAAACTCCAAAGGGTTGCGCGGCATCCGCAATCATTTGGACTATGTTTCCCGCAACGGGGAGGTGGAGTTGGAAACACACACGGGCGAAAAATTGTATGGCAAAAAAGACGTAAAACGGCTGCTGCACCAATGGCAGAAATCCGGTATCCCCGAAGAAAGTCGCCACCGCGAAGCCATAAACATCGTATTGTCTATGCCCGCAGGCACACCGCCGGAAGCCGTCAAGAACGCCGCACGCGAGTTTGCCGCCGAACAGTTCCCGAACAACCAATATGCCTTTGCCTTGCATCACGAAGCCGAGCGGGAAGGCGAACCGCCGCATCCGCACGTCCACTTGTGTGTGCTGATGCAGAACGATATGGGTGAACGGCTCAACCCGCGCAAGAATGATTTGTTTGAGTGGCGCGTCCGCTTTGCCGAAAAACTGCGGGACGAAGGCGTGCAATGCGCCGCCACCAAACGGCCGCAGCGCGGCAAGACGCAGAAAGCGGAGAATAGCATTGTCCGTGCCGTAAAACAGCGTGGTGTACAGCCTGAACGGGTCAAGCAGTGGCAAATCGAATTGGCGGCCGCCATTAAAGAGCAGCGCGCACCGGTCCATCCTTATTTGGACAAAGCCGTCAAAACCCGGGACGAATTGGCGCAGGAATACGCACAAATCGCTCAAGCCCTGTACCGGCAGGGTTACAAGACAGAAGCACGGCTGATTGGCCAGCTGAAGCGGCAGCTTGATACGCAGGATTTCACGACCCGAATGCAGCAGGATTACCGCATGGAAAATGCCAAAATCCGGTTTGGCCAAATGTTGCAACCTGAAAAGCAGCCTGCACCCGAAATCCCGCAAAAGCAGTCTGCACCCGAAAGGCAGCCTGCAAAACACCGTTCCGTCGAGACCGACCAAGACTACGAAAGCGAGCGTTGACCATGCCCTTCAAACAACTCACCTTCTACCGCATTGCCGACACCCTTCCCGCGCCCGATATTGTTGCCGCCAAACTCGCGGAATATCCCTTCTCGCCCTGCCTGGGGCTGGATTGGTTTAGCGAAGGCTTCGCCCCCGTTCTTCCCAATAGCGGCAGCCTGACCTGTATCGCAGGCAACACGTTAGGCTTTATTCTGCACCGCGAAGAAAAAGTGCTGCCGCCATCCCTAATCTCCGCCAAAGTCGATGAAACCGTCCGGCGCATCGCACAAGCCGAACACCGGCCGGTCGGCAAGCGGGAACGGCACGAAATCCGTGAACGGGTGGTCGATGCACTGCTGCCCCAAGCACTGGCCAAACCCTCACGGACTTACGCCGTAATTGATTATGCCCGCAGCCTGCTGCTGGTCAATGCCGCCCCGAAAGCCGCCGAAAACCTGCTGGCCAAACTGCGCGAAGCCCTAGGCGGTTTGGCCAGCAGGCTGCCCGAAACCCGAAGGCAGCCTGCACACGTCATGACCGAATGGCTTGCCGAAGGCGAAGCCACCGAACCGTTTGAGCTGGGCGACAGCGGCACGTTCAAACACACGCAATGCGGTGCGAAAATTACCGCCGCCAAAGAAAACCTGACCGACAACCGCATCGCCGGATTGCTGCAAGGCGGCAAAACCGTCCGCGAACTCGGCCTGATTTGGCGCGGGCAGGTTGCTTTTTCCCTAACCGACGAATTAGCCTTACGGCGGATAAAGTTCGCCGACCAAATAACCGAAGAAGTAAAACGGCAGGGAGACGATGCCGATACGCTGTTTCGTGCCGAACAGCTCATCCAAGCGGAAACATTAACGGCACTGATTGGGGATTTGGCGGAGGTGGCAGGCCGGTGGATAGAAGATTGAACAGTACAAAGTAAAATTTCAGGCAGCCTGAATCTTGCTTGAAAGCATGGATATTTTGAAAGGAAACAGCAATGGCAAAAATAGACGTACACGGATTGACCGAAGAGGAAAACGAAACCCTGAAACAACTGGCATTGCAGCACACGGGCAAAGCCAATATTTCCGGCTTTGTAAAACAGTGGCTGCGTGCGCAACGGGACAAACCGGCAATTCCCAAGCTTTATCCGACGATACCGGCGGCCAGTACCCAGCAGAAAACAATGAGGCTGGAACTTAAACTGCCACCCCATATTGCCGATTACCTGACACAAGGTGCGAAGATCGGCAAAATGTCGGCTAACCGCTATGCCCTAGCCATTTTAGCCGGCTATATAGACCAACATCCTATCCTAACCGGCAACGAAGTAACCGCACTTTACCAATCCAACTACCAGCTCGTAAAAATCGGAAACAACCTCAACCAGATTGCCCGCAAACTCAATGCCGGAGAAACTGCTTCCCTGACCAGCCAAAATATTGCAGAGCTGGCAGCCTTTATTGACCAACATACCGACAAAGTCGGCGAACTCATACGGCAGTACCGCAAACGTACACAACGCTGACCGTTCAATTCGTCATAGAAGCCTACGGCCGCACCCGGAAAACGGAGTGCGGCCGTAGGCTTTTTTGCGTCGTCAGAAAAGTCCCTTCCTTTCATCAATACAGCCGCAACGCGGCGTTTCTGCCGGAAGGCGGAATAACAAAACGCAGCGGTTTTGTCGGCGTCTGCCTATCCTGCGTTCTAGCTTAAAAATTGTTCTACCTAGCGTTCTAGCTTAAAAATTGTTCTACCTAGAAAGATTTGGGTTTTTGAATAGAAAGGTACACGGGATGCGGGAAATTTTTCGTTATACAAGGGAAAATGACGTTAAATTTGTCTATTTTATGTCCATATAATGTCTATATACATCTTAATATCGTCTTTATTTTTGTCTGTTTATGTCTATATTTTGTCTTTTAATATTCATATATGGCTATTTATGCCTAATTATGTCTGTTATTTTGTCGTATTTTTGGCTATAATTCGTCCGATATATTGGCGTAATATGTCTATTCATAGCTATTTTTGACCATGTTCAACTAATGGAATTGGAAATATGGATACGGATTTGAAAAACTTCATTGAAACAAACAGAGCGACGGGAAAATCACGGAAATTAGATCGGTTTGCCGAGCAGATTACAACACTGAAAGATTTGGGATTTAGTGACAGCGATGTTTTGCGTTTTCTGTCTGAAAAAAAAGGGGTGGTTGTCAGCCAGCGTACGCTTACGCGCTTCATCAATCGGAACAAGACCATGCCGAAGGAGCATCCAGCCGGAAAACCTGTGGCAGAATCCCGCAGGCTGCCGAAATCCGAGGCTGTCCGCAGCATTCCGGTGCAGTCTGAAGCTTCTGAATCTGAAACGGTAGCGGGGACAAAGCCCTTTAACTGGGAAGAGGCGAAGAAGGAAGACTGGCATGATTTGATTTAACCATTCAATATTACGAAATCCGTTACGAAATTGGCATCTATTTGGTTTCAAAATGATATTTTAGTTTCGTAACACGGTTTCGTAACGGTTTTATCATGCCCCGCATGAGTTTCGTAACGCGGTTTTGCCGTTTCGTAACACACAAAAAAACCCGAATCCGTAGCAGGGAAGTTCTGTCCGGATTCGGGCTTTTTTGCGGTTTTTTGTGTCGGGATTTCAGGTTGCCCGCCTTGCGCGGTAGGCAGCCTGCCGTTCGGCGGCGGTGGCGTATTTTTTCGGCCGGCCGCCTTTGCGTGTATGGGGCTGGGTGCTGCCTTGCAGCAGGCTGTTGTCAGCCTGTCGGATATGACCGGATGGGATTTCGACAAAATCGGCATCAATAATGTCGTTGCCCTGCCAGCCGATCTGCGGAATACCGCTTGCGCGGTTACTACGCATTGATACCTGCGGTTTTGCGTCGCCATTTGACCCATATCCGCGTTGCGCACCGGTCGTGTTGCTTATTTGTTCAAACGGCTGTCTGTGCGCGTCTGTGGGGCGGCAATCGGCATATTCCGTTTCACTATCCCATTCGTCCGCTTCATCAGCCCCCTCCTTGCCGACAAAGTTTCCGGCGGTAATGTCGATGCCTTTTGACGCACGGCTCGGATCGTACATTTGAACCGTTATATGCCCGGCCTGCTTCGGGTGCGCGGTTTCGTTGAGCCGCACCAGTTCCCTGTCAATCATGAAATCCTGCATATCGGCACCGAAACGGTTCAACAGGCGCGGTATGAGCCGTTGCTCCAAACCGTGCAGGAAGCGGTTTTCATATTCGAGCATGGCGCATTCATGCTGCCAGTATTCGGCTTCCCTTCGGTATTGGTCGCGCTGCAGCTGCCGTATACCCAGCCACGCCATCGTGCCTAAAAAACCCAGTACGCCGAAGCCTAAAACGCTATCAAGCATGACGCACCTCCGCCCTTCCATATGGACACATGGAACAATACGGGGTTTTGTAACGCAACAATATACTTTTTGAAAGGGTAGGGTCGGTTTGATGGTATTTCGTAACGGGTTTTGTAACGGATTCTGTCACGAAACCATGGGGTTTCGTCGCAGGTTTCGTAACATGGCCTTTGTATTGTGCAATAGGTTGATTGGATTTCGTAACAGATCGGCCGAGAGAACGGCGAACGAATGGGCGGCAAAGCGCGCCGGTTTGATACAGTTGCTGCATGACAGACTGCCTTTCACAATGTTAAAAATAAAGCCGCATTGCGTTTCCACGCGCAAGGCGGCAGGTATGGGACGGAAGTGGAAAAACGGCCATTGTGAAACCGCCAGGCTTGCGCCTACCCGACCCGCCTGCCATCGGCAGGAACAATGTTGTACAGCTTTCCACGGCTGTTGGTGCCATTGTAACAGTTTTCAAATTACCCAGGCAATTCAAAACAGCCTGCACAGGCTACTTGTTACCTTTTGCTGCACCTATGTTAAATTGACAAATCTTTAAAATATATAGAATCTAGTGCATGTACAAATTGAAACTTGATTATATGGGTTGGAATTCTCTAGATGAGTTGAATATCTTTCACACTGAAGTTAAAAGATACTACTTAGTCTATGATTTGCACTTGGTGTAACAGAGTTCATGCCATGGGATTTTAAGGTAGTAAAAAATTTTGGAAGTGATGAAAACACAAAAAACTACCGTGGAAGATATCGAAATTGTCAAAGAACGTTATCGTAAAGTATCGGAGAAAATCAATGAAGGTTGATACGGAATTTAGACACATTACCTCTTGCCGATGGAAATATTTTCCTAGATTTAGGCTTTCTACCTGAAGAAGTAGAAAGATAAAAAGCAGAAAGTACCTTAATCAACTGAAACTAAATCAACTCTGCTCCAAAGCATCGGCGGCTGGATATAATAGAGAGCCCTTTAAGAGAGAGCTCTTTAAGGCTGTGGAGATTTCTGAGGGTAGGCTGCCCATGGATATCAGATGCCGTAAACAAAATAGGTAAGTTTACAATAGATATGCTATAGAGTATGCAGCTAAAAACAGGGAAAAGTGTTTAACATCGCACTCAATAATTAAATTATGTTCAATTCAGTAGACTGCAACTTTCAGACTGCCTTATTTTGTAAGGAAATCGGCTTATCCCGGATTCCGTTAATTTTCAAATTGTGTTTTACCGCCCCTCTTGGTCATCACAACCTGGAGAGCTGGTACTGTTAAAACATCTGTCTGAATGGTACAAAATATTTTCAGTTTCAACAACAGCTTAATTGGAATTTAATCCAAATATATGTTTTAATAAAATATACGTAAAATAATAATGTACCCATACTATGAACAAACATTAAGCTTAAAATGCTAAAATGTCTGACGGTCACATTAAGCCTATCCAAAATGACCGAAGCGGAGTGAATAAACATGGCAAATACAAGTAAAATTGAATGGACCGAAAGAACCTGGAATCCTGCCGTCGGTTGCACAAAAGTATCGCCGGGATGCAAGAACTGCTATGCCGAAACTATGGCCTGCCGCCTAAAAGCCATGGGAACGCCAGGGTATGAAGATGGTTTCAAACTAAAAATACTTCCTAACCGTTTGGACGAACCGCTCAAACGAAAAACACCGACAACCTATTTTGTAAACTCAATGTCAGACTTGTTCCATGAGGAAATACCTTTCAATTTCATAGAACAGGTTATTATGACCATTGAAAAGGCCGATTGGCATACTTTTCAAATTTTGACAAAGCGAGCAGAACGGATGGAACATTTTTTCCAGAACCGTCCTGTTCCTAAAAACGCTTGGCTCGGCGTAACGGTCGAGGATCGGAAATATGGAGTTCCCAGAATAGACAATTTGCGCCGTATAAAGGCCGACATCCGTTTTCTGTCGGTTGAACCATTGTTGGAAGATTTGGGAAAAATTGATTTGACTGATATACATTGGGTTATCGTGGGCGGAGAATCCGGTAGTCGTGCTAGACCCATGAGTGCAGATTGGGTTGAAAATATACGTTTGCAATGTAAAGAAACAGATGTGGCCTTTTTTTTCAAACAATGGGGCGGATGGGGGGCTGATGGTAAAAAACGTGCGAAAAAAGCAAACGGCCGCGTCTTGAATGGACGTACATGGGATGAAATGCCAATAATAGAGGTTTCGTGACTCATAATCTAAAAAATAAGAAAATCACAAGGAACTCCATGACCATTCATCATTATAACTGGAAAAACGGACCGGCAGAACTCCAACAACATAGCGTAGCGAAACTAGATGTTTTACGAGCTTACCTGATTCAGTATTTTAAAACATTGGCCAGCCTTCCTCAGCAGGACATATTTAGACTAACACTAGTGGACGGATTTGCCGGCGGAGGATTATATCTGCATAAAGATAAACAAGAGCTTGTCCACGGCTCTCCGTTGGTTTGCCTAGAAGCAGTAAAAGAGGCAGAGTATCTTCTGAATCAGGAAAGAAAGAAACCTTTGCGTTTGGATGTTGACTATATTTTCGTTGAAGAAAATAAAGAAACGTTCAAGCATCTCGAGTTTGTTCTGAAAAATAAAGGGTATCTGTCACCGACAACCAGCAAAATACAGATGCTTAACGGTTGCTTTCAGGATTATGCTCCGAAAATTATCGAATTTGTCCAAAAGAAAAGCCCGCGTAACGGACGCTCCATATTTATATTGGATCAATACGGCTATACTGATGTGCCCACGAATCTGATGAGGAATATTTTTCGGGAGCTGCCTCGCGCCGAAATCATACTCACATTCAATGTGGATTCTCTAATTAATTTTGCCGGTGCGGGAAAAACAACGGCAGATATACTGAACAAAATTGGTATAAAACTGCCGGAAGTGTTCAATTCTATCAATTTTCAAAAACTGAAGGAAAAAGATAAGAGCTGGCGTTTCTTTATACAGAGCGTTCTTCATGAATCTTTGATAACAGCCTGTAATGCCGCATTTTTTACCCCTTTTTTTATCAGAAACTCAGGCGGACACGGCGACTATTGGCTGATTCACATGTCCCAGCACTACAAAGCCCGCGATGTAATGACAGAGGTTCACTGGCAGTATAGGAACAATTTTATCCACTACGGCGGTTCAGGATTGGACATGTTTAATCTGGTAGGATATGACCCCAACAGCGATGAGAATTTTCATGGACAATCAACATTAGGTTTCGAATTCGACGATATAGCCAGAGATTCCAGTATCCGGCAACTTACCGAGGAATTTCCCAAGTTAATTTATGCAAATGAACAAGAAATGAATTTTGAAGCGCTATTTTCAATGACTTGTAATAAAACGCCGGCTACAGCTGCTATTTACCGTGAAGTATTAAGTCAGTTAGTGGCGGTAAAAGAAATACAAATATTGGCGGTTGATGGACGTATTCGAAGAAACGGCAATAATATTCAACTGTCAGATCGGATTATTCCTCATTCTCAAAGAAAACTCTTTGATATATACTAGCGGCTATCTTGGGAAAAGTAAGGTATAAAAAAGCTGTCTGTAATTCGCGCAGACAGCTTTTTCAATTTTTTCAAACAAATTTATCATAAAATGAGACCTTTGCAAAATTCCTTTTTCCCCGACAGCCGAAACCTAAATAAAGATTTTTGGCTGTTTTTGTTTCAAATATCCACTGATTCTACTCAAATACCCCCTTAATCCTCCCCGGATACCC
>ERZ773072.872-NODE-872-length-15685-cov-17.662188_pt1 | contig 15685 bp, 11 predicted proteins | sample MGYA00580617_ERZ773072 | MGnify/ENA primary metagenome ERZ773072 (study PRJEB29015, sample SAMEA2737970) | human oral metagenome | biome: human oral; feature: human-associated habitat; material: dental | place: China | collected 2122 ...
TGAGGGATTGCGTCATAGGAACCTCCTGCGGTGGCGTGGGTGGGTTTAGTGTAACCGCCCGAACTGTGCGAGGCGCGTTTCACGCACGAGGTCGGGGCCCAGAGCGGTCGTGTTTCCAGGGGAGCCAATCCCGGCCTCGTTAAAGAATGAGAAAAGAATCTACCAACGTTGCCACAAGCCAATGTGGGACTAAGATGGGAGGCGACGATCGACAGATGAGGAACCAACTCATGGCAACCCCCACCCCCGACGACATCGCCAACGGTGTGCAGGAGCGCTCCAACACCGCGCTCAAGCGCGGACTGGCGTCGCGCCATATGCAGATGATCGCCATCGGCGGCGCGATCGGAACGGGCCTGTTCCTGGCTTCCGGCGCGACGGTCGCGAACGCCGGTCCGGGTGGCGCACTCCTGGCCTACGCGGCGATTGGCCTTATGGTGCTGCTCCTCATGCAGTCCCTGGGCGAGATGAGCGCGCACCAGCCGGTCGCGGGTTCTTTTCAGACCTTCGCCACCAAGTTCATTTCCCCGTCCTTCGGCTTCGCCATGGGGTGGAACTACTGGTTCAACTGGGCGGTGACGGTGGCCGCAGACCTGGTCGCGTCGGGCCTCGTCATGGCGTATTGGTTCCCGAACGTCCCCTCGTGGATCTGGGCGGTCGGCTTCCTCGTCATCGTCGTCGGGCTGAACGCGCTATCGGCGCGGGTCTACGGTGAGGCTGAGTTTTGGTTGGCCGCCATCAAGGTCGTCATCGTCATCGTCTTCGTCCTGTCAGGCGTCTTCATGATCGCTGGCGTGATGGGCGAAAACTCGCCTGGACTGTCGAATTGGACGATCGGGGACGCGCCCTTCCATAACGGATTTGTCGGCGTCATCGCTGTCTTTATGATCGCCGGTTTCTCCTTCCAGGGAACCGAGCTGGTGGGCGTGGCCGCGGGCGAATCTGAGAACCCACGCAGGGACGTGCCTCGTTCGATCCGCACCGTTTTCTGGCGCATCATGTTCTTCTACATCGGGGCGATCGCGGTCATCGGAACGCTGCTGCCCTACACGGACCCGAGTCTGCTCAGCGCTGCCGACGACTCCGCGAACAACATCGCACAGTCTCCCTTCACGCTCGTGTTCGCGCGCATGGGGATCGGTGCGGCGGCCGCCGTCATGAACGCTGTCATCCTCACGTCGATCCTGTCCGCGGGTAACTCGGGGCTGTACGCGGCCTCGCGCATGCTGCACTCGATGGCCCTCAAGCGCCAGGCACCCGCGATCTTCGCCCGCGTCACGAAGGGCGGCGTACCCGTGCACGCGATGGCGGTGACGACTGTGACGGCGGCGTGCGGTTTCCTCACGCAGCTGGTGTTCAATGACGCCTACATTTGGCTGGTCAACATCGTCGGCATCTCCGGCATCATCATGTGGCTCGGCATCGCGGTCAGCCACATTCGTTTCCGTCGCGCCTACCTGCTGCAGGGTTACCGCCTTGAGGACCTGCCGTATCGTTCGCCGTTCTTCCCTGCGGGCCCGATCATCGCCTTCGTCATGTGTCTGGTCGTCATGGCCGGACAGAACTATGAGGCCGTCATCAACGGCCAGGTGTGGGAGGTCGCCTCGTCCTACATCGGACTGCCGCTCTTCGGCGTCGTCTGGTGGGGCTATCACGTTGCGCGTAAGGATCGCACGGTGTCCCTGGAAGAGATGGACGTTGCGCCCGTACACATTGAGCCGGTTTCTCGCTGACGGCGACGAGGCCGGGGCGCGGAGGGGCGTTGCGCTCGGTGCGCGGCGTGTCACCGCTGGGTGTCGCCCGGCGTGGCAGTACGCCCTGTGCGCCGTCCTTCATAGGATGGGCTCATGATCAACACGCGACGCATTCTGGCCGTGACCTCCCTGTCCGCTCTTGCCCTGGGTGTTGCCGCCTGCTCCCCGCAGGGCACGCAGCCCGAGTCGGGGTCGACGGCCTCGTCCGCTTCCCCGAGCGCTTCCGCCTCGCAGAGCGGCATGCCCGCCCAGAGCGGCGCGAGCCCGCAGAGCGGCGTGCCCGATGGGGACAATCAAGCACCCGAGGTCAACGTCGCCGACAACGATCAGCGCTGCGACCTGGCGAACCTGAAGCCCGCCATCGACTCCCGCCAGGAAGTGGGGGGCACCACGTACGTGGACATCGGATTCATGAACGAGGGCCCGTCGTGCTGGATTGACGGATTCCCGGAGATCATCTTCTCCGGTGGTGGCTCCGTCATCTCCACCGCGGTGCGCGACGGCGAGGCGCCCGGCAATGTCTACACGGTGGCCCCGGGTGGTCGCGTGGGCGTGACCCTGACGGCAGAGTCGACGGACGGCGTCGAGGGATGTGGCCCTACAGATTCCGATCTCATTGACATCATGCCGGAGGCCGGAAGCGGCGCGACGAGCCTGCAGCTGTCCCTGCGCGTGTGCCGGGAGATACCGTCGGTGGCGGTGAGCTCTTTCGAGTCGCGTTCCTGAACAAGCGGGCGTAGCTGATACGTGTGGTGGGAGCCGCGATCATTGAATCGTCCGGCTCCGGCCCGTCTCCACTCGGCGTTGTTCTTCGGTTGCTCCGGAACGCATTTGCGTGCAGGGAGAAACTGGACCGGAGCCTTGTTCGCCGTCGACAACTGATAGGCTGGACCAGCTGTAAGAAGTTGTGCGTCCGCAGCGTCACACCGACGCGATCCTGCGGGTCGCGCCCCTCTTTACCGGCGCGCGCGACCCGCGCGGGCCCCAGATATCCATAATCTTATAAAGGAGACACTCATGGGCATGCGTTCCACGACGCAGTCGTTCCAGTTCAACGTTCCGTTCGAGCAGCTCTTCCAGGCCGCCTCCTCGGCCGTTCAGGCGGTTGAGAAGGCCACGCTGACGCGTGCCGACATGGCCGGTCGCGTCATCACCTTCGACACCCCGATGGGCATGATGTCCTGGGGCGAGAACATCATCGTTGGCTTCATCCCCGGAGAGGGAAACACCGTCGTCGAGATCACCTGCGCGACGAAGGGCCTGCCCAACCTCATGCAGGACAGCCGTAACCGTGCGATGATCGGCCGTTACATCACCGCTCTGTCGAACCTGGCTGGTGTCCCCGCCGTGGAGGTCGCCCGTTCCTGACGGTCGCTTCGCGCTGTGCCCGGCCCCGGCCTCGGTTGTTCACGAGGCCGGGGCCATAATGTGTGATGAGAGATACAAAAGTTTGGTCATTGTTTGTTAGCTGTGGTTATTCAGTAGATGTAAGCTGGCGCACGTAATTCGTCATTTGATGTCGAACGAAGGATGAATGCGATGGCGCGTGGCTACCGGGCAATTGTGGAACTGGACGGCAAAGAGGGCGCCCTACAAACCGCCGACCGCCTCTTTCATGAATGGGTGAACAAAAAGTATCGAATCAAGGGATCTCATACGCGTGTGGAATGTGACGCGGAGGGAATCTATCGATTCGGGGAGCTCTCGTCCAGGTGGGGAGAGACAGCGGATATCGTCGCAACGAAGCTGACCGAGTCATCCGAGGATCATCACTATGAGCGCCAACTCCTTGAGATGGTCGAACGCACAGGCGATGGGCGCCAGTGGACGACGCGAATCTTCGCCATGCATGCGACCAAAGAGTCACAGTATAAAGACGTCCTGTGGATCGAAGTCACCCCACCGCGCGACAGTGAATGGGACGCCAAGCCCCCAGGGCTGGCCCGTGATCTCATCGGCGAGGGGCGCTGCTATGACCGCGGGATGCCTTTGTCGGACGCTCTTCAGTCCATCTCCGACGATCAGCAGGTCGAGCAGCTGATCGGATGGATTCGTGACGAGCGCAGGCGTGCCTCAGTCGTCGTGGCCGCGCCGCTGACGGATGGGAATGATGCTGGATCGCTTGAGGCTGAGTACCGCTGGAAGAATATCCTCGGCTTCCTGACGAAGGATTCGCTTGGCTGCGCGTCGTACTTCCTTCTCACTCCCGATGCGTACCGAGAGTTCCATGACCGGATCGGGGAGGGGTGTGCCATGCCCAAAGGGAGCTTGCGTACGTACCTGCCCGCTTTTAGGCCAGAGGAGCCGACGGATCGGCTTCGGCACCGGGTGCTCACCGCCCGTACGTTGCTGCGCGGCTACGACGAGAAAACCAAGCGCTTCCGTTCCGATCTGTCGGTCATTATCGCTCGCACGCCCTGCGAATACCTGTGGGAAAACGGGTTGGATAAGGAGTTGCGCCGGGCGCAGGCTCCCCTTGATAAGAAGCGCCTGACCGTGCCGACCTTCTACCCGCTGCGCGCATCAACATCTCCGGTAGAGATGCTTGATGAGAAGGTTCGTCAGCGAGTCGCTGAATCCCTCTCTGCGGTGACTCGCGACATGGGAGAGATAGCCGAGACGCTGCGCGAGTCTTCCGAACTGACGCCCGAGGTCTGTGAGGATCGCGTGCAGATCTCGAGAGCAAGTAGACGTGACGGTGCGGTGGAGCCGGCCCCGCAACGCCGTAGCTCCGAGCACCTGGCGTGGTACGAGCCGCTGCGCCGCTTGATTCGGCGTTTCTTTCCCGCCTTTAATCCGCACTCGTGCGCCGAGCTGGAAAACGGCGTCGCCGCTCTGTCGAGCGGTGTGGATGCAATGAATGAAACCCATGCGCAGCTCGCGGCGCACCGTGACGAGCTTGAAAACGAGCTGCAGGCTGCTCAGGAACTACTTGAGGAGGCTTCGCGCGACAATGAACAGATCGCGGTGTTGCGTTCGGAGAAGGGGGAGCTTGAGAGCGAATTGAGTGAGGCGCAGGCGGAACGGGAAAGCCTGAGCAGGAGAAATCGCTTCCTCGAGTGGAAGCTCAAGAATCCCGACGCGCAGGATTCTGATCGAGACTTCGTTGAGGAGCATCTGGATGATCGCCCGCAGAGCATGTCTGAACTCTTCGATCGGATGACTCAGGGCGGCTACGAATCAGTGACGCGATACGTGGTTCTTAGCGACCCGGATGGCATGGTCGATGACATCCTGAAGCTAGACACATTGGCGTCTAGTCGTTATGCCGCTGAGTTCTGGAACTACATTCTCGTGCTGCGCGACTACATGAGAGCCCGTGAGTCCGAGGATTTCGCTGGCGGGAACGTCTACGACTATCTGGCTCGTCCGCCGGCGGGCTATCGCACCTGTTCTGCGTCGCGTCACAAGTCGAACGAGAGCGACACGGTGAAAGGGAACGAGAAGATGCGGAGGGAGCGCACCAGGCCAGTGCCTGTCGAAGTGGACCGTCGCGGTGAGATAGAAATGTGGGCGCACTTTGCACCTACTCATTGCGATCAGAATGCTCCGCGTATGCACTACTTCCCGGATACTGAGCGCACTCACCTGGTCTACATCGGCTACATTGGGCGACACCTGACGAACACGAAGACCAACTGAGCGTCGTGGATCTGCCTCGGCCCCGGCCTCGTACTGTGAGAAAGTTGGAGGCTGGTTTGCTGAGAATCGCGTTGGGGGAGCGGCTTGCACGGCGCGCTTATGCAGTAAGCTAGAACACATGTGGCCTCCGGAATGGCCGGTTGTGCTTATAGATGTAATGAGACAAGCGAGGGGTGCGGTGGCACCCCACGTCAGGAAAGAGGACATAGTGGCGGCAGTGATCGAACGAGCCGAGCTGCACAAGACGATCTGGCGCATCGCCAATGACCTGCGCGGCAGCGTGGACGGGTGGGACTTCAAGAGCTACGTGCTCGGATTCCTGTTCTATCGCTTCATCTCAGAGAACCTCACGGACTACGTGAATGCCTCTGAACGCAAGGCGATCCTGGCTGAAGGTGGAACCCAGGAGGAGGCCGCAGCATTCGATTACGCGGCCCTGAGCGATGCCGAAGCGGAGAGTGATCGTGAAGGAATTGTCAGGGAAAAGGGCTTCTTCATTCGCCCCTCTGACCTGTTCGGGAACGTGCGTGCGCGCTCGGGGAGCGACGAGAACCTGAATGAGACCCTGTCCTATGCGTTCCGCTTCATCGAAAACTCGGCGCGGGGCAGCGGATCCGAGTCCGACCTGCGCGGCCTCTTCGACGACGTGGACGTGAACTCCACGAAGCTCGGGAACACGGTCGCCCAGCGCAACGCGAAGCTCGTGAAGATCATGGACGCTGTCGGCGATCTGCCCCTGGAGCACGGTGCTGCGCAGATCGATGCCTTCGGCGACGCCTACGAGTACCTGATGACCATGTATGCCTCGAGCGCGGGTAAGTCGGGCGGTGAGTTCTACACGCCCCAGGAGGTAGCCGAGGTCCTCGCGACCCTCGCCCTGGACGGGCGCTCCGACGTTACGCGCGTGTACGACCCGTGCGCGGGATCTGGGTCGCTGCTCCTGAAGTTCGCGAAGCTTCTCGGGCCGTCAAGCAGCCGTCAGTATTTCGGCCAGGAGGTCAACCTGACGACGTACAACCTCTGCCGCATCAACATGTTCCTGCACGACGTCAACTTCTCGAACTTCGACATAGCGCTGGGGGACACCCTGACGGAACCGGCCCACTGGGATGACCAGCCCTTCGACGCGATCGTCTCGAATCCGCCGTACTCGACGAAGTGGGTGGGCAAGGACGACATCGCTCTCATTAATGATCCGCGCTTCGCTCCGGCGGGCGTGCTGGCCCCCAAGTCCAAGGCCGACCTGGCCTTCACCATGCACATGCTGCACTGGCTGGCCGAGGACGGGACGGCCGCGATCGTCGAGTTCCCGGGCGTCCTGTACCGCGGTGCCGCCGAGGGCAAGATCCGTCGCTACCTTGTCGAAAACAACTTCGTGCACGCGGTCATCCAGCTGCCCCCGGACCTGTTCTTTGGGACGACGATCGCGACCTGCATCATCGTGTTGAAGAAGGCGCGCCCCGATCACAGTGTGCTCTTCGTGGACGCGTCCGCCGAATGTGTGCGCGAGGGAAACAAGAATCGCCTGACGGCGGAGAACCAGCGGCGGATCCTCTCCCTGGTGTCCGAGCGCCAGGCCGTGGACCACCTGGCCGCCCTGGTGTCGATCGACGACATTAAGAGCAATGACTGGAACCTGTCCGTCTCCTCCTACGTCGAGCCCGAGGATACGCGCAAGCAGGTGGACATCGTCGAGCTGAACACTCGGATCGCCGGCATCGTGGAGCGCCAGCAGGCGCTGCGCGCCTCTATCGACGCGATCGTCGCGGAACTGGAGGCCGACCAATGAGCCGCCTCGCTGACCTGATCGAGGAGCTGTGCCCGGACGGGGTAGAGTATCGGCCCTTGAGTGAGCTGGCACGTATTCGAAACGGACGTGACTATAAGACGCTGTCGTCGGGAAATGTTCCCGTGTACGGTTCGGGCGGAGTTATGACACGTGTGTCGGAGGCTCTTGGTGAAGGGCCGACGGTTCTTATTCCTCGAAAAGGCTCTCTCGATAACATTTTCTTTGTAGAAGGGCAATTTTGGACTGTCGATACGATTTTCTATACGGAGATTGCTCCCGACCTTGATCCGAAGTTCTTTTATTACAAGATGAAGACAATACACCTGTCCCGGATGAATGAGGCAGCAGGTGTGCCGAGCATGAATCAAAGGAAACTCGGTCGTATTCAAATTCCGGTTCCTCCGCTTGAAGTGCAGCGGGAAATTGTGAGAATATTGGACCAGTTCACGACGCTGGAAGCGGAGCTGGAAGCGGAGCTGGAAGCCAGGAGAGCCCAGTATGAGCACTACTGCAACAAACTGCTTAGTGTCGCTGCACTAAAGCAACGCTGCGGTGAGGTGGTTTTGCGTCAGCTTGGTGAGCTTGGGAGATTTTATGGAGGGCTTACGGGGAAGAGTAAAGATGACTTTGTGGATTCTCCTAGTGTAAGTCCCTTTGTTACTTATAAGGAGGTTTATGATCGCAATGAGATCAACGATATTCCTGTGGGGCGCGTTAGAGTTTCTGGCGGGGAAAAACAGCTAACTCTCGAGTACGGCGATGTTATTTTCACTGGTTCATCGGAGAGTCGTGAGGATGTTGGTATGACTGCCGTTGTGACAAGTGAGTTTCGTCAGCAGGTTTATTTGAATTCGTTCTCGATATGCTTCCGTTGGTCTGAGCAGTTATTTGATCCGGGCTATGCGAAGTATATGTTTAATACACCGGAAACTCGTCGAAATATTCAGCGGTGTGCGAGTGGGGTAACGAGATTTAACCTGTCGAAGAAACGTCTAGAAATGATCTTCATTCCTGTTCCTCCTCTGGCGGTACAGCGTGAAATCATGCGTATCCTCGACCGCTTCGACGCCCTCGTCAACGACATCTCCTCGGGTCTGCCCGCCGAGATTGCGGCCCGCCGCGCCCAGTACGAGCACTACAGGGATCGTCTGCTGTCCTTCCCCGAGAAGAAGTCGGAATAATGAACTGAGGGGCGGGTTCCTGACCCGCCCCTCAGTGAACCTTACCCCTTGCTCCTACGCGGATCGTTCCCAGGCTTGATTGTGTCCTGCGCGCGGATCCTCCCGTTTTCGCCTCGTGTCCGCATCTCGCCGCCACCCTGGTTAGCCAGGATTGCACGTGCGCGCTCTTGGGCAGCTGCTTGCGTTCGTTCAACTGTGGATGCTCTGGATGCGTTCGGGTCGAACACGCCCCAACCGTCGCCGTGTCGGCGTACTTCTCGAATGTTCATTCGTCACCTCCTTCCTCCTATACAGGGAGGGTAAGAGCAGACATGCACATCTGTGTCCACTCACAGGCGAGGAATGACTGGTGATGATTCCGGCGATCCGCTGCCACTTCGCACGTAATTCTCTTCGCGGCTCTTGCGATGATTCCTCTAAACGTTGATGTTCTGGGAAAAGGCTTCGGGTAGGAGGGGCTTGCTTGGGGAATTACGTGCAGGTTTCGTTGTTTGCGGTTAGTGCTTTCCTTAGCTACTCCCTCGAATATATGTGTTCCCCTCGCGCATGCGCGAGGGGAACAGCGAGGGCGTGACGTCAGTCTGCCGTCGACGAGTGGACTATTACGAGGCCCTGTTTTGTCGGGTTTCGCGGTCGTCGCCTGCAGGTGAACTGCTTCGTACCCGTTTCAGCCCTTGCCCTGCAATTATTCTAGTGTCCATAGTGGTACCAGAGCAAAGGGGTGTCGTTAGGCAATCAACCGAGGATGGGATGCTTCTGGTAGTAGCTGCGCATTGCTTCCTGGGTGATAACTGTGTTCGAGGGATCAGATGGTGCCAGTCCCTCGCGTGCATTCAGCCAGGGCGATTCAAGGTGCGTCCGTTCACTCAGCTCGGCACCTGTCATGTCGCCCAGTGCAGAACATACGCTATCGATGAGACCGCGTTCAGCATCGGTGAGAGCAGACGAGTCGCCGGACACCAGTTCGCCCGGACGAATCAGGAACATGCCGCGATGCAGTGCGTAGAGCTCGGGGGCAACGGGGCCACCGCGCCACGCCTCAAAGTCCTCAGGGAAGAGGGAGGCCCCGTACTGAGCGAGGTGCTGAGCTTGAGAATAGAAGGCGAGCTTCTGGAGCTTCATCGTCGTCACCGTGCCAGTACGCTCCAGGATGTAGGTTGCGACATCAACGATTGACTGTGCCATGTCGATCCCCTTCTGGTGAGCTTCGAAGACACTATACTCTTGTCGTGTCCAAAAGTCAGCAGCATGTGAGCCGGGAAGCAGCATCAAAGGCCGGAAACCGGCTGAAAGCAAGTGGTGGTCGCGACCCAGAGGCGCTTGCAATTGCCCAAGCTTGGCGGGTGCAGCACCTGGAACCAACAGTTTTCTGCTTCGAAGCGTTAACTCGGTGTGCCGAACACTTTCAGGAAGCGGTTGTCTCGTACCGTCTGAAGCGCGTGCGTTCGATCGTGAGGAAGTTACAGCGCGATAACAATCGTTTCAAACTTGGCGCGCTCGACGATATTGGGGGCTGTCGGCTCATTGTGGGTAGTGTGCGCGAAGTCTACGAAGCAGCTCAAATTCTTGATGGCCTCCTTGAACCTTGGAAATCAAAAGACTACATAGCTGAGCCGCAACGGAGTGGGTATCGAAGCTACCATGCGATCTACAAGGTGCCCGTTGATGGAATTACGTACCGCATTGAGGTGCAGATACGTACTCGTCTTCAGCACCTTTGGGCAACAGGGGTGGAAGCAGTAGGTGAAGTGTACGGCCTCGAATACAAGAGCCCCGATGTGCGTGCTTCGCTAGAAGGAGATGAGCGGAAACGAGACCGATTCCTCATGCTCAGTTCCCATCTGTTTGCGAGTGAAGAGGGACGGCCTGGTGTGCCCGATGTTGCAGAAGACCTGGCTGTAGTGAGGCGCGAAATTAGCGCGATCTGTGAGTCAACCCATCTACTCGAAGATCTTCGTGTAGCCCGAAGTGGCATCCTGGTTCAGGCAGATGCGGATGCACAAGACGAGTATTTTCTCCTCTGCCTCAGCCGTACGATCCAGTTCTTTGACATCGTTGGATTCCCAGAATTTGAAGCTGCAAATGATGAGTATCAACGCCTTGAGAAGGAAGCACTTCGGATAGAAACTAAAGATTATGTCACCATTGCTGAACCGGAGTTTGACAACGTCGTCCTGGTGAAAGCGGAGAGTGCAGAAGCCATCAAGAGCTCGTATCTGAACTATAGCCTCGGCGTCGATGACTTCATCAGGCAGGTTGAACAGGCTTCGGGTTTGTCGCTTAGCTGACACCCCCGGTTGAGCCTGGACGCAGATGACGGTGGGTGACGTTAGCATCGGATCAACGTCACCAGACGGGAGGCAAGCCTCCCGGATGCCAGCCCCGGCCTCGTGCATGAGACCCGTAGAGAAAGGAACGCGAGTGTCCACCGACGCACCTCGCCCCCGCATCGAACCCGTCGTCGTCTCAGACGAATTCACGGTCGTCGGTCTGTACCACCCGAGCCGCGACCAGGAGCAGAACTACCAGAGCGAAGCCGCCCTCGAGGACGACCTCATCAAGCAGCTGTGTGCCCAAGCATACGAATATGCGGACATCCACGACCGTGACGGCCTTGAAGCGAACCTGCGCGTCCAGCTGGAGGCCCTCAACGACTACCGCTTCAGTGACCGGGAATGGAAGGACTTCTACCAGCACTCGATCGTCGATGTCCCTTCCGCCGACGGGAACCCCGTCGTCGCCAAAGCTCGCCGCATCCAGGAAGACCACGTGCAGGTCCTCACCCGCGACGATGGCACCACCAAGAACATCAGCCTCATCGACAAGACCAACATTCACCGAAACAAGGTGCAGGTGATCCGCCAGTACGCCATCGATACGGGTGCGCGCTCGAACCGCTACGACGTCACCATCCTTGTCAACGGCTTGCCCCTGGTCCACATTGAACTCAAGCGGCGCGGTGAAGAACTGCGCCAAGCATTCAACCAGATCGACCGCTACCAGCGTGACTCCTTCCACGCTGGTGCCGGCGACGGACTCTTCGGCTACGTGCAGATCTTCGTCATCTCCAACGGCGCACACACCAAGTACTACTCCAACACCGTGCGCCTCCAGCACATCACCGACAACCAAGGCACGCGCCGGCAGGTGGCCGCCGCCAACGCGCGATCCTACGAATTCACCATGTGGTGGACCGACGCCGCCAACAACCAGATCCCCGACCTTACCGACTTCGCCGCCACATTCCTGGCCAAGCGCACGATCCTCGCCATCCTCACGCGCTACTGCGTTCTCAACACACTCGGTGACCTCCTCGTGATGCGCCCCTACCAGATCGCCGCAACCGAAGCGATCCTCCAGCGCATCAAGACCTCCAGCATGAACAACCAGACCGGCACCGTCGCCGCCGGGGGATACATCTGGCACACCACCGGATCCGGAAAGACCCTCACGTCCTTCAAGACCGCGAAGCTCGCCGCAGGTATGGAAGGGGTCGACAAGGTCCTGTTCGTCGTCGACCGCAAGGACCTCGACCACCAGACCATCCAGGAATACAACAAGTACGCCGAGGGAACCGTCTCCGCCAACCAGTCCACACGCCAGCTCGCCAAGCAAATCAACGACCCGTCCTCCCCGATCATCGTCACCACCATCCAAAAGCTCGCGACCTTCGTCAAGAGCCACCGCGGGCACGCCATATACTCCGGGCATGTCGTCCTCGTCTTCGACGAATGTCACCGCAGCCAGTTCGGCGACATGCACACCGACATCACACGGGCATTCCGCAACTACCACCTCTTCGGCTTCACCGGAACGCCCATCTTCGCGGAAAACGCCTCCAGCTCCGGCAAGGCGAACCTGCGCACCACGCAGCAGGCCTTCGGAGACCAGCTGCACTCCTACACGATCGTCGACGCCATCCGGGACAAGACCGTCCTGCCGTTCCGCGTTGACTACCTCAACTCGTTCCGCGTGCGAGACAGCATCGACAACCACGACGTCGAAGGAATCGATACCGACAGCGCATACATGAACCCGCAGCGTATCTCAGCCGTGGTCTCCTATATCCTCGAACACTTCGACCAAAAGACGAAGCGATACGCCTCCTTCCAGTACAAGAAACGGCGAGTCAACGGTTTTAACTCCCTGTTCGCCACCTCCTCCATCAAGGCCGCACGCGCCTACTACCAGGAATTCAAGCGCCAACAGGCCGCCCTGCCAGAGGCGAGCAGGCTCAGCGTCGGAATCATCTACTCATACGTGCCCAACGCCGAGGCTCCGGGCACCGGCCTACTCTCCGAAGAATCCATGGACCCCTCGGCCCTCTCCCAGGACGACCGTGCCTTCCTCGACGAGGCGATCGCCGACTACAACCAGCAGTTCGGGGCCAGCTTCGGCACCGATGCCTCGGGATTCGAGGGATACTACACGAGCCTGTCAACGGCTCTCGCCGAAAGACGTATCGACCTGGTGATCGTCGTCGACATGTTCCTCACCGGCTTCGACTCCAAGTCCCTCAATACGCTGTGGGTCGACAAGAACCTGCGCGCCCATGGCCTCATCCAGGCGTTCTCGCGCACGAACCGAATCCTCAACTCGGTCAAGACATACGGAAACATCGTCTGCTTCCGCAACCTCGAGCAGGCCACCGAAGATGCGATCGCCCTGTTCGGCAACAAAGAAGCACGAGGCCAGGTCCTCCTGCGCCCCTACGGCGAGTACCTGTCCACCTACCTGGAGATCATCGAGCAGCTTCGCATCGACTTCCCGCTGCCCGTCGGATCGATCGCCTCCGAAAAGGAACAGAAGCGCTTCATTGACCTCATGGGGCAGGTCCTGCGCCTGCGCAACATCCTCACGTCCTTCGACGGCTTCGAGGGTGACGACACGATCGCCCCGCGCGAGCTCGAAGACTACCGGAGCGTCTACCTGGACCTCTATCACGAGGCGCGCGAGCGCTCGAAGGCGGATAAGGAACCGATCGCGAACGACCTCGTCTTCGAAATAGAACTCGTCAAGCAGGTCGACATCAACGTCGACTATATCCTCATGCTTGTCGAACACCATCGGGGCGAGCGCGGCGACGGCGATGACCGAGAAATCCCCGTCGAAATCACGCGCGCCCTCGCTGCGTCACCCGCCCTGCGCGGCAAGCGCGACCTCATCGAAGAGTTCTACCGCCGGGTGTCCCTCAACGGGGACGTTCCCACAGAGTTTGAATCCTTCATCGCCGCCAAGCGCGACAGCGAACTCGACGCAATCATCGAGACCGAACGCCTCGGTGAGGGCGCGCGGGACTTTGCATACGACTCCCTGCGCGAGGGTTACGTCCCCGACGAAGGGACAGGCCTGTCCTCGATCCTCCCGCCGGCCCGCCGCTTCGGTGGCGGTGGCAGTCGCGAAGCCATCCGCACGCGCGTCCTTGACGCCCTGCGGACCTGGGTTGAACGCTTCTCAGGACTCGGGGGCATGTAACCCACCCGGCCCCGGCCTCGTAAATGTACGAGTCCGGGGCTGGCCCTCGTGTGTTCCGGGCGTGGGGGAGTAGTTGAACCCCACGATCATCCGCAGCACAATTGAGGAAACACACCGTGGCAGACGTCGAGCAATTCAGTGCCTCGCTGCCCACGGTCTCGCACCCAGATAAGGTCGAGCACGAGAGAATCCAACCGGAAGGAAGCTGGCCAAGCATGACCTCCCAACCCGAGAGCATCGAGCGCGTGCTCGCCCTCCTGGACGGCCTCGAGGACGTGACGCACCGGGCAATGATGGGCGAGTACATCCTCTACTACCGGGGCAAGGTCGTGGGCGGTATCTACGACGACCGCTTCCTCCTCAAGATCACCCCCGCTTCCCAGCGCCTCCTACCCGACGCCGCGTGCGCCACCCCCTACGAAGGCGCGAAGGACATGATTCTCGTCGAGGTAGAGGATCGCGAAGTCCTGCGCGACGTCCTCGACGCGATGTGGGAGGACCTGCCCGCCCCCAAACGCAAGAAATGACCTTGTCCACCAACGACTCCGAAGTTCCCACCCCCAGTCGGACCCTCCTCGTCGCCCTGACGGGCGTTGGCGCGGGCTTCCTCTCCGGACTCTTCGGTGTGGGCGGCGGCCTCGTTATCGTGCCCGCACTCATGGCCGTCCTGGGCATGGATCAGCGCCGAGCCTCGGCTACGTCCCTGGCCGCCATCATCGCTACCGCAGCCGTCGGATCGGGCACCTACGCCCTGCACGAAGAGGCCTCCTGGGCCGGAGCTGCCCTCCTCGCCGTCGGCGCGCTCGTAGGCTCCCAGATCGGCGTGTTGCTCCTGCGGCGCCTCCCAGCACCCGTCCTGCCGTGGATCCTCATTGCCTTCACGATCTTCGTCATCGTCTCCCAATACCTGCACGTCCCCACACGCGAGGGAGCCGTCTCGCTGACCCCGGCCTCGTGCGCCCTCATGATCCTGGTCGGCCTGTGCGCAGGCATCCTCTCCGGCCTGGTCGGCGTGGGCGGCGGATCCGTCATCGTTCCCGGCATGGAACTCGCCGTCGGCGCGGGAGACCTCATCGCCCGCGGCACCTCCCTCCTCGTCATGATCCCCACCGGCATCGCCGGAACCGTCACCAACCTACGCCACCGCATGGTCGACCTGCGTGTCGGCCTCATCGTGGGCGCTTCCGCGGCGGCCGTCGCGCCCCTCGGACGACTCGTGGCCACGTGGGTGTCCCCGGGGGTCGGCGCGATCCTCTTCAACATCTTCCTGCTCTCGATCATCGCCTCGACGATCGTGCGCATGTGCAAGAAGGCGCGCGCTCAGATGTGAGGACCGAGGCTTCGGCCAGGTAGCGCCGCGAGCCTCGTCGCGTAGCCCACCGCGGCGTCGCCGGGGCAGGCATCTTCACGGATAGGTTGTTCGTATGTGGATAGGTTGTTCGTATGTGGATAGGTTAGACGCTTGTGGATAGGTTAATAACCTATCCGCGTGCTCGTAACCTATCCGCGTCTTCGTAGCCTATCCACGAGTACAGGCGATGGGCTCCGCAGGTAAGCGGACAACAACGGCAGCGGGGCAGAGGGCGGACATAACAGCGGGCAACTGCAGCCTCACAGTAGCTAAGCGCTGAGGCACAACGGGCGACTGCAACCGACAACAGAGGGGACGCTGGGTGCCGATGACGGCGGGTGAGAGGGCCAACCGCCCACCGGCACCCAAACACAGAACGCGGCCCCGGCCTCGCACACGAGACCGGGGCCGAATCGCCAGCCGCTAGCGCGACGAGCCGATCACTCGTCGGCGGCGCTGGGGTGCGTCATGTCGGCGGGAACGACCCACGCGT